>JAABUQ010010958.1_pt1 | contig 11746 bp, 17 predicted proteins | sample 5560001 | NCBI WGS metagenome assembly JAABUQ01 (sample SAMN10711888, study PRJNA513371) | rock metagenome | isolation source: Antarctica rocks | place: Antarctica: Victoria Land, Finger Mt nord | collected 2015-12-18
CCGCCCTCCCCGAAAACATCCACATCTCTCTACCCCCTCCTCTCGCACCCACCAACCCTGAACAATGAGCTCCCAGCCATAACGACCCTCCTCTCACGACCCGTCCACTCTTACACCTTCACAGCCGGCTATTTCAACCCGCACCCGCTCATCACCTCCACCATTCTTGCCGCTTCATCTATCCCCAACGGAGCTCCAGGCACGATCCTCACCGCCTCTCCCTACGCAAACGGCTTTTTCGGCTCAAAGGGCATCTCGGGAATGCTACCAAAAGCATACACCCACCTTTCCCTCGTTTTCCTCAAAGCAGCCAGGGGAAAACCAATCAAGCTGCGGGAATGGCAAAGGGGGATCGTAGGGCAGGAAGGCGGGTGGACATATCACGCGAAGGGGCTGTGGGTCACATTGCCTTCTTCAGCACCGCAAATGCAGGAGCAAGGGCCGAGTGCGACACTCATCGGCTCCTCGAATTATACGACTAGGAGTTACGGGCTGGATTTGGAGGTTGGGGCTATGGTTGTTACGAGCGATGAGGGGTTGAAGAGGAGGTGGAAGAGGGAGGAGGAGATGTTGCTTGAGCATACCAGGGCTGTTGGTGAGGAGGATTTGGGGAGGAAGGAGCGGAAGGCCACGTGGAGGGTGAGGGTTGCTATGTGGATTGTTGGAGCGGTAGGGGGGGCGCTATGAGTGCAGGAGCAAAGGTATGAGATGTCCCAATTGGGGGCGTGTGGAGACTTTTGGAAATTGGAGAAACTACCTGTGTCACTGGGCTTGCCCACGTCCTCGGAAAAAAGTTCTCAGCTTTCTGAGCGTGGAAACAAACCTTGCATCAAACCTGGAGGGTGCTTCTCCCGTTTGAAATCACTCCCGTCCGTGTCTCCGTCGTTATACACACCTCATTTCTGAACACTAATCCCTCACGCCAATATCAGCCTCTCAATATCTCCGTTACTACAATCCTCGGTATTCTGAAACGCTGCATAGTCTAGCTTTGACCCTATTGCAGGATCTGGATCACAGAAGGCAGCTAGCACCGCCCACCTTTCCCCCCCATACATCAATCAATCCAGAGACCCTCAAGATGTGTGCTCAGCCATCCTACTACAAAAACGATTGCAATTGCACTCTGCCTGTTATTTCCCTAACATGGTTCTGCGCACGCCACATACCCGTCATCATGCCCTGCTCAAACCCGTCTCAACTCCCCCTCATCCTTCCTTTCCATTAGAAGCCATCCCCCCACCAAAAGTGAATTGATTCAATCACCATCGCCTTTGCCTGCACACTCCCACCGCACCGTATCATTGCAGGACATTCCAATCATCCATCTCTACCCGTCATCGTTACGCCCGCCTGCACGACCGTCTGGCTATCTCGACGTTGTTGAAGATCTCACTAGCTCAGCCGTCTTGAAAATGATGGAGTGGGGGATGGTCGATGGGGGGGGGCTGAGGTTGATGACGCGAGGCTGGAAATAAGTCTTGGTGGAGAGGGAGGATTGAGTGGGCAATTGGGGGTGTGTGTGGAGGGGGAAGCGCAATCTGAATACTGACGAGTACGGCATCTTTGGCGCAGGGGAATTGGTAGAAATGGCGGAAACACTGCGTTGGTCGAAGGAGCTCGGAAAGGATCGTGTTGTGAGGGTTTGGAAGATGGGGAAGTAGGGGTTGTTCATGTTTTGGCAGGAGGATGGAGGATGGATTCGTGTGGTACGTCTGATTAGGAGGGTACGTACAAAAATGGGCTATGGAGCACCAATGCTGCATCCACTCGTAAACATGGTTGGACACTTCCTCGCAAAGATACAAACCGACCTCCTCATCCACATATCCCCTTTATACATCCTCTCCCCCATATCCTCCAGGTTCTTCGGAAACCACCCCATCTCCACGCCGGTAACAATGCTCCAGCTCCCCATATCCACCTCAGGGTCCGTCCAGCTCCACAAAAAGTACCCACTGCTGTATTTCTCACGGCTCCACAATTGCGCCTCCACAAATTTCCTCATAGCCTATATCGTCGTATTCGTATACTTCTTCACGTCCCCCCTCACGCATACGCACCCCTCAGTGCAGCATTTCCCATGGGAATGCTGCGCCTTGCTGGTACCATCAGGGTTGATGCACGCGTTCGTGGTGGCGGTCCACTCGCCTTCGTACACTGGAGCTTTGCTGTTGGCGGATTGCAAGGCGGCGCCGCGGGTGCAGGCGGCGGAAATGTGTTCGTTTTGCGACATTTTGGCGTCGGCGGCGACGACAGTTTGGTACATGTGTGTATCGATCCCGAAGGATCCTCGTGGACCGAGTGAGAGGGCGGTGGAGGTCCATTTGTTGGGGGTTTCGAAGGCGTCTAATTTATTTTTTGGGTCAGCATTGCTCATCTGGAGTATGAAAAAGAACACTGATCTTGAAGAGGTTTTGAAGGGTCCTTCTTAAACATAGATCAAGCATCGCAGCCACCTAGATGAAACAATAGATACAGAGGATTACGAACCATGCATGACCACTTGAAGGTCTGGGTTCGTACCAGCGCCCTTGATGGCGGCGTAGGCGTCCTTGGCGAATTGGGTTATTTTGTCGGGAGAATTGGCGCCCCAGGAGATCGGCTCGTTGACAATTTCGAGGCCGACTATTGTACCGGCGTATCGAGTGCTGCCATATTTCTTTGCCATGGCGATGAGAATGGTGATGGATTTAGCCCGGTTGTCGGATTTTTGCCTGTCGACGGAGCCCCTGTGGCCAGAATTGTCGAAGCCGTTTTGGCTTCTAGGAGACCCGTGGCAGTCGATCCAGACTTTCATGCCAGCTTGCTTAGCCCAGCCTACGGCTTGCTCGAGGTAGAAATCGGCGCCTTTGCCAATGCCTAGAGAAAAATAAGGTGTGCCGGAATTACCGTAGGCCCAGAACCCGATGGGGATACGGAGAGCATTGACGCCGTATGAAGCAAGGAGTTGCACGGAGGATTGATTGAAGTAGGATTTCCAGTGGTCTTGGAGGGCGGTGCTGGAACCGAAGACAGAGTCGAATGTCCATTGGTCGATTGCATCTGGCGCAGCGGAGTCAAAGAGGTGACGGTTGAGCCATGTCTCGAGGAGAAGCCAGCCGGCTATATTTACGCTGCGGAGGAATGTGCTGTTTTTAGTGGAATTTCGGAATGTTTGAGAGGACGCATTTGATGTCAGGGATACACCAAAAGTCGAGAGGGGACATTAGAGGATTGAGAGATCGCGCCATGAGAGGGTTTGCTGGACGATTGAGACGCTCCGTCGGAATATTGGACAAGATTGCCGTTTTTTGGGGGCCCAGGCTGATTCCAGTGACGGGATTCGTGCTGTTGACAAGGAACACTTAAAACCGGCAGAGCAAGAGTGAGGAGGTTTGAGATTGTCTTCATGATGGGTCTCTCATTGACTGAATTTTCTATCGATCTGGCCAACGGAACCTTGACTAAGAGAGGGATATTAGCAACTGAATTCACGAAATCAATTAGGACAGATCTCTGTAGACTTTGAACATGCGCCAGGTCGACACTTCGTGGGATTTCCAGTCTGTGTGCTACGCACGCTCCCAAAAGAGGCGAGACCAGTGACGTCGGAATGCTGGTTGCAATACTTCTTGAACGATCGATGGACTTACTTGGATGCAACAGATCGACAATTTCAGATCTACAAGAAAAGGAGGAAAGCAAGTGGAGGGCATATATGGACAATAAGAAGTCATTTTGAAAGAAATAGATATCGCAGGCGAAGGTTTAGCCCTGCTGACGAGTAGCTGCCTTCAGCTTGAGTATTTCGAAGGTTTCAAGGTGGATACCACGGGAGATTGACGAAGTAGAGTGTGTAGATAAATGAAGGATTAGGAAACGAGTAGCAGGCAGTGACGTGACTATAGTGACTGTGCAATCAAGGAACGTGAATGGCAGCAAGAAACAAAACCTGGGCAGAGAGCGATGAAAGAAACAAGAATCAATACGGGAGAAGAATGCATTGCCATATGACTGCAGGTATGACACGGAGCTGGACTCTCGTATAATCATCTCCCCACATCCTATGATTACAACTTTATGTTTGGAAGATCCCTTATTTTACAGCAGGAGGTAGTGAGGTGATGGTTCAGTCGTAGTCGAATGGAAGAAGTTGTTGGTCGGCGAGTGAAACGCCAAGCCTCCAGCCAAAACGACAAACGAGGGAAACAGAAAAGAAACGCACGAGGGGCATCAATTTTACATCATCACCACTCTCGAGGTCAAGCAAACACTATCTGTCAGATCCATCAACAAAGATTACCTATTTACAACCTTCTCATTTGGCTTTCTCCAAGACTTTCTCTACTATTCATTTGGACCCGTTTTCTCATTGTAGATCCCTAGTGAGAATCGCCTAATCATATACACAAGGTAAGTGGGCAATGCCCCTTTATCTAACTATGAATTAAACGATTTCTTCCCGATACTCTTCCCCATGCTCTGCATCATCTATCACTATTCCCCTCATTCATCCCATCTTCTCTCTATATCCATTTTGTTGGTCGAAGTAAGACCGTGTATGTAGGTGTACGTGCTGATCTGATCATCTACTGAGATGAGGAGAGTCCTCAAGATTTCTCTGACTTCTTCATCTTGCTGGTCTTGAAGTTGCCCAAGACCTTTCTACACCTCGTTCCGTCTTTGAGAGCCAGTTTTGGTAATCTTGCATTTTTTTGGTTCATTACATATTGTTCCATCGTTACTCATTAAGATACGGAGATAGCAGTCTGACAGTGGCATAGCGTTGCTGAATATCATCGGACACCATTGCGGCCAAAAACTACCTCGCCATCAGCAGATAGATAGAATGGAAGATGTCGAGACTCTGTCAATCCCCGAGGGCCATATCTTCTTGACTTCTTCTACCCCTCGCCCCGTCAATGCCACAAACGCTGCTCAGTCTCTCAGACAGCGGCCTACGCTACTCTTCATCCATGCTGGTATCGCTGATTATACCATGTGGGATGATCAAGTGAATTACTTCGATGATAGAGGTTGGCGTTGTCTCCGATACGATATGTTTGGCTACGGCAACTCTGTACCCTGCGATAGGTACATAAAGACAGAGCCTCGAGCGAAAGTCACACATGTCGAACATACCTTTCTCGTTATCAAGGCGTATCTTGATCGCACCAGGGGAGGTCTCTATGGGTACGGAGTTAACGAGAAGTTTGTAGTCATTGGCCTAAGTCGGGGAGCGGGCATCGCCTTAGACTTCTCGCTAGCTTACTCACATTTCGTTGCAGGCCTTGTCTTGTGTGCTGGCGGAGTCAGTGGTCTTGAGTTCCCCAATACAGAAGACGAAGACACACTTTTTCGGATTTACGACTCTTGCGTGGCTGCCAAAAACAAAGAGTCTGCCGCCAAGATGAATGTAAGAATCTGGGGCGACGGAACTCAAGCCCATGAAGGGAGACTCAATAACGACACCCGTAGGAAGATGTTGACTTGGTGTCGAGATGTTGCGGATAGAGAGATCGATAATGTTGGTGGATGTACCATCCCTTGTGAAGAATCATGTGGCCAGGGGTCGGCAGCTAAGCTTCTACACTCGATCAAGGTACCGACTTTGGTGGCCACGGGCAGGTATGATGAGAGTGGTACTACAGCAGCAATGAGACACGTTGCAGGGACATTGGGCGACACAGCATTACTCAAAGACTTTGAGACTGCCCATATGATCAATCTAGAGGAAGCTCTTCAATTCAACATGTGGGTGGAGCAGTACCTCAAGCAATTCATCCATTGAGAACAGGTTTGAGCTGCGCTTGGGCCAAGTCTGATTGGGACATCTTGCTTGAAATTGGAACCTGTATGTACTCTCTTTTGGATCGAGTGTATCATCATTTACAAAGGATTTCAACGTGGTGGCAAAGTGTGTGGGTCGTTTCCAATATCGATACAGCCATACCTCTAGATAACATAACTGTCACATGTAGAATAGGAATGCTCCCACCTTTCTTCTAACCGTGATGATCAATGGGCGCTTAGATCCATGAAGGGCCAGTCCAGGGGCCTCGGAGACGCGCATATGACCCAATTTGGCCTCGGGTCTAATGCAGCTCCAATTGCAGAGAAGATCAAGATCATTGGTGTTCATGCCATAATTCGACAGGTTGTTTCCACGATGCTTCTTTCCTTCCACCCTTTCGTTCCCCCTCGTCCCACCCCCGTGCTCCCCCCAGTCCCCGCTCTCCGCACTAGCCCCGGCCTAGGCATTCGTCAATACCTCGACACCTCCGTGTCCGCCCTCCGTCCCAATCTCCATGTGACCTAAAAGAAGCAGCGTTCGTACTGTTGAATCATTCTTGAGACGATAACACTCTCCGAAGAATCAATCGCATTGCATCTTCCATGTCCGATCATCTGCCCCACCCATTCGAATTTCCGACGCCCAATTTCTTCCTTCAAATCCCGTTGAATCCGAAGCTCCAGCGACCCCGCCACCGATCACGGGTCACGGGACACCGGTTGCGACTCTGCAACCACCAAGACATGCGCGTGATTCGATCATAGGTAGGTACGGTGTACACCACCATTTCACACTCCAGTCTGCTTCTACGCCTGCTAGAGCATTGCTAGAATATCTACTTTCGTCAATGCCCTACTTTTTCCACTTGGTCGTCGATGGCTGTCCGAGTTACTTGCACTTCCCAGTTCTTCATGACCCCTCGAGCCAGAGTGTGCCTCAGCAAGCACCCATTCCCTCCCCATGAGAATGGCGAGCGACGAAATTCGGAATGACCATCGCACCTGATATCAAGTGCGTCCTGACTCGTGACACACACATGAATCCTCTGCATTGAATGACTGCTGACTTCTACAACCCATAGATCCCTTCGTGACTATTCCATCGCCGTCCATGCAAATTGTCTACAATTCTTTCAAAGACACCTGAGAGGAAGTCTCGTTGACGTGCGCTCCACGCTTCGGACCGATATACTCCTCACCTCAACACTCGATCAGTTGGCGCGAGCACCTTCGAGGATCGTGACTTGCCCCTCCCATCACTACTTCCGCTGGCCACTGCGCCTTTCAAACCGACTTGCGACTCCGCCTGAGCTCGTGAGGACCAAGCATACCTTAGGATTTCCCCTGCCCATACTCCGAATACACATCTACAAACGCCCTTAGTTGGTCCCGCTCGCTTACCAAGCCTTTTCCTCATCCTGGCGTTTCGCCTCGATTTCAACCAACATCATGTCTGAAACAATGCGAACATATCATGACTCGGAAAGCACATCGGCCGAAGTCCAACATGCCCTTCAAAGCCTAAAGCAGCAAAAGAATTCGCACAAGAGGAAGAGAGACATGTCGGATCAGAATGGGCATGGGAAAGAATCAAGGACAGACTCGACGTCCAACAACACTCATGGAAACTGCAATGACTCGATTGATATCTCACAGAACTATTTCGGCAATGATTCCAACAGCAGCAACTTCAACAGTCTCACCCAGCAATTAGCCCGTCATAATGCCAATGCCAATGTCAATGATAGTGCCAACGCTATTGCTATGCCCTCAACAGCGGCTGCAGCTCTCGCTGCAAGTATGCCGCAATTGACAGTCCCACAGCCAACAGAGCTATCATTCCCCAGTACTACAGGCAACGATTACGAACGCCAAGTGGACTCCTCATTTGATATTGGCCCAGAAAATCAAAGTCACCAGACTGACGGCGGACAATACAACCTCGATGTCTTCAATGACAATGGCGCCACTCAACTGCAGGTCTCGCGAGATAGTCTTGGCAGTGGCCAAAAACCACAAGTGGGGTCTGAGGAATGGCACAAAGTCCGAAAAGACAATCACAAAGAAGGTTAGCATGTCTGGCATGCATGGGTTTGTCTTATGCTAACATGGATCCTGCAGTTGAGCGAAGACGGCGAGAGACCATCAACGAAGGCATCAACGAATTGGCAAAGATAGTGCCTGGCTGCGACAAGAACAAAGGGGCAATCCTGCAGCGTGGTGTCCAGTATATCACGCAGCTAAAGGATAATGAAACACGAAACATTGAGAAGTGGACTTTGGAGAAACTCTTGACAGACCAGGCTATTCAAGAGCTGAGTACGAGTAACGACAAGCTCAAGAGCGACCTCGACCGGACACGGAAAGAGTGTGAGACATGGAAAAAGATATGCCAGAACGCTGGCCTGGGGCCAAAGGAGAGCAATGCCGGAGGTATACACGATAAGAACGACACTTGATGGCCTGTCTATGCTGGCGAGAAGACGACGCATAATGGATGTCAATACCCACCCATCAACCACTAAGGACTACGACGACGATGCGCGTGGCCACGCAACAGACGTTACAAAGGCCATTTATGAGCCATGATGTATCACAGAGGTCTACGAGAAGACGGTTGAAGTGCCACTTGTGCGGTATCAAGTTTTCATTGCTGTTTGCAGATTTTCGGCGAACGGAGATACCAGGATATTCATAATTTCATTTCACGCCCTCCATTTGGGACCTACTTCTTCAACATTGTTCGTCCAGGATCATTTCATAGCATGTTTGGCGCTGGAGGTTATCATTCGTGGTTGCCGAAGCATCAATTGGCTCTAGCATCTACGCTTGGGGCGGACACAGTGGCATTGAGCAAGAATACGGGAAATACTTGCTGTGGTGTACCCGGCACAGCTATTTCTATATGCCTTATGCATACATAATACTATCACCCTGCCAGATCATCATTCGATTCATTCCCTTGGGTTCTGTGGAAAGAATCATGAAATGTATCCTGCTGACTCTTCCAAGACCGATGGCAGCCTTCGCCCAAAGAGGACTAGTGCCATTCGATCTGGCCAGTTCCCGAAATGTTGATAAATCCGCACTCCAGCCTCACGAGAATCCTTCATACGACACTCCTTTTCAAAGAGACCGCCAACACTACGTCTTTTCTATGACCTGTGACAGCACAGGCAAGCCTTTTCGAAACCCCATCCCAAGCTTCTGAAGTCCGCGCGGCGGCACTTTCGCTAAGATGAGCGGCCGTGAGCTTCCCCTACAACTCCAGCTCGGAACCCATTCTACCCCAGATTTTTACGCATTGAGCGAGGACTGACTAGCTTTTAATGTACAGTCCGCTTTCTCGATCTCATCAAACCGTTCACACCCCTACTGCCCGAGGTTGCAGCTCCAGAAACATCAAAAACACCTTTTAATCAGAAACTGATGTGGACTGGGGTGAGCCGGACTTCCCAAAAGAGCTTGTTTACACAATGGCAACATGGTGGCTGATTGGATTGTTAACGCGCCCTGGCTTGTAGCTCACGCTCCTCATATTCTTGGTCATGAGTCAAATGCCCTTGTATGGCATTGTCAGCTCGGATACTTCAGACCCGCTGTATTGGCTGCGAATGATGTTGGCTAGTAATCGAGGGACGTTGATGGAATTGTATGGCTGCCACCTGGGTTGAAAAAGGTTGATAGAGGTTCTGATTGTACTGCAGGGGCATTACACCTATCATATCGTCAGGAATGGTCTTTCAACTCCTCGCCGGAACGCACCTCATCGATGTCAACCTGGACCTCAAGACTGGTAGACTCTCTTCCTCTGCGGAACATGAAAACAACGTTGCTGACGATCTGCATAGATCGTGAATTATATCAGACTGCTCAAAAGCTCTTCGCTATCATCCTCTCCTTCGGCCAAGCCTGCGTCTTCGTCCTCACTGGGCTTTACGGGCAACCATCAGATCTCGGCGCTGGTGTTTGTGTTCTCCTCGTAATACAACTGGTCGTCGCTGGTCTCATTGTAATTCTGCTCGACGAGCTTCTTCAGAAGGGATATGGTCTCGTGTGTCTTCCTAACCAGATCAGCGGTGTCAGAAGTCGCTGCTTCCTTGTCTTTGCTGACGGTAGTCCAGGGCTCGGGAATCTCTCTCTTCATCGCTACAAACATCTGCGAGTCTATCATCTGGAAAGCCTTCTCTCCCACCACCATCAATACTGGACGAGGCCCCGAGTTTGAAGGCGCAGTCATTGCCCTTTTCCACCTGCTGCTCACGTGGCCCGACAAGCAGCGCGCTCTTCGGGAAGCTTTCTACCGCCAGAATCTTCCCAACATCATGAACCTTCTTGCGACCCTCGTCGTCTTCGCAGCGGTGATCTACCTTCAAGGCTTCCGCGTCGAGATCCCCGTCAAGTCTTCCCGCCAACGCGGCATGCGTGGCTCTTATCCCGTCCGTCTTTTCTACACAAGCAACATGCCAATTATGTTGCAATCGGCACTCAGCAGTAACATCTTCCTCGTCAGCCAAACGCTCTATTCCCGCTTCAGCGACAACCTTCTCGTCAAGCTTCTAGGTGTCTGGGAACCCCGTGAAGGCTCCTCACAACTCTACGCTGCATCTGGGCTTTCATATTACATGTCTCCTCCACTCAACTTCACGGAAGCTCTCCTCGATCCTCTCCATTCGGCCGTCTATATCGTCTTCATCACCGTCGCTTGCGCTATCTTCAGTAAAACATGGATCGAAGTCTCCGGGTCCGCGCCCAGGGATGTCGCTAAACAGTTGAAGGAGCAGGGTTTGGTCATGGCTGGGCACCGTGAGCAAAGCATGTACAAGGAACTCAAACGGGTTATCCCCACGGCTTCTGCTTTCGGTGGTGCGTGTATTGGCGCGCTCTCCGTGGCCAGCGATTTGATGGGGGCGCTGGGAAGTGGGACTGGTATCCTATTGGCTGTCACCATTATCTACGGATATTTTGAGATCGCAGCCAAGGAGGGGGATATGGCTGGGTTGAAGGGGATGGTGATGGGGTAGTAATCGAGGAGGAGAGATTTGACAATAGCAAAGCATGGGGAGGTGTTTAGTGGGTGGGGAAGAAATAGAAAAGTTGTTGGTATTGAGTCGAGAAGCGAATGCATAGGTGTGAAGTACCAAATGTGTGATGTATATATATCATGTACGAAATGGATTGGTATCGAAATACTTTCAGGGAGTACTGGCATCGTGCATGGCAGATTAATAGGTACCGGCATTGAACTATTGCAGACCAGACCAAGCACATCCAAGCGCCGACTCCCCCGAAGATCCCTATCCAGACTCCAGCCCACAAACCCTCCAAATCACCCTCGCTGCCCCATTCCAACGCCATCCGCTATGCATTCCCCCACATCCCCTCCCACACCTACGCCATACCATCGTCGTCCTCAGTAGTACCATCCCTCCTACAACACCAATCAGCACCAACCCCAAAACCCAAAAGACTCCCGCGTAGAATAACTCACGGAACATATCTCGCCCCTGCATCCTCAATATTCTGTTTCACATCGTCCGGCAGCTGTAGCATGCACCCGATCAGCTTGAATCCCAGAACTTTGAACCCACATATCTCTCCGCTTTAGAATCTTCTCCCTGCGAGATGCACCAGCAGTGCTCTTCCTCTCATACCCCAGTCACAGCCACCCCTGCATCCCCCAGCCTTCCCGATATTCTTCCTCCTCTTCCACGACCTCCTTTCCCCAACCAACCCCCCCCCCCCTCCCTCAAACACAACCCCCGGAAAAAAAGAACCCACCGTCCCAACAACCTTAACAGCATAAACCCCCCTCACACACCCCTCCAATCGCTGCCACCTCGCCACCCACGAACCCCCGGGCTCCGCCAGTGTGACCAGGCCCTCGAAAACTTGCGATGTGCATTCCTGGACTGCGTCGGTCGAGTTGATGAGCCCGAGGAAGGGCTCGCAGTTTGGGCAGCCTTCGCGG
>JAABUQ010010960.1_pt1 | contig 11745 bp, 12 predicted proteins | sample 5560001 | NCBI WGS metagenome assembly JAABUQ01 (sample SAMN10711888, study PRJNA513371) | rock metagenome | isolation source: Antarctica rocks | place: Antarctica: Victoria Land, Finger Mt nord | collected 2015-12-18
CGCGTAAGCTCGGCGTCCACGAGAATACGATCCATCTTTGGAAGAAGCGCTTCGGGGATCTCGGCACGCCTGAGATCCGTGAGCTCCGGCAGCTCCGGCAGCTCCGCGACGAGAACTCAAAGCTCAAGCGGCTCGTCGCCGACCTGACGCTCGATAAGACGATGCTCCAGGATGTGATTTCAAAAAAATGGTAGGGCCGGCCGTGAGGAGGGTCGTGGTCGGCCATCTCAAGGATCGGTATTGCGTGAGCAAACGTCGGGCATGCACCGCGATGCGCTTTTGCCGGGCATCTATGCGCTATAGGGCCAAATTGGCGCCGTTCAACGAAGCCCTACGAAAGCGGATTAAAGAGATTGCAGCTGCGAGCGTTCGCTACGGGTTCCGCCGCGTCCATGTGCTCTTGCAGCGAGAGGGCTGGACGGTCAACGTCAAGCGCGTGCGGCGGCTCTATCGCCAAGAAGGCTTGAGTCTACGCGCTCGGGCACCCAAGCGCAAGCGTGCGGCTCAGCTGCGACAACCGCAGTACGTCCCGCTGGCGCCAAGCGAAGTATGGTGTATGGATTTCATGCACGACCGGCTCGGCGGGATCGAGTCCTCATCGAAACTACACAAGCGTCGGGTGCGCGAAGTCGCTGGACGGTCGTTCGGCTACAAGCATTTCCTGTGTGATCTTTCGAGCTTGAAGACCCGGCCTGTCCGACAAGATGCTGACTTCATTCGAGTTCGCATGACGTGCATCACGAGTTACGATTTCCTGAATGGCCTCAACCATTTCCTTATCTTGAGCGAAAACGACAGCGATAAGCTCCTGTACTGTACGGCTTATGTCAGGATCGTCGCTGCCATAGTCGTATGCAAGAGCCCACCAATAATGGGTTCGGTCGACACTCTGTGGAGTCGTCAGATGGGTGATCCGAAAGCGTCGAGTAGTGCCCGTCGCAACCGGATCCTGTAATTCGACACCTGCTATATGCACGCCAGGCAGCACGAAGGTGCCCCAATCGATGCGATCAGCCTTCTGATCAAGCGTATACCCGAGAGGAAGGCCCAAAAAAGGCGCAATCGGTTCCTGCTGTATAGCCTTCCGGTAAGAGACCTGCCCGTTCTCGACTGTAACATCACTGCCGGCCGCATCCCAGCCTTCCTGATCCAGCGAACCAGCGTGTAAAAAACCGAAATGCGTTAAGTCCAGAACGTTTTCTTGTAGCATAAAGTAATTTGCATTAACTTCCATGTACCCTGATACGCCGTGCCATCCCGGCCCGGAGAGGAACGACAACTGCGGGATCTTTGCTGCGGACGCTTTCGCAGGATCACCCAACCAGATCCAGATGTACCCGTCGACCTCTTCGATCGGATACGCCTGAACTCTAACTTTCTCCGGGATCTTTTCTTGCGTCGGGATTAACGAGCACTTTCCATCTGCGCCGAATCTAAAGCCATGGTACGCACAGACTATTGTGTCGCCCAGCACTCCGCCGTGAGAGAGCGGTGCCCATCGATGCGGACAGCGATCCTCGAGAGCGATCAGCGCTCCGCTACTGCCACGATACAGAACCACAGGTTTATCAAGTATCCAGCGCCCGAGCGGTTTTTCCGAGACTTCATCGCTCTTCGCGACAACCCACCAACAGTTCTCAGGATAGTTCTTCTCTTGAGCGCTCATGAGCGTTCCTTCGCTTTCATTCATTGAAATAGTGCAAGCTTTGCTGGACTTCCGAAGCTAAACCGGGCGGCATGATCGATTGACCACGTTGGCAATTATACAGCGACTCAGTGAACAGTGACTTGCAAGCACTGAAATCCGCGAAGCGCGTTATTGACCACGCGCTTGGAATCGCCAAGTTCGAAGCGCTCTACGCGCTTTGCAAGAGCGGCGATCACCGACTGGATCTCCAATTTCGCAAGATGCATTCCGAGGCACGAGTGCGGGCCTACCCCGAATCCGAGATGATCGGCCGCCTTGCGATGTATGTCAAAGCGCTCCGGATCTTGCCATTTCCGCTCGTCACGATTGGCGGACCCATAAAGGACGATGACCCGCGATCCCTTCGGTAGAGCGACATCCTCGATATCGTGATCTTTCGTTACATATCTAGTGAAACATTGGATCGGAGATTCGGTCCTCAGCACTTCGTCGACCGCCCTCGAGATGAAGCCAGGAGCCGAACGCAAGGCTGTCCATTGATCAGGATTTTCCCCAAACAGCATCACCGCACTGCTGATCGCGAAGATCGTCGTATCGAGGCTCGGGCCTAAGTAATCCAGTAGTAAGCCCGCGCATTTTTCGCGAGGGATCTCTCCACGCTCCGCGGCTTCGAACAAAGCGGCGCCCCAACTCCCGGGTTTCAGTTTTCCTGGAACGCCCTCTGTCATCGCGTATGTCACCATTTCCTCGATGACCGGAAACGACTCCAACGTGCGCTGATTGACCGGGCCGATGCAGTTAAACGTAGCTGCAGCCCAGTCCAGCATGCGATTCCGACCGGCGTCGGGAAGACCGACGAGATTTGAGACGATCGTCAGCGGCAGATACCAAGCAAGCTCCGCAACGGCATCGAACGTACCACGAGAAGCTACACGTTCAACCAAGGCGTCAGCTTCGGCGGCAATTCTTTCCGTGAGTTCGCGTATTGCAGCGGGCGCCAGCGGCCGACCAACAATCCCCCGAAGGACATCGTGCTCCGGGGTATCAGTGCATAGTGTAATTCCACGCAACGCTTCATTCATCTGATCATTCATCGCCACGCCGCGTGCTGAAGAGAACGTCTCCCAGTCCTTGAGGGCTTCGCGAACGTCCTTGTAGCGCGCGAGCGCGTACATTTCATACTTCGACATCCAGACGGCGGCGGCCATGTCCCGTAGCTCGCGGTAATTCTCATAGGGGTTAAGCAGCGCGTCTTCCGTAAATAAGTCTAGATCCGATTGAGGGCGCGTCGTCAGCATTTCGGTGAACTCCTTAACATTGTTGTTAGAGATCGAGCACTAATAGAGGACTGAGCGCGCGCGACACGCACACGGTCATTTTGTTGTTCGCGGTCTTCTCTTGATCCGTCAAGTAAGCATCGCGATGATCCGGAATGCCATCTAGCACGCCGGTGAGGCACGTTCCGCAAATGCCTTGTTCGCACGAGATCTCCACCTCGACGCCTTGCGCTGCGAGGATGGCGGTGATGGTCTCGCCTGCCGGAACTGAATACGTCCCGCCGCTACGCGCCAGGGTAATTTGGAACTGTCCCTGCGGTCCAGCGAGAGCTCGTGGATCCGCTACGAAATATTCGAGATGAACGGCTTCCGGAGGCCACGTCGGTGCAGCGACTTCTTCGACGAGATCCATAAACGGTCTCGGACCGCAAAGATACAACGCGCCGTCAACCGGCCTCTGCCACAGCAGCTTGCGAAGATACGGCCGCAGATTCGCAGGCTCGACCGCGTAGTGGAAATGCACGTTACGGGCAAGGTCCTTCGTGGACAGTAACTGATGGAAGGCGGTGTGCTCCACTGAGCGAGTGAAGTAGTGAAGATCGAAAGGCGCGGCGGCAGCGGCTAGATGGTGGGCCATGCTCAGCATTGGCGTCACGCCGATTCCGCCAGCCAGCAGCGTGTGGTGCTTCGCATTCGCGTCGAGAGCGAAGTTGTTGCGAGGCTCACCAATCATAAGCACATCACCTTCGCGAACCCGCGCGTGCAGCGCCGTGGAACCACCTCGCGATTGGGCTTCCTTCTTCACCGCAATCACGTAGCGGTTGCGGTCGCTCGGCCCACTGCACAACGAATATTGCCGCATCAACCCGGGTTCAATGTACACGTCGATGTGCGAACCCGGCTCAAACATAGGCAGCGGCGCCTCGTCAACGCTGACGAGCTCGAAGGAACGGATATCGATTGCTTCGTCAACGACGCGGTTTACTCGAACCGACAATGTTTTTGCGTTCATAACGACATAGTACCGACGACGCTTAGAGGTGGAAAGAGGGGACTTCGGCGGTTTAGTAGCGCTACGTTGGCGGGGCGGAGTCGCCTTACGTACGCGACTGCACTGCGTGCTTTGCTACTGCAGCTTCTCAACTCAATGATATAATGCAACGTACTTCGCGGGCCAAACGATGCCAGATATTAAGACGCACAGCGCCGACGCGCCGTTTTACGAACAAATTCGCATCGGCAGGTATTCAAAGCCCCGCAAGACGTTGTTCATGACGTACACGGGTTCGCCGACGATCTCGAACTTCGAGACGCGCTTGATGAGGGACTTTAGCACTGCAGCAATCTCCATCTTCGCAAGGTGCATGCCACCACACGTATGAACGCCGGCACCAAACCCGACATGCAGAGCCGTCTTCCTACGGATGTCAAAACGATCGGGATCCACCCATTGCCGCTCGTCACGGTTAGCCGACGCTATCAGGCACACGACTCGTTGCCCTTGCTGCATCTGAATGCCGTCTATCTCGTAGTCGGTCGCGAGGACTCGACTAAAGTGCCGTATCGGAGAATCAAGGCGCACGACTTCATCGATCGTATTCGGAATCAGGTCGGGCTCCGATCGCAGCAGATCCCATTGGTCGGGATTTTTCGCGAAAGACGCCAACGCAGCGCTCGTCGCATTGATCGTTGTGTCGAGGCTCGGGAACACGTACTCCAAAATCATTGGGCCAATACGCTCTTGCTCGATCCGACCGTCTTTGGCGGCCTCATAAATGCCGGCCGTCCAGCTCCCGGGACGTACCTTGCTTTCCGAAGTCGCATCCATAGTGAATGCGATCAGCTCCTGAACTTTGGGAAACGCAGCATTGGCTCGATCGTTCAATGGACCGCACGCGTCGAAACCGGCGGCGGCATACTCCAGCATCCGCACTCGCCCCTCCTCAGGAAGGCCAACGAGCTTCGATACGATTTCAAATGGCAAATGATGTGCTAAGTCTTTGACACCGTCGAAAGACTTTTTGGCCATGAGCCCTTCGATCAATCGTTCCGCGGACTCTTCGATCTCAGCCCGAAGGTAAGCGATGTTCGCCGGCTGCATCGGGCCAGACAGAACTGCGCGAAGCTTCGCATGAAGCGGCGGGTCACTTGAGATCGAACATGGCGCGATCGCGGCATTAAACAGGTCGTTCACAGCGAAACCTTTCGCCGAAGAGAAGACCTCTGGCGTCTGCAACGCTTTTCGCACTTCTTTAAATCTCGGCAATGCCCAAAGCTCATGTTGCGGCAACCACACCACGGCACACATATCGCGCATGTTTTTGTAATGCAGATATGGGTTCCCGATCACTTCATCACTAAATAGGTCGACGTCGTAGGCTGGCGCGGTCATTGTCGTCATAGTGGACTGCCCTTTCCGGCTCCGACGCTTTTATCAAACACAGGAAATGCAAGTGTCTTGATGAGAGCGCGAGATTCTTGTCAAGTGCGTAACGTGAACTTGGAATCATGAAGCGGCGTTAGCTGCAATTATAGCGGCTTGCCCGCTCAATATGGAAACAGGAGACGTGCTAGAGCGGCGCGACGAATGGCTTACCGATACCGAAGGAGATGGAGATAGTCGTCGCTTTGATGCTGCCGACGTTAGGCGCAACGCTCGCACATGCGCTTGTCGCACAAGTAATCCCCGTTACACCAAGGTTACGGTAGTTTGTTGGATTAAGGCTGATCACTTCGCCCTGCGCCCAGAAGTTTTTGGTGAAACGGTAATTGACGCCAACAATAGGCGTGAACGAGTATTCCGGGTACGGATCTGATTGAACGTATGCGATGAAACGTGACGGCTGCACGAAGAACGAGGTGTGCTGGTTAGCAAAGTACTCCGCATATCCGACCAATTCAAGCTGTGGATGGTTTGTCTGGTTCAAGCCATGGGGAGCCATCAACCATTCCGTATTCACGGTTGCGAGCGCAATAAAGTTACGTTTTAGAACGAGCGGTAATGTAACCGCAACAAACTTGTTTTGGAACGACCGAAGCCTGATGTTTTCGGCGCGCCCGAGCTTTGTGTTCTCGATCGTTAAAGCGTCGTCGTATTCAAAAAAACTTGTAAGGTAGCCCGGGGTTACGATAATCGGGTGATGATCAATAAACACGGTGCGCTGCACGCTGATCGACGCGATCTTGTATATTCCAACCGGATTGGTTGGGGGCACGCTAGCTGAACCAACGGGGGCCGCATTGCCACGGATGTAAAGCGGGACGGAGCCGTTGATTCCAATCAACGCGGCTGGAACTTGAAACGCGTTCGCTACGATTTTTGTCAACGGATCAATCTGGTAGCCGACCACTCCTTGAATGATGCCGCGAAGCGCATTAACGTTGTAGCCGAGATTGCCGGTCGGGAAGCTGGTTGATGCCGATAAACTGTAGTCGAAGCGTGAAGGGGACTTAGGAGGCGCAGCGGGGGGTGCAGCCGTTGTCACGTTGCCTGGGGGCGGGGCCGCGGCGGCCGGCGTGCCTTCGATGCTCGGCGCCTTGGTGGTCGCCGCCGGCGTCGCTACACTTGTGGCCGTACTAGTCGGAGCGACGGCGACTTGCAACGTCGCAGCTCGCGGACCAGAATTGCCTTGGTCGGCTTGCGCGACCATTGAACCAAGAACGCTGGACGCGGCGATTAAACACGTCGCAACTAGCAGCTTCATTTCGCAGAAATCCTATCTATTACAAACAACGATGACGACGGTAACGAACGGCTTTCAATACAAGGTTCAAGCGGCTCGCTATTTAGCTTATTGAGACTGCATCTCGCACATAACGACGGACGCCCCGCCCGACGCAAATCGTGGCACGTCGTTAACAGCAGCCTGCCCTTCTGGCGAGGACATTGCGACGCCGACCGCTGAGAGCGAATCGAATCGCAGAAGCGCGATGAAATGGATCGATGACTCTTTGTCTGGAGATGTCACAGGACTCGCAGAGACACTGAAGTCTCGCAACCCGGGTAATTGCTTCACGAGCGGCACGTGAGTTTTATGATAATGCTGATCGAATGCGGCTGCATCCGTTGGATGCTCATACAGTACAAGGACGTAAGCGGCCATGTTAGTTATCCTTTAGGTCCGAGAAGCCCGGTCGCACACACGCAGGTGACAACAGCGAATGATAAGCAAACATGCCTGGCTCGTAATTGCTGCTTATAGCAGGCGATCGTCAACACTGGTTGTGGTGCAGGTGCCGCGCAGAGGCGAGTTACCTGGCGGCCATCGTCGAGACACGCGGCGCCTCGACGATGCCTTTCGAATCAAAGACGACGGTGTTGCGCAGCGTACCTATCTTCTCGATCTCCACTTCAACAACATCACCGTCTCTTAGTAGAATCTGCGGTTTACGGGTGAACCCGACACCCGCCGGCGTGCCGGTTGCAATAATATCGCCCGGCTCGAGCGTCATGAATTGCGTAATAAACGCGATCGTTTCCGCCACGGAAAAGATCATCTGATTCGTAGACTCATGTTGCACGCGTCGCCCGTTCACGCGTGCAGTTACCATTAATGATTGTGGATCGGCGATATAGCGAGAAGGCACAACACCGGGCCCGATGGGGCCGAAGGTGTCGATCGCCTTGCCGGCGCCCCATTGCGATGTCTCCATTTGGAGATCGCGTGCGCTCACATCGTTGAACGCGGTGTAACCAGCAACATATTTCAAAGCTTCCGATTCGGTGATGCGGCTGGCACGACGGCCGATGACGACGACGAGTTCGGCTTCGTAGTCCACTGCTGCGGCTGCAGCCCATGGAACTAGAATGTTGTCATAAGGCCCAATCAGAGAGTTGGAGTATTTTGCGAAGAGCACCGGCTTTGCCGGTAATGGGAGATTGGCTTCGGCGGCATGGTCCCGGTAATTCAAGCCCAAGCAGATGATTTTGCCGGGGTCGGGAACGGCCGGACCAAGGTGGAGGCTAGAAACATCGACGGCGTCTACGGAGTCAATTGCGTTCGTCGCAGCGTCGAGCATCTCGTCGAAGATTGCGGAATCAATTTTGAGCAGTTCCTTCACCGTTGAGGGATACGGCCCAAGCGACGCAACGGCGATGACTTTATCTTCGATCTGCACTCCGGCTTGCCAATTTCCATGTGTCCCATAGGTAATGAGTTGCAACTGCGTTCGGCTCTCTTTCGTAAGGTGACTCGATGTGCCCACGCAAGTGCGCGACGTACTCAATCCGAAGACTCGAGATTCTCGAGAAAATAACCGGGCACTTGCGGACCCCACAGCGCCAAAGCGAGTTCCGGTGGCGTGTCCCGAGCGTCCCACGCGCACCCCTGCGGAATGTAGTCGATGTCGTAAAAGTACTCTGCGAAACTGCCCCAGGGGTCTCTGACGTAGTAGAAATAATTCGAGCCCGCCTCATGCCGCCCAACGCCCCAGCCCTCGTTATAACCACTGTGCATCATTCTCGCTGCGCCTAAGCCGATGGCATCGATACTGTTGACCTCAAAGCTTGCGTGGTGGAAGCCAGGGCGGCTCGACTTTGCGAAGGCCACGACGTGATGGTCACTCCCGTGCGGAGAGTGCATAAAGGCGATAATGTCGCCGGAGCGATCGGACAGACGCAATCCTAGAAAGCGCCCGTAAAAATCTACAGCGCGCAAAACGTCTGGCGAGAAGCGCAGCACGTGTCCCAGCCGGCGCGGAACAGTCTTAGCACCGATCTCTGCCTCGGCTCGACGCAAACCTTGGGGTGCACGATGTACGTCCATCATGCCTTTTGTGCGTGGAGTTCGGCGTTCACGTACCGTTACTTCGACAAGTACGCCGTCGGGGTCGCGGAACCAAAAGCCGTCCGCTTCAGAAGCGTACGGCGGATCAAGCAATACGACTCCGCCCGCTTCCAGGCGCTGCTGGAAAGGCTTGTAATCGGCCGCATCGATGCCGAAAGAGATGTATTCAAGATGCCGCCCCGGCGCCTCGCGCAACACCGCCGCCTTCCCTTGCGGAGCGCTTAGGTGCAAGCCGTCAACTGCATCTACCACGTCCAGACCGAATGCCGTATAGAACCGCTCGGCAACAGTTAGATCTGGGACGGCGAGGGCAAAATGATCGAGCGAGTGGACAGCGACAAAACCGGATATTTGTACGTCATTTTTCTCGTGTGACGCGGCGTCGATCATCAAGACCCCCAGTGAACGGCATCGCAGTTTGGGCCACAAAATATATTTTCACCATTTGGAGTCATTTGTCAAGACTTTTTCTGCGCTTTTTAAAAAAGTAGACACTGAGCTTCGGTTCAACGTATTATGCAGACATGAGCCGTGTCGTCTCAGCACTGGCCGACCGGAGCTTAACGGCGGCTGTATACAAGCGATTACGTGCGGACATTTTGGCTTGCCGCCTTCCACCGGGCGAAAAGCTCAAAGTAAACGAACTAGCCCTAAGCCTTAAAGTGAGCCTCGGCGCAGTTCGAGAGGCGCTCGCTCGGCTTTCAGCTGAGAATTTGGTCGTCTCTGAGGCGCAGCGCGGCTTTACAGTTGCTCCCGTATCGGAAGCGGATCTGATCGACCTTACGAACGTTCGAATTCAAATCGAGACGACCGTCATTCGTGACGCAATCACGAACGGCGACCTGAACTGGGAAAGCCGCATCGTAGCGTCATCTCACCGCCTGGCCAACACTCCCTTGCGTCAGCCAGATGACGATGCCCGATTGAACGATGCTTGGTCGCTCGCTCACGCCGAATTTCACTTGTCGCTTGTCGCGGCGTGCGGCAGTCCGCGCCTACTGAGTCTTCGCACGATGCTGTCGGAACAAGCGGAGCGGTATCGAAGGTTTTCGGTTCCGTTGGACATTCATTCCCGCGATCTGGCGCAAGAGCACAAGCAGCTTTTGGAAGCCGCTTTGTCTCGCAACGCTGACGCGGCGGCGCAACTTCTCGAAGCTCATCTGACCGCGACGACGCAGATTCTTCTCGACGCTTCTCGCGCAGGGCGCCTAGCGGTAGCGGAATAGTGCGTTATGCCCTAGCCGCGGCCGATCCGGACTTCGCGGGTGAACTCGATGAGTCCGAAAACGGTCATGCCCAATTTCAACGTGCGCGCGCTCGCCGACACTTCTACGGTCTCTAGCGGTCATCTACGCGAGTCCTGCTTTGTCGGCGCCCGCGGGCAATTTACCGTGACGGTCAGCGTCATCCCCGGCATATCGATTATCGGCATGTTATCGAAGGCCTCAAGCGCAAGCCTGGTGCATTTGCGCGTTGGATCTTGCGTGATGCAATGTTCCCGCGCGTCGTATATCGACAGACTTGGGACATTTGGTGACGATGCTTTCGGAACGCGAGGCATGCAAGACCATCGTCGGCCTGCTGGCCCTCGCCGCCGATGGATACGAAGCCGAGCTCGCGATCGAACTGGAACGGTTGCATGTGCGCTACGAGTTGCCTAATCTCGAGGCGTTGCGGGAGCGGTTGGCGCCACGCCCGAGCCTCATCCCAACCGTCACCGTCCTCTTGCCACAACTCGCGTCGTACGACGGCCTGATTGAGGCGGCGCTATGAGCGGGCGCGGCGACGCACGCCGACGGTAGATTTGGCATGATGCTGACCGAACTTCGTTTGCCAACGATGAAGCGTCTGGCCGCCGAACTCAGCGATTTCCGCCCAACAGCGATGCGGCCCAGATCGCCGCGACTTCCACCTCTTCGAGATCCGCGATGATCGACGCATACGCCGTCGCGATCTCCTCGACGCTCAACGCTCAGCCTTTCCGCCGCCGGCCGTAGCCCTTGAGCGCGGTGCTCTGGGCGGAGCTCGGCAATGCGAGGAACGCGCGGAGCGCGGCTTCGACGACGGCGGACTCGCTGACTCGCTGCTCGACGACCGCGAGGACCCGCAGCTGCTGCGCGACGTCGGCGCTCACGCTGAGCGAGAGCTTCTCGAAGCCGCCGCTGAAGCTGGGCCCGGTCAGCGCTGGCTCGCGTCGGCTCGGCATCTTGCGCTTCGGATGCGCCCGCGAACGAGGTGGCGTGCGGATAATCGCGCCGCTCGACGAGCTCGACGAGCTCGGGCCCCCGCCCCCGCTCCCGCTCATCCGCTTCTGCGGCGCGCCCGGTTGTCGGCGGCGCGCGCGGCCGGGCGGCCGGCATTGCCCGGGGTGCCATACGGCCGCGGTGCGGCGCTGGCGCGCGGAGCATCGGCGCGAGCTTGCCGTCCGGCGGCGGGACGCCGCGGCCGCCCGTGACGACGATGCCCGCGCCCGGGACTCAGGCCGCGCCAAGCTGGCGATGGCGCTGCGGCGCGGGACGCTTGAACGCGGTCGCTGCCGGGAGTGTGGTGCCCGCGAGGTCGTGGGGCTGATCGCGGATCCGGCGCGGTGGCGGGAGGCGGTGTGGGTGTGCCGGGAGCATCGCCAGGCCGAGCTCGAGCGGCGCCGGGAAGACGTAGCGCAGCGCGCGGCGGACGCAAAGCAGGCCGCTTGGTACGATGAGCGGACCCGAGTCCTCGCTGCGATCGAGCTTCTTCCCCTGGCTGAGCGGGCGCGGTTGCACGCGCTTGCCGCGCGAGGGCCGGCGGGCACGCAGCTTTCGCCGGGCGCGCCGCTGTCCGTGATGAACCTCGTGCGCGTTTACAAGCTACTCGACGCCTAGCAGCGTCATCGAGCGCAGTTGCATTGTTAGCATTAGCGCAAGGGTTGAACGACGCAATAGCGAAACAACGCAACGATGCCTCTATTGGCTATCGCTTCCGGTAAGGGAGGCGTCGGCAAGACCACGTGCGCGGTAAACCTCTGTGCGGCGTTCCGTGAACTTGGCCATGACCC
>JAABUQ010010961.1_pt1 | contig 11743 bp, 11 predicted proteins | sample 5560001 | NCBI WGS metagenome assembly JAABUQ01 (sample SAMN10711888, study PRJNA513371) | rock metagenome | isolation source: Antarctica rocks | place: Antarctica: Victoria Land, Finger Mt nord | collected 2015-12-18
AAGTAGAGAATGACCTGCTGAGGCGTCGAGAGACCTGCGCGCCGATGTAGCTGCTATCGTAGTTGCCGCTCGATGTGAGACCGAGGAGGCTCAGGTTCGCAGGAGTGGGCCCGTTCGTCAGGCCTTGAGTCTTCCCATAGCCTGCGTTCCCGGAGGCCGACCACGCTGTGCCGAAGGGTCGTTGCAGAGTCGCTGAGATGGTATCCGAGATGCCGCCAGGTTGTACTCCGGCACCCCCAGTGATCGATCGGTTGTAACTCAGGCTTGCGTTGTAGACGCGAACGGTGTACCCCAGACCTGCGCCTGCAGTGAAGGTAATACGAGAAGGGATGCTAAGCACACTGGAACTGCTGATCCACTCTGGTCCTCCAGAGGCGCTCGCGGTGAGTGAACGGGAGATCTGCCGCTGATACCCCGCGCTAAGACCCTTGACCACGAAAGAGGCCCCATTGCCCAATGTGCCGTAGTTGAACGTCCCGTAGGTGGCTGCCAGGGAGGCGGAACTGCGTCCATTCAGCCTACGGTTTACGGCTACGTCGGCTGAAATCTGCGAGCTGTCAAGGCCGCCGTTACCAAAGAAATGGAGGATGCCATAGTTTGCCCCTCCGCTAAGGGACGTGAAGGCGTCGAGCCGCCGTTCAAGGCTTCCACTGGTGACATTGCTGACCCGGTTGTTTTGGATACTGATGATGTCTTGCGATGGCTGGAGCCCATTCTGAATGGGGTTCAAGCCCAGGTCACCGGTTCCCGGTATACCCGAGAGTCCGACGGTCGGAGATTGCGGGAGATAACTCACCACATCCGAAAGCCCGAAGACCCAGCTTCGGGTCAGGTAGGCCTGGGACAGAGCAAGACTTTGATAGTAAGTTGTCCCATACCCTGATTGCGGTCCGAACTGCGTTCCCCCGTTATAGAGCATGCTGAAGGGATGAACCGCACTTTTGGAGGCGTAGGCGACATCGCCGGAAACACTGGTCTGTGCGTACACACCGTTGCTCGTATACCCGTCCTGAACAACCTCCGAAGCACTCAGGCCGTATTGAAAGGTGCCATTGAGGGTTGGGAGGTTGAGACCGATGGATGACGGTTGCAGGGATGCCGTCGGCGTCGCCTGACCCAAAAGGGAGCAAGGACTAGCCAGCAGCATAAGAAGTAGTGCCCGTGTATTCATCAACGATCTCATGGGACTACGATCGTGTCTCCAGGACGAAGAACGATCTGTTGGCGGTCATCGCCTTTTAGCGCCTGCTTGTAGTTGTAAGGGATCTTTTGCTGTGCCGATCCGACCCCACGAAGTATGTAGATGTGCTTGGAGTTGGCGAACGGTGATAGACCTCCTGCGGTGGCGATCGCCTGCAAGGGCGTCATCGCGGCTGACAGGTTGATTGGCCCCACATGGCCTACTTCTCCTATCATATAGATGCGCTGGCTGTTGACTGCCATCACCTGAACGGTGACGCTGGGATCCTGGACATATTTGTGCAGCCGCTGACCGATGTCCTCGCTGAGCTTTGTTGGCGTTATGCCGGCAGCGGGTAGATCTCCGAGGAGCACCATTGAGATCTTTCCATCGGGACGCACAGGGAAGGTCCCGGAGAGGGTTGGTTCACGCCATACTGTTACTTGAAGAGCATCCTCTGGACCGATGATGTAGGTCGCGTTGTCGACCCCGGCTGCCGGCGTGCCTGGGGTTGCCTTCGGCGCAGCTTCGGATGCTGATGGGGCTTTTGTTTCCGGGAGCGACTGCGGCGACGGAGGAGTGACTGCGGTCGATGGAACAACCGGAAATTGCGCCCCGGGCGCCACAGGGGAGTTGGCCTGGGGGGCCTGGTTCGCGCCGGGCTGTTGTCCTGTGGCGGTCAGGGATGACGCGACGAGTATCGCGAAGCTGACCTCTTTCCTGAAGTTCATCATGCTCCTTATTATGTTGCTGCGCACGGACGGTGGACGGTGTTCTGTTCGCAGCTTTCTGCCGTTTCCCTGCACTCACGTCGCAATAGTCTGGCCAAACCTACCATCAAGAGCAGAAGGCCCCATGGTGCAGCCCAACTGGAAGCCTTGAGTGCACTCAGTATAGGCGACCGGTTCGTGATGCGGCGTCTCTGTTTCTACAACTAAAGTACGCAAAACGCAGGAAAATACAGAAAAAGATTACCGCTGCGAAAGCGTATACTTCGTCTGCGACAGCGTTGAGCGCCTATCGGATGGTCAGTAGTCAGATGGCAATCCATTTGCATAAGGGAACAGTGTGAGTCAAGGTACAGCAAAAATTGCGCCGATTGGTGTGGACGCGGAAGGCTACCCGAGCCAGCTTGGCAGACTTTCGACCTCGGGGAACAGCCTTTCCGGCTCGAGGTTCAGGTCTGCCATGGGATCGCGCGTGCTGGTCGCGGGATGCCTCATCACCATCTTACTTCTATCCATCTACTTTCACATCGGGCTCAAACTGGTTACCGATTGGTATCAGATAGCCGATTACTCTCATGGCTTCCTGGTTCCATTCTTTGCCGCGTTCATCCTTTGGGATAAGCGAAAGATCATCGCGCAAACTCCGGTAACGCCAAGCTGGGCAGGACTTCCGCTTATCCTTTTGGGCATCCTTACCGTGTTTTTTGGGGTGTACGGCGCGGAGCTGTTTCTTTCCCGCATCTCGTTCGTCTTGATCATTGCTGGGATGATCTGGATGTTCTTCGGTCCTGCCATTCTCCGCGAGGTGCGACTGCCACTCGCAGTCCTGCTACTTGCCATCCCTTTTCCAGAGATCATTTTCAACCAGATCACCTTTCCCTTGCAGCTATTCGCATCGAGAGTGGCGAGTGGAATTTTGCCTCTGTTGGGCGTACCAGTATTCCGCGAAGGCAATGTGATCCAGCTTCCGGTGATGAAGCTTGAGGTTGCACAGGCATGTAGTGGGATCCGTTCGTTGATGAGCCTATTCACACTGGCGGTCTTCTACGGGTATTTTTTGGAAAGGACTACGGGCCGACGCTGGTTTTTGGCTCTTGCCAGTATTCCCATTGCTGTTGCTGCGAACGCTCTGCGAATTGTTGGAACCGGGCTCTGTGTTCAATACTGGGATCCGGCAAAGGGAGAGGGCTTTTTTCACGAGTTTTCTGGCTGGGTGATGTTTCTGATTTCGCTCTCATTTCTTTATCTCTTGCACCGGGTGATGGTCATCGTCCGGCCCGTACGGAAGGCGTAATGAACAGGATTCGATATTGGATTGTTGTCTGTCTTCTCGCTGGTACCGCGTTGGCCCTGAACGGAAGAAGCGATGTGGACAGGGTTCCTCATAGCGAGCCGTTGAATGTGATGCCGACTCACATCGGCCCATGGTCCAGTCGTGATGAGCCCATCGATGATCAGGTTCTCCAGATCTTAGGAAAGGGTGAGTTCCTGAATCGGGTCTACGAGGCAACGGACCCACACGACCACATCGCTCCTGTCGGGCTCTTCATCGGGTACTTTCCTACGCAGCGCACTGGACAGACGATTCACTCTCCGCAGCACTGCCTTCCTGGCGCAGGTTGGACTTTCGAGTCTTCGCGCTATACGAGCCTCCGAGCTGCGGATGGGAAGGACTATCAGGTGGGCGAGTACGTGATTAGCAATGGGGAGGTACGTCAGTTCGTTCTTTACTGGTACCAGGCCCATGGTCGGAGTGTGGCAAATGAGTATGTCTCGAAGGCATACCTTATTGCGGACGCGGTCCGTTTGAACAGAACCGATGGTGCTCTTGTGCGGGTCATCACTCCGATTGGACCGGTGGAGCAAGTCAGCTCAGCGCGGGACCGCGCGATACGATTTGCGCAACAGATGGCAACCCAACTTCCACGCATCATCCCCACGTGAAATCTCGGTTGTCTGGTCGGGTTCTCGAGTAGAGCTCGATGAGAGATGCCGTTTCCAATTTAAATAAAGGTAGGAAAGCGCGATGAACATACCTGTGTACCCTGTCCTCCGGACGACGTCGACGACGATTGCTGCTTTTGCATTGATGGCGGCGGTCACCGGTTGCCGTCATGATCCGAACGTGCAGAAGCAGAAGTATCTTGAGAGCGGCAAACGGTATGCCTCCGAGGCGAAGTATAAAGAGGCGGCGATCCAGTTCTCGAACGCCCTGAAGGTTGATCGCAATTTCGCAGAAGCTCATTACCAGCTTGGCACCGTGTATCTGAAGATGGGTTCCGTGATGCCTGCCTATGCGGAGCTGAGCCGGACGGTTGCGCTCCAACCGAGCAACCTTCAAGCGAGGATCGATCTTGGAGATCTCCTGCTCGCTGGCAAGGCGCCGGATCGAGCTCTCGAACAAGCGAACGCGGTGTTAGCCATCAAGAACGACGATGCGGATGCCTATGGCCTGCTTGCCAGTATCGCAGCGGTAAAAGGTGACAGGCCAGCCGCGCTCGCTCAGATTCAGCACGCTCTCGCGATCGAGCCGAACAGGGCGGCTTTTCACGCAACGCTCGGCCTGCTACAAGGTTCGCAACCGGGTCAGTCCGGTGCAGCGGAGGAACAACTTCGAAAAGCAACCTCCCTTGATGGATCCAACGTTACCGCTCATCTTGCACTCGCCTCTTTGCTCGAGCAGAAGGGCGATCTTCGCGGGGCTCTTGAACAAAATAAGGCGGCGGTGGCTGGCGACTCCAAAAACCTCACGGCTCGAGTCAGTCTTGCTCAGCTTTACCTCAGACAGGGAGACAAGGTTAACGCTGAAGCAACTCTTCGACAAGCCACGGAGGACCTGAGCGAAACGAACATGGGCGGCGAGCTCCTTGAGAGTTACTACTTGAGAACCGGTGAAGTTGACAAAGGTGTTTCCGTCTACTCTGACCTAGCTACAAAGCATCCCAAGAGTGTTCCAATTCGACTTGCCTACGCCCGTCTGCTGGTAGCGAAGAAGGACGTTCCCGCAGCGAAGCAGGTCATCGCAGCGCTTATGAAATCGGATGCTTCGGACCCTGGAGTCGCCGTCCTGAACGGTATCCTTCTCCTGAACGACGGGAAGACAAATGAAGCCTTTGATACCTTGCAGAAAGCAGCCAAGAACAGTCCCGACAGCCTGCCGGTAAAGCTGTGGCTCGGCCGCGCTGCCCTCGCCAAGAACGATCTTAATACCGCACAACAAAGCTTCGCGGACGCGAGCAAATTGAATGCAACGAGTCTGGAGGCAGCCGACGGTTTGGCTCAGACGGCGATGCGTCGACGAGATCCGTCCTTGTTGGGGCAGGTTGCTGAGAAGGCAATTACTGCGGCACCGCAAAGCCCCGTTGGCTATCTCTGGAGGGGCATGTCAGAAGCCGCTCAGCAACAGAACGAGAGAGCGGATGGAGACTTCCGTCAAGCACTTAAGATAGATCCTAAGAGTTCGGGAGCTTACTTGGAACTAGGCCAGCTTCGCCTAGCTGAGAAGAAGCTTGATGAAGCCAAGCCGCTGCTTGAGCAGGCGTTGTTGTACAACCCGAACTCAGACCGGGCTCTAGGCCTTTTGGCATCGATCGATGTCGCGCAAAAGGAACTTCCGAAGGCGATCTCGCGGGTGCAGGCCCAGATAGGGAAGGCTCCACAGAATGGCAAGATGTACGTGCAGCTGTCAGAGCTTCAGTTGAGGGCGGGAGATGGGAACGCATCTCTGGATGCAGCTCAAAAAGCGATGCAGTTGAGTCCTGGTGATGGAACGGCGGTGATGGCATACTCTCGTGCACAACTTGCCCACGGGGACGCGAACAAGGCCATCGATGGTTGGAGTCAATGGCTGAAAATCCATCCGAATGATGCATCAGCTTACGCGATTGTCGGGACACTTCAACAGGGAGTTGGAGCTAAAGATAAGGCGATGGATGCTTACAAGAAGTCGCTTCAGATTGAGCCGGAGCAGCCAGTTGCTGCGAACAATCTGGCATACCTCATGGTTGAGGAAGGCCAAAACACCGATGTTGCTCTCACCTATGCCCAATCTGCTCGCCGGTCGCTTCCCAACTCGCCAAGTACGGCGGATACTCTGGCATGGGTGTACTACAGCAAAGGGACCTATGCTTCGGCACGCGACCTCCTGGAAGAAGCTGTGAAGACTGCCCCGGATGACGCGTCGATTCAGTATCACCTTGGAATGACCTACACCAAGCTTTCCGATCAGATAAATGCGACGCTGCACTTGAAAAAGGCAGTCTCGTTAGCCCCCGATTCCGATGCGGGCAAGGACGCACAGAAGGCTCTGCAGCAGATGGGTTGATTGTGACAATGCGTGCCATCTTCTCGCGCGAGATGGTTGATCGTTTCCTTTCCGGGGGAGCACTCAGCACCCTCGTTGCCTAGATCATGAAGGCTCGCTGAGAAGCAACGTCAATACATCCTCTTTGCTGCGGAAGAGGCGGACAGGAGATTGCAGGAAAGCCCCTTGATCTCAGTTCTAATTCTTACCCGGAACGAACAACGTGACCTTCCTGGGTGTCTTGCATCGGTGCGATGGTCCGATGACGTTCACGTCTTCGACTCGGTGAGCGACGATCGAACGATTGAATTTGCCGTTGAGGGCGGTGCTTTTGTACATCAGCGCGTTTTTGACGATTATGCCAATCATCGGAATGCCGCGCTTCGGAGTGTTCCGTTTCGCCACCCGTGGGTGTTTATTCTCGACGCGGACGAGCGGCCTACGAAGGAGTTGAGCGAGGAGATGCAGCGGATGGCAGAGGCATCGTCGGCGGAGGTAGGTGGCTTTACAGTGCGTCGACGGGATTACCTGTTTGGAACCTGGCTGAAGCATGCGCAGATCTCGCCGATGTATCTCAGGCTGGTCCGGCACGCGCAGGCGCGTTATACGAGGGCGGTCAACGAGGTACTTCAGGTGAGCGGAGATGTGCAGGCGCTCGAGTGCCCGTTGGATCACTATCCGTTCTCGAAGGGCATCGGGCATTGGATGCGGAAGCACGATGTGTATTCGACGATGGAGGCGGAGTTGATCTTTCGGGAGCAAGGTCTGCAAGATCCATCCTGGAAGATTGCGCTGACGTCGGAGAATCTGCTGGAGCGGCGTCTGCACCAGAAGGCTATCTTTTACCGGCTGCCTGCGCGGCCTTTGGTTAAGTGGGTTTACATGATGTTCGTGCGGGGAGCGCTGCTGGATGGGTCTTCCGGCGTGACGTATGCGACGCTGCAGTCGTTTTACGAATACCTGATTGTTTTGAAGACGAAAGAGTTGGGACGGGGTGGGGCCTAGCTGACTTCTGCGGCACCGTGCGAGGTTGTGGTTCTGGGCGAGAGGTCTGCAAGGCTGTGCGAGAGGTCTGCGGGATGGTCAGTTTGAGGATGGTGCGCCCGAGACGATTCGAACGTCTGACCTACAGCTTCGGAGGCTGTTGCTCTATCCAGCTGAGCTACGGGCGCGTGGCTTAAGCGTAGCACGGCATCTGTGGACGGAGGGGGCGCGATTGACAGTTGGTGCGAGGTGGAAGAGCTGTCGAAGACAGCGGTGAGAAGGTTCGGGAGGTTCGTATTCTGGGCTGTTTGATTCCGCTCCAATCTGATTGATGAGGGCTGTCCATGTCTTTCCGTTCGACCGCACGATTTGCCTGTTCGACGCTGCTGTTTGGTGCTGTGTACGTCGTTCCTATGGTTTCCGCTCAGGCGGGGGGGCAGGAGCCGAACGCTCCGCTGGCCGAGGTACGGGCTGACAATGTGGGCAAGAAGCCGCTGCCCAGCCCGGCGGCGACTGCCGAGGTTTCTCTTGACGGAAAGAAGATTGCGGTTCGCTACAACGCACCTTCGGCGCGGGGGCGGAAGGTGATGGGAGGAGTGGTGCCGTATGGGCAGGTGTGGCGGACGGGTGCGAATCCCGCGACGACGCTGGTGACTGCGGCGAACGTGAAGATGGGGAACCTGGCGGTGCCGGCGGGGGCGTATACGCTGTATACGCTGCCGTCCGCGGATGCGTGGATGCTGATTGTGAACAAGCAGACGGGGCAGTGGGGGACGGTGTACAACCAGGGGATGGATCTGGGGCGGACGCCGATGATCGGGAATCCGCTGGCGAAGTCGCAGGAGACGATGTCGATCTCGTTTGAGAATACGAAGGGCAAGTCGACGGAGCTGCATGTGAAGTGGGAGACGATGGACCAGTATGTAACGATCACGGCGGAGTAGAGGTGTGGAGGTACCCTCCCCCCCCGTACTTTTCAGCAAAGTCTTTGATCGAGAGACTTTAGCTGGGGGGTACCACTGCGCTACCCGCAATTTTTCGAAGCGCAGCCCACGTGCCTGGGTATGCTCCTGTTTCAGTGTACAGACGTGGGCTGGGTCTTTGCGCCACGGCGAAGTCTTTCCAATGGAGGGACTTAACCGGGGGTGGGGCTTGACTTGGCGGTACGGGACTGCTTGGTCGCGAGCTCGGCGAGAACGGATTGGACGAGGTCCTTGGCACCCTGGATCTGTTGCTGGACGATCTCGAGGTCGCGGGCGGGGTGGGTGCTGTGGCAGTAGACGGTGTGCTGGTTGACGAGGATGAGGGCGTCGGTGAGGACGTCGAGGGTGACGGCCAGGCGGCCGCGGGCGGGGCCGGACTTGAACTCTTCGTGTTCGAGGGATTGGTGGCGGTCGTGGAAGATGGACATCTCGTGTCTTCGATGCCGAGCGGGGATATGCCGGTGCTGCGGTGAGAGGGCCAAGTGTTTCGATGAGACCGGAGAAAGGTCCTCGTCAATGAGCGAAGTATGCGCTATGGCGACGCTACCGGAGCAGCAGCTGCCGAATCTGGATGCTGTGCTGTGCTTTTTGCAGCAGAGCTGCCTCGTCGGCGGGTCACTGGGCTTGTGCTGGGCCGGTCGAGGCGAGGTCTTCGCCGATGATGATCCTGAGTTCCTTGCGCGTTGCGGGTCGAGCAGATACGCGCGAGCGGAGGTCCTCATGCCGGTGGGGATGCGATGGTACCTGTGCCCGTGGAGAAGGGCTTCGATATGTTCGCGGCTGGAGCCGGGATCGGTGGGTTCGTCGTCGGCGCGGACCCCCTGTCGACGAAGAAGTCTGAAGCGCCGGGTGTGCCGCCGAGGCTGAGGTGGCGGGAGTGTTGTAGTCGTGGCGGAGGTCGGGGTGGGTAGGAAGGTACTGCTCGAATTGGCCTGACAGGTGGTTGGGTCCGACGTGCTGGGGGCGGCGACGAAGGATCGCAGTGGGCGACGTTCGGAGAGTCAGTATTCCAGAGCTCAGCTCAGAGGTATGCACCGGGATGATGTAAAGTGGTGTAGCGTCAGTTTGGAGCGCAAATGCCCCGTCAGTCCCAAAATGAACCTTCACCGAGAACGTCGGTCACTTTTTCGCACGAGATCTATGCGTCTCTTGAGAGGATTGCTAAGAAGAAGAAGGTCTCTCTCGCATGGGTGATCCGCGATGCAGCTGAACGATATGTGGCAGACGAATCACCCTTGTTTGCGGAGCAGCGAAATGGATAAGCAGCGCGACCGGGCCGGCAAGTTTTACGAGTTCTTCGCCGGTGGCGGCATGGCCCGCGCCGGTTTGGGAAGCGCCTGGACCTGTCTATTTTCAAATGACATCGATGAGAAGAAGGCCTCTGCTTACAAGGAGAACTGGGGGGCGCGCGAAATTCTGGTCAAGGATGTCGGCAAGGTTTGCACCTGTGAACTGCCAGGTACCCCAGACCTGGTGTGGGCTTCGTTCCCGTGCCAGGACCTCTCCCTTGCGGGCATGGGCGCGGGGCTGAAAGGTCACAGATCGGGCACGTTCTGGCCGTTCTGGGAAATAATCAAGAAACTGAAAGATGAGGGCCGCGGCCCGAAGATGATCGTCCTTGAGAACGTCTGCGGCACTCTGACTTCTCACGACGGCGCTGATTTCCGCTCGCTTGTCCAAGCAGTGCGCCTCGGTGGCTATAGGTGCGGCGCCATAGTTGTTGATGCCGCTCTCTTCCTTCCTCAATCGCGGCCACGCCTGTTCATCATCGGCGTGCTCAATGATGTTGAGATCGGCGCGTCACTTGTGCGCGAACAGCCGAATTTACGGTTCCACACGCAGGCTGTCCTTACGGCCTACAAGTCCCTGCATGAAGAGGATAGATCCGCGTGGCTCTGGTGGGATCTTCCCGCACCGACGCGCCGGCAGCAGACCTTTGCGGATGTGATCGAAGACGACGTTCCTTGGCACAAGCCCGAGACCACGCGATCCCTGTTGGCAATGATGTCCCCGAGAAATCGGGCGAAGGTGGAAAAAGCCAAGCAGCTAAGCGGCAAGTCGGTTGGGGCAGTTTACAAGCGGACTAGGCCGGATGAGATTGGCAACAAGGTGCAGCGCGCCGAAGTTCGGTTTGACGATATTGCCGGTTGCCTGCGAACACCGGGAGGCGGATCTAGCCGCCAGTCGATTCTGGTGATCGAGGATGGAAAGGTTTGTTCCCGACTTGTATCTCCGAGGGAAGCTGCGCGACTGATGGGGTTGCCTGATCGGTATATCCTCCCGAGGAAGTACAACGACGCTTATCACTTGATGGGGGATGGGGTCGCTGTGCCGGTGGTGCGCCATTTGGCGGAGTACATTCTTGAGCCACTATTGCTCGCAAAGGAGAAGTCAGACCTAGAAGCCGCATGACGGAACTGACGAAGGACAGCGAGCAACTTCCACCTTTCGAGACAGCCGACCTTCGCGCTAATCTTGCCACCTATCTGAACACCCCTTTCGACGATCCATCCGGCATTCAGGTGAAGGTCGGCAACTACAAATGGGGCGTTTACGCCTTCTTCGATTATGATGGTGAGCCGATCTATGTCGGCCAGACAAACGAGATGCTTCGAACTCGGATTCGGCGACACCTAACGAATCAGAGAACTGATGCTGTCGCCATGTCCGTACTGGATCCATTCGAAGTTTTTGAGATCGAGGTATGGCCGCTTCCGCAGTTTCAACAGACTCACGGCAAGAACATCGACGCTAAGAAGTACCTTGATGCCTTGGAGCGACGGATCACGCTGAACGCTATTGAAAACTCGACGTTCAAGGCGATCCTGAACGAGAAGGATCCGCCAGCTGGCGACGTAGCTGTCGCCGTTCCTGATTCGTTCCGCGCGCAGATCGTGTCAAATAGAGTGAACGAGTTGCGCTCCCACCCCGACTTCCGCATCGCGAGACGAAGCCTAATTATCTCCCGCCTTGCGCAAGTGATTTCGGAGCGCAAGGTACAGGGTGGACTTCGGCGCGTGCTGCTCATACAGGCCAAGCGTCTACAGTGGCTCGCAAACAGGCGATATGAAGCGATGGGCGGAGCGTCATCAGTAGCTATGGAAGGCGAATATGAGGATTGATCCTCAGCGCTCTGCGACGATGCGAGCGGTTAAGAGCCGCGACACACAGCCAGAGCTTGAGATCAGATCTTTTCTTCACCGTAGTGGCTATCGGTTCCGACTTCACCGAAAAGACCTTCCCGGCCAGCCTGACATCGTGTTCCCGCACCGTCATAAGGTGGTATTTGTCCACGGTTGCTTCTGGCACGGGCATACGTGCAAACGCGGAAGCCGAATACCGAAGAACAATCGGGATTACTGGGTCGCCAAGGTCGGCGGCAATAGGAAGCGGGATGCCGCCAATCACGAAAGACTCAAAGCAAAGGGTTGGCAAACTTTTGTCGTCTGGGAATGCAAGATTGCGGACTCACACCTGTTGGATCAACTGAAGGCGTTTCTCGGTCTACCACTCCTTGGCGGGGGTGTCGGGGGTTAGGGCGGTGGGGTCGGGGGTGGTGGTGTTG
>JAABUQ010010963.1_pt1 | contig 11743 bp, 6 predicted proteins | sample 5560001 | NCBI WGS metagenome assembly JAABUQ01 (sample SAMN10711888, study PRJNA513371) | rock metagenome | isolation source: Antarctica rocks | place: Antarctica: Victoria Land, Finger Mt nord | collected 2015-12-18
GATCCGTGCTGTCCTGTGACCGTTCCTGGACCTGCATCACCACCCCTCCCCTCACTCTGCCTTATTCCGCCCACTGTGTTGCCTTCAGCCTCCTCCCTTTCATCTCTCGTTGTAATACTAGACGGTCCATGAGATGTCGTCGGTTGAGGCGTCAGCCCGGTCGCTTCCGGAGGCGCCGTCGGGTTGCGTGGACGGCATGGACGGCGTGGTCAGCGTCGGGCTGCCGACCAGCAGCAGTTCATACGCCTTGATCAGGACGAAGAGGTAGGTCAGACCGACGATCTCGCCGGCGATCACATCGCTCGACCAGTGGTGGCCGAGGTAGACGCGCGACGGCGCGACCGAGACGATCAGCCCGACGCATACTGCCTGGATAGCCTTGCGCGGGAGTGACGGCGGCATGGTGCGGTGCGCCAGGTAGAACAGGTAGCCGTAGAACGAGGCGTAGTGCGAGCAGTGCCCGCTGGGGAAGCTGTTGTCGCGGAACTGGAAGATGGCCCGCATGTACATAGGATCGGGGCGCGGCCGTCCCACCAGGACCTTGATCACGCCTGTAGTTGCCCCCGCGCCCATGGTCAGCATCGTGAACAGCGACTCGCGGCGGTGGCCCAGCGCCCACAGGTCGAGCGAGGTGCACACGGTCAGGACGTGCTGCAGCGGGGCGAAACCGGGCATGCTAATGACGGTCATGACCCGCGTGACAGCGCGCGACTGGCGGCGCTGCAGCAGGCGCGTGGCGGCGACATCCAGCCGGCTGGGCAGGGGCCGCAGCGCCACCCGCGAGAGCAGGAATAGCCCGGTCGCGCCTCCGCCCAGCGCCGCGGCCGTCAGCGCGTTATCGGCCACCACGCTCCTCCGCCTGGCAACCCCAGCCAGAGAGGCCGCGGGAGGGCGCTCCGCGTCCCACGCGGGCATAGAGACGGTCAGGGAGTCGAACTCGGCGCGCAACCAGCGCATGCCTCGCTCGGCAACCCGGGACCAACGCTGTCCGCGCGCGGCCTGTGTCCGGCCCGCGCGCGACCGCGACTCAGGATAAATGGGTAACTGCGACATCGTACCTAAAAGCTACCATAAACGGAGGGATTAGTGGCTAATCGTCCTGCTATCGCATCATGCGGCGCCCGCATCTGTGTCTCGCGCGTCATGCGCGCAAACCTGCGATGATGGTAGGGTTAGCCCAACCGTTCCCGCAGCCCTCGTCACGCATCCTCGAACGGTCACATGTGCGGTGATGATAGGTTATGGATAGTGCCTGCCATAGATGCCGTTGCTCTCGACAACGTTTTGCTCGCCTTCGTCGTCCTGGCCTGGATCAATAGCGGAAGCGGCTGGGTGCGCCGGCGCCGCGCGGGCCGCGCCCTGCTGGATTTGAGGCGGCCGCCCCGCGCCCTGCTCGTCGCCCTGTTCCAGGGGATCAGCGGGGCGGCCGCGCTCAAGGTCGCCATCGACCTGCAACACCCTGGCCTGGGCGCCGCGGCGGTCAGCCTGATCGTGTTTGCCCTGCCCGAGATGCTGCGCTCGCGCGCGCGCATCTACGAGCGCGGCGTCGCCGTGGGGCCGTGGTCGTTCTACCCCTGGGCGCGCATCACCGCCTACGATATGGACGCGCGCTCGCGGCGCCCCAAGAACAGCCTGACGCTGACCGTGCGCACGGTCCCTTTCCTGCCCATGCTGTCGTCCGTCTCGCTGCTCTGCCCCAGGCGCCACCGCGACCTGATGACGCGCCTGCTGATCTACCACGTCGGCAACCGCTCGGTGGCGCACATCCCCGGCCAGCCGCGCCCGCACGCCGCTGGCGTGCCCGCCTTGCAGCACCGTCGCGAGCGTGACGCCAACGCTACCGCCAACCTGCAGCAGAGCACCGCGCCACCGCAGCTATTCGAGGGTGCAAGCTCGTCGGCGCCAGGAGAATCGTGAAGGGTATGAGTCCGCGGATGCAGGCCATGACGTTGTATTGTATTCTAAAGGCATCGATGCGGGTGCTGTGATTGGATAGTTGCAGGGCCGTATGGTTCTCCCTCCTCTGAGCGATTGCCGAAAAGATTCACGTGCGAGAGCGGTCCGAGGATCGTTTCCGCTATTTGGCCATCGAGTATAGTCACATGGCGAGGCAGGTCCCGTCCTGGCTGGTCTCGGACGGAACGCTACGAGTGCTTGCCCTGACGTTGTTGGCCTATCTACCCGAACAGCCGCGCATTTACCTGATAGAAGAGCCGGAGAATGGCATTCATCCGAGAGCGATCGAGGGAATCTTTCAATCGCTGTCCTCGGTCTATGACGGCCAGGTACTCGTCGCGACGCATTCGCCGCTCTTCCTATCTCTGGCTGAGCCAGCGCACATCCTCTGTTTCGGACGGACCGCATCGGGCGCGGTGGATATCGTAAGCGGTGATAGGCATCCCGCCCTCAAACATTGGCATGATCAGACCGATCTTCCAACGCTCTATGCGGCCGGCGTCCTTGGATGACGAGAGACCTCGTCGTCCTCGTGGCCGACGCGCAGCAGGAGACGGTCATCAACACGCTGCTGCAGGAGCGGTGTCAATCCCTAGGAATAAGGGCTAACACCTTTGACATAGAGAAGCATCCGGGAAAGGATTCGGGTGTGTACAGTAGGGGTGTTGAGCTTTTGTCGGTGATCAAGCCATTATACGACCATGCTCTCGTCCTCATCGACTGCGAGTGAGATGGATCGCCTGGCGATGCCAGCCGCGTGCGCGAACACATCCTGCAACGCTTACACGAAACCGGATGGCCACCCGACATGTGCGAGGTCGTCCCAGTCGAGCCGGAACTCGAGGCGTGGGTGTGGTCTACATCACGACACGTGGACGCCATCTTGCGGATGCCACGCGGCGAGATGGAAGAACTGGGTCAAAGTCGGAGTTATTGGAAGAGAGGACAACCAAAACCGCGACGACCCAAGGAGTTGCTCGAAGCTGTTCTCAGGCAGCAGCGGCGACCTCGTTCGTCGGCTGTATTTGGCGAGTTGGCGCGCAAGGTGGGGCTCTGGGATTGTCGCGACGCGGCGTTCAACTCACTACAACAAATACTGCAAGGATGGTTTGCGACGGAACCGTAGCTCGATTGTCTCCACGTGGCGCACGCCTCGCACACCGATCTCTAACTTGTCGCGGGCGACACATCAATAGGGAGCACACAATAACGTGCGTCTTGTGTCTCCGGGACTTAAATAATCCACTCCACCGCGTGGGACTCGGTGAGGTCGGGCACGTCGAGGTGCGCGGCGAAGCGGTGGATGACTGCCTCGGGAACCTGCGCGCGGCCGGCGCGCGCGCGGTTGCGCCGCAGCACCTCCTCCAGCGGCGCCTCGACGTAGACGATGCGCACGCGGGCATGGTAGTCGACGAAGCGGTCCACCAGGCGCGCCCGCAACTGCCGCGTGAGGTTGGTGGCGTTCCAGGCGAAGGAGCGGCCCTCGCGCAAATAGACGCGCGCCTGCTCGCGCGCCGCGGCGACAACCGTGCCCTGGTCGTCCCTGGGACCGACATCCAGGTCGTGGCGCAGCGCGTCGAGCGAGACGACCGGCCAGCCGGGCAGGTATGTCCTCAGCCAACTGTCCTTGCCCGCGCCGGGTAGCCCAGCCATCAGCACGACCTCGCAGCGCGTGTCGTCGTAAGGATCGTAGGTCGGGTCTGCCTCTTGACCCTGGCCCTTGTGAAAGTAGGCGAAGCGGCTCAGGCCCGAGGGGAAGGCATAGGGACGGTCGAGGCAGCCGTGTTCGCGGCAGTAGTCGCGGAACAAATCGACCCGCGCCAGCAGGTCGTCGGCGTCGGCGCAGACGCGGCCGCGCACGTCGGCCTCGGCCAGCATGGCCAGGTGATCGCAGCGCGCCGTCTGGCTCACGCGGATGACGGCGCGCCGCGGGCCCGGCTCGTCGAGCAGGTAGAGCGGCAGACCGTGGTGGCGGACCAGCGCGACGGCCGCCTCGCGCGCCTCGAAGGGGACGGCCGGCGTCTCCAGACCCCTGTCCCCTTCCCAGCCGTCGCCGCGCCACAGCAGCAGGCGCGCCCGTTGCGCGCCGCGCCGGGCGTGCCCGCGCGCGGAGATATGCCCGTCCGGCTCCACGGCGGTGCAGGCCGGCTTGGCGACGTCGTGCAGCAGCGTGGCGGAGAACACGATGGAGCGTTCGTGAGGAGGCAGCGCGCGCCAACGCTCGGACGCGATCAGCGCGCGGCAGACCAGTTCGGTGTGCGCCAGCACGTCGCCCTCGCCGTGGTAGACGGGGTCCTGCGGGCAGCCGGCCAGCCTCCTGACCGCGCTGAACGACGCCAGGATACCCTCCCAGTCGAGCCGCCACGTCGGCGGTGTGGGACAGTGCGGGAAGACCCAGGGCACGGCGCGTCGCGTATCACTCATTCGGAGAACCTGCTCGAAGCGATCCACTCGGGATCACGCCGCATGAAGGCTCGTGACTCGTTCTGTTAGCCATGAGCCACTACACGTGGGGCTGCCTCCCCGCTGTGCCGCGCCTGCTCCAGGCCGAACGCGCGCACGGTATGGAGCATCTGAAAGCATTCCTCGCCATTGGTGTCAGGTTGCCGCTGGAGCAGGTTGTGGTCCGCCAGCGACGCCAGTCCCGCGCCAATCCGCACGGAGGACAGGTCGAGGATGGAACTGGCGCGCCGCGTCATACGCGCCGTATAGATGCCCGGAACGGCGGCGAGGAGGCGGAACAGGGTTTGCTCGGCCGGGGTCAGGAGGTCGTAGCTCCAGCCGATCGCGTCGGACATGGTGCGCTGGCGTGGCGGGAGGTCGCGCGCGCCGTCGCCGAGGACCTCCAGATCCGGCCAGGTAGGGCAAGGCGGCGTGTCTCCCGCCGCCACCCCCGCATCCGCCACCCCCGCATCCGCCGCCGTCACCTCCGCGCTCCCCACCCCCGTGTTCCCTGCCGCGGGTCCGGCGATGCGGTCGAGTAGGGCGGGCAGGGGCAACCTCTCGGCCGCTGCCGCGGCAAGCTCGATGGCCAGCGGCAGTCCGTCGAGGAACAGGCAGGCGCGGGCGATCAGGGTCAGGTGAGCGTTGGTGAGCGCCACGGCGGGATGAACCGCGCACAGGCGCTCGACGAAGAGCCGCACCGCCGCGTCGCGCGCGTTGCCCCCGTCGAGGTCACGGTCAAGGCCGAGGTCCTGAGACGGGGACGTTTCCAGCGGCGATACCACGAACTGGCGCTCGCCGCGCAGGTGGAGGGCGCGGCGGCTGGTGACGAGGACGGTCAGCGCGGAGCAGTCCTCGCAGAGCGCGGCGAGCGCCGGCGCCGCGTCCATGACGTGCTCGAACGTATCGAGCACCAGCAGCTCGGGCCGCCGGAGCCTGCCCGCCACCCTCGCCCGCACCCGTGGCGCGGGGCCGGCGTCGTCCAGATCCAGCGCCCGCGCCAGGGCCGGCAGGACGGCGTCGCCGGCGGCGACGCCGTCCAGGGGCACGAACGTGGCGCCGCCCGGGAACAGGCGCTCCGTGTCCGCCGCGACCTGCAGGGCGAGGCGCGTCTTGCCGACGCCGCACGGGCCGACGAGGGTCAGCAGGCGCACATCGGGGCACCCGACCAGGGCGCACACCTCCGCCAGCTCTCGCCCGCGCCCGATGATGTGGGTGAGGGGGACGGGGACAGGGATAGGGCGCCTGCGGTTGCGGTGGGCCGGGACCGGCGCCGACCGGGGCGCGCGCCGCTGCCAGGCGACCGCCTCGAACGCGGCGCGATCCGCCGCGTCCAGTTCCAGGGCCGCCGCCAGCAGGTTGAGCGTGGCGCCCCGCGGCGCGCGGTTGACGCCGCATTCGAGGGCGCTGATGGCCCGCGTGCTGAGGCCCGCTCTGTCGGCCAGGGCGTCCTGCGAGAGGCCGGCGGTCACGCGGTGGGACCGCAACACCTCCCCAAAGCTCGATGGTTCTGGCGCGTTCATGTCGCTCACATCGGGGACCCTCCTCGGTCGGCTCCCTCGCGCGCATAGGGCGAGGGCAGACACGATGCGAGGCTGCCGGGAGGGTCGATGCCATGAGGGGCCGACGCCACGACGCCGAAGCCGTGTCTCATTGGTGATAGTAGCACGACGATGGATGGTTTGTCACTGGCGCCCCTGGCCGGAGGGGTCACATGTTGGCGCGGCCACGCCATCATGTGAGTTAACCATGTGAGTTATGTCTGGACGGGGAGGGCCAGTAGGCTACAGAATAGGGACATCGACGAGCAGACCTCGGCCGCTTGACGCCGACAATCGACCGCTCACACAGGGACACAGGAAGGACCTCACCGTGAACAGCCTCGTGACCTCCCGCGCCCGGCGCGTCGCGCTGCCGCTGCTGCTCGTCGTCAACGTCATGACGCCGCTGGCCGCCACACCATCGGGCGCCATGGCCGGCGCGCCACCACGGGCGCTTGCCCAACCGGCGGGCGCGCCCGCATCCGGTCTGCCCGGTAACGCAGCGGCCGGTTCGTGGCCGTCCGCCGCGCCGTCGCGTGAACCGGCGACCGGCCGTGGCGTCGTCGCCGCGGCGCCGGTCCCGCCGCGCATTCCTCCCCTGCTGCTCGCTCACGATGCGGCGGCGCGGGGTGCTGCTCCTGTCGCGACGGCCTACGGATCACTGCCCATGGCCTTCGAGCCGAACCGCGGCCAGACCGACCCGCGCGTGCGCTTCCTGACGCGCGGCGGCGGTTATACGCTCTTCCTGACGGGGAGCGACGCCGTGCTGAGCCTGAGCCAGTCCGTACCCCAATCCCAGGCTCACGGCCGCGCGCTCATCACGGGCCAGCATCTTGCTCCTCGCGCCGCGGGGCGAGGGGGGCCTGATGGGCGCGACCCACGCGTGGGCCGCGTCGCCGCGAGCGCGCGGACGGTGGTGGTGCGCCTGCACCTGGTCGGCGCGGCGGCCCACCCGCGCGTCGTGGGCCTGGACCGCCTGCCCGGCGTGGTCAACTACCTGATCGGGCGCGACCGGCGTCGCTGGCACACGGGCATCCCCACCTTCGCCCGCGTGGCGTACCAGAACGTGCTGCCCGGCGTCAGCCTGGCCTACTATGGCGCGCGGGGCCGGCTGGAGTACGACTACGTGCTGGCCCCCGGCGTCCATGCTGACCGTCTCCGTCTCGCCGTGGAGGGCGTGCAAGGGCTGCGCCTGGATCGGCAGGGCAACCTCCAGCTGCCGTCGGTCGGCGGTATGCTGCGCCAGGACAGGCCGCTGGTCTATCAGGTTGTGGGAGGGCGCCGGCGGGTCATCCCCGGCCGCTACACCATCACGGCGGGGCGTGAGCTTGGCTTCGTCGTGGGCGCCTACGACCGGCGGCAACCCCTGGTAATCGACCCCGTGCTCAGCTATAGTACGTACCTGAGCGGCAGCAGCGGCGCGTCCGCCAACAGTATCGCGGTCGACGCCGCTGGCGACGCGTTTGTGGCCGGCGCGACCGCCTCCGTCGATTTTCCGATCCTCAACCTGCAAGAGGGAGGACCGGGAGCGTATCAGGGGTCCACCGATGCCTTCGTGTCCAAACTGAACGCGGCCGGGACCGCGCTGGTGTACAGTACCTACCTGGGCGGCAACGCCCAGGACCAGGCGAATGGCATCGCGGTCGATGCCACGGGCGCGGCCTACGTCACGGGCGATACGTCCTCTCAGAACTTCCCGATTTACCCGCCGTATACAGCGTTCCAGCGCACTGCCAAGAGCAGCAGCACCTGCTTTATCGCCAAGCTAAACCCCTCAGGCAATACCTTCGTGTATGCAACCTACCTCGGCGGCAGCTCGTACGACCATGCCGCGGCCATCGCGGCCGACAGCGCGGGCGCGGCCTACGTCACGGGCTTCGCGTATTCGACCGACTTCCCGACGCAGAACGCCTTTCAGTCGACCAACTATCCGAACGGGGAAGGCCATGATGCCTTCGTGGTCAAGCTGAATGCCAGCGGGACCTTGCTTGTGTATGGGACCTACCTCGGGGGCAGTACCGCCTACGGCCGCGTGTACGACGTGGGTAACGGCATTGCGGTCGACGCGACGGGCGCGGCGTACGTGACGGGCAGCGCGACCTCTACGAACTTCCCAACTCAGAACGCGTTCCAGGCGACGATGCGCGCAAGCCAGGGGAACGGCAACGCCTTCGTGACCAAGTTCACCCCGGCGGGAAGCGCGCTCGCGTACAGCACCTACCTCGGCGGCGCCGGGGGTGACCTCGGCAACGGCATCGCGGTCGATGCCGCGGGCGCGGCGTACGTGACGGGCAGCACCTCCTCCACGAACTTTCCGACCCAGAACGCGCTCCAGCCGACCAACCACGGCTCGACCAACGCCTTCGTGACCAAGTTTACTCCGACCGGGACCGCGCTTGCGTACAGCACCTACCTCGGCGGCGCATCATCCAATTCCGGCAACGGCATCGCGGTCGATGCCGCGGGCAAAACATATGTCACGGGCAGCACCTCCTCCACGAACTTTCCGACCCAGAACGCGCTCCAACCGACCAACCACGGCTCGACCAACGCTTTCGTCGCGGCGCTGAACGCGGCCGGCAGCGCCCTGGTCTACAGCACCTACCTTGGCGGCAGCGCCTCCGACACCAGCAGCGGCATCGCCGTCGACGGCACGGGGCAGGCGTACATCGCGGGGTCCGCCCAATCGACGAACTTCCCGACCACCGGCGCGCTTCCTGGCACGCATACGTCAAGCACGGCCGCCAATGGATTCGTGGCCAAGATCGGCCTGTCCAGCGGGACGATCCCCTGGCATCGGCGCCAGGGCATGGCCGTGGGCGGCGATGCGAGCGTCAGCGTGGACCTGGCCGACGGGCACGCCGACGTGACCACGAGCGACATGAGCATCCCCGCGCGCGGCCTTGGCCTCGGCCTGAATCGGACCTGGGACAGCACCATCGCCGCGTCCGGCGCGTCGCCGACGGGCGGCTGGTCCTCCAGCCTGACGCCCAGCATGGGCGGCAGCCCCACTGGAACCGTCCTCTACACCGACGGATCCGGCGCCGTGTGGGCCTTCCCCTACCTGGGCAGCCCCTCCGACGCGCCACCCTATACGAACTACTACGTCACCCCCGGCAGGCCCTGGCAACTCTCCACGTCGAGCAGCGGCTACGTGCTGACGAATTTCTTGAGCGGCGAGGTGATGACCTTCGACGCGTCGGGCCGGTTGACCACGGACCAGGACAGCTACGGCAACACGAATACGATGAGCTACGGCGCCGGCAGCGCCACCAGCCCCTCGCGAGAGGCAAACAGCGGGGGGCGAACGCTCGCCTTCTCCTATCAGAACGGCCTGCTGAGCGACGCGCAGAGCCCGCTGTGGCAGAGCAGCGGCGGGACGCAAGGGCAGCACGTGACCTACGCCTACAACGGCAGCCAGCTCACCGGCCTGACGCGGGGCGCGGGGACGCCCGACGCGGCGACCACCACGTTCGGCTATAGCGGGACGCAACTCGTCACCATCACCACCCCCTTGGGCGAGGCTTTCGCGCTGGGCTATGACGCGGCCGGCCGGGTGATCAGCATGACCAGCCCCCTCTCGGGCACGGCGGGGCAGGCCGGCTACACCCTCTCCTACACCACCCGGATCAGCTATCTCTCCGGCGCGACGCAAGTGGTGCGCGGCTACGGCACGACGGTGGCGCTGACCACAACCTACACCCTGGACGGACTGGGCGAGGCGACGAGCGCGGCGGACGGCCTCGGCCATACCACGAGCAGCACCTATGACGCCAACCACGATGTGTTGACCAGCACCGACGCCAACAATAACACCACGACCAACTCCTACCAGTACGTCGGGGCGACCGGGAGCATTGGCCTGCTGACGCAGACATCCTCGCCTCCGGTGGCCAGCGACACCCTGGGCGCCAGGCCGGACCCCCTGGTCACGCGCTACCGCTACGACCCCGCCACCGATGACCTGCTGGAGACCGACCAGCCCACCGGGAGCGTGACGCTCAGCCGCTACAACAGCGCCCACGGCGTGGTGGCCATCAGCCAGTTGCTGAGCAGTTCCTCCCAGACGTGGCGGGGCTCCTACACCGTGTACGATCCCTACGGCGAGGCCGTGGCCACGACCGACGGGCGCGGCGTGACCGTGGATGGGTCAGGGAACGTAACGGTGCCGAGCAACCCCAACGGTCCCTACACACGGCACAACGTCTACAATGCGCAGGGCGACCAGACGGCGACCGGCACGCCGCCGATCACCACGACGCTGAACGGCATCACCACCACGGCGCCGGTGACCACGAGCTACAGCTACGATGGGGACGGCAATCAGGTCGGGATGACCACGGCCAACGGCAACAGCACGAGCTACGTCTACGACCACCTGGGCCGCCAGGTGCAGACGGTCATGCCGCCCGTGCCCGTCGTGCCGGCCGGCAGCGGCGGGATCGGCCCGCACCTGCGCCTGGGGCATCAGTGGCCTGCGACCGCGGTCGCATGGCAAACCACCGGCCGACCGCAGTCGGGCGGGGCACGCGGGGTGTCCCAACGGCGCGCGGGCCTGACCGCGGCTAAGGGACAGCGGGCCATGACGCCCGCGCGCGTAGTCGCGCGGCACAGCAATGGGGTCGCGCCGGACACGACGACCGCGGTGGTGGGACCGCCAACTCCGCCGACCGTGGACATCCCCACCGTCACCATCCCGGCGCCCGGACAGACGACTACCCCCGCATCCCCGACCACGCCGGCATCCCCGACGCTATCCACGCCCGTGACGACGCCGGCCGCGACAGCGTCCGTCTCCGTGACGACGCCGGCCGCGACAGCGTCCGTCTCCGCGACCACATCCACCGTGGCGACGACACCGACCGCTGTGCCCACACCCGTGACGACGACACTGCCGAGCGACATCGCGACCAGCACGCCGGTCACAGCTCTCATCGCGCTGCCGCCGCCGGCCTCCAGCACTCCCCCGGTCGCGGCGGGCCTCATCACCGCGACAACGGCCTTGACCGACGTGACGGCCGGCCTTGGCGCGGGGCAGCTCGCCAGCTACGGGCGCCTGCCGCTCTCCTTTGAGGCCAACCAGGGCCAGACCGACGGCCGCGTGCGCTACCTGGCCCACGGAACAGGCTACAGCCTCTACCTGACGGGGGCCGACGCCGTGCTGGCCCTGACCGTGCCCCAGACGCCGACAGCGCCCGACGCGCCTGGCGTCTCGGACGCCGGCATCCTGACCCCAACCGCACCGCTGAGCGAGACGGCAGTGCGCCTGCGCTACGTCGGCGCCAATGCCGGCCCAACGGTGGAGGGCCAGGAACGCCTGCCCGGCGACGCCAACTACTTCACGGGGTCCCACCCTTCCGGCTGGCACACCGGCATCCCGACCTACGCGCGGATCGTCTACCACGACATCTATCCGGGCATCGACCTGGCTTACCACGGCACGCAGGGCCGCCTGGAGTACGACTGGACCGTGGCCCCCGGGGCCAGCCCCGCCGCCCTGACCCTTGCCGTGGACGGCGCGCGGGGACTGAGCCAGGATGCGCGGGGCACCCTGACCCTCCAGACCGCGGCCGGCGTGGTGCGCCTGTACGCGCCGGACACCTACCAGACCATCAGCGGGCAGCGCCGGACTGTCGCCTCGCGCTACGTGCTCGCGAGCGGGACCCACGTCGGGGTAGCCGTGGGCGCCTACGACCCCACTCAGCCGCTGGTGATCGACCCCGTGCTGGGCTACTCCACCTACCTCGGCGGCAGCGGCGGCGACAGCAGCGGCAACGGCATCGCCGTCGACGGCAAGGGCGGCG
>JAABUQ010010966.1_pt1 | contig 11740 bp, 11 predicted proteins | sample 5560001 | NCBI WGS metagenome assembly JAABUQ01 (sample SAMN10711888, study PRJNA513371) | rock metagenome | isolation source: Antarctica rocks | place: Antarctica: Victoria Land, Finger Mt nord | collected 2015-12-18
GCCGCCCAACAGGCTCTCCGGCTTCGCCAACTTCACGCTTTGGGCCGGATGCACTTGCACCGTCCAAACGAAGCCGCCGCCTTCCTGGCCGCTGCTTTGCGGACCCGGCGGGCTGCCGCCGCGGATGGCGCCGGTGACTGCGGCCAGGCGCGAGCGGGCGATGGCAAGCGCCTCCTGCGTGTGCGTGGCGACCGCCGCCGCGCGCATCCCGCCGAGCACGCCATGGAACATCACGCCGAGCGCCAATGCCACGATGACGAACGCCACCAGCACTTCCAGCAGCGTGAACCCGGCTTGGCTACGAGGCGGGCGCATCGCGCACCTCGACCCGGCCGGTGAGCCAGTTCACCGCGATGTCGATGCGCAAGCCCTGGTCGGACAGCTCGATCCGGCCGCCGCTGGCGCTGCCGTCAGGCGCGAAGCGGATGCCGCCCACCCCTCGCCCCTCCGCCTCGCCGCGCACTGCCAGGCCGACACCCGCCGGCAGGAGGCGGACCCTGCCGCCGTCCACGGCCATCGCGTGCCGAGCCGGGTCGACTGCCACCAACACCGTGCGGTTACCCGCGATGGCCTGGCCGCGCGCCTCGCGCAGGGTGCGTGCCACCTCACCGGCGACTACCCTCGCCTCCAGCGTGCGGCTGCGGTGCGGTCCGTGGCCGACCACCAGGCTCACGGCCAAGCCCAGCACCACCAGCACCACCAGCATCTCCAGCAGGGTGAAGCCGTTGCGCCGCATGTCAGTTGGCCAGGTCGTTGAGGCTGAGCATGGCGACCAGCAGCGACGATACGATGCCGGCCACGGCGGCGCCCATGACGATGGTGATGGTCGGGGTCAGCAGCGAGATCAGCCGCTGCACGCCGATGCGGGTGTTCTCCTCGTGGATGTCGGCGGCCCGCAGCGCCATGGCGCCGAGCTGCGCCGTCTCCTCGCCCAGCCGCAGCAGGTAGATGGTGCGCAGCGGGAACACCCCGCTGTCGCCCAGCGCCCGGCTCAGGCTGCCGCCGCCCTTGGCGCTGCCGGTCGCAGCCTCCACGGCGGCGACGGCGGCGAGGTTGCCGATGGCGTCGCGCACGGTGTCCAGCGCCGCCACCAGCGGCATCCCGTTCACCAGCAGCGTGCCCAGGGTGCGCGAGAACCGCGCCGCGACGATCTCCCGCGACAGGCCGCCCAGCACCGGCAGGCGCAGCACGAAGCGGTCGAACGGGAGGCGGAACCCCGGCTGGCGCAGCGCCTGCCGCACTCCCAAGGCCGCCGCGAGCAGCGCCGCCAGCGCGTACCAGCCATAGCTGCCGACCGCGTCGCCCAGCGAGATCAGGAACTGCGTCGAGGCCGGCAACGCCGCGCCGTTCTGCTGGAACAGCGGCACGAACTGCGGCAGCACTTCCGTGAGCAGCAGCGCGATGGCGCCGACCGCCGCCAGCAGCAGCAACGCAGGGTAGATCATCGCCGAGGTCACGGTGGCCGACAGGCTGCGCTCCCGCTCCAGCAGCAACGCCAGCCGCTCCAGCGTGCCGGCCAGCGTGCCGCCCGCCTCGCCGGCCCGCACCAGTCCGACATACAGCTTGGAAAAGCTGGCGGGATGCCGCGCCAGCGTCGCCGCCAGCGTGCCGCCGTCGCGCACCCCGGCGCGGATCTGGTCGAGCACCCCGGCCACCCGCCGGTTCGGCGCGGTCTCCACCAGGAAGCGCAACGCGCGGTCGAGGTCCTGGCCGGCGCCCAGCATGATCGCCAACTCGCGGGTCATGTCGGCCACATCCTGACGCCGCAGCCGGGCCGCGCCGCCGAGCGGGGTCGCCAGCAACCCGGCGAGGAAGCCGCCGCCCGAGGCGGCCGGATCGGCGCGCACCGGAATGTTGCCCTGCCGCCGCAGCGCCTCGATCACCGCCGCCACCGAGACGGCGTCCATGGAGCCCTTGGTGACCTCGCCGGCGGGGGTGATGGCGGTGTAGCGGAAGCTCGGCATCAGGCTTCGGCGCGGATGCTGCGCATGACTTCCTCGATGGTGGTGACGCCGTCCAGCGCCGCCTCCAGGCCGGCGTCGAACATGCTCGCCATCCCGGCCGCGACTGCCGCGCGCTCGATCTCGTTGTGGTCGGCGTGGGCGAAGATCAGCCGCTCGATGGCGGCGTCGGGGTGCAGGAACTCGGCGATGGCGAGCCGTCCGCGGTAGCCGGTGCCACGGCAGGCCGGACAGCCGGCGGCGTGCCACAACCGGATCGGACGCTCCGGCGTGCGGCGATCCAGGCCGAACCGCGCCACCAGCTCCGGCGCCGCTGCCACCTCGACCCGGCACGCCTGGCACAGCCGCCGCACCAGCCGCTGCGCCAGCACGCCGCGCAGCACCGCGGTCAGCAGGTAGTCTTCCAGGCCCATGTCGCGCAGCCGGGTGATGGTGGCCGCCGCCGAGTTGGTGTGCAGCGTGGACAGCACCAGATGCCCGGTCAGCGCCGCCTGCACGGCGATCTGCGCGGTTTCCAGGTCGCGGATCTCGCCGACCATGATGACATCCGGGTCCTGGCGCAGGATCGAGCGCAGCAGGGTGGCGAAGGTCAGGCCGATCTGCGGCTTGATCTGGATCTGGTTGATGCCGCGCAGCTGATACTCGATCGGGTCCTCGACCGTGACCACCTTGCGGCTGATGGAATTAAGCGAAAGCAGGCCGCTGTAGAGCGTCGTGGTCTTGCCGCTGCCGGTCGGGCCGGTCACCAGCACGATGCCGTTGGGCAGGTCCAGCGCCGTGGTCAGCTGCGCCACCACCGCTGGCGGCAGGCCGAGCTTGGCGTAGTCGAACGCCACGGCGGTGCGGTCGAGCACGCGCATCACCACCGTCTCGCCCCACAGCGACGGGATGGTCGAGACGCGGAAATCGACCTCCTGCCCGCGCACCGCGAGCTTGAGCCGCCCGTCCTGCGGCAACCGGCGCTCGGCGATGTCGAGCCGCGCCATGATCTTGATGCGCGAGGTGATGGCGGGCGTGAGGCGGCCGGGCGGACTGTCCGCCTCGACGAGCGCGCCGTCGTAGCGGTAGCGCACGCGCAAGCGGTCCTCGAACGGCTCGATATGGATGTCCGAGGCCTGAGTCTCCACCGCGCGGGCAATGATCTGGTTGACCAGGCGGATCACCGGCGCCTCGCTGGCGAGATCCTTGAGCCGCTCGGCGTCCTCCTCCAACGGCTCGCCGCCCTCGTCGGTGCCGGCGGCGGTGCCCGGCTGCGGCGCGTCGTCGCTGTAGAGGCGCTCGAACGCCGCCTCGATCTCGATCGGCACCGCGACCTCCAGCGTCACCGACAGGCCGGTGGCGGCGGCGATGGCGGCCGGGGTGAACGGGTCGAGCGGGTCGGCGGCGGCGACCACCAGCCGGTTGCCGTCGATGGCCACCGGCATGGCGCGGGCGCCGCGCAGGAAGCGCGCGCTCAGCTGCTCGGCCAGCAGAATCGTTGCCTGCGGATAGCGGGAGGGATCGGCGACGGCGGTGCCGAGCAGGCTGGCATATGCCTCCGCCAAGCCACGCTCGGTCACCAGGCCAAGCTGGATCAGCACCATGTCGAGCCGCTGTCCGCTCTCGCCAGCCACCCGGCGGGCGCGGTCCAGCGTCTTGGCGTCGCATTGGCCCTGCCGCTCCAGCAGCGACGCCAGTTCGGCCAGCGCCTGCTCCTGAGTCTGTTCCGGCGTCGCGAGGCTGATCGGCGTGTCCACGCAGGCGCTCCCTGTTCCCAGTCTTCTCGGTTCGAGTAGTTTTGTTCGATACCGATTATGGATAGCAAGTGACAGATCGGTTGAGGGTTAACGCCGATGGCGCTGTGGTGGATGCCGGTGCTGGCGGCGCCGTTCGTGGGCAGCCTGCTGGGCGTGCTGGTGCGCCGCCTCCCGGCCGGGCAGCCGGTCGGCCTGGCGCGTTCGGCGTGCGAGTCGTGCGGGCGGACGCTCGGCCCGGCGGAGCTGCTGCCGGTGGTGAGCTACCTGGCGCTGCGCGGCCGCTGCCGCTCTTGCCGCGCCCGAATCGCGCCGATGCATTTGGCGATCGAGTTAGCGGCGGTGGTTGTGGCGGTATGGGCGGCCAGCGTCGACAGCGGCGATGCGCTGTGGGCAGGCTGCGTGCTGGGCTGGGCGTTGCTGGCGTTGGCCTGGATCGACGTGGCCGAGTTCTGGCTGCCCGACGCGCTGACGCTGCCGCTGCTGCTGGCCGGCTTGGCGGCGACGTGGTGGCTGCAGCCATGGGCGTTGACCGACCACGCCATCGGCGCCGCCGCCGGGTATTCGCTGTTCCGGCTGGTGTCCTGGGGCTACCGGCGGCTGCGTGGGCGCGAAGGCTTGGGCGAGGGCGATGCCAAGCTGCTGGCCGCCGCCGGCGCCTGGCTGGGCTGGCAGGCGCTGCCGCTGGTGCTGATCGGCGCCGCCGTTGCGGGACTGTTGTGGGCAGCGGCGGCGATGCTGCGAGGGCAGCGCCTGACTGCTGCCACCGCGCTGCCGTTCGGGCCGCCGCTGGCCGCCGCGACCTGGGTTGTCTGGCTGTATTTCAGTTAAGCGGCGATCCGGATCGGTATCGTGGCCTGTTGGACTAGCGGGTGGTAGGAACTCAGCCGGAGGTCGTGGCCCTAAAATGAAGCTAACGACCCTTCAGCTTCGATAACGAGAGTAAGGGATGCTATCTGCCGTCCAACATCACCGCTGGGTATCCCGCGGCGATGCGGTTGATCACGGGCATGTGGGTGCCTTTGCAAACGTCCGGGCAAGGCCGTCGGCCAGCGCGATGGGATGGATGCCGAGCCTAGCCTGCATCGGGCCGATGTCGAATGCCTTGTCCTCGAGCAGCCGCCGGATCTCGGCCACGCCGATCCGCGGCAGGCCGGGCAGCCTCGTGAGCGGGCTTGCGAGCAGGAGCAGGGCGGCGGGCACGGCGACCATGCGGGGCCGGGGTAGGCCGGCCGCCTCGGCCACCGCGTACACGAAATCCGCGTAAGGGAGGGCCTGCGAGCCGGCGATCACCAGACTTTCCGGCCCGGCCCAGCCGACATCGAGCGCTGCCAGGATGCTGCGCGTCAGATCCGACTGGTGAATGGGCTGCACCAACGCGCAGCCGCCGCCGGGCAAGGGCACGATGGGCAGGCGTTTCAGGAGGAGTGCGAGGCGCTGAACGTTGTTCTCGCCGGGGGCGCCATAGATCATCGTGGGGTGCAGCAGAACGCCGGGGCGGCCAGAGGAGTGGAACGCGGCCTCTCCGGCCAGCACGCCGTCGCCGTGCCCGTCGGGCCAGCAGGTGAACTTGCGGGTGCTGCCCAGGAAGACGAAGCGCCGCGCGGCAGGGGCGGCCGCCAGGATCGCGGGAATATGGCGGGCGTGGGCGCAGGAGACGATGCTTTCGGCATCGGCGAGTGCCGCCTCGAGGCCGGCGCCGGCTAGGTCGGCGATGCGTAGCGTGCCGGATAGGCCGGTCGCGGTCCAGCGGCCGGGGTTGCGTATGACGGGGATGACGGCCGTGCCGCGGCCCAGCAAGGCGCGGCACAGCACTTGGCCGGAGCGGCCGCTGGCGCCGATGACGTGGACGGCGGCTTGTTCGGACATAGCTGCGGTAGGGCCCTCAATGTTGCCGGTACTCTGCCTGGCGATCTAGGAAGCCTCGGGCCTCCGTCCGGCCGCCACGGCGGAGAAGGGAGCGTAGCGCATCACTCGCCGCCTGCGCGCAGCACCCACAGATCGCCGCCCTTGTCGGCCTGGGTCACCTTGTCGGCGATGATCCGGTCCTAGAGGTTACGCATGAAATCTCGTGTTGGTTTTGCGCGGAGTTCGTCGGCTATTTGATCAAGAGCTTGAGCATGTAGGCGTCGTTCCATGCGGCCTTCTTGCGCCTGGCACGCGCGCTGACCTTTGTTGTCCGGTCGCGCACGCGGCTGTCGTCCTCACGGAAGGTGACGTCTAGCACCCAATGCAACTCCAAGTCTCCTAGGCCGGCCATCGCCGAATGGCGGCTTTCGGCTATACCCGGCCAAGCCGATTGGCACCTCGGAGTCCGCTTCTGGTCGAAAGCTGCCAGTCCGATGCCTTACCTGATGGCTCCGACCAAGCAACTTCCAGTCGAGTTCATAACCCCCTATTAGAGCGTCACGCGGTTCTCCGCCTGCCCCGGCACATCGACCGGCACGCTGAACAGGCCGCCGGCCAGACGGTCGCCGGGAACGCGCGGGCCGCGCGCCGTGGTGATGAACAGGGTGCGCAGGTCGGGGCCGCCGAAAGCGCAGGTGGTGATGTTGGGCACCGGCAGCTCGACCGTGCCCTCGATGCCGCCGTCCGGCGCCACGCGCACCACGCAGCCACCGCCATAGCGGCAGTTCCACAGCCGCCCGGCGCTGTCCATCGCCGAGCCATCGGGGCCGCCGCGCGGGTAGTCCGCCAGGAACGGGCGCGGGTTGGCGATGTCGCCGATGGCGAGGTCGTAGTCCCAGACGCGGATGACGTTGGCCATGGTGTCGCCGAAGTAAAGCCGGCGGCGGTCCGGGCTCCAGCACAGCGTGTTGGAGATGCCGATGCCGTGCACGTGCTCGCTGGCGCCGCCGTCGGAGGCGACGCGGTATAGTACGCCCTCGCCCGGAGCCGTCGTGCCGTCATCGCCGTTCGGCAGCACGTTGTTCTTCATGGTGCCGACCCAGAACCGCCCGGCCGGGTCGGCGCAGCCTTCGTTGAGCCGCACCCTCGGCCAGCCCGACAGGCGGAACCCGTGGTCGCTGCGCGCATCCGTCTCGGGCCGCCACAGCAGCAGGCGCGAGCCGACCGCCACCAGCATGACCCCTGCCCGGTCGGTCAGCGACAGCGCCACCACCGGCTCGTCGAACTGCCAGAACCGCACCGCATCGCTGTCGGCGTCCCAGCGATGCACCAGGAAACGATTCACGTCGGTCCAGTAGAGCGCCCGCTCCTCGGCCGACCAGACGGCGCCCTCGCCGCACTGGTCGCCCACCGGGGCCACGCAGGTGATCGGAGGTAGCGGGTTGCCGAGATGATCGCCCATGTCGGTGACGCTAGACCGGGACCGGCGGCTTGCCCACCCGGCCCGCGCGAGGCAAGCTCGGGTGATGGCACGCAAGCTCATCCTCGACGTGGACACTGGCACCGACGACGCGGTGGCGATCATGCTGGCGGCGCTGCACCCGGCGCTCGATCTGGTCGGCTGCACCAGCGTTAACGGCAACGTCGCCGTGCATCACTGCACCGCCAACACGCTGGCCGTATTGGACCACATCGGCCGCCGAGACATCCCGGTGTTCGAGGGCTTGGCCCGGCCGCTGGCGCGCCGCGACTTCCCGCGCCCGCGCGCCGAGGACGACCTCACCAGCAAGATCCACGGCACCACGCTGCCGATCCCGCCCAGCAACCGCCGCAAGCACGATACCGGCGCGGTCGAGTTCCTGATCGAGACCTACCGCGCCGCCACCGACCCGATCGTTCTGGTCGCCGTGGCGCCGCTGTCCAATGTCGCCGCCGCACTGGCGCTCGACCCCGGCTTCGTGGACCGCGTGCCGGAGTTGGTCATCATGGGCGGCGGCCACGAGATCGGCAACGTGACGCCCTCGGCCGAGTTCAACGTCTGGGGCGACCCGGAGGCGGCGGCGATGGTGTTCGCCGCCGGGTTCCGCCGGGTGACGCTGGTGCCGCTCGACGCCACCCACCGTGCCCTGGTGTCGCAGGCCGACTGCCGGGCGTTGGAGGCGCTGGGCACCAACGCCGGGCAGGCCGCCGCGAAGTTCATCGGCCACCGCATCGTGGTCCATGACGACATCCAGAAGATGCCGACGCCGGGCACCACGCCGGTCCATGACGCGCTGGCGGTCGGGTCGCTGATCGATCCCGGCCTCATCACCACGCGACGCCTGCATGTCGCGGTCGAGACGATGGGGCCGCTCACCGTGGGGCGGACGGTGATCGACACCCATCACCGAGGCCACCAGCCGGCCAACTGCGATGTCGCCTTCGAGGCCGACGGCGCGGGCTTCGTGCGCCTGCTGCTGGAGACGTTCGCAGCTAGGGCGTGACCGGCAAGGAAGCCATGTCGATCACGTAGCGGAACCGCACCTCGCCCTTGTTCATGGTCTCGAAAGCGTCGTTGATGCTCGCAATTGGGATCACTTCGATGTCCGGCGCAATGGCGTGCTCGGCGCAGAAATCGAGCACCTCCTGCGTCTCGGCGATGCTGCCGATCAGCGAGCCACCAACCTGCTGGCGCTTCGAGGCCAGCAGCATGTTGTTGACCGGCGGCTGCAGCGGACCCAGCACGCCGACGTTCACCAGATGCCCGTCGCGCTTCAGCAACGGCAGGTACTGGTTGACGTCGTACGGCACCGGGACGGTCGAGAGGATGAAGTCGAGGCTGCCGGCGTGCTGTGCCATGCCGTCCTTGTCCTTGACTGAGAACGCCGCCATCGCGCCGAGCCGCACCGCCTCCTCGGTCTTGTCCGCCGTGTTGGTCAGCACCACCACCTCGGCGCCCATCGCGCGGGCGAGCTTGACCGCCATGTGGCCGAGGCCGCCCAGCCCGGCGACGCCGATGCGCTGGCCCGGCCCGACCTTCCAATGGCGCAGCGGCGAGTAGGTGGTGACGCCAGCGCAGAGGATCGGCGCGGCCTGCTGCGGCGGGATCGACGCCGGGATGCGCAGCACGAACTCCTGGCGCACCACGATGGCGTTCGAGTAGCCGCCGAAGGTGTTGCTGCCGTTGGCCTTCATCGGGCCGTTGTAGGTGGCGGTCCAGCTGTTCGGACCCTCGCAGTAGTTCTCTGCTCCCGCCTTGCAGGCCGGACAGCTCTGGCAACTGTCCACCATGCAGCCCACGCCCACCATGTCGCCGTGCTGGAAGCCCGTCACCGCGCCGCCAGTGCTGACCACGCGGCCGACGATCTCATGGCCGGGCAGGCAAGGATAGACGGTGTTGCCCCAGTCGTTGCGGACCTGATGCAGGTCGGAGTGGCAGACGCCGCAGAACAGGATCTCGATCTCGACCTCGTTTTCCTTCGGCTCGTGCCGTTCCAGGTTGAACGGAGCCAGCTTGGAACTCTTGGACGTGGCGGCGTAACCGACGCATTGCAGCATGGAAGGCACCCTCGACTGGTGGAACCTCGCGTTAAGTGCCGACGCCGGCCGCGAGTTGCACGGCCCAGGCGCCGCCCAGCGCGCAGCCGTCGAGCAGCATGAAGGCAGCGGTGCCGCCCTGCATGGCCAGCGGCGGCAGGGCGGCACGCAACCACGGCTGCGGGTAGAGCACGGTGAGGTGGACGCTGGGCCAGGCAGCGCACAGCGTGGCCAACCGCTGCTGCGAGGCGGCGATGGCTTCTGCGCCGGACAGGTCGAACGGCTGGTTGAGCCCGGCGAACTCCAACCGCAACGCCAGCGGCTGCTGCGCCGGGTTGGCGAAGACCATCGGCACGAAGATGTGGCGCCGCACTGCCTGGGTCTCGATCGAGGTTAGCGGCGGCGACCAGAAATCATAGAATGTCAGTCGGGAAAGTGGCGTGGCGAAACCCATCAGCGCGATGCCGCCGGGCGGCCACTGGGCTGCCAGGCGGTCGAACGCTCGAAATTCGGAATCGGCCGCCATCCAAGCCGCCCCAAGCAGGAGGCTGTGCACGCCAAGGCCGAACGCCAGCGCCGCCTGGACCATGCGCCGCCCGACGCTGCCTCGCCACTCGATCCGCACCGCGGCAACCGCCAGCAGCAGCGGCAGTACGATCAGCCGGAAGTCGAGCAGCGAGCCGGTGCCGATACGCTCCGGTGCCGCCAGCACCATCGCCAGCAGCACTGTTATTGCGATGACGCCCGACCAGGCCAGCCGCACGCGGGCCGCGACGGCCAGCAGCACGATGGCCGCAAGCAGGATGGTCAGCGTCGCCGCGTCCACCGCGCCGCCGCCGCCGCGCAGCGCGTGGCCGATGATCGAGAGTTTGTGGCGCAGTGGCCCGCCCCAGCTCCCGTGGCCGGCGTAGACCATGTCGAACAGGCCCTCGCCGGCAACCGGCGACAGGCTGCGCAACGCCAGCAGCACCGCCAGGGCGGCGGCGGCCGACGCTCCGGGCAGCCGCCGCGGCCGGGCGGCCAGGCTTTCGGCCGCGGCGAAGCAGCCAAGCAGCACCACGAACACCACGGCGGCGATCAGGTGGCAGAAGAACAGCATCGTCGCGCCGGCCATCGCGATACCGAGGCGGCGATATGGCCGCTCGGCGGCGATCCAGCCCGCGAGCAACGCCAGCGCCAGGCCAACGCCCAGCATGTAGTCGACCAGGCCCCAGAACAGCGCGCCGCTGGTGAACAGCACCGCCGCCAGCACGATCTTGACCGGATCGTATGCCCGCAACGCCCATGCCAGCGCACACGCGCCGCCCACGAAAATCAGGTAGGTGGCGACGAGGAACAGCTTCGCCGCAACGGCGATGCCGAGGCCCAGCCGCAGCAGCCCGAGCAGGACAGCATCAAGCGCCACGTTCGGCACCATGAGCGAACCGGGTCGGTAGAACTGTCCCCAGAACGGGTCGCTGTGCCGCATCGCGTCCACGATCTGCACGCGGGCCAGATGATTGGGCCAGTCCTGCAACGGCGTCAGCCCGCCGGCCAGCAGCGGCAGGCCTCCCAGCAGCACCAGGAACACGGCCAAGCAGCTTCTGCGGCTGAGCCGGATCACGCGGTGCGGCGCGCTCCCCGGCGCGGGCGGACGGCATTCAGCACCAGCGCCGCCACCGGAACCACATACGGCACCGTCTGCATCAGCTCGCTGGGCAGGCCCAGCCCCTGCAGGCTGATCGACAGCGCGTCGGCGGCGCCCAGCACCAGCGACGCCACGAAGGTGCCCAGCGCGCTGCCGCGGCCCATCACCTCGGCGGCGATGGCGATGTAGCCGCGCCCGGCCGACATGCCGCCGGCGAACCAGGTCACGTAGCCCATCGACAGGAACGCGCCGCCAGCCGCCGCAAAGCCGCCCGACAGCAGCAAGGCGGCCAATTGCACCCGCGCCACCCGGATGCCGGCGATCCCTGCGGCTTCCGGGTTCTCGCCCACCGCGCGCAGCCGCAGGCCGAACGGCGTGCGCATCAGCATGACGCCGACCAGCGGCACCGCCAGCAGCGCCATCCAGGTCAGCACGTGCTGATCGGCGAAGATCGCGCCCACCACCGGCACATGCAGCAGCCAGGGCAGCGCCACCTGCGGCAGCACCTTGCTGGGCAGGTTGCCCGACATGCCCTTGTCGCCGGTCAGCGTGTAGAGCAGCAGCACTGTCCCGCTGGCGGCGGCAAGGTTGATCGCGACCCCGCTCAGGATCAGGTCGGCACGCAGCACCTGCACCGCGAAGGCGAGCACGCCGCCCACCGCCATGCCGACCACTACCGCCGCCAGCAGCCCGAGCCAGGCGCTGCTGGTGGCCGCACTCGCGACGACGCCGGCGAACGCGCCCGCCAGCATGATGCCCTCGACGCCGATGTTGATAACACCGGCGCGGTCGGAGATCAGCGCGCCCAGCGCCGCCAGCAGGATCGGCGTGGTGACGCGCAGCGTGGTGGCGAAGAACGACAGGCCACCGAGATGCGTGAGCAGGCCGCTCATGGCGTCGCCGGCTCGGTTGCCGGAGGCGGCACGCGGCGCGAGCGCAACAGGGTGCGCAGGCGCGGGTTCTGGGTCAGCGCGGTGGCGGTGGCAAACAGGATCACCAGCGCCTGCACGATGCCCACAACCTCGCTCGGCACGTCGTAGTCGCGCGCCACTAGG
>JAABUQ010010968.1_pt1 | contig 11738 bp, 7 predicted proteins | sample 5560001 | NCBI WGS metagenome assembly JAABUQ01 (sample SAMN10711888, study PRJNA513371) | rock metagenome | isolation source: Antarctica rocks | place: Antarctica: Victoria Land, Finger Mt nord | collected 2015-12-18
GCATCACGTCGCTTTCGGTCTTGCCGTCGGCGAGGCACGCCGCGACATGGGCGGCTTCGTAATTCATGCCCTGCCCTTCAAACGGCTCGTCCACGACTTCGTCTTTGCCCCCCACCGTGATCGTGATTTTGGCGAGCTGCCACCACGGGGCATGCAATTTAATCATGCCGTCTGTGCCCAAGATAAACGCCTCATGCGGCGTGTTGGTGCGGATGCCCGTGGTCAGCGACGCGATGCGCCCTCCCTCATACATCAAGGCGAGGGCGGCCTGCTCATCCACGCCGGTTTCGCCGATTTGCGCCACGCCCGTTATCTGCGTCGGAGCGCCCAGCAGCATGGACGCCAGCGACAGTGCATACACGCCCACATCCAGCAGCCCGCCGCCGCCCAGCGCGGGGTCAAACAGGCGGGCCGTGGGGTTGACCCCGGTGCGAAAGCCAAAGTCCGCCTGCACCATCCGCACGTCCCCGATGGCCCCGCTTTTGACCAATTCGCGCACGCGGCCCATCAAGGGGAAAAAGCGCGACCACATGCCCTCCATCAAGAACACTTTGCGCGCGCGGGCGACCTCGATCACCTGCTCCGCCTGGCCGGCGTTGACCGTGAACGGCTTCTCGCACAACACGGCTTTGCCCGCGTTCAGGCACAGAATGCTGTGCTCGGCGTGCATCGGGTGGGGCGTTGCGACATACACGGCGTCCACCTCAGGGTCTTGCGCCAGAAGTTCGTAGCTGCCGTGGCGATGCGGAGCGCCGAACTTGTCCGCGAACGCACCGGCCTTGTCCTGCGACCGGGAAGCGGCGGCGACCAGTTTAGCGTCCGGCACGGATTGCAGGCCCGTCGCGAACTTGCCGGCGATGCTGCCGCAGCCGAGGATGCCCCATCGCAGGGGGTGTTCGGGTGAAAAAGTCATGGGTGTGATGCTCCTGTTAATGATTTCAGAAAGAAAATAGGAGGCGCAGGGCTGTTTTTCCTGCCTCTGCGCCTCGGTTCAGCCTTGTTTTCAAGGCTGCTCTAGGGCGCAGCCCACTCTTTTCCACGGCGAACCAACGACGGAAGGATTTGTTCCGTCGTCGGTGCGCGCTGGAAACGCCGAAGAAACGCCGGGGCAATGCGGGAGCGACACGCCCCCAACACAGCCGGGTGCTACTGCCCGCACCGGTCGCGAGGGCTGTTTTGCCCTGGAGCGACGTTTTGGTCATGGCAAAAGTCTCAATCTCAGCCCGCTTGGGGCAATCGCGGCGAAATCAGGTACAATTTACCACACGCGGGCGATGAAAGTGTTGGACTTGTCGCCGGCGGGCACTTTTTGCGCAGGGCGCACGCGGGGGAGAACCAGAGCAGCATGGCGATGACGAGCGGGCCGTATGTCGAAACACAGCAGGTCGTGACCGGCTTCATGTATCAACTTCACGTAGCGGAAGAGGGCGGCGGGCCGGGCATCGTGCGGCTGGAGCTTGGCCCTTACTTTTTTGCGGGAACCGCGCCGCAGGTGAAATACCCCGAAGCGGTGACCAATGAGCTGTGCCCGCCGGACTGGCAGGCGGTGCGCTGGGTAACTGACGGGTCGGGGGCGAGCTGGCTGCGCTGGCAGGGCGGTCGCTTGACACCAGAAGACGGCGAGATGGTCTTCCAGATGACCAGTAATTACCCGCCCGCCAACACGGGCGCGGAGCTTTTGGTGTGGCACGGCAATCGCAAGTCGCCGGACAGGTTCGCCGTCTCCGCACCGGACTATTCGCAGGAGCCGCCGCATATCAACACCCGCCATGATGTGATTGGAAAGAAAGAGTTCGCCGGGAAAGGCTGTGCGCCGCTGGTGCTGCTGGCCGTGGGCGTGCTGGGGATCGCCGCGAAACACTGGATAAAACTTTGACTGTGACATTGGAAATTGGCGAAGGAGCGGAAGCAGTTGCGCGGGCGCAAGCCGAAGCGTGCGGCATCTCCCTGGAGGAATACCTGCAAGGCTTGCTGATAAAAGCCGTGCTGCACGGGGAGCCGCCCGTAGACCGCAAAGCCTATGCGCACGCGCTTATGGGGAAGTTTGCCTTTTTGGGACCAAGTCAGCTCATGGCGGAGAAGGAAGCCGAGAAAGCCCTTGAGGAGCGCCGTTGGACATCCAAATAATGGATGCGTCCGCTCTGACAGCGTACCTTCGCAACGAGCCAGGCAGAGACGTTGTTCTTGGCATGATAACGGACGACAATAATCAATGTCTTGTGCATGCCATAAACTTTTGCGAAGTGTATTATGACGCTCTTCGGGTGCGTGGACAAGAGGTTGCCGAAGCTGAAACGCTTGCGCTTCAGCAACTAGGCGTGACAGTGCGCACAGACATGGAGCCTGCGTTTTGGCAGCGAGTGGGACAACTCAAAGTCAAGCCCGGTAAGGTTTCGTTGGCAGACTGTTTTGCTCTCGCGCTTGCTTTAGAAACCGGTGGAACTTTGGTGACTTCCGACCATCATGAGTTTGACGCCGTCGCGCGTTTGGGCTTGTGCCCGTTTACCTTTATTCGTTAAACGACTATGAAATCACTGCTCGACCAAATTAAATGGGACAAAGACCCGAGTGGCCTGGTGCCTGCCGTGGTGCAGGACGCCGATACCAAAGACGTGCTGATGCTGGGGTTTATGAACCGGGACGCCCTGGAAAAGACGCTGCGGGGCGGGCGCGTGACATTCTGGCAGCGCTCGCGGCAGAAGCTGTGGACGAAGGGCGAAACCAGCGGACACACCTTGAACTTTGACAGTCTGCGCATCAACTGCAACGACGACTCGCTTTTGATACTGGCGCGGCCCGTCGGCGCGACGTGCCACACGGGCCATCCGACCTGCTACTATCGCGCAACCGAGACCGGGGAGGGCGAATGGCAGACCGTCAGCGACCCGCAGTTTGACCCGGAACAAGTGTATGCCGTTCGCCCGTAAGCAAAGGGCTGGGCGACGGTCGGCAGGGCCGGGCACGCGGGTGTCCGGCTTTCCTCGTTCCTGTTTCATTCGTGAAGAAATCAAACCTAAATCTATCCCCGTTTTCCATTTGCAGAAAGAAGCCTATGAAGCGTTCTTCCCTCGCTCTGTCCGCCCTGCTGGGGCTGACGGCGCTCGTTCCCGCGTCCGCCCGCCCCCCCATTGCGATTTCCCACCCGGCTCCGGGCCAGCGGATCGTGTTTGACCGGCGCAAGTTTATGCCGGTCAGCGAGCTGCGGCCCGGCATGCGCGGCTATGCCCTGACGGTCTTCAAGGGCACCAAGATTGAGAAGTTCGGGGTGGAAATCCTGGGCGTCATGTCCAAGTTCAACGAGGGCAAGGACTACATCCTGTTTCGGGCTACGGACGGCCCCCCGGTCACGCGCAATCTTAATATCGCGCACGGCATGAGCGGCAGTCCCATCTACATCAAAGGCCGTCTGGTCGGGGCAATCTCGATGGAAGTGCCGTCGTCCACCAATCAGGGACCGTCGTTTCCGCGCGAGCCGATCGGGCTAGCGACACCAATCGAAGAAATGCTGGACGCGTGGAGTCCCGACTTGCCCAAGCATCCATCGCTCGGCGCGACGGCGGCGGAAAGCGGTACGGGCGGGCAGGCATCGGGAACGAGTGCGCCCAACTACAACTTCTCGCAGATCGACCTGCCCATGACCGTCAGCGGCATGCCGCGCGGCAACATCGCCCGTTTGCAGGCCGCCCTGTCGCCGTACCATATCCAGGTCATGGCCGGGGCGGGGGCGGGAGCAAGCAGCGTCAAAAACAATCCATTGGCGCAGGGCGCGAAGATGACGCCCGGCTCCGCTGTGGGCGTGTCGCTGGTGCAGGGCGACATGGACTTCACAGCGACAGGCACCGTGACCTATCGGGACGGCGACCGCGTATTGCTGTTCGGACACCCATTTTTTGGACTGGGGCCGATTGACGCCGCCCTAACGACAGCCTATGTGGTCAGTATCTACCCGTCGTTCCAGGACTCGGTGAAATTAGGGTCACCCATCAAGACGGTGGGGCGCGTGTTCCAAGACAGGCCGTTTTCGGTGGGCGGGCAATTGGGCCAGCCACCGCAGATGATTCCGTTCACGATCAGCGTCAACGACCAGTCGATCAAACGGCAGCAGACGTTCCACATGCGGATCATCAACCATCCGTTGCTGACCGGGCCTTTGGTGACGCAGTTTGCGGGCGCGGCCATCGCGCAGGTCCACGGCCAGCCCGGCGACTCGGTGGCGACCGTCAGCATGGACGCGAACGTGGAAGAGCTGGGCCATGTCAGGCGCACCAACACGTTTTATGACGCGGCCAGCATTGACCAGAGCGCGACGGGCGACCTGGACAGCCTGATGCACCTGCTGTCGTCCAACTCGTTTTATCCGCTCAGCCTGCGGTCGCTGTCGATGAACGTGACCATTCAGAACAAGCATGACACGGCGGAAGTGGACCATATCTTCCTCAAGCAGACCAAGTATGCGCCGGGCGATACCGTGCAGGTGGGGGTGGTGCTCAAGCCATACAAGCGGGGTTTTGTGACGCGGATGGTGCCGCTCACGATCCCGAAAACCACGCCGCCGGGCGTGCTGAGCTTGTCGGTCAAGGGTGGAGGCTCGGACAGCAGCGGCATCTCGCTGGGCGGGGGATTGATTTTGCTCATGCCGAGCGGCCCGACATCACCTGCCTCCAACGTCCATCAGCTTCTGCGGCAGTATTTAGAAAAGCCGCGCAACAACGACTTGGTGACGCGACTCGTCCTGCCCACCTCGGCTTTGAACATCAATGGCGAAAAGCTCAGCGGCCTGCCCCCGACCTTTGCCAACGTCATGCTGGGCACGCGCACATCGGGCCTGAAGACCGAGCGTGACGACGTAAAAGTCACGCAGCCCACCGGTTATATCATTTCCGGCAGCCAGTCCCTGTCCATTGTCGTGCAGAAGAAAAGCGTGACCGACCCGGTCGCCACGCCCGTTCCCCCGGAAACATCCGGGGCGGGCACAAGTACGACTGAAGGTAGCGGGGGCGGGATGGATAGTGGTGGCGGAGGCAATGATGCGTCGGCGGATAATCGATCTTCCAGCCGCTTAGGATCGGGAAGCGCGGAGTTTTTGGCACAGAGGCCTGTCTCCCCGGCCCCCGCAGTCGCCGTGCCGCCCGCGCCGCCCCTGCCGACGGCAGGCACGCCAGCGGCGACAACAAGTTCTTCCGCCGGGGGGAGCATCAGCACAAGCGCTGGGAATGCCGCGCCCGCCGCAAACACAAGTGCGCCTGCCATCAAGACCATCGGGCGGCTGGCATCGGTGTGGCGTCAGGACACGGCAACGGAGTTTAGCGCGGGCACACTGAAAAACGTGTCCGTGACCAGCGTAGGGGACGTGCGCCTGTCCGCGACTTTGCAAAAGCGGGCGGATACCGGCGAAACGTACCTGTGGGCCATCCTTCCCGACGGCAAAGGCGGCGCATATGCGGGAACGGGCGACCACGGCACGGTTTTCCACATAGACGCTGGGGGCAAAGCGACCAAGTTCTTCCAAACTAGCGAACTGGAGGCCACATCTTTGGCCCAAGATGCACAAGGCAATGTGTATGTAGGCACAGCCCCCGGCGGCATCGTCTACAAGGTCGCGTCGGATGGCAAAGGCGTCAAGTTCTTCACCGCCAAAGAAAAGTATATCACGGCCCTGCTCGCGAGCGGCGGCCATCTGTATGTCGCGACCGGCGGCGGCAAAGGCAATGTCTACCGGCTCGCGTTTGACGGCACACCGTCAGCGGCTCCGCTGTTCAGCTCCCCTGAAACGAACATTCTTTCACTCGCAGTGGATAAAACGGGGAATGTGTACGCGGGCGCGTCACCCGACGGTATTGTGTACAAAATCAGCCCAGACGGCAGTTCGCGTGTCTTGTACGACGGCACAGAGCCGCAGATTTCCGCCCTCGCGACAGACTCGCAGGGCAATGTCTACGCGGGCACTTCACCCAAGGGCGGCATTACCAAGATCACCCCCGACGGCTATTCCCGCCTGCTATCCGACAGGCCGACATCGGGCGTGCTGAGCCTTAAAATGGACACAAACGACAACTTGTATGCCTGTGCAGGCAGCAACATCTCTCGTATCGGGCAGGATGAGACAGTCCAAACATTCGTTGCGCCCTCGGAAGAGCAGTTCATAACATTGGGGATGGACGCGAGTTCGGGGCAGGTGTACGCAGGGACAAGCGGGCCGGGGGCTTTGTACGCCATCGCCGCACCTGGCAGCGGGAATGTGCAGGGACAGTTCCAAAGCACCGTCCACGATGCCGGTCTGCCCGCGCACTGGGGCACGCTGACCTGGACAGGAGACGCGCCGTTCGGCACATCGCTGACCCTGCAAACCCGCACCGGCGATGTGGAAACGCCGGATAGCTCATGGAGCGATTGGTCTGCGCCGAGCGCTCTGATGCGCGGGCAGAAGATCGCTTCGCCGCCGGGGCGCTACTTACAATATCAGGCAGCCCTGACCGGCAGCGCACAGGCAGTGGCGCAGGGACTGGTGCCAAAGCTGGGCGCAGTCACCGTGTATTATCTGCCCCGCAACCAGGCCCCGACCGTGCGCCTGCTCAGCCCCACGGGCGGCGAGGCGCTGTCCAAAACAGCTACCCTCCGCTGGACGGCAGGCGATCCTGACAAAGACACGTTGTCCTATGACTTGTCCTACTCAGCCGACAACGGCAAAACCTGGCTGCCCCTCAAAAAGAAACCCGTGACGACATCCGCGCCCGCGCTTGCCAACAAGCCTGTCACTGACAGCGATGTCGCCGACAAAGTGCGCCAGATGCAGGCCGCATTGGATAAGCACCCTGAACTGCCGCCTGCCGTGCGCAGTCAGATCATTGCCCTAGAAAAGAAGCCGGATATGATCCGCGATGCCATCACGCGCCAGCGTGCCGCAGCCGCGACGACTACGGATACGCAAAGCACCAGCCAGACTTCCTACACCTGGGATACCGCACAAGTACCCGATGGCACGTACCAGGTGCGTGTGATCGCTAGCGACAAGCCAAGCAACCCGCAGGGCGCGTTGACCGCGAGGTCCATATCGTCCCAGTTTGTCGTCGCCAACCAGCCGCCGCGCCTGCTGCTTAGCCCGGCGAGTGTTGCTGCGGGCGGAGTAGTTACCGTGCAGGGTGTCGCCAGCGCGGGATTAGCCTTCGTTCATGCCGTACAGGCCCGCATTGATGGCGGCGACCTGGCTGCCGCTCAGCCCAACGACGGCTTGTTCGACTCGCCCCGTGAAGCGTTTACCCTGCAAACGCCGCCGCTGCCATCCGGCGTGCACACGCTGGATGTTCAAGCCATAGATCAGGCAGGCAACAGCGCCGCTCATAAGGTGACAGTAAACGTGCCCTAGTCTTCCTGTTCATACTGCCCAAGAGGCAGTGTTGAATCAAAGACGCCCCCTGGCTACATCATGCAGCCGGGGCGCAATTTTTGTGTTCTTTGCAACGAGTGATCTGCCCGAAGCCTCAAACATGAATGTCTACAATAGCGCTTACACCGACGCCTTTAACACGGGAAAGGCCGGTCTTGCCGTCCGGCTTGTTGGTGTTGATCGGCACAAGGGCTTTAAGCCGAAACGTCTTTCCGTTCAGGCCGCCTTCTAGCAGGCCGACCGCCTGCACGCTGTTCAGCGTCTCCTGCGGCCCGGAAACCTGTGCCGCACCCACATAGCCGCCCTGCCCCACGCTGACAATCGGCACGACTTTGGTCGCATCCAGCAGCGGCGCGCCTGCGCTGCCTGTCAACTTGTTGATACCGTCGTTGAGGGGCCGATTAAATTGTTTGATGAGAAACGCGATGCCTCCGCCCTTGAGCACGGAGCCAAGCAGGTCGGCCCGCGCCGCGCCGTTCGACACGCCCGCGCCGAAGATCGTCCCCGCCACCAGAGCCGCGACGAGAGGGCTGGCTTTTCGCCATGATGTTTGCATAACTAATTTCCTTCCATACCGATTAAATGCCTTTTTCTATCAGACGCCGATTGTCGGCACTTTGTTTCCACTGAAAGAACTGCGGCAAGAAAAACCCCCTTGCCTATGCAGGCGAGGGGGTTGCCGTAATCCGAACAGCGCAAACTTAGAACTTAAGCGAGAACTGCCCGACAGCCACGCCACCGTCATGGTTGACGTTGTCGAAGTTGGTGCCCTTGTCGTTGTACTGAACGATCTGGTAGAGTAGCTTCAGCGATGCGTTGTTGTTGAAGCTGTGCCCCACGCCCAGGGTTAGGTAGGACTCGTTGGGCTTACCTGCGGTGATGCCGGTGTTGCCGGCAGTGTTGCGCAGGTCATAAAGAACGTCCTCGTAGCCAAGATCCACGGCATACTGGCTGCTAAGACCGTAGCCCAGGCCCACCTGGTAGCGGGTGACGCGGTCATTCTGCTGCAAGGGCGAGTTGGTGCCGCCGTAGGCCGCTTTGTAGAACTGTCCGTCCGCCTTTAGCGCAAGCTTTGGAGTCAGAGCGTATTGGGCCGAAACAATCGGGCCTTTCACGTTGGTCGGGTTGGTCCATGCGCCTAATTTGCCCCAGTAGCCCGGTGCGGAGAAGTACGGGCCGACATACTGGTAGCCGCCCTTGAGGGTCAGGCCACCGAATTGTCCGCTGAGCTGCTCTTCATTGGACTGGTACAGGTAGCCGGTGCCACCTGCGTTGGTCTTGAGGCCACCCTGCACGGAAACGGTATAAGCCGCGTCCACACCGATAGCGCCTTTCTTGACAAGGCCGCCCAGGCCGAAGGGCAGTGCGCCGTTCAGGTCTGCGCCGTACACAGTCAGCTTGTTGTAGCTGACGCCTGTGCGCGGATCAAGGGGATTTGCGAAAGCGTTACCTTGGTTGTTTGTTGCAACACCGAGGCCGAACTCTTCCAATGTGCCGCTAAGCTGCAGAGAATTGGGTGTTCCCAGCGAAGCGCGCACGCCAGCGCCCTGAGTGAACGGAGCGGCATGGTTGGCGAGGATTTCGCCGGTCGGGCGGCGCTGCAAGGCACCGACAACCGTCGTGGTTGTGATGACACCGCCAGTGACCGGATTGCCGCTGGGCGTTTGAGTAGTGATAGTGGTGAGGCCGACAGCCTGACCCTGCGAACCGCCGTAAGGCTGCGCGAAGGGGATGGTGTCGTTTTTACCGGCAAAGGTTGCGATCTGGGCAGGGCCGAGCTTGAAACCAAGCTTGCCGCCGTCGAACGGAATGTTACCGCTGTCCGTCTCGTAGGTGCTGGTGTAAACGTCGGCATCCACTTGCTGCAAGGTGTACTTGCTGAACTGGACGGGAACGCGGCCAACCTGAAGGCGTGCGCCGCCGAGAGGGCCGAGGCCGAGCGGGGCATCCAGATAGGCTTCCTCAAGGAAGACATTCTGGCTGTCGCGTGCGGTCAAGTTACCCGGCTGAATGTTCTGCCCGGTGCGGAACGGGTTGTTGACACCGTATCCGATGGCCGATGTATTGCCGACCGAGGGCAGGAAGTTGCTAAAGTTGGCCTTTACGTTTGCCGTCGTGGTTTCACTGAGCTTGCCGACCAGGTTCAGGTCGAAGTTGTGATAAACATCGCTTCTCTGAAACAGGTGCCGGGTAGCGCCAAAGTTGTCGGTGCCGTTGGCATCTACAAACGGGCGACCGTCGCGGCGGGCGTTGTCGGCGCGGGCGATCAGGTCCAGGTTGCCGGTGATCTTCAGGCGGCGTTGCTCGGCTTCGACAACGGCGACGCGCTGCTCAAGGCCTGCAAGCTCCATCTTGATCTGGGCCACGTCCTGGCCCAGGCGCTGAAGCTCGGGCTGGAACTCGTTGACCAGGCGGGTCAGCGCATCCAGGGCAGCCTGGTTGGCGGCCAACTTCGACTCCAGGTCAGACTGCAAAGCGGCCAAATCGCCCTTGGTTGCGAGGTTGGACGTGTCCACTTTCAGCAGGGGCAGAAGGCGGGCGATGGCGACGGCGAACTCGTAGCGAGTCATAGCGCGCTTGCCGCCATATGTGCCGTCCGGGTAGCCGATCACGATGCCGGCTTTCTGCAAGGTGTCAACCGAGTTGTACGCCCAGTGGTCGGCGGGAACGTCGGCGAAAGGGCCGGATGCGGGAGCGGCCTGCGCCATCGAGATGGTCGGCACGCCCAGCATCAGCAGGCTTGCGCCGGCGATGAGAGTGAGAGATTTTTTCATGGTTCCTGTGTTCCTTTGAACGATCCGTGAATGCGAATGCATCCCAGGTTCAAAGGCTCAGCGTTGCCGCGTTTGATTGCCCGCTTTGCGTCCTGCGTTCGGCGCACGGCTCGGTTTGAAAGCTCTTTTTCGTTAAGTATCCATGTTGCCTTAACAAAGCCGAACTTCCGCCCTGAGCATTGCGTCTTCTGCTGCCTGCATCGCTGGCGCTCGCCTGCGCCTCTGCGTCGCCATTGACTGAAGATGCGGCTCATTGCCTTGCACCATGCTTTGGGAGCGTGGGAAAGGTAAGCCATTGCGATAGACAATCGCTTTTCGCCAATGTTTCAGTTTTAGAAAAATTATTTTTTTGCGCTGCTTGGAAGACCGCTACAAGACACCCTTTCGGGCAAAATACTCTTCGGCTAAAAGCAGCGCGACGTAGTCGTCATAAGGGCGTTCCGGCGTGCGCAAGCCGGGCGGCAGCAGTTTGCGCAGGCCCGCAGGAGGGATTTCGCGCACGAACCGGCGGCGCGCTCGCTCGGATGAGCCATGTTCGTCCACGGTTTCCAAAGCAATCTGGGGAAAGGTCTGCTGCACGGCGCGGCGCAGGTTTGCGCTGCCGGTTCCGCTGCCCAGGAGCAGGCGGCTGATCTGCGGAAAGGCGCGCAAAGCGTCGCCTAAGGCGACGGTCAGGCGGGCACGATCCACCACGGCCAGCTTTAAGCGAACAAGAGGCGGGGCGCAGACAACGGCCAGCCCGCATTTGACGCTGCCCGGATCAATCGCCAGCACGGTTTCGGGGGCTGACGTGGGGAACTCTTCGCTCACGATTTGGCCGCAAGGGGAACGGCCCCGGTCGGCGCGGCGCTGAGATGCAGGGCAAGAGGGCCGCTGGAATAAATGTCACCGTCAGCGGATGCCGTGACACGCACCGGCCCGCCGATCTGCAAAATCTGCCGCACTAGGGCCAGCGACGTGTTCTGATCCAGCGCTCCGACCAGCGGTCGCCCGGTTTGCGGATCGGTCTGCGGGATGAGACCGCTGCGCAGGGCGGCGGGACGCACTTTGCCGCTGAGAAACGCCTGCAAATCGCCGATCACCTCAGTTTCCGACTGCGCGCCGTTGATGGTTTCACTGGCGATCACCGCGTCTTTCGCGTAGATGAGATTGTTGTCGTAGGGGTGCAGCTCGATGTCGGTTTGTTCGCCTTGAAACGCGTTATAAGCAGCCTGCGCGACTACCACGACGCCGCCCGTGCTGCGCCCGGCTCCGGCGATATTCTGCGCCAATGCTCGCACCGCTTCCCGCTCCTGCGCGGGCGGCAGCGCCTTGTAATCCCCCGACGCGGTGGGAACCGCAATCGCCACGGCGCGCTTGTTGACCCCTAGCCGCCCGCTTTTTGCCGCCGCCTCCCGGCTCAATCCCCCCAAAAATCCCGCCAGTTCCCGCTCTACGGAGACCACCGGCTGCGGCGTTTTGATCTGAATGCGCCCCAGCTCCTGTCCGGTTCGGTAGATGACATCCTGACGCGAAGCCGTCGCCCGCGCCGCCAGAGCGAGGCCCGCATGCTGCAGGCGCGCGTTTTGCGCCGCCACCAA
>JAABUQ010010969.1_pt1 | contig 11738 bp, 14 predicted proteins | sample 5560001 | NCBI WGS metagenome assembly JAABUQ01 (sample SAMN10711888, study PRJNA513371) | rock metagenome | isolation source: Antarctica rocks | place: Antarctica: Victoria Land, Finger Mt nord | collected 2015-12-18
GTCGGGTTTGAACACGCCGACCTCGTCGGAGAAGGACCAGTGGTCGAAGCAGTCGATCACCTCGTGCTCAGCCAGGTAGCGCCGCAACGTGCGGCCCGGCGTCATGCCCACGTCGCAGATGATCCCGAGCCGAACACCCGCGTCCCGCAACACAGCGAGGCACCCGGCCACGTTGTCGGTCAACGGAGGCACGAATCCTTCGGGCGGGTCGGTGAAGGCGCTCACCAGGTCGGCGAAGGAGGTCTCGAGACCGTCAACCACCGGCGAGCCAGCGCCCCGGGCCAGCTCGAGGTCGGCCAGGATGAGCTGAACCGCGTCGGCCGCCCGAAAGGGCACGTTGTCGTGCCAGTGCCGCTCGTAGACGTCGAACGAACGCTGGAACGCCACTTCCAGATCGCCGCGGTCGACGGTGGCCCCGGCTTCGGCCAGGATGGCGGCGCAGGCGTCGAGCCGGTGCTTGCGGATGCCGCCGGTGTCGCAGACGAGCGTGTTCCAGAAGTCGAAGGTGACGGCCAACGGCACCGCGTCGATGGTCAGCGGACCACTCCTTCAGTGGCGGCGGCGTCGGCCACCGCTCGGGCCACCAGCTCGACCACCCGCTTGTCGAAGACGGAGGGGACGATGAAGTCGGCGGCCAAGTCGTCGGACGGGACCGCGGAAGCGATGGCGGTGGCGGCCGCCAGCTTCATGCCCTCGGTGATCGACGTGGCCCCTGTATCGAGGGCGCCCCGGAAGATGCCCGGGTAGGCCAGGACGTTGTTGATCTGGTTGGGGTAGTCGCTGCGGCCGGTGGCCAGGACGGCAGCCACGCCTTCGGTGTCCTCGGGTTGGATCTCGGGGTTGGGGTTGGCCAGTGCGAACACGATCGGGTCGTGGGCCATGGTGCGCAGATCCTCGGCGTTGATGAGACCCGGCCCGCTCACGCCGATGAACACGTCGGCGCCGGCCAGCAGGTCGGCCAGCGAGCCCGACTCCTGGTCCGGGTTGGTGAGCTTGGCCAAGCGCTCCTTGGCGATGTTGAGATCGGTGCGGCCGAGGTGGATGGCACCTTGACGATCAGCGCCGATCACCACCGGCACGCCGGCCTCGACCAGGATGTTGGCGATGGCCACGCCGGCCGCCCCCGCCCCCGAGAGCACCACCCGCAGATCCTGCATGCGCTTGTTGACGATCCGGAGCGCGTTGCGCAAGGCGGCCAGCACCACCACGGCGGTGCCGTGTTGGTCGTCGTGGAAGACCGGGATGTCGAGGCTGGCGTGCAGCCGTTCCTCGATCTCAAAGCACTGCGGGGCGGCGATGTCTTCCAGGTTGATGCCGCCGTAGACCGGGGCGATGCGCTCGACGGTCTCGATGATGGCGTCGATGCGGCCCTGGATGTCGTCGCCGACCGGGCTGAGGTCGAGACAGACGGGAAAGGCGTCGACGCCGGCGAAGTTCTTGAACAGCAGTGCCTTGCCCTCCATGACCGGCAGGGCGGCGGCGGGGCCGATGTCGCCCAGGCCGAGCACGGCGGTGCCGTCAGTGACGATGGCGACGGTGTTCTTCTTGATCGTCAGGTCGTGGACCCGCTCGGGGTCGTCGGCGATGGCGTTGCACACCCGGGCCACGCCGGGCGTGTACGCCATCGAGAGGTCGTCGTTGTCAACCAGCCGCAGCCGCGAGACGGTCTCGATCTTTCCCCCATCGTGGAGGGCGAACGTGCGGTCGTCGCACTCGAGCACCTCGATCCCCGGCAGGTCGCCTGCCGCGGCGCGGACCCGTTGGATGTGCGCTTCGTCCGAGCAGTTGACGATGACGTCTTCCACCAGGTGGGCGCTCTTGGCCTCGAAGCCGTCGAGGGCCACGATGTTCCCCCCGGCGTCGCCGATGCCAGCGGCGAGCCGCCCGAGCGATCCGGGAACGTTCTCCAACCTGACCCGAAGCCGGATCGAGTACGCAGCAGTGGGGTTGGCCATCGGCCGAAGTTACTTGCCGTCGCTGAGGCACCCCGTGGCTTCTAGGCAGCCGGAGTCGCGGTATACCGAACTGGGGCTTCCCAGAATGAGAGGGCAGAGGCAGCGCTACGACGCTTCGGAAGACATCTGGTCGAGGCAGCGGCGTATCTCTGAGGCCCGGAATCGGCGGTGGCCGCCCAGGGTGCGGATGGCCGTGATCTTGCCCGCTCTGGCCCAGCGGGTCACCGTCTTGGGGTTCACCCGGAAGAGGGCAGCGACCTCAGAGGGGGTCAGGAGCTGTTCCGGTGCCGGCAGATCGTCATAGTTCTGGCCCATCGGCTACCCGTTCTCTCGGCTGGTCAGCCCCTGCCCCAAGGTGGGACCCTCCTCTTATCGGCCGCCGCCGGGCGGGCTGAAGGGAGTGACGGTGGTTTCCGGGAACACTCACGTTCGCGGGCCCCGGGAAGGCCCGGTGGACGGGGTTCAGCCGTCGGGCAACCCGGTGAAGAGGTCGACGGCGCCGGCCAGGGTGAGCTCCACGACTCCGGGGTGGTCAGCGACAGCCGAGAGCCACTCGGGCCGCACGACGGCCGAGACGGCGATGGGCGTGTCGAGGCCAGATCCGTGCAGGGCCAGGCGCAGGTAGCTGGTGGCGTAGTCAGCGGGGCGCACGTCGCGGGAGAGCTCGGCCAAGGCGAAGGGGTCGGGGGCGCGACCAGTGGGTTCGGCGGGGACGGCGGCGGCCGGCGTGCCCGGCCGGGTACCGCCTCCGGCCAATCCCACCCCGTCGGCCAGCACGGCACCGCGCACGGCTGCTGGGCGGGCGCCCGCCAAGAGCAGCGCCACGTAGGCACCCAGGCCGCGGCCCACCACCGTGGCCGACTCGAGGTGGGCGAGAGCAGCGTCGGCGTCGGCCAGGAGGATCTCGGCGGTGTACCCGCCGCCGGGTGGCACCGTTGAGCCGCCGTGGCCGGTGAAGTCGAGTCCCCACACCGGCCCGAGCCACGGGTCGAACACCGGTAGGGCGGTCTCGGGAGTGCGTTCGCCCAGTCCGTGGAGCAGGAGGAGGGGCCGACCGTCGCCCTCGCGCAGCCGGTGCAGGGCCAGCGTCACTCGGTTGTGGCGGAGCTCGACTGTGACCGTCGAGGTCACGTGAGGAACCCCAACACCAAGTCAGCGACCACCCGGGGCTTTTCGATGTGCACGAAGTGGCCTGCGCCGTCGAGGGGTATGAAGCGAGCGCCATGGGGGAGGTAGGGCGCCACGTCTTCGGGTCTCGTGCCCCATCCCATGTCTTCTACCACCAGACCCAGCACCGCCATCACCGGCATCGGCAGGGCCGGGAGGCGCCACATCGACCACTCCGGGCGCCACGGACCGAAGCCGCCCATCCGCAGCGAGGGGTCGATCTTCCAGCGCCAGCCGTCGTCGGACTCGAAAGCCCCCACGGTGACCAGGTACTCGAGCCACTCGATCGACAGGCGCGGGTTCATCCGCTGACGACGTTCGGCTAGCTCGCTCAGGGTGCCCGGCTTGCGCACCAGCTCAGCGGCTCGGCGGCGGTGATCGAGCCACCCCGTGAGCTCGCCCGCCAGCATGCGGGTGCGGTTGTGCTCGGGCACGTCTGGCCAACTGCGGGCCGAGGGCAGCCCGTCGAGGTTCACGAGCCGGCGCACGCGGTGGGGCTGGGACTCGGCCAGCTGCAACATCAACGCGCCGCCCTTGCTGTGGCCCACCACCGAGACGGCGCCGTCGCCGACGGTGTCGAGCACTGCGAGCGCGTCTCGTATTCGGCTTCCCAGCTGTAGAGCCCAGCGCGGTCTGAGTCGCCGTGGCCTCGTTGGTCCCACGCCACCACCCGCCAACCGGCGTCGGCCAGCAGGGGCGCGAAGACGTCGAAGGTGCCGGTGAAGTCGAACCCCCCATGGGCCAGCAGGATGGCCGGGTCGCGCTCCTCGCCCCACTCCGACACGGCCAACTCGACGCCGTACGCGCTCACGCGGCGTTGGCGGTCCGGGCGGCGTGCGCCTGGGAAAGTGCGGAGCGGGCTGGGCGCCGTCGTGGTCACGGCCGGGAAGGGTACGGCAGGTAGCCTCCCCCTCTCGTGAGCGCTGCGTTGTCCCGGCTGCGGTCCCGGCGGCCCACCGGCCACCGGCACCTGCTCACCGGCTCGGCCGTGTTGGTGGTGGGAGCCGGCATCCAGGCCGTCACCGGCGCCCTGTTCTGGTTGGCCGCCGCCAACCTCGACACCCAGCGCAACGTCGGCAACGCCACCGCCCTGTACACGTCGGTGCTGTTCGGAGGGTACCTGGCCGGCCTCGGCTTGCCGGTGGCCTTGGCCCGGTACGCCGCCGACCGCTCCGTTGCCTCACACGTCACCTTCACGTGGGGCGCCCTGGCCACGGTGATCTCCTCGCTGGTGGGCTCACTGGCGTACCTCGGCGTGCTCGTGGCCCTGCACGTCGACGCCGCCAAGGTGCTCACCGGCTTCAATCCGGTGCTCGGCCCGCTGCTGTTCGTGGTGATGGTGGCGGGGGCTGCCCTCTCTCTGATCGTCGACGTGCGGTGCATGACGGTGCGGCGCTGGAACCTGGTGCTGGCCCGCATCGTGGCCGTGGGTGTGCTGCGGATCCCGTTGCTGTACCTCGTGCGTGACCATGCCCACCGGGCGTTGTGGCTGTTCGTGTTCGCCGCCGGCACCACCGCCCTGTCAGGCATCCTCGGCGCCGTCTTCGTGCCGAAGGTGGCAGGCGGTCATCACCGCCTGGTCCCGAGACCGCCAGCGGCCAAAGCGGCGGTGCGGTACTCGTTGGTGAACTACATCTCCACCCTGGGCTACCAAGCGCCCTACTTCGCCTTGCCGGTGATCGTGTTGACATCGGTGAGCGCCAACGTCAACGCCAGCTTCTACGTGGCGTGGGGCATCGTGTCGGTGGTGTTCTACGTGCCGAGCGCGATCGGCCAGGCCCTGTTGGCCGAAGGGGGCAAGGACGGCGCCCAGATCCGCGCCCAGTCGCGCCTGTCCTTGCTGCTGGCTGTGGGTTTGATGGTGGTCGGCACGGGCGCCGCCCTCGTGGGCAGCGGCCTCGTGGAGACCGTGTACGGCCACGCCTACCACCAGGCGGCGCGCATCCTGCCCGCCATGATGGCGGCCGGCATCCCGTGGGCCATCACGTCGATGGAGCTCACAGAGGCACGGGTGCGTCACCGTTCCGCCGTCACGGTGCTGATCACCGTGGTGCTCACGGCGTCGATCATCGTCCCCGCCCTGATCCTGGTGCCCGGCAATGGCGCTGGCCACGGGATCGACGGGGCGGCCAAGTCATGGCTGATCGGCAACGTGGTGGCGGCGATCGTGGCCGTGGTGGCAAGCCGCGTGGGCCGACGTTCTGCCGTCGTGCACGCCGAGGACCCCATCCTCGCCGCTCCCCTCACCGATCTGCGCGGATCCGAGCCCGTCCCCTCGTCGCTCTGACCGCGGCGGGTCGCTGGCCGCCCGCCGGCCGGCTCGTTAGGTGCTCGCGCCCGAGGCTCGTGCGCTGGTGGGCAGCCTGGCCCACGCAGCGCACAGGCCTCGCGCTGCTTCGGGCCGGTCCTCCGGGTGGTCGGCCGTGCGCGCCGGCCGTCTCCGTCTCGGACCGTTGGCCACGAGTGCGCGCCCAAAGGCTCGTGCGCCGGTGGGCGGCCTGTCCCACTCAGCGCACAGGCCTCGCACCGCTTCACGCTGGGCTATGCGCACTGAGGCCGCGGCGCCCGGGCCTCTGGGCGGCCGTGGGAACTAGCTCGTCAGTTCCAGGCGCCGACCCGTCCCTTCACTTCACCGCCGTCGGCGCCACCGGACCGCCCACCGACCCGGTGAGGGGCAACGGCGTGGCCGCCAGCAGGAAGTCATACTGGCCGTCGGCGGCGCAGTCGGCGGCCAGGTCGTCGAGGCTCCAGAGCTGGCCCTGCACCAGACCCATGTCGCGGAGGTGGAGGAGGTGCACTGGCAGCAGCACGTGCGGGTCCTCGCCGGGCCAGCACTCGAACACGAGCGTGTCGGTGGCCACCGCCGCCACGCCGCGCTCGTGCAGCCAACGAACCGAGCGGGTGGAGAGCCCGGGTGAGGGCTGGGCGAAGCGGGCCCGGTCACCGGCCCGCAGCCAATGCATCTGCCCGGTCCGCACGCAGACGATGTCGCCTTCCTCCACGTCGGTCCTTGCCCGGTCGAGGGCCCGATCGAGGTCCTCGCCGGTGATCGGGTGACCATCGTGGAAGTGGTCCACACCGAGGGGCCCGGGCCACGTCGAGCAGCACGCCCCGGCTCACCACCGCCCCCATGTGCTCGACGCCGAGACGAGCGGCTCCCCTCTCACTGACCACGCCTTCTTCCACGCCGTTGTAGAGACGGCCCTCATAGCCGGCGTGGGCCAGCGCGTCAGTGGGTGGCTGCTTGCACCCCCATCGAGACCTTGTCGTCGCTGGTCGTGAAGTCGGCCGGGTCACCCGTATAGCGCTGGTTCACCGCCACCATCTCGCGCCTCGGGTTGTCTCGCCCCGGGATGGCGCCCGTCTGTGGCCCCTGTTCGTCGAGAGGGATAGCCAACGAGAACGTCTTGCCGCTGCGCACCGCCGCTGCCCCTCGCCGCACGGCCGCCGGCGTGATCAGGTTGAGCGTGCCCCGCTGGTCGTCGGCGCCCCACCTTCCCCAGTTCGACACTTCGGCGGCCAAAGCCTTGAGCTCGGGAGGCAACGCCATGGAAGCAGCCACGGTACTGCCGACGCCGGATCGCCCCGGCGCCGGCGCCGCCCGCGTGGACGGCGTCGTCTTTGCTCGCTGGGAGGTCCCTGGCATCCTGGCTTGATGGCCCGGTTCTTCACCGCCGATCTCCACTTGGGGCACGCCAACATCATCCGGTACTGCCACCGTCCCTTCGCGGACGTCACGGCCATGAACCGATCGCTCGTCGAGCGTTGGAACGAGGCCGTCACCGCCGATGACGAGGTCTGGATCCTTGGTGACCTCTGCATGGGCCAGATCAGCGAGTCGCTGCCCCTTGTGGGGCGCCTGCAGGGGCACAAGGTGCTGGTCGCAGGCAATCACGACCGCTGCTGGGAGGGCAACGGCCCCGCCGCCGTCCAACGTCGCACACCGCTGTACCTGGCGGCCGGGATCGACGAGGTGCGGCAAGGGACGGTGCGCACCCAGCTCGGCACGACGCCGGTGCTGGCTGGGCACTTCCCGTACTCGGGCGACAGCCATGACTCCGACCGCTTCCAGCAGCACCGGCCCGTCGACGACGGTCGCACCTGGCTGTTGCACGGACACGTGCACGAGAAGTGGCAGGTCCACCAGCGCCAGATCAACGTCGGCGTCGACGTGTGGGGCTACCAGCCGGTCGCCGAGGAACGCCTGGCCGGGCTGATCTCCCAGGTTTGAAGCGGCCGGCCCGCTGCGCGAGCCAGTCCAGCGATCGAGTCGCTCACGCGCAGCGCGAGCAGGTGCCGACCAGGTCCAGGCGGTGGCTAGCGGTGCGGAAGCGGTGCTTGGCCGCCACCCGACCGAGCGCCCGGGCCAGCTGCCCCTCCACTTGGGGCGAGACGGTGAAGTCATCGACGGCACCGCACCGTGAGCAGATGAGGTGATGGTGATGCTCGGTGAGGTCCTCGGCCAGCTCGAAGCGGGCGAACTCGTCGTTGGTGACGATGCGATGCACGACCCCCGCCTGTTCGAGGACGGCCAGGTTGCGGTAGGCCGAGCTCTGAGCCAGATCGGCGCGGCCATCGAGGAGCTGGGGGATGCACAGCGGCCCGTCGGCCTGCTCGAGCACGTCCACGATGGCCCGGCGAGCGGTGGTGTAGCGCTGCCCGTCGGCCCGCAGTCGTGCCGACGCCGTGCCATGAAGGTCGCCCATCGAGCCGCCACGCTAGCGGTGCAAGTGAGAACGACTGAGAACGCGGGGAGGCGCGAGGCTATGACTTTCCTCGGCACGCAAGCTCTGCTGTGCTGACTTGCCCGCCACGAAAGGACAAGCGGCAATGAGGTTCCGCACCACGTTGGTGCTCGGCGGCAAGACCGCCACCGGCTTTCGGGTTCCCCTTGATGTCGTCGCTGCCCTCGGATCGGGCAAGCGGCCACCGGTGCTCGTCACGATCAACGGCCACACCTATCGCAGCACGGTCGCGGTGATGGGCGGTGAGCTCATGCTCCCGGTCAGCGCCGACAACCGCACCGCTGCCGGGGTGGCCGCCGGGGACGACCTCGATGTGGAGCTCCAGCTCGACACCGAACCCAGAGAGGTGATCGTGCCGGCCGACCTCCACGACGCTCTCGCCCGCGACCCGGTCGCCAAGCGGGCCTTCGACGCCCTGTCCTACAGCCACAAGCGGGAACACGTCCTCGCCGTGGAGGGAGCCAAAGCGGCAGAGACCCGCGAGCGGCGCATCGACAAGGCCATCACCATGTTGCGCGAAGGGCGGCGCTGACGGCGAGGAGGCCTTGACTTCGAGCCGACCGCAAGTGGCATCCTGGCGACCATGGTCGGGCAGACGGCATCCACCCCTTCGAACCCGCTTCCGATCGCCTGCTCGCTCGGACCGACCTCCGGGCAGCGCATGTGGAGCGCTGGGCAGGCGCTCACTGACCGGGCGCTCGAGTGACCCACCCATGGCGCATCCTGATGATCTCAGGCAGCGTCCGTGCGGGCTCCACCAACTCCGCCGCCCTGGAAACGGCGAAGGCAGTGGCCCCCGAGCACGTCGAGGCCCACGTGTGGCACGGCCTCAGCCAGCTGCCTCACTTCAATCCCGACGATGATGTCGAACCCCTCGACCCGGCCGTCGCCGATCTGCGCACCGCGATCGGTGAGGCCGACATGGTGCTGCTCAGCACCCCCGAATACGCCGGTGCGCTGCCGGGCTCGTTCAAGAACCTGCTCGACTGGACCATCGGCGGCGGCGAGATCTACGGCAAGCCCGTGGCCTGGCTCAACGTGTCCAGTCCGGCAGCGCCGAGCGGTGGTGCCGACGCCCACGACTCGCTGCGCAAGGTGCTGACCTACGCCGGCGTCGATCTGGTGGAGGCCGCGTGCCGCCGGGTGCCGGTGACGCGGGACATGGTCGGCCAAGACGGCGTGATCGAGGACCCGGGGGTCCGCACGAGCATCCGGGCGGCGCTCGATGCGCTCATCGAACACGTCGAACGGGCGCCCGTCATGTGAGGCGACCCGCCCGACGAGTCACCGACGGAGGCGCCCATTCCCAGCCGTGGTGACGGCGCCATGGCCTTCCTGTCAGGCCGGCTCGGAACTGGTCGTGGATATGCAGGCTCTGCACGTACAACCACGACAAGTTCGGGCCTTGTCGAGAGGGACCGACCACTCTCGCCGATGACTCCCGGTCCCGGCCGTCGTCCTATGGCCGTGCTACGAGGAGACGCCGCCGTGACCGTGGTGCTCCGCCGCGGCAACGAGGAGCTGACGAGCTGGCCGCTCCCCTGGCGCCGACCCGTCGGTCTCGAGGTGGTCGACGAGCTCGCTCGACTGCAGCTGCACGCCCGGCGGTTGGGCTGCTCTGTTCGATTGCGCGGTGCGGGCCTCGAGCTGATGGAGCTGCTGGCCTTGGTCGGTCTAGGGATCGAGGTGGGCGGGGAGCCCGAAGGCGGCGAACAGATCGGTGTCGAGGAAGTTGTGATGCCCGACGATCCTGTCGCCTGAGATCTCGATGACCTGCAACGCCCAGGGACTGTGACCGCCCTGGGGATCGACTCGGTAGGACCCGAACGCCGCGCTGGCGTTGGCCTGGGTGGCCACCAGGCGCGAGCCACGACACCCGCTGCCCTCACCGAGGAACCAGCGGCCCATCTCGACCGGCCCCTGGAGCCAGAAGTCGTACGGCGGCATGGACATGACGGCGTCCTCGTGCAGCAACGACACCAGCAGCGAGATGTCGTAGCGCTCGAAGGCGTCGACGTAGCGGGCGAGGAGGGCCTGCTGGTCGGCGCTCACCGGTTCGGCACGGACGGTGCCGACGTCACGAGCGCCGAGCGTGGCACGGGCCCGCTGGAGCGCGCTGTTGACCGACGCCACGCTCGTGTCGAGCAGCTCGGCCACCTCGGTGGCCTGCCAGCGCAGCACCTCGCGCAGGATCAGCACGGCGCGCTGGCGGGCGGGGAGATGTTGGAGGGCGGTGACAAAGGCGAGGCGGATGGTCTCCCTGGACTCGGCCACGTCGGCGGGGTCGTCGTCGGGCACGATCCGGGCATCGGGAATCGGCTGTACCCAGGCGTGCTCGGGCCGCGTCGTTCCCGGGAAGGCGTCGGCCCTGCCGGACGGACCGAGATCCATCGGCTGGGCTCGGCGCTGGCGGCTCCGCAGCATGTCGAGGCACACGTTGGTGGCGATGCGGTAGAGCCAGGACCGTTGGCTCGACCGGCCCTCGAAGCGGTCGATCCCCTTCCAGGCCCGCACCATCGCCTCCTGCACCGCGTCCTCGGCCTCGAAGCCCGAGCCGAGCATGCGGTAGCAGTACCCGATCAACTCCCGGCGGTACTGCTCGAGATCCTCCAGGCCGATGTCGCTGGTCTGGATGGCGTCGATGTCCATGGTCACGGTCGCGCATCCTACGGGCACGAATTGCTCTCCTTCGTCTTCCATCACCGGTTCGGTGGTTCCCTTGGGTACGACGCTGGGAGTGCCCGGAACTCATCGCCGTTGCGGCCACGGGTTGGCCTTCGGCGTGAACGACTTCTCCCAGCCGTGGCTGGGACCGCTCAGCGGGAGACGGCGCCCGAGCGGGCGATCACCCCCGGTGCCGAGGTACGAGGCGATCACCGCTGGGTGATCGAGCACCTCTCGGGGGCGCCGGTGGCGATGATCGTGCCCCGCTCCATGGCGATCAGCCCGTCACAGAGCTCGGCCAGCAGCGGCATGTCGTGCTCGATGACCAGGATCGAGCACCCGGTCTCGGCCCGAACCTGGCGCAGTAAGGGAACCAACGCTTCTGCGTCGCGCTGGGCAAGCCTGCCGGTTAGTCCGGGCCTCAGGCCACTTTCGGTCGGTGGCGCTCGATGATGGCGCCGACGTCGAGACCTGTCGGCAGGGTGCCGAACGCCCGGCCCCAGTCGCCGCCGAGGCGGGACGCGCAGAACGCGTCGGCCACGGCGGGGTGGCCCCGGCGGATGAGGAGCGAGCCGCACAGGGCCAGCGCCATGCGCTCGACAATCCGCCGGGCCCGGCCTTCGATGCCGTCGAGGTCGGCGAGCTCCGCGTCGAGCGCTTGCAGATGATCGTCGAAGCGACGATCGGCGCCTGAGGCCCTCCCCACCTCAGCGCGGAACGCGGCCCAGGAGGAAGGCTCGCGGGCCAGGGCGCGCAGCACGTCGAGGCAGATCACGTTGCCCGACCCCTCCCACAACCCGTTCAGGGGCGACTCCCGGAACAGGCGCGGCAAGCCGGATTCCTCCACGTAGCCGTTGCCGCCCAAGCACTCCAGCGCCTCGGCCACCAATGGCGGTTGGCGCTTGCAGACCCAGTACTTCACCACCGCGGTGGCCAGCCGCCGAAAGGCGCCCTCCTGCTCGTCGGCCGGGTCGGCGTCGTAGGACTCAGCCACCCGCACCATGGCCAGGGTGGCTGCTTCGGACTCCACCGCCATGTCGGCCAGCACGTTGCGCATGAGCGGTTGGTCGATGAGCTCGCGGCCGAAGGCTCTCCGCCCGGCGGCGTGGTGCAACGCCAGCGCCAGCGCCGCCCGCATCCCGCCCGCCGAGCCGATGATGCAGTCGAGGCGGGTGTGGTTGACCATCGTGATGATGGTGGGCACGCC
>JAABUQ010010970.1_pt1 | contig 11737 bp, 11 predicted proteins | sample 5560001 | NCBI WGS metagenome assembly JAABUQ01 (sample SAMN10711888, study PRJNA513371) | rock metagenome | isolation source: Antarctica rocks | place: Antarctica: Victoria Land, Finger Mt nord | collected 2015-12-18
TCAGTCGGCTTCGCCGACAGCTCCCCCAGAGGGGGAGCATCAAGGCGCGAGTTCCTCCCCCTCTGGGGGAGGTGGATCGGCCGTAGGCCGAGACGGAGGGGGCCCGATTCCGCTTCGCTCCAACTCCATCGCTCTGCTCCTCGATGCCGCCGAGCAGGCGGAGCTGGAGGAGGGCGCCGAGCTGGTCACCGGCGCGTCCAAACCGTTCGACGCGCGGGCTTTTCTTGAGGGGCACATGACGCCGGTACTGTTCGGCTCGGCGCTGCGCCACTTCGGCGTCGGCGAGTTGCTGGCCACCCTCGGCGATTTCGCCCCCCCGCCCAAGACCGTCGCCGCCACCCGCGCGGGCGAGCCCGAGACCGTCGAGCCCGGCGAAGCGGAGGTGTCGGGCTTCGTCTTCAAGGTCCAGGCCAACATGGACCCCAACCACCGCGACCGCATCGCCATGCTGAAGCTGTGCTCGGGCCGCTTCGCGCGCGGCATGAAGCTGCGCGCGCCCAACGCCGACGCCAAGACCTTTCGCACCCTCAGCGTCAACGCGCCGATCATGTTCATGGCGTCCGACCGCGAGCTGGCCGAGGAGGCCTATGCGGGCGACGTCATCGGCATCCCCAACCACGGGGTGCTGAGGGTGGGCGACAGCTTGTCGGAGACGGGCGCGGTGCGCTTTGCGGGCCTGCCCAACTTCGCCCCCGAGATCCTGCAGCGGGTGCGGGTGAAGGATCCGCTGAAGGCCAAGCACCTCAAGCGCGCCCTGGACGGGCTGGCGGAGGAGGGCGTAACCCAGCTGTTCCGCCCCTCGCTCGGCGCCGACTTCATCGTGGGCGCGGTCGGGCCGCTGCAGTTCGAGGTGATGGCCGACCGCCTGGGCAGCGAGTACGGGCTGGAGGTGGTGTTCGAGCCCGCCCCCTTCGCCGAGGCCCGCTGGCTGTCGGGCGCCCGCGCCGACCTGGAGGACTTCGCCGCCAAGCACCGCGGCGCCATGGCGACCGACGTCGACGACGCCCCCGTCTTCCTCGCCAAGAGCGCCTGGGAGATCGGGTATGTGAGCGAAAGATTTCCCAAGGTGGAGCTGCTGCGGACGAAGGAGCGAGGATAATGGCGCAACGGGATCGGTGGCGCCTTCGGCAACAAGTTTTGCCCTTCACAATGGCGATACTGCTCGGTTCTCTGGGTCAGGCTGTATCGGCTCGAGCGCCTTTCGCTAATACAATAATTGTTCATTGCTCCTGCTTGGTTGTTCAGGAACACAAAGCTGGGCAGTGTCACGCCGATCCCAGCTTCAGCACTCCTGACAAGGCGGGTCTGGAAACCATCTGTCTTCACGTAAATCAGCCAATTGCAGAGGCGACGATCGGCAGTCGCGTCCGCGTCCCCATCGAGTTGTTTCACAGTCACAGTCTCGTCGCAGATATAATGAAATCTGATCCCGAGAGCCTTCCGGTCATGTATGACTGCGTTATAGGGCTGGACCACGTAACGCACGACTGCCGCCCACTGAAGCTGAAAGCTGGACTTAGCTCGACGGATTTGGAGAAAGTGGCTGAAACGGGTAAGTTCCTTCGAACGCCGTTGCAGGAAGCGCCTGTAGGCAGCCATGTGCGACTGCAGGCCTTCGTCGGGCTCGGCGCACCGATTCGCCTTCCACCGCCCGTTCCCCGTTAACTCCCTATAACCCTCCCCCTCGAGGGGAGGGACGACCGGCGGAGCCGGTCCGGGTGGGGCAAGTCATATGCAGTTCGGACACTGGCCCCACCCTGGCGGCTTCGCCGCCTGTCCCTCCCCTCGAGGGGGAGGGTATAAGGAGGAATGACCCGGCCTTACGAACCGCCGAAGCATCGGGAGCGGGCGCGGCAGCTTAGGCGTGCGCTACGCCGGAGGAGCGCAAGCTGTGGGCGTTCCTGCGCACGCTCAAGGCCGAGGGCTTCCACTTCCGCAGGCAGGTCGCGATGGGGCCGTTCATCGCCGACTTCGCCTGTCACTCCGCCAAGCTCATCATCGAAGCCGACGGCGCCCAGCATGAAGTTGAAGCTGACGTCGGCCGGGACGCATGGTTCGCTCGCGCGGGTTACCGGACGTTACGCTACGCCAACGACGCGATCCGCCGCGAGTTCGACGGGGTGGTCCGCTCGATCCGCGCCGAGCTGGGGCTGCCGGGGTGAGGCGCGCCAACCCTCCCCCTCGAGGGGAGGGACGACCGGCGGAGCCGGTCCGGGTGGGGCAAGTCATATGCAGTTCGGACACTGGCCCCACCCTGGCGGCTTCGCCGCCTGTCCCTCCCCTCGAAAGGGGGTGGGCCGTTGCTCCGAGATACGGTCGGGCGCATATTGGCGGCATGAAGCTCAATTCCGACGCCTCGCTTGCGCTCGCTCGGGCCCTGTACCGGGAGCATGGCGGCGACTGGGGCAAGGTGGCCGAGGCGGGGCGGGTGCGCGAGGACGGGGTGATCGTGGTCAAGCGGCCGGCCCTGTCCGGCCCGGGGCTGAACGGCGCGACCGCGCGGCGGGTCAACGGGCGCGGGTGACCTTCAGCTACGGCCTGGTCCTGGCGCTGCTGCTGCTGGCGCCGGGGTTCGGGGCCTATGCCGGCCTGTTCGCGGGCGTGCAAAGCGCCGCGTTTCGGCCGGGCGCACCCAGCCCGACCTCGATCCTGACGCTCGGCGTGATCGTGTTCGGGGCCTTGCTGGCGCACCTCGCCTGGGCGGCGGTGTGCGTGGCCGACGGCGTGTGGGCGGCGCGGGGCGGGCCGGTGTGGGTGCGCGGCGTGCCCGACGCCTACGAGGTGCTGTTCGCCGGCGCGGGCCGTGACCCCGCCGCCCTGAGCGACCGCGGGGTGCTGAGCTTCCTGGCCACCACCCTGCTGCTGACGGCCGCGAGCTTCGGTGCGGCGGCGCAGGCGGTGCGGATCGGGCCGGTGCGGCCCTACGCCCTGCGCCTGGTGTACGGCTGGCTGGCGGGGCTGGTCGGGGAGCCCAGCGACCGGCGCGCGGTGACCGCGTTTGTGCTGACCCAGGCCGATCAGGACGGGTCCGCCGCCGGCTACGAAGGCGTGGTGCTGAACCTGGTGGTCACCGCCGACAAGGAGATCGCGGTGATCGTGCTGGGCGAGGCCGAAAGCTTCAGCCTGAAGACGACCAACGAGGGGGTGGTGCGCCGCGCCGTCCCCCGCCGCGCGCCCATCACCCAACTGTACCTCGACCGCAGCCAGATCCGGAACGTGGCCTTCCGCGTCTACGAAGTGGAGGATTAGAGCTGCCTTGATCCTCCCTGTCGCGCAGCGACGGGGAGGTGGCCTCCCCAGGTCCGGCGCACGCCGGCCCGAGGATAAACTCAGGGCCGGAGGGGCCGCGCGGAGCGCGGAAGACGCATCCACCCAGCTTCCGTCCGGCTGCGCCGGCCGGCCCCCTCCCGGCCCTCGGCCGTACTTCCCCATGCTGCGCATAGGGGAGATCAGGACACCCTAAATTTCCGTCCGCCGGGAGGCGGGGTCGGCGGTGAGGGCGAACAGGTCGCCGTGCGGCAACAGCGCGATGCGGCCGAACTCTCTCAGCATCATGCGGTAGGCGTCGGCGACGGGGCGCGGGCGGCGGTCCAGGTCGTAGAGGCCGCAGGCGTTCTCCGTCCCTTCCTTGCGCACCAGGCCGATGTTCCAGTCGATCTGGTCGGTCAGCGAGTACCAGGTGAAGCCCAATACCGGCACGCCGTCGCCGCGCATGCGCAGCACGTTGGCGAACTGCTTCCACAGCCAAGTCGGCGCGGCATCTGCGTCGAACACGTTGGCCTCGGTGTGCATGGCCGGGCGCTGGTAGCGGCGGAAATACTGCTTGGCGACGCCGTGCCAGCCGATCAGGTCTTCGGCGTGCAGGTCCGAGCCGTCGGGCAGGATCAGACTCTGGTTACGGCCGTAATAGTCCACTCCCATGACCTGATAGCCGGGCGGCTTGCCGCGCATGAACCAATCGAACTCCTCGCGCGTGAGCCCGCAGTCCAGCAGGTGCAGCATGACGGCGCCGCTCGGCGGATTGGCGTAGAGCAGGTCCAGCGCCAAAAAGCGCAACTGGTTCTCCAGCGCGACGCGAGGGTCGGGCTCGACGCGCATGTCGACGATCTTCTGGGCGGTCTCGGACTGCACGATGACGCAGTCGGGGCGGTGCAGGGCGATCGCCTGGGTCGCCAATATGCTGGCGGCGCACAGGTGCTTGACCATAGTGACGAAGCTCTCGTCGGACTTAAGCTGGTCGTTCCAACTACCCAGTTCACCGCTGAAGCGGGCGCAAACGTAGATCTCGTTGACGGGCGTGTAGAAGCGCACCCACGGATAGCGCAACGCCACCTGCTCGGCATACTCGGCGAAGCGGATCGGCAGCTCGGGGTTGACAAACCCGCCCAGCCAATCGGGCAGGCCGAAGTGCAGCAAGTCAAGGATCGGCGTGATGCCCAGCCGCCGAATCTCGGCCATCACCTCGTCGGCGAAGCTCCAGTCATAACGCCCCGGGCCGAGGTGGGTGCGGTGATAGGGCAGGCCGTAGCGCAGGAACCGCAGGCCGAGGTCGCGCACCAGGGCCAAGTCTTCGCGCCAGCGGGCGTAATGGCCGCATTCCTCCATCTCGTCGCGTCGGATGCGGCCGTGATCGATGGTGGGATAGCTGCACTCGATGCCGGTGGCGAACATGAAGTCGCCCGGGTCACCGGTGGGCAGGCCGCTGCCGGTCTGCCCCGCCGCGCCGCCGCGCCTAGCTTCCGGCCGCCGGGCGGGATCGTCGATCCAAGGCCGCGCCAGCTCGAGGAACCCCGACATCAGGACCGAGGCGCCAAGGCCACGCCAGCACCCAGGCCCTCGCCGCCTCGGTTAACCAGGCCCGCCGGCGCGGCGATCGCTGCAGCGAGGGGCATTGGGATCAGGACCTGCATGGTACGCCGACCTAGGACCGGAGAACGCCCGTCGTCGTACGGCGCCGGGTGCTGAATGCCCGCTCCGCGCGAAGGTTCAAGTCTCGATCGGCGGCGAGATGGCGATCGCCGGTCGCCGTTGGCGGGCGCGGTCGGAGGTGGCTAGACTGAACCGATGCCGCACCCTCCCGTGATCTTGACCGAGCGGCTGGTCTTGCGGGCGCACGAGGCGGCGGACTTCGCCGACAGCGCGGCGATGTGGGCCGATCCGGCGGTGGTGCGCCATATCGGCGGCGTCCCGTCGACGGCCGAGGAGGCCTGGAGCCGGCTGCTGCGCTACGGCGGGATGTGGCCCCTGCTGGGCTTCGGCTACTGGCGCATCGGCGAGCGGCGGTCGGACCGCTTCGTGGGCGAGGCGGGGCTGGCGGACTTTCGCCGCGAGACCGTCCCGAGACTGGACGGCGCGGCGGAGGCAGGCTGGGCGCTCAGGCCCTGGGCGCACGGCCGCGGTTACGCCCGCGAGGCGATGGCGGCCATCCTTGCCTGGGCGGACGCTGAGCTGGACGCGCCGCGCACAGTTTGCCTGATCGCGCCGGACAACGCGCCCTCGCTGAGGCTGGCCGACAGGCTGGGCTACGCCGCCCCCGCTCCCGTCAGCTACAAGGGCCGCCCTTCCCTACTGCTGGAGCGCCCCCGCGCCGCGGGCTGATCGCCGACCTGCGTTAGCGCGCGCCGATCACCCGTCCAACCCGGGCTTAACCAGGGGCTGCAGGGCCGCATGCGCGGCGGCGGTGATGGGGATGGCGCGGCGGGCGTCGAGATCGAAGTTGATCACCACCGCCTGCCCCACCGCCCAGGCTCCGCCGCCGACGGGATCGAGCATCCAGTGCGTCACCTGCTCGGTCTTCTCGCCGAAGCGCGTGAAGCCCGAGCGCACCTCGAAGTGGTCGCCCACCCGCGCCGAGGCGAGATAGACGATCCGGTATTCCAGCACCGCCCCGCCCACCCTTGCAGGATGCTCGGGCGCGTTGGCCGCCACGATCTCGCGCACCGGCGCCAGCAGCACGGGGATGCCGTCGCTGATGCGGCCGGCGAACTGGTCGGGCCGCATGCGCCCGAACACATCGCAGTCGTCTGGCCCGAGCACGCCGCGGCTGATGCAGGTCAGCACCAGCCGGTCCGCCGCCTCCATCGACGCGCCCGCGCCGATCGGTCCACTTGTCAGGCCGCGCGGGCGGGCGTGCTCTGGAACCTGAACACGCAACCGCTCGGCCGCCGCGCGCGCCCGCTCCGGCCAGGAAAACGCCCGACCCTCGACGGCCGAGGCGTGCTCCAGCCGGGTCAAGAAGGCGGCGCAGGGCTCGCCGGACAGGCTGTGGGTTAGGCTGAACAGCACCGTCGCGCCCGCCTCGCCCAGCTCGACGACACCCGCGCTCATGTGCAGCGGCGCCCCCGCCCGCGCCTCGCGCAGGAAACGAACGTGGTGCTCGCGCACGATCAGGGTCGAGGCGGCGTGCGGGGCGGCGGCGTGCGGCTGGCCCAGCACCCGCGCCAGACCGGCCAACCCCTCGGACGCGCGCGCCAGATAGAAGCGCACGTTCATGTGCCCCATCTCGTCGCACTCCCAGGCGTTGACCCCGCCGCGCCAGACCTCCACGCCCGCTCCGCCCTCGTCCAAGTCCGCCCCCGTCGCCGCGCGTGCGCTGCCCTGGCGCAGAACGGGGCGGCCGTCCAGCGCGCCGCCCGTCCGCGCGCTCCGATCTCAAGCGTGGCGTTTGCGAGGGCAGGGGCGATGGGCTAGGGCTGCACGCCCCGTCCGCACCCCCCGTTCGGCCCTGCGCCCGATCCAGCCCCGGAAGTGCCCGCCCTCATGGCTACCCCCAGCGTTCCGGCTTCCAGCGTCCCAGGGTCCAGCCTCCCGGCGAACGGCGAGATCAGCGGCGCCGTGCTGCTCTACACCCGGCCCGAGCCGCTCAGCCTGGAGCTGCACCAGCAACTCAAGATCGCCCGCTCCGACACTCCTTACGGCTTTGCGCGCAACGCCCACATCGTGCCGATCCAGGTGACGGAGTTCGGGCCGGCCTCGCTGTCCTATCCGCTGATCTTCGCGGGCTCGACCTATCAGCCGATGGCGGTGCTGAGCATCCGGCCGGACGAGAGCCTGTTCATCGACGAGGCCGGCGCCTTCGAGCCCAACGCCTACACCCCCGCCTACATCCGCCGCTTCCCGTTCGTGCTGGCCAGCAACGAGGCTGAGGGCCAGCTGATCGTCTGCGTCGACCGCGCCGCGCCCATGCTGACCACCGGCGGGGGCATAGCCCTGTTCGAGAACGGCCAGCCCACCGAGTTCACCCAGCAGGCCATCCAGTTTTGCAGCGACTTCGAGACCGAGCGCCTGCGCACCGAGTCGTTCGTCAAGACTCTGCGCGAGCTGGACTTGTTCGAGAGCAAGCAGGCCATGGTGACGCCGATCGACCCCGATGGCACGACCGGGACCCCGGTGCAGGTCGCCGACTATTTCGCCGTCTCGGAGGAGAAGCTGAACGCGCTCGACGCCGACCGGCTGGTCCAGCTGCGCGCCTCCGGCGCCCTGCAGCAGATCTACTGCCACCTGAACTCGCTGCTGAACTGGGATCGGCTGATCGCCAAGACCCTGGCGCGCTATCCCAACGGCGCGGCGCCCAACGCGTAAGCGTCGCCTTAACGCCGCCCGTCCTACGCTCGACCGATGGACGGGCTGGTCCACTTCGAGCTGTTCGTGAGGCGCCGGGTCGACGCGCCCTGGACGTTGGAGCTCGCCGGCGAAGACCGCGCGCGCATCGTCGAGGCCGCCGAGGACAGGCTGGCCGACGGCTCGGCCGCAGCGGTGCGGGTGGTCAAGGAGACGCTGGACCTCGACACCCGCGAGTTCAAGAGCGTCACCCTGCTGTCCAAGGGCGCGGTGGAGTCGCGGCGGCGTGCGGTGGTCGACGCGGTGGAGACCGCGCCGCACTGCGTCTCGCCCGCCGACCTCTACACCGTTCACGCTCGCGAGCGGATCGGCCGGCTGCTCGAGGGCTGGCTGCAGCGGGCCGGGGTGACGCCGTTCGAGCTGCTGCACCGGCCGGACCTGGCCGAGCGGCTGGACGCTTCGAGCGCGGACCTGCAGCACGCCGTCCAGCGCGTCGCCATCCCCGAGGCGCAAGCCCGGGGCGGGACCACCCACGACATGATCCGCCTGTTCCAGGGCCTGGCCGAGCGCGCCGTGCGCCGCCTGCTGAAGGACGGGCGCGACGGGCGCTTCCCCACAGTCAACGGCACCGGGGGGTTCGCCGCGGCGGCCGAAGCCCTGGTCGACCAGGCCGAGGGCGCCTATCGGCTGGGCGGGGCGGTGGCGGCGCGGCTGGCGGGCGCGGGCTGGCGCGAGAAGGTCGAGCGCCTGCTCGAGCTGGCGGACGCCGCCCCGGCCGAGCCCCGCGCCCACGCCTTCGCGCTCGGCGTAGTGGAGCAGCCGCTGGCCGAGATCCTGGCCTGCCGCGCGGGCCTCAACGAGCTGGTGGGGGACGATCTGGTCGGCGGCGCGCTGGACCTGGGCGGCGGCCTGCTGGCGCTGACGCGGCTGGCCGCAAGCGCCGACATGGCCGCGCTGATCGCCGCCGATCCGGGTGTCGCCGAACTCGCTCCCCGCCTGGCCGGTCCCGCCGCGCGGCTGGCGGCGCACCTGGACGGCGGGGGGTTCGAGGCGGTGCGCACCGCCCTGACCCGCCGCATCCTGACCGAGGTGACGAGCCCGCGCCGCTTGAGCCCCCGCGATCCCGACGGTGAAATCGCGATGCTGCGGGTGCTGGCGACCGTCCTGACCGTCACCGCCGGCCGGCTGCTGTCGGCCGAAGAGGTGCATGACGCCTTCGTCAAGCGCTCCCGCGCGCTGGTCTCGGGCGACTTCGTGGACGTTTATCTCGCCGGGCGGGAGAGCGCGCTCGCCCAGGCGCAGGCCCTGGTCCGGCTGGCGGAGAACGTGGTCGGCGCGGCGAGCAAGCGGGCCGCCGGGCGCTGGATCGCCGCCGCGGTCGGCGCGCCGCGGTTCGAGCGCGAGGTGCGGGCGGGTCCCGACGGGCCGACCGCCAAGCTGGCCGCCCTGGCCGCCCTGCAGCGAGGCGCCTGCGACGCCGGACTACTGCCATCGGACGCCGCGGCCGTGGGCGCCGCCGTGGGCCAGGTCGGGGCGCTGGTCGAGGCCGACGCCAAGCTGGTCGCCGCGGTCGCCCGCGTGCCGGGTCCGGTGGTGCACCGGCTGACCCTGTTGCTGGCGATGGCGGTGGGAGAGGCCGCGCCGCTCGGCCCCGCCGCCGACCGCGCCCGCGCCGAGATCCTGCGCCTGCTCCGCGTCGAAGACCTGCGCGCGGAACTCGCCGCCTCCCCGCCCGCCCTGCTGGGCCGCGTCCGCACCCTGATGCGCGGCGCGGGACTGGCGGCGTAGGACGGGGCGGCGCCCGCTGCTCTCACCTGGTGTTGCGGTTCCGGCCCATCGTTTTGCTACGGCCGGGATGGCGGGCTAGGGTCGGTCGATGACAGCGCGCTTTCGCCTGAGCGGCCTCGGCTGCGCCCTGCTGCTCGCCGCTTCGCCGGTCTTCGCTCAGACCGCGGCCGGGCCGGGTTCAGCGGCGCCGATCGCAAGCGCGCCCGCAGCCAGGACGCCGCCTCCCGATCCTGCGCTGTGGGTGGTGCGGGGGCCGCACGCGACGGTCTACCTGTTCGGCACGGTGCACGCCCTGCGGCCCGACCAGCCCTGGCGCTCGGCCAAGGTCGACCGCGCCTTCGCCGAGAGCGGCGCGCTGTGGGAGGAGATCGACGAGGGCGACCCCGCCGGCCTGCAGCCGCTGGTGCTGCGACTGGGGGCCGACCCGGCCCATCCGCTGTCGACGCGGCTGGACGCCGCGACGCTGGCCCGGGTGGACGCGACCGCGAAGGCTGCGGGAATGCCCGGCGGCGAAAAGGCGCTGGAGCCGATGCGGCCCTGGCTGGCGGGCCTGACCCTGAGCCTGCTGCCGTTGCTCAAGTCGGGCTACGCCGTCGACGCCGGGGTGGACAAGAAGCTGAAGGCCGAGGCCCGCGTCGCAGGCAAGCCCCTGCACGCCTTCGAGACCGCCGAGCAGCAGCTGCACTTCTTCGCCGACCTGCCCCAGCCCATGCAGCTCGCCTTTTTGCGCTCCAGCCTGGACGACGCCGCCGACGGCCCGGCCAAGCTGGACGAAATGGTCGCGGCCTGGGCGCGTGGCGACGTGCCCACCCTGGCCCGGCTGGAGACCGACGACCTGAAGCGCGAGGCGCCGGCGCTGTACGACACGCTGATCGTGCGCCGCAACGCCGCCTGGGCGCGAACCCTGGCCGAGCAGCTGCGCGGCGGCGAGGGTGGTGGAAGGGTGATCTTCGTGGCGGTGGGCGCCGGCCACCTCGCCGGGCCCGACAGCCTGCAGCACGCGCTCGAGCGGCAAGGTTTCAAGGCTGTCCGCCGCTGAGCCCGGCGCTCACCCCGCCAGCGCCAGGGCCTCCGCCCGACGCACCCGGTGCGCCACCAGCACCCCGGCCGACAGATCGTACACCGCCGAGTCCGCTCGCCAATTCAGGCCGGCCAGCGCTGCCTGGACCGCGCAGTCGTCGTCGATCTCGTCCAGCCTGAGCACCAGCACGCCGCCGTCGCGCAGCACCCGCGCGGTGCGCAGCAGCACCGACACCAGCGACTCGGTTGCCAGGCCGCCGGGGATAACCAGCACGTCGGCGCTGCCGTCCGCGCAGGCGCAGGTCGCCTGGCGCAGGCATTCCACCCGCGCGAACCCGTCCCGGCAGAGCTTGACCAGCAGGTCCACCGCCCCTCGCCCGGCCACGCATACCGCCGATTGCGGCCCCGCCCCCGCCAGCCGAAGCATCCGCTCGTGGTCGGCGCCGTCGCAGGCCGGTTCGGACGAGGATGCAGGCATGAAGTCCTCTTGGGCCGACTGCAGGCGAGGCGTCTTTGTATCAGACACCCCGCGCGCGTTACGGGTCCATGTCGGCTTAGCCCACAGGCATGGACGGCGCATAAACAGCGGCGGCTCGATAGCCGTCTGGTCCTTCGTGCGTCCTTCGAGACGCCTCCTTCGGAGGCTCCTCAGGATGACGAACTAGGTAAAGGTTCCCCAGCTCATCATGCTGAGGAGCGGTGCAGCCGCGTCTCGAAGCACGCACACCGGCAGCGCGCTATCTCCAATCGACCTGTCGGAAAGCGCGAGACGGTCCTCGCGCAGCACCCGCGGCGCCTCACATCGGCGGCGGGGGGGCCGCCAGCACTTCGCGCTTGCCGGCGTGGTTGGCGGCGGTGACGACGCCTTCCTTCTCCATGCGCTCGATCAGGCTTGCGGCGCGGTTGTAGCCGATCTGCAGGCGGCGTTGGACATAGCTGGTCGAGGCCTTACGGTCGCGGGTCACCACCGCCACCGCCTGGTCGTACAGGTCGCTCCCGCCCTCGCCCTCGCCGCCGCCGAACGCGCCGTCCCCGTCGCCGCCGTCCTCGTCGGGCGCCTCGGTCACGGCCTCCAGGTATTGCGGCTCGCCCTGGGCGCGCAGCCAGCCGGCCACCGCCTCGACCTCGCCGTCGCTGACGAAGGGGCCGTGCAGGCGCGTCACCCGCCCGCCGCCCGCCATGTAGAGCATGTCGCCCTGGCCCAGCAGCTGCTCGGCGCCCTGCTCGCCCAGTATGGTGCGGGCGTCGATCTTGCTGGTGACCTGAAAGCTGATCCGGGTCGGGAAGTTGGCCTTGATGGTGCCGGTGATGACGTCCACCGACGGGCGCTGGGTGGCCATGATGAGGTGGATGCCCGCCGCCCGCGCCA
>JAABUQ010010971.1_pt1 | contig 11737 bp, 16 predicted proteins | sample 5560001 | NCBI WGS metagenome assembly JAABUQ01 (sample SAMN10711888, study PRJNA513371) | rock metagenome | isolation source: Antarctica rocks | place: Antarctica: Victoria Land, Finger Mt nord | collected 2015-12-18
TGCACCCAAGAGCCCCGTGACCCGCGAGTATGAGAAGGCTGCCGAGCATATCATTGCGATCGCGAAGCTGGCGAAGAAGAAGGCGTAAAAGTACATTTCGGATAAACGAAATACGAAATGCCTAAAAGATCGAGCGTCGGGAGTTATCGCCGGTCCCGGGGTCACAGCGAGAGTCGACCATCGGTACCGCGATCGAAAGGCTCAACGCGAGCGAGCCCACTGCCGGAGTGAAGAAGCTCTCCGTGAGTTTGCCGCCGGCCTTACGACGTGAAGTACGCCAAATCGCGTTCGACTGCGATTGCTCAGAGACGAGCGTCGTCGAAATCGCGCTGCGACGGCTGCTCGAGGGCGATGATGCTCGAAGCATCCTGCTCTCGCATGGATCTCGCTACCGTCGTAGCCCCTAGCCGGGCCGTTGATCGCTAAGTATTATCGCAGCTCGGACGGTTCGGAGCCGGTCGACGATTTTATCAACGCGTTGCCCATACCGGAGCGCGCATCGGTGGCGTTCGCGATCGAGTTGCTCAACGAGCTAACGGAGCAGCGCCCCCACCTGCCGTTCCCGCATAGTTCACAGGTGGAAGGCGAGCTACGCGAACTACGCTGCCATCACGGACGCGATCTGTACCGGATCCTCTATCGCCGCTCCGAGCAGTTCATTGTGTTGCTGCACATTTTCCGTAAAGACACGCCGCAGATCCCCGAATCCGAAAAAGCCATCGCACGAGCTCGTTGGGATGATTTCAAAGCACGAATGTCAGCGACGCCGCGAACGCCGCCGCGTCCGCTTGGGAAAGACGCTCCCTAGGGATCATTTCGCATTTCAGAAATGGTAACTTTGACGGAACCCCTCAAATTTGGTAAGATACGGCCGTGAACAAGAACGTCTTTTCGCCACTGGGCTCGGACACAGCCACGGCAGAAAATCGCCGGCTTACGGATGAGGCCTATCGCGCGGAGCGTCACCGTCGGGCTCCATTCGAGCGTATCGCCCGCCTCGTTATCTCGCACCGCATGGCGACCGGGCTCACCCAGAAGGCATTAGCGGCCCAGGTAGGGACAAGCGAGTCGGCAATCTCACGGCTCGAGCGCGGGGATCATTCTCCAAGCGTCGACACGCTGCGTCGCCTCGCCGACGTCTTCGGAAAAGAGCTTGTTGTAGACTTCGTCGCGGCGCCAGATGAGGCACCCGTCCAAGCCGTATCGGCTTAAGCTCCTTTCGCATTTCGCATAAACGAAGTACGAAATGACTACTCACCCATGAAGATTTTGTAGACGCGAACGAGGTTCATCACGTAGAGCGGCGCGCCCGGCGAAAGCTGCGTGCCCGCCGGCCCTCGCGCGGCGAGCGCGTGCAACCGCGCCCGCTCAGCCGGGGAAGAAGCTCGATCGCGGCAAGCGCCCGCGTCCGCTCATCGTACCACGCCGCCTGCTTCGCATTAGCCGCGCGGTGCGCCGCAGCGTCCCGGCGCCGTTCGAGCTCGGCTTGGCGATGCTCCGGGCACACCCACACGACCGCGCGCCAGTCCGCCGGATCCGCGATCAGCCCCACGACCTCGCGGGCACCACACTCCCGGCAGCGACCGCGTTCAAGCGTCCCGCGCCTCAGCGCCATCGCGAGCTTGGCGCGGCCTGAGTCCCGGGCGCGGGGCGTCGTCGTCACGGGCGGCCGCGGCGTCCCGCCGCCGGACGGCGAGCGCGCGCCGACGCTCCTCGCGCCAGCGCCGCACCGCGGCCGTATGGCACCCCGGGCAATGCCGGCCGCCCGGCCGCGCGCGCCGCCGACAACCGGGCGCGCCGCAGAAGCGGATGAGCGGCAGCGGGGGCGGCGGCCCGAGATCGTCGAGCTCGTCGATCGGCGCGAATCTACGCACAAACCGCCCTTCGCCGCCCCTTTTCCACCCATCCTGTCTCACACGTTAACAACGCTTGTCGTGTCTTTATCGTACATATGTTCGTTACCGAGAAGTGAATGTTCTCGGTAACACTTGGCCGAAGAACCTGCGGATGGACGTCAAAGTTCTTGCAAAGCTATCCGGCACGATCGCGCTCACCGAAGCGCTAGCCGCCGCACGCACCTATGCCGAACGGTCCCTGTCCGAGGGCACGCGGCGCGGCTATGCCCGCGATCTGGCAGCGTTTCAAATCTGGTGCCAGGCCCGAGCCGTCATGGCGCTGCCGGCTGCCCCGCAGACCCTCGCCGCCTACCTCGCGGATTTGGCGCTCACGGATCGGCCGGCCACGATCGGCCGCAAGCTCGCCGCAATCGCCGTGGCCCACCGCGACGCCGGACTCGAGTCCCCGACCGAGCACGGTATGGTCAAGCGCACCCTGGCGGGGATCCGGCGGGAGAAGGGCACGGCGCCCTGCCAAAAAGCAGCGCTGCTTGTCGACGATCTGCGGCGCATGGTCGCGCCGCTCGGCGCCTCGCTGCTCGACCGCCGGGATCGCGCGCTGCTCTTGCTCGGCTTTGCAGCGGCGTTGCGGCGCAGCGAGCTCGTGGCACTCCGCGTCGGGGACGTGCGGTTCGAAGAAGAAGGGCTCGTGCTGACGCTGCGGCGCTCGAAAACCAACCAGGAAGGGCGGCTGAGACGATCGCGTCGCCTATGGCAGCGAGCCGACGACCTGCCCCGTACGCGCCCTGCGGGCGTGGCTCGCTGCGGCCGGGCTCGTCGAGGGAGCGCTGTTCGTCGGACTCACACCGCAAGGCGGCCTGCGTTCGGTGGCGCTTGGGGACCGGATGGTCGCGCACGTCGTGAAACGGCGCTGTAAGGCCGTGGGGATGGACCCCGAGCTCGTTGCTGGACATAGCCTGCGGCGCGGCTTTGCCACCGCGGCCGCGCGGGCGAAGAAGCCGGACCGGATGATTAAGCGGCATGGACGCTGGAAGAGCACTGCGATGCTCGACCGCTACATCGAAGATGGAACACGCTGGGATGACAATGCAACCGTTGGCCTCGGGCTTTAAGGGCGTGCCGATCGCGTGGATGATGATAACACCGAAGCGGGTTCCGACCGTCGTCGACCGGAACTGACAATAGCTGTTGCTAAACGGGGAGACATCGGTCATCCGGCGCAGTACAACTAAACTTTTGTTTACCATAAGATGCACGTGTGGAATGTGCGCTCTGCTCAACTATGCTGGTACGATCGACACCGAGAACATGCAAGATACCGCCATGACCGCATAGTACAACCAGATGTTTATCGATATGCACGTTGCTCGTGGGAGCTACGCGCATGGCGGGTTCATTGCGATTCGCTTACGCTTCAGTCGCTTCCAAATACACGCTTCGTCATCTATCGACCGTGATAAGTCGAAGGCGAAAATACATCGCAGCGGTTTAGCAGTGCGGCTCGACGCCTCAGCACCCGCTGACGAAACTAGCTTCGGTACGCATAACGTTTATGTCAAATTTCAATCGAGATTCCGTCGGCGTAAACTTCCGTCTCCTCGCCCGAGAAGCTCACATAATTGCGGACCACTTTCGCTTCGCCGTACGGTTCCGGAAGCGTCCACGCTCCGTCGGGAACGTGCGTATCGGCATCGCTGACGTTAAAGTACGCCGCCGCTCCCTTATACGGGCAATAGCTACGTGTAGCGGACGGCGTCAGCGCGTCGGCCCTCACGTCTTCCATCGGAATGTAATAACGCGGCTCGATGCTTGTCTCGAAGAGTTTGATCGCGCGCCGCGTCTCGGCAATCGTCTTGCCGCGAACCCGGACTTCGACGTGCTCAGACGTGCGGCGACAATCGAACCGATGATAGGGATCGCGCGGATGACCGAAGATTTCTTCGTCTTCTTCGAACCACGCGTCGAGTCGATCGAAGTCGAACGCGACGAGATTACCGAGCGGCGGCGCTCCCTCCGGTGGTCGCGAGTAACTCCATGCTGCGTCAGATTCAACGCGATCGCCGACGCGCACGTGATAGTAGGTCGCCGCGCCCTTGTACGGATCGCCAGCTTGCCGATCGCTTCGTTCGAGCACGCTGGGCCGAACGTCTTCGACCGGAAGATACCATTGAATGAACTCGCCGGTCTCGTGCAACATCGAGCCGTGGCGCGTGTCCACGATCGTTTCTCCGTCGAGCACGCCGCGAATCCGTTTGGGAACCTTTTCGAGATACAAGATATGCTCGGGCGCAATTCGCTCGAGGTCGAAATTGTACGTACCGCCGGGCGGGTGCGTGAAGGGCGCGCTGCCGATTGTTAGGGCCATGAAATCCTCCGAGAATCGTTGGGTGCGGGTCGTATTTCTATCGAAGTGTTTGCGCACGTGTCGTGCAATATCGGAAGTTTGCTAACCCCGCGACTCAACGGTCCGTACTCATTCGCGACGATTCACTCAGGCAGTAAATTAAAAATCGGTCCATCGATGCGGAGAGTCGAGCGGCGAGTGGCTCCCGTGAGTAGCAGGTCTGCGACGATCTCTCCTACCTCGCGAGCTGCAAACGGTTGCCCGTGCGAGCTGTCGGGGTCGGTGGCAATCGCGCCGTTAACCACAAGTTCGCGGATGTCCACGCCGCCCGATCTTGGCTGCTCTTCTTCGTATAACACGCGCGTCATCATGAGCTGCGCCGCTGCAAGGATCGAAATCGGACCGGAAGCCGGCACAGGTGCATATGCAGCACCGCCGCCAATTGCGACATAACGTCCCGCAGCCTCGCGAGGCAACGGGAAGAAGGCTTGTACAACGGCGAGGTGCGCGGTCAAGTTATCTGCGACTAGCTTGCCCCAGGTTTCGCGTCGAAGTTCCACGAGTGGCTCTCCCGTCTAGCGTTGCGAGCCGGAGCTGTGTTGCGTGCCGAAGGTCAAGCGTGTATTAGGCGTAGGCGCCCTCGGCGTGTGCCGGAACATATACGTTGATCGCTGTTGCATGACGAACGTTGTCAGCAATGCCACGCTCCACCAAGGTTCGAACGGATTCCTCAAAGCGCAGCGAACGAGCACGCTCGCAGTCGCAATCCATCAGGTAATGGCGCGCGTGCGCATCCCGGTATGTGCCTAATTGGTCTGTGACGGCAAGCCGCTCGAGCATAGCCGCTCTGATGGCAGCGACCATCATGATGACCTCGGAATGCGGAGTCGGCAACAGCAGGTGCCGCGTGCGTAACTCGGTGACGAATCGTGCTGCCTGCTCGACGTCTACGCCGGTCACGGCAGCGGCTGCATCGACGGTGTACAGTCCTACGAACACCGCGAGTCGCGCAACGAAGTCGCGCACGGGGGCTTCAAGTCGATCGACGCTCCAATCAACGGCAGCGCTGATCGAACGGAGCCGTTGCGGGCGGTCGGCGGGACCACCGGCGAGCGGAACGCTACGCTGCAGGTCGGCTACGATTTCATCGAGCGATGTGTCGCGCAGACGTCCAGCCGCAAGTTCCAACGCCAGCGGGAGGCCATCGACTAGCCCGCAGATGCGCGCGACAAGCGGCGCACTGTACTCGTTCTGTACGAACGGGCTGCACTGTCGCGCGCGAACGACGAAGAGCTGAGCACTTGCAGCCGGCGTAACGTCTTGCATCGCTTCGCTTATTGGGATCGGTAAAGGCCTGATCTCGCGCACGTGTTCTCCGCTCGCGTCAAGCGGCTGACGTCCGGTCGCAAGGATCGTTAAGCCGGAGTGCGCCTCGAGCCAGTCCACCACAAGATCGCAAAGCCCGGGCAAATGTTCGGTGTTGTCAAGGACGAGCAATAAGCGGCGTTCCTGCAAAGCGGCGTAGATATCGGCTTGGGCCTCCGCACCCTCGCAGTGAAGCGCGCGCGCCACAAGTGCTGGAACGTCCCTTGTGCTGTCGAGCACGCATAGCCGCACGAACGCGACTCCATCGAGAAACGCAGGAACCAATGATTCCGCGACTTCGCGAGCGAGCCGCGTTTTGCCGACGCCGGGCGCACCGACGAGGGTGAGCAAGCGCGTTTGGGGGTGCGTGAGTTCGCCGCGAATCCGGCGCAGTTCTTCGCGGCGGCCGATAAAGCGATTCAGGCCGGCGGGCACTTCAACGATCCGGCTACCGACCGGGCGAGCATCGTCCCAGAACAATGCCCAAGGTTCAACGCGAAGCGCTTGTGCCAGGCGATCGGCGGTCCCCGTGCGAGGATTGCGGCGTCCATACTCAAGATCGCTCAATCCGCGAATGCTCAGACCCGCTGCCTCAGCGAGCTGTTGCTGGGTCAAACCAAGCGCCAGACGATGCCGCCTCAGGGGAGTAGCGATATCGGCCAGGGGACGCAAGCGCACTTCTTCCTTACAGTTGCCGGCAAACTGCCGGTTCTGCGCCTTCTTGTACCCGCCTCTAGCACCCTATACTTGGCTGCGATGATCTCGGTAGATGCGCCTCTCCCGTACCAGATACAATGATCGCGACCGCTCGTAGCGTCGACCATTTCGGGGTTGTCGTTCCCGACCGCGACTCAGCCGTAGCGTTCTTTACCGACGTGCTGGGCGGGGTGATGACTTACCGCACTGACTGGTTTGACAGCGGCTTGGGCCATCGACAACGCCTTGCGATGCTCCGGCTAGGGTCCAGGACGAACGTCGAACTCATCGAGTACAAGGGGGCCGTATCCCGGGCGCCCTCTCTGACCGATGTCGGTTGCTCGCACCTCGCTCTCTACGTCGACGATGTTCGGACAGCGCTTGCCCAGGTACGTGACCTCGGGTTGTGGTGCGGAGGGCTAGGCCATCCGGTGGGCCAGCCGATGGAAGGGGAGACATTCGCGTATTTCGCGTCGCCCTGGGGAGCGTACTTCGAGCTACGCAGTTACCCGACCGGCCTTCGATACGAGCGGGAAACAATGCTGCGTTTGGTGCCGCCGACGGCGAGCTGGGAGGGATGATGCGCGACTTCATCATCTCGTTCATTGTTGGTTTGGCGGTCGGAATAATATACGCACTGATCCGCGTAAAGTCTCCGGCACCTCCCCTCGTCGCGCTTGCCGGGTTACTAGGAATGGTCCTCGGAGAATCACTCGTGCTGCGATATGTCATGCATCGATGAACGCGTTAAAACGCCATCTCATCGTGACGAACAAAGGCAACGCCACCGTCGCCTTCGTCGATCCGGACGCCGGCACGATTTTGCACACCCTCCAGATGTCAACCAATCCGCACGAACTCGAACTTTCTGCCGACGCGAGCCACGCCTATATCAGTCTCTATGGTGACGGCGTTTACGGTAACAACATCCATCCTGGTACGCAGATTGCTGTGATCGATACTCAAGATATGATGCTGCGCCAACCTATCGAACTCGGCCTTGCTGCGCCGCACGGGCTTGCACGAACCCCCGACGGCATGCTGTATGTCGCATGCGATAAGGGCAACGCGATCGTGCGGATCGATTTGAAGAACGAACGCGTCGTCGATCGTATCGTAACCGGCGTCCACACCCACTGGGTCGTCGCAACGCCCGATGGGGGTCAGCTCATTGGGTCGAACAAAGATACGGACCACCTCAGCCTCGTCGACACTCGAGACAACAGCGTCACGCGCATTCCCGTTGAGAACGGAACTGAAGGCATAGCGCTCTCAGCCGACGGACGCGTCCTGTACGCGATGGATCACGTGGCCCCGGCCTTGCACGTCATCGATCTCGACAAGCGCGCAATCGTCGAAACAGTCGCGCTCGAAGGTTACCCCGAACTTGCCAAAGAGACTGACCATATGTTGCGGGTTACCGTGTCACCGACAGGTTCGCGGCTTGCCATTAACGGCTTTCGATATGGGCTTCTCACCCTACTTGACCTCGAAGCGCCGTATCGTCAGCGCCGCATGCCGATCGGTCCGGGTCCCATGGTGATGCGATTTGTTGACGGCGACGCCGAAGTCTGGGTTGCCAACGGCGACGCCAACACGATTACCGCGATAGACGTCGAAAGCGCCCGACCAATCCGCTCGTTTGTCACAAGCGCTGATCCGCTCGCGGGGCCCGAATCCTTCGCATTTATCCCTATTTCCGATCGATGACCCTATCTGAGTGCATGCTTCGAACCTACATTGAGACAGCGTACTGCTTTGCTGACGACGGCATCGAACGAAACGTTCGCATCGCGTATACGGCGATCGGTTCGCCGCAGCGGGACAATGGCGAAATCGTCAATGCTGTGCTCCTTCTGCACGGTACCGTCGATGACGCATCGCAGTTCACGTCCGATCCGGATGCGCTCTTTGCCCCAGGCGCGCCCCTCGACTACCGGCGCTTCTACACGATCGTTCCTGATGCACTCGGTCATGGCGACTCGTCAAAACCGTCCGATGAACCAACGGCGGTTTTCCCGCATTACGGCTATCGCGATTGCGTCGCGCTTCAGGAACGCCTGCTCGACACGCTGGGCGTTGCTCGTGCGCTCGCCGTTATCGGTACGTCGATGGGTGGCATGTTGGCGTGGCTCTGGGCGACGCAGACGACGCTACGGGCGCGTAGTATTGTCGCGATCGCCTGCGAGCCGCTCCCGGTGCGCGGTCGCAACTTACTCTGGCGACGACTGATCGTCGGCGCGCTGGATGACGGGGCGTCGCCGCGGCACCTGATGCCGATATTCACGCTCATGGCGTCGGGCCTCGCCCATCTCGAGGAAACCGCCGCAACGCGCACGCGCGCTGATGCGCTCGTCGCGCAGGCGATGGAAGCGGGCACACATCGCGACGGGCGCGATCTGCGCGCGGCACTTGAAGCGTCGTTCGATTACGCGCCCGACCTTATGCGTCTTGCTATCCCCGTCTTCGCTATCGGGTTCGCCGACGACGCGCTCAATCCAAGCGATCTTGGCGTGAACGAGGGCGTGGCTCGTACGTATTCAACACACGTACGCTACGCCGAGCTCGCTGCACACACTGGCACGAACGGACATCAGACGTTACGCGACGCCCGCTCGTGGGCGCCCTTGTTGCCGCGGTTTCTTGCCGAACTCGTCTCGTGAAGAATAGCGCTTCATTCATGCTCGCCGGCGTCGCAGGCTACGTCAACGCACTCGGTTGGGCGACCTCGAACGTCTTTCCGGGCGTAATGAGCGGGAACACGATTCTTCTTTGCCTTGCAATCGACCAGCGCTTTCGTGCTTCCGCGACTCTGGCGGCTTTTGCAATTGTGGGATTCGCGGGTGGACGCACGCTCGCTCACAGACTCGATCGCACTTTACCGAGTCAAGGTGCGCTCCTTCTTGCGGCGCTCTTTACGCTTGCCGCGGCATTGTTAGCGACCGTAGGCGGAGCACGAGGCGGCGATTTCGCCGTGTTTGCTGCATCCGTTGCTATGGGCGCGCAGGGCGTGGTAGGCCCGACGTTCGTAAGCGGGATGCTGACGGGGGCTGTGGACGGGCTCACAACTGACGGAGTTATTTGGCTCGCCTACGCCTGTGGCGCCGGAGCGCTTGGAGCCGTGCATCTCGCCCCCGCTCTCGTACACATCGCGTGGTTTCTTCCGCCTATTATGCTCGTTGCGATCGCGACGCGCACGTCTGCAAATCTTCCCACTTGAGCCATGGAGATCGTCTAATCATGATTCGCTCGTTTCGCTTCGTCGCTCTCGCCATCGTTTGCATCGTTTGCCTGACGCGGCCGACGACCGCGCAGGACGCGGCGCCTTCGGTCTCCCCGTCGCCACCGTCTGGTTTCGTCAGTCGCAGCGTATCTGTCGATGGTCGTAACGTGCACGTCCTCGTCGGAGGTCATGGCGCGCCTATAATGTTGCTGCATGGGTGGCCCGAAACGTCCTATGCGTGGCACGTGGTCGCACCGCAACTCGCACGTACGCGGATGGTGATCGTTCCCGACCTGCCCGGGCTCGGTGACTCCGATTCGCCCACCGGCGGATACGACACGCGCAACATCGCGCGAATCTTGCATGCAATGGTCGTTCAGCTCGGCGTGTCGCGCATCGACCTCGTCGGGCATGATGTCGGGATGTGGGTCGCTTACCGATATGCTGTCGACTACGGCGCGTCGATCCGACGACTCGTGCTTATGGATGCGGCGCTGCCCGGAATTGGCGCCGAGCCGCCCAAGACGCGCGCATCGAACATGAAGTCGTTCCAGTTCGCCCTCAATGCCGTCCCCGAATTGCCTGAGCAGCTCGTTGCCGAGGCCAAACGTTTCTCGACTGGTTCTTTCATAACAAGTCCGTGCAGACTGCCGCCGTTATGCGAGATGCGCCCGTTTTTGTTGCGGCCTATGCGCGCCCGGGACACGAGACGGCAGGTTTCGCGTACTATCGCGCCGTGTTTAACACGCCGGTCAATGATACGGAACTCAACAAAGCGAGCTCTACAACGAAGCTGCAAATGCCCGTCTTAGCGCTCGGCGGGGCGAGTGGAGCGGGACCCGCCGTGCTAGCAGCCGCGCATATCGTTGCAACTAATGTAAGCGGAGGCGTCATCCCGGACAGCGGGCACTACATTGAAGAGGAGCAACCGACTACACTTTTCCGGAAGCTGCAAGCCTTTCTGCGCTGAGCTGCATCTGTCTAATCTTGACGGTTTTACGTGACACTTGCCGTTGTGAGGACGAACGTCTATGCCGCAACGCTATCGCGACGCATACCTCCGGAATTTAAGAGCAAAGCTTGTCGCGCTCGTTCTCGCAGCAACGTCGAAAACTCGATCGGCCTCCTGTGGCTCGCAATAAGCGTAACCATACTTAGTTCGCCGCATGCCGCGGCACAGACGTCCATCAGAAAGGTTTCTGCCGTGCAGCTACCAGTCACGGTTGGTATGAGTGGCCCGATTCCCGCCATTATCGTCCAAGGCAATGCGGCGTACGCTCGTGGCGACTTAGCGGCAGCGAAAGGTGCCTACGAACAGGCCGTCGCGTTGCAATCGGACGTCGCTGTGGCGGTCTTCAATCTTGGTGTCGTGCATCTTCGCCGTGGCGACCGTACTCGCGGCCATGCGGAGATGGACCGCGGATTCGCACTTGCCGCAGCGCATGGTATGGGCTCTTCAACGCTCGAGCAGATGCGCTCGATTCGAGATCGGTTATGAGCAGCAGCGACGCCTATTGTCATTCCCCGCGGTCGGAACGGTAACGCATGAACGAGGCGGCCGTCGAAAAGCCCCGGCCCTTTCGCGCACGACAACGGCGCGCGCAAGCGAAGCCGCTGCGTTCTTGCAATTACGCGCTTCCGACGTTGCCGCAGCTCTCGCCGTGCTGCGGATCGTCACGGGCATCGACATGTTCGTTCACGGCGCGGGGCGCTTTCCATTGCTTGCAAGCTTCGCGGCTGGTGTTACACAGAGCTTCATTCACTCGATACTTCCCGCGCCGCTCGTCACTGCGTGGGCATATGTGATTACCTTCATCGAGGTACTCATTGGCCTGTGCCTCACCATCGGTTGGGGCTGCGATTAACGCTCATCCTGTCCGCAGTTTACATAGGGATCTTGATGTTTGGCCAGACGTTAATCGGCGGTTACCCCGCCATCCTCGAAGAGCAAATGTATGCAGTTATTTTCACGGCACTCTTGATCGGTCGCGGGTTGGATACATTCACCGTCGACCGAATCCTCGAAGGGCGGCGCGAGCGTTCGCATGATACTAACCTCAAGTGAGACGGTCACGCGTTTTGTCGTCGCTCGGCATAGCGATAGTGGCATTCGATGGCGTTGCAACGTCTAAATACGCCTCGTCCAAAGCCCTCAAGATGATGGCCTAAGACACAATGTGAAGAGCCAGCTTCCTGGTAAAGCCGAAAGCACCGACCGCGTAGAGGCGCTTAGCGACGGCCTGTTCGCCGTGG
>JAABUQ010010972.1_pt1 | contig 11736 bp, 13 predicted proteins | sample 5560001 | NCBI WGS metagenome assembly JAABUQ01 (sample SAMN10711888, study PRJNA513371) | rock metagenome | isolation source: Antarctica rocks | place: Antarctica: Victoria Land, Finger Mt nord | collected 2015-12-18
TAGGCATTGTAGTCCTTCCAGCGTTCTTTTGATTTTCTTATATCTGACTCCTGGGCTCCTTTATCGCCGCCTCCCAGAAGGATCACTGTTTCACCATCTAGTCCGAAATAGACCCGGTAGCCCGGTCCGTGGTAAATTCTTAGTTCGAATACGCCGTCTCCCACCGTTTGACAATCTCCGAAGTTGCCGTACTCCTCAATACGGCGAAGCCTTACTTGAATGACACTCCGCACGCTCCCGTCCAGTCCACGAATCCATCTACGGAACGGGTTGAGATTATCCGCAGTAAGATAATTCTGCAACTCGTAAGGTTTTGGTTCCACACACTCGGCTCTTCATAGACTGAAAGGATCGCGCCTGTGACATAGAAGTCACAACCTAAAACTATCATATAAACGCTTGGGCTTGAATAGGCGTTGTTACTTTGTAGACTAGGTGGAGGCGCCGAAGCCGGATGTCGGCGCGCCCAGCCGCCCAGATTCGCCTTCGCTATAATCAGTAAGTTCCTGTCCGAGTTGAAGTGTTTGGCCCTTCCCGGCTCCTTTCCAACCTCAGTTATGTTCGATAATCTGTCTGACAAGCTGCAGCGGGTTTTTAAAAACCTGCGCGGCGAGGGCAAGCTCACCTCCGCCAATATGGATGAAGCGTTGCGCGAGATTCGCGTCGCGCTGCTGGAGGCCGACGTCCATTTCAAAGTCGTCAAACAGTTTATCGAGCAGGTGAAAGAGAAGGCCACGGGCGAAGACGTGCTCATGGCGCTGTCACCGGGGCAGCAGGTAGTCAAAATAGTTCGCGATGAGCTGACCAAGATGCTGGGCGGGCATCAATCCAGGCTCCGCTTCGCGAACGAACCTCCCAGCGTGGTTCTGATCGTCGGCTTGCAGGGCTCCGGAAAGTCGACCAGTGCGGCGAAGCTGGCCCGCTTTCTTACAAAAGAGGGAAGCAAGCCACAACTGGTGTCCGTCGACGTCTACCGTCCGGCTGCACGTCACCAGCTCAGCATTCTGGCTAAAAACGTCAACACACCTATCTACGAAGGTGCGCCCGAGGAAAGCAAGCCGCTCGAACTGGCCAGATCGGCCCGTCGTGAAGCCATGCAGACGGGTCGTGATGTACTGCTGGTCGATACCGCGGGCCGGCAACATATAGACGACCAGTTGATGCAGGAACTGCAGGAGTTGAAAGAGACGCTGAATCCGAGCGAGATCCTGTTCGTTGCGGACGCGATGACGGGTCAGGATGCGGTTCGCTCAGCGGACGAGTTTCATAAACGGCTCGGCATTACGGGCGTGATTCTGACCAAGATGGATGGCGACGCGCGCGGTGGCGCAGCCCTCTCTATTCGGACCATCACAGGGCAGCCACTCAAGTTTGTGGGCGTGGGCGAGAAGACGGATGCGCTCGAGGCATTTTATCCGGACCGGGTTGCTTCCCGAATCCTGGGCATGGGGGACGTGTTGTCCCTCATCGACAAGGTGCAGGGGAGCATCGATCAGGAAACCGCCGAGAAGATGCAGGAGAAGCTGCTCGGCGACGACTTTACGCTGGAAGACTTCCGCGAGCAGATCAAGCAGATCCGCAAACTGGGGTCGCTGACCGGTCTGCTGGACATGATGCCGAAGGTCGGGCCGCTGAAGGATCTGAAGGACGCCAAGATCGACGAAAAAGAGGTGGGCCGGGTGGTGTCCATCATCGACTCCATGACACCCAAGGAGCGCCGGAATCACATGCTGATCAATGGATCCCGGCGCCGCCGCATCGCCAAAGGCAGTGGCACCAGCGTACAAGATGTGAACAATCTTCTGAAACAATACGCGCAAGCGCGTAAAATGATGAAGAGCTTAACCGGCCCGGGCGGCATGATCGGCAAGAAGCTGATGAAGATGCTGCCGGGGCTTCCGGGCTTTTAGCGCCGGGCGCATCCATATCGGGTGCGCGAAAACGGTAGTTTGTAAGAATAGAAGGAAAACACTAAGATGTTAGCGATTCGACTGGCGCGTTTTGGCGCCAAGAAAAAGCCCACCTATCGTGTGGTTGTGATTGATAAAGAACGTGCCCGGAATAGCCGTTCCGTGGAAGTAGTCGGGCATTACAATCCGATTGCCAAGCCGGCTCAGGTGGACCTGAACCACGAGCGCATCAGTTACTGGATGAAGAACGGTGCGCAGCCGTCCGACACGGTGACGCGTCTGATGAAGTCGAACCCGGCCCAAGCTCCGGCAGTTGCCTAGCTCGCCGTAACCTCCGGCAGTTCAACGTTCTCTAGATTCGGCTTGCCTGTATTGGGCGGGCGCACGTGAAGGCAAACATGAACGACAGCAACGGCATGAAGACGCTGGTGGAGGACATCGCCAAAGCGTTGGTGGACACGCCCACTGGAGTGGTGGTGAACGAGATTGCGGGCGAGCACGCGACGGTTTTTGAGCTGCGCGTGGCCGAAGGCGACATTGGCAAGGTGATTGGCAAACAGGGGCGGACGGCCCGCTCTATTCGAACCTTGCTGGGGGCGGTAGGCACCAAGCTGAACCGGCGCTTCTCGCTGGAAATTCTCGAATAGGGCCATTCGTTCGGTTCCGCGTATGGACCAGGCCCGTATGGATCAGGAAAGAGTAGTGGTAGCGGAGATTTTGCGTCCGCGCGGGAATCGAGGCGAGGTGATCGCAAGATCGCAAACGGACGTGCCCGGCAGGCTGGAGCAACTGAAGCGCGCGCAAGTGCGGCTTCGGGATGGCTCCGATGTCGAGGTGGAGATCGAAGAAGCCTGGACGCACAAAGGCGATTGGGTTCTGAAGTTCGTGGGCGTGGATTCGATCCACTCGGCGGAACGCTTTAAGGGTTCGGACCTGTGGCTGGCTTCGGCGGACCGCGGCACGTTGCCGGATGGCGAATTCTTTCAGTCGGATCTGCTGGGTTGTGCGGTTATCAACACCGCTACGGGCAAGCAGCTGGGCGTGGTGGAAGGCTGGCAGCAATACGGTGGGCCGGGATTGATCGAACTGAGGATCGACGGGCGCGAGGTATTGATTCCGTTCGTCGGCGATTTGTGCAAGGTGGATTTGGCGGAGCGGACGATCCGAGTCGATTTTCCCGACGGCTTGCTGGATTTGTAGATATCTGGATAGTAGCGGTGAGATGCGGTTTCACGTTGTCACGATATTCCCGGAATTTTTCGCTGGACCGTTCGGGCACGGCGTGGTGGCGCGGGCGCAAACGGGCGGGCGTTTGGAAATCCATGTCCACGATCTGAGAAACTGGACGTACGACCGTCACAGAACTGTAGACGACCGGCCATTTGGCGGAGGCGAGGGCATGTTGCTTAAGCCGCAGCCTTTGTTCGAGGCCACTGAAGCGATTCTGCCCGACCGCAGTCCGCAGCAAAAGGTCGTGCTGGTATCGGCGCAAGGCAGGCCCTTTACCCAAGAGCGAGCGCGAGAGTTCGCCGGGATGGAGGATTTGCTGATCCTGTGTGGCCGGTACGAGGGAGTGGACGAGAGAGTGGCCGAGCACCTTGCGGATGAGGAAGTGTCGGTCGGCGATTTTGTGTTGAGCGGCGGAGAGTTAGCGGCGGCGGTGATCGTCGATACCGTGGCGCGGCTCTTGCCCGGAGTGCTTGGCAACGAAGACTCCGCGCGGAACGAAAGTTTCAGCGTGGAGAGCGAGGGTTTATTGGATTGCCCGCAGTACACCCGGCCGGCGGAGTTTCGCGGCTGGAAGGTGCCCGAGGTGCTGCTGGGTGGAAATCATGAGGAGATCAAGCGTTGGCGTCGGGCTGCGTCGCGCGAGAAAACAGAGCGGCTGCGGCCAGACTTGCTAGGCAGGTCTGAACGCGAACCGCAGTTCAAGGCAGAACGGGATTATGCAAAACGCACTTGTTAGTAAGTTCATCAGCAAGCACACTCGAACGGCGGCCCATCCGGAGTTCCGGCCCGGCGATACGATTCGCGTACACGTCAGAATCAAGGAAGGCGACAAGGAGCGGCTGCAGGCCTTCGAGGGAACCGTAATTGCGCGCAAGAACACCGGTATGGGAGAAACTATCACCGTGCGCAAGGTAAGCTTCGGCCAAGGCGTGGAGCGTATTTTTCCCGTGCATGCCCCGGTGATCGATCATATCGATCTGGTCCGCACGGGTCGCGTGCGCCGCGCGAAGCTTTACTATCTGCGTGGCCTGAAGGGTAAAGCGGCCCGTCTTCGCGAGCGGGAGTAAGCCGGTTTCATTTTTGTTGTGTCTATCCGCTGCGTAAGCACTTACGAGCGTGAAGCGCGCGAGCGGGGCTTTTCCCGAATCGCTGGTGTCGATGAAGTCGGCCGCGGCTGTTTGTTCGGTCCGGTCTTCGCGGCTGCCGTGGTTCTCGATCCGTTGCGACCTATCAAGGGCCTCCACGACAGCAAGATCTTAGACGCGGAGGCGCGTGCTCGTCTGGCCCGGCAGATAAAAGCTCGCTGCATCGCTTGGGCGGTGGGTGGCGCGGACGCTTTCGAGATTGATCAAATCAACATCTATCAGGCCTCGCGTCTTGCCATGAGGCGCGCCGTTGAAGCGCTAACGCTTCCACCGGATTACCTGTTGATTGACGCGATTAAGATTGATCTTCCGATAGAGCAGCTTTCATTAATCGATGGCGATGCGCGTTGCCGGGCGATTGCGGCGGCGTCGATCGTGGCAAAGGTTCATCGCGATGCGTGCCTCGCGCAATGGCACGAAGTCTTCCCCGAGTACAACCTGGCATCGAATAAAGGCTACTCGACGCCCGATCATAAGCGCGCGCTTCGCAAACATGGGCCCACCCTGCTGCATCGCTTCAGCTTCTGGCCGGTGCGCGTCAACAGCCAACACTTGCATTGGACCGGCTATTTGACAAGCGCTCCTACGCAAGCCGAATTGTTTGATGGAGCCGACGGTGATGCCGCGTTGGCCGAGATGACTCAGGTGGGGGCGTCCGCGTGAGCGGTTCCGTGCCGAGTGCGGCACCTTCGCCGGCGCAAACCAAACCCTCGCGTTTTCTGAAGTGGCATCGAAGCGTACTCGGTTTTTGCCTTGTTATTTTCGCGTTTGAACTTGGCCTTTTCCTGTTGGTGTATCCGTGGTTGAGTAACTGGAGTATCAGTTGGATTCCGGTACACTCGTCACGTTTCTCTGATCTGTGGATGAGCCGCTACTTTCGAGGCGCGCTCAGCGGTCTCGGCTTGCTGAACATTTACGTCGCTGTCGGGGAGTTACTCAGGCAGTTGAAGTCGATTTTTGGGCAATGACGCGTAGCCTGTGATCGTTGGATGTCGGGGATCGGTCGCGTGGATTGCTCCATGTGGATTGCTCCATACCGAGCGAAGTCACCCGTATCGAAGGTGATTATCTCGGTGACACCATGCGCGATCATGGCTGCAACGAGATAGGGAGTTGTCTGGTGGAACCGTTTCGAATTCATGCCACGGATGAGGTGCTTGACGATCTGCGGGCACGGTTGCGCCGAATGAGATGGCCCGACCAGGTACCCGGCATAGGCTGGGAACAGGGTACCGAGCTGGACTGGTTGCAGCGCCTCGTGTCCTACTGGGCTCATAAGTTCGATTGGCGAGCCTGGGAGAGGAAGCTCAACGCGCTCAACCACTTTACCTTGGAGGGCATCCACTTCGTGCATCAGCGTGCCGTACCGGGTCGAGGTGTGCCGCTCATCCTCACACACGGCTGGCCCGGCAGTTTCATCGACTACGTGGACATGCTGCCGATGCTCAAGGACTTCGACGTGGTCATACCTTCCCTGCCCGGGTATGGGTTCTCGCCACGCCCATCCAAGGTCGGCATCAACTACCGGTACGTCTCGGAGCGCTGGCACCGGCTCATGTTCGAGCTTGGGTATTCCCGTTATGGTGCGGGCGGTTATGACTTCGGGTCTGGAGTGACGACGATCCTTGCGCTGGACCATCCCGAGTCGGTTATCGGGATCCATCTCACCACACTGGAGTCGGACATTGCCCCCGTGGTGGACGAGGCAGAGCTGTCCGATGTCGAGCGTTCGTACCTCGCGGGGAACCGTGGGTGGAGCACGACGGAGCGCGGCTACAGCGCTATCCAGTCCACCAAGCCGCAGACCGTTGGCTATGGACTCAACGACTCTCCAGTGGGTCTGGCCGCATACCTGGGCGAGAAGTGGCACTCGTGGAGCGACGTCACGCCGCCCGACGACTTCCTCTGCGCCACGCTCACCCTGTACTGGGTCACGCAGACCATCACGTCGTCGATGCGCGACTATTGGGATAATCGCCGGTACCCGGTCGACCCCACCTACGTTGGGACGCCCACGGCGTTCGGTGTCTTCGCACACGAGACCGTTTCCGAGGGCGAGCCGCCGCGTTCGTATTTGGAACGCGTGTACAACATACAGCGCTGGACGGTCTTTCCGCACGGCGGGCACTTCTCTCCTGTTGAGGAACCGGGGGCAGTAGCAGGAGACCTAACCGCTTTCTTCCGTGACCTAAGCTGAAGCCCTTGCTTGTTAAGGGCGTACCTTGTAAGGGCTTTCTGCTCGTTGCGGGAACGAAGGCTTGCGCACGACCGAAAAAGAATGCGTCAACAAAAATTGGTACCTGCGAGCAAGCCGACTCCTGACTGATGCATCAGATTGACCAGTGGCGGGAGCTGCGCGAACTCGCGCTGCTGACGCTGGACGGAATCGGCTGTAAAAAATGACTGATAACTTGGCCGCTTCAATAGCTCTTCGGTGATTTTCTTACAGGAGGCGGACACGTACTTGTCTCGCACGTCTGACTGATGATCTCCCAGGTGAATGGCCGATTTGGTCGCAATCAGTGTTGGAGTAAACCATGTATGATTCCGGGCGAAACGCTCGAACAGCGCTGGCGCTTGCTGAACTCTAAAACGTTCGAGAGCTTTAGCTATGCTCTCGGCAGCGACACCTTTGGAGGCGAACCGGTCAGCAAAAGCGCTCGCATGTTCGAGCGTAAGTTGCCCGGCATCCAAAGCTTCTTCAGGTGTAATGGCCCGTGGCATGTGGCCGACATACGGGAGGTCAAGTTGTCGACACTGGGATTGCACGCCGAAATATGCGTCTCGCGAGATAGCAGCATGGACTTTCACAAAATCGACATTTGCGTTCCTGAAGATACGGACAGCTCCACTGGCCTCCGATGCATCGGCAACTGCAACCTGGAATTATTAAACGCTCTGCCGTTTAGCATAGGTCCAGCTCGAAAGATGCGTGGACCCGGCCTGTTTCCCCAATCCGTCTCCGTCTTCCAAGGATCCAACTCTCCCAGGAGTCCACCCATGTCGCGAATCGATGTCACACCGTTTGCAAGGAGTACCGGGAGAGCACTTGCTTTGAAGTAGCTCAGATGAGCGTGAGCATCCCATAATCCTGGAATAAGGAACCAGCCGCGCCCATCTATTTACATGGCTACCACCGGCCACCATTGTCAAGCCGCAGGTCCCGAGTTAACGATGCGATCGTCCTTTATCGCGACCGTGTGGTCTTCGAGGACAGCGCCAGTTCCGTCTATGACGGTCACGTTTCTAAATGCCGTCGTAGCAGATGATCTCGTAGAGGAAGATCGTGCTTGAGCGTTTAGCAATTGAGCTGACAGGCAAACGCCTGCCAATGCTTCGCGGCGTGAAATAGATTGGCCCGGCATCTAATTTCCTTCGTTACGTCTATTAACACCGAAACGAAAAACCATGATTGTCATGTCGTCATGCTGGGCCGCACCTGCGGCAAAACAATCGGCAGCCTGAAAGAGTCGCTCGATCATCTCGGATGGCGGAGTATCGCCAAAGTCTATAGCTGCTCCGATCAGCTTATCTTCACCCCATTCGTCCTCGGCAGGATTTTCTGCCTCGCTAATGCCGTCCGTGAATAGAATGAGCAGATCACCTTCACAGAGATTGATTTGAGCGCTGACATATTTGCAAGAAGGCACCAAGCCAACGGGTAACCCGCCCACGTCGAGACGAATTGTTTCGATTGCGCCGTTACAGCGCCGCAACAAGATAGGCGGATTATGTCCTGCGTTGACGTAGGTGAGGCGGTCCAAAGCTGGCTCATACTGAGCGTATAAAAAGGTAGCGTAACGATTGACGGGCGTAGTGGCATAAATGACGCTGTTGATATTCGTAACCACGCGCTCAATGGTAGGCTCTTCAGATACGGTCTGCGCTCGCAACGAGGCTTGCAGGCACCCCATTAATAAGGCTGCCGGAATTCCTTTGCCGGCTACGTCGCCGATTGCGATCGCGAGCGTTTCGCCTGGTAACGCGAAATAGTCGTAGTAGTCCCCACCAACTTCCTGGGCGGACCGGCAGCTAGCGGCGTACTCGACTCCTAATGTCTGCGGCCGAAATTGTGGAAGTAATCGCCGCTGTACGTCACGGGCAATGGCCATTTCACGAGAGAAGATTTCACGTTCCGCAGTTTCATTCGCTATGGCAGAAGTTAAGCGGCTGTTTTCGACCGCAAGCGCTGTCTGCGAGGCGACGGATTGCAGCAGGTTTACGTCGTTAGTGGAGTACGGCGCTTCCGAATACTTCGGACCAAGAGTTATAAAGCCGAGCAACTGATCCTTGCGCGCAAGCGGAAGCAGGAGCTGGGCATCGAGCTCGCGTAAAACCTTGGCCTCAGTTCCATCCACTTTCGCAGCCCAGGAGCGCGGATCGTCGAAGTAAACCGGCAGCGGCTCTTTTCTGCGGCTCAACTCCTGAACCGTGGACGCCCTTTCATCGAAGATGGCGAGTTCGGGCTGGGAATAACCGAGGCTGAAAGCGGGGCGGTAAACGTTTTGTTCAGAGAGGAACACGGCGATTTCTGAGATGTGAAGAGCTTCGGCAATTCTGGTAGCCACGGTTTTCAGCAGCGGCGCAAGCTCAACCATGGAACTTACGCTCTCTGCCAGCCGGTTGAGTATCTGCTCTGCGTTGTACGCTTCCCGGAAGAAGCGGCGGTCGACCCAAACGGCGAGGCGCTGGGCTGCGCCGTTGAGCAGGAAGATGGCCCAGAATCCGCCCGCGAGAGCAGCTACCGTGCCGAGCGGGTTCATGCTGTGGGAGGTCATCAGGATGGCGAGTACGGTGAACAGGGCAGCGCTAAGTAGAATTTGGAGGATGAGAACGCCGCGGCGTGCCAGGGCGTATTGGAGTCCTTGGCGGATTACGACACGCACGTCCATGGCGCGCTGGACGATCACGACATAGGCGAGCGTTAGCGGAAACAAGAGCATCAGCACAATCACTAGGAAGAGGAGCCATCGAATATCGCCGGGATTGGCGATTCCCAAGTAAGGCAATAATCCAAAGATGATCAGAATGCTGCCGAGGCCTACAACGGAGCCCGCAAGCAATACTTGAAGGCGGCGCCGTGCGTCCGGCGAAGAGGCGGTTCGCAAGTTGTCGAGCAGCAGAACCCAGTAGAGTGCAATGTAGAAAACGCCCGACCACACGAAGATAGGGTTCAGGACTCGATCAATATTATCGACGCGCGGAAGCAGAGAATTCGCATACCAGGCGTTGTATTCCGAAACGAAGGCAGCAATCACGCTCACGCCGGTCAATGCTATAACCAACCACTTCAGCCAGGGCAGCCTTTTATCGAGGCGCGATCGCTGCGGAAAAAGCAAACCGAGAAGGAAAATGAGGCCGGCGCCAGGAATTGGATGGCGAGGTGCCAATAAAGTCGAAGGCCCAGCCAAGCCGGAATCCACCAGCGAATCGCCCCGGGATTGAACGCTTGCGGATAGGTCAGAAGAACAAGGATGAACCAGGCGTTGGGATCGAAGGGGCGGGCAAATGCGACCCAAACGCCCAGCGCCAGGCAGAAAAGCGGAACTACGATCACCACCATCAGGACAAAAATCGCGTCCGGCACGGTGGTCCGGACGGGCGGGTCCTCCACTGACCAGCCTTTCGGATAGCCCTCGAGAGGAATCGTCGTCGTGAGCGCGGTCCCGTTTTGTTTGCGAGCGGTAACAGTGATTTTGTCGCCGGGGCGAGCGTACCAGCGAATGCGCTGCCAGAGTGCCTGCCCGGTAAAGCGTGATTGGTTAATAGCGAGGACGGTGTCGCCTTTGGCAAGCCCGGCGTGCCTGGCCGCCGGCGTAGTACTGAAGATTAAGTTTCCGTAGAGCTGAAAAGGCGCTTGTACCTGGTTGCGGAGATTGAAGTTACCAATGATCGTTGAGATCGAATTTACGACTTCGTACGTGCCCACGATGCCGGCGTATATAAACAGCAGCGCGTAGAGGGCGCGGATTTTGGCAGCTTTGCTAGTCGGAAGGTTGGACACTGATGGACCGGTTTCCACGTACAACAATAATCGACATTGGATCGTATAACCGTGGATTGTCCAAACGAAGGCTTGCGCAATGATCTCTGGACCATCCTAAAGCCCAGCAATTTGCATTGCAAAAACGTATTGCGATGGTAAAGTCATTGGCGATACCTTTGCGCAACTATGCTCATCGGCTACGCACGCGTTTCCATCAACGATGCAGGACGGCTCCGCAAGGGCGTTCAGGCCTCTACGAAATTTTGCAGCCTCAAACGAATAATCCAAATTACTAAGCGTACGATTTTGACGTTTGGTGTGGTGACCCGCTACCAGCGGTCCGGATACCAGTTCTCGCGGCGCAGAGCTTCACTGGAGAGTTCAGGAGTTTGAGGAAAGCTATCCAGCCATTCATCAAGCCTGCTTTCCCACTGAGTCAACTCGGCCGATTGCAGGTTGTCAGAACTTACGGTGCCCCTACCCACAAGCGTCTGTAGCTTGCGGCTAATAAACTGATCTAGCGAAACGCCTTCTGCCTGTGCCTGAGCCGCAAGACCGGCCTCGATTTCGGGCGGAAGATTCAGGTTGACCGTCATGCCGCTATGCCTCTCTTCTTTCAGAGTACTTTAAATAATGAAACAGTATCTTCGCCCGGGCGAAATGCCGAGCGATTACTCCTTTGGCTTAGCGATCTCTCCCGTTATAGCCTTCACCACCCGCACGTAATCGTCTGGCTTCAGTACGATCTGGGTTCCGCGTACGCCTGCTGAAACCGAGATCACATCAAACAAGATCGCAGTCTCGTCCAAGTAGACCGGATACTCCTTCTTGCCCGCAAGAGCCGTGACACCGCCGCGAATGTATCCCGTGAGTGGCTGCACTTCTTTGAGTGGCACGAGTTCCATTTTGCGGTCGCCGGACAGCTTCGCGAGTTCCTTCAAATCGAGTTCTGAATCTCCGGGAACGACAGCTAAACAGACACCGTTACGGTCGCCTCTCACCACCAGCGTCTTGAACATTTGTTCCGCTGGCAATCCGATTTTTTCGGCTACACTTTCAGCTGTCAAGTCATCCGGGTCCACTTCGTACTCGCGGAGCTCATACGGAATCTTCAGATCATCGAGGAGGCGAACTGCATTGGTCTTCATACGTCAATAAATGTCGAATTGAACACCTTGCGCCAAGGGCAGTTGGGTGCCGTAATTAATGGTATTGGTGGCGCGCCGCATGTAGAGTTTCCAGACGTCGGAGCCCGATTCGCGGCCGCCGCCGGTTTCTTTTTCTCCGCCGAAAGCGCCGCCGATCTCTGCGCCAGAGGGGCCGATGTTGACGTTAGCGATGCCGCAATCGGAACCTTCCGCAGAGAGAAAGCGTTCCGCCTCGCGTAGATCGCGGGTGAAGATGGAAGACGCCAAGCCCTGCGGCACATCGTTCTGCAGATGCACGGCTTCTTCGAAGTCGCGGT
>JAABUQ010010973.1_pt1 | contig 11736 bp, 15 predicted proteins | sample 5560001 | NCBI WGS metagenome assembly JAABUQ01 (sample SAMN10711888, study PRJNA513371) | rock metagenome | isolation source: Antarctica rocks | place: Antarctica: Victoria Land, Finger Mt nord | collected 2015-12-18
AAAGGTGGACCCCTCGGAAGTCGCCGAGATCCGATTCGTATCGTTTGACAGTTTTCGCGAAATGGTCCTTAACGGCTCGGACGAATTGGCACCGGTGTACGTCGACGAGTGCCGTGACCTTGTGTAATTCCTGCACCATCTGTTGGCGGATGATGGACTTATCTGATAGGGCTGGTTGGGATCCGACTTCCCCGGTGGGCCGCTTGGGACGGTCGAAAAGCCGTGCCGTCGCCGAGGCTCTCAGTCTGCCTTTCATCGTGGGTCATTTCCCGCGCTCGCGTCACCAACGAGGTTGAGACCACGCTCATGAAGCCTGCTGGCGGAGCTACTCGCGAAGCTGGTCGAGCTCAGGGAGCGGAGCACAACCCGCAGTCGAGCGTAGCGTGAGGTCCAGATCGGTGCCGACCACGGTGCCGCCGGCCGTCATGGACACCACTTCGCCCGCGTGGTGGACCCGGGCGGCAACCCGGTCGGTCTGTTCACCATGCTCACCCACCACGCCAGACCGTGTTGCCAGGAGGATCCCCGACCGCCACGCAGGGTAATGAACGACGGTTGAAGTGGAATATTGAGTCGATGCACGTCCGGCCAGCGGGAGTCGACGATGCGCCCGCGATTGCCGCGGTGCACGTGCGGTCGTGGCAAGCGGCCTACCAGGGTCTGGTGCCCCAGGACTATCTCGACGGCCTCAAACCCGACCAGCGGCGTCCCATCTGGGAACGCATCCTGACGGGCACGGATTCGCCGACGAGAGGAATCCTGGTGGCCGAGACCGACGGCGCCGTGACTGGCTTCGTCAACCTCCGCCCCACCCGCGATGACGATGAGGACCCAGCCACGGTCGGGGAAGTCACCTCGATCTACGTTCTGCCCGAAGCCTGGGGGACAGGCACGGGGCGCCGGCTGATGGCCGCCGCCGTCGCCGCGTTGACCGAGGCTGGATTCTCGCAGGCTACATTGTGGGTGCTCGATACCAATAGCCGGGCCCGTCGCTTCTACGAGGTCGGCTCTTGGCGCCCAGACGGGACGGTCAAACAAGACAAGTCGCTGGGCATCGTTCTCAGTGAGGTCCGGTACCGCCGACAACTCCCTTGACCCCTTTCGCAGGCGGTGCTCCGAGAAGCGATCGTCACCACGGCCCGGTGCGGCCTCGACGCCCCGGAGGTTCGTTGCAGACTTCAAGGAGGACCTCTCGCCGTGGTCGAATCTACGAGCCGCGCAGGGAGTGGGCTCCGCCACCCCGCCCAGAGGAACTCGGGCGAGGGTGCCCGTAACAGGATCGGCTATCGGACACTCGTTCCAGTGATCGTTCGTGTCAGGAGGTCTTGATTGTGCCGCCGTCGATCACGATGTCGGATCCGACGATGTTGGTCGCGGCGCCGGAGACGAGGAAGGTGACGAGTGCGGCGACTTCCTCGGGCTCGGTGATCCGTGGCGAGGCCATCCCGAACTGTTGCGGGAGCGCCGTCAGGAACTCGTCCTGCCTGAGACCGTGGGCGGCCGCGAGCTGGGCGCCGATGCCGTCCGGACCCCGCCACAACGCGGTGCCGACCACTCCGGGCGAGATGGTGTTGACGCGTACTCCTTGGGGGCCGAACTCCTCGCTCAGTCTCTTGCCGAACGCGGTCAAGGCTGCCTTGGCCTCGCTGTAGCCGACGGGGCCGGTTGCGGGCACTCGGGAGTTGATCGAGGAGATGTTCACGATGACGCCACCCCGCGCGAGCAGGCTCGGCAGCGCCGCGCGGGTTGTCCAGACCGCAGCGAACAAGTTGAGGTCGAACAGGCGCCGCCACTGCTCATCGTCGGCGTCGAGGAAGCCGGCCAGGTTCAGACTCTTGGCATCGCCGGCGCCGACGTTGTTCACGAGAATGTCGACGCCGCCCAGTTCCGACATTGCCGCCGCGACGACGGCCTCGGTTCCCTCGCGGGTGGACAGGTCGGCGGACACGGCCACGGCGGCCGACGCGTTCAGCTCCGGGGTGACCGTGCGCGCGGCTCCGACCACACGCACCCCTTCCGTCGCGAGTGCTTTGGTGACAGCCAGGCCGATGCCGCGGCTGGCTCCGGTCACCACGGCGGTCTTGCCGGCGAGTTGGAGATCCATGACGATTGCCTTCCGGACGTCGACCAGGCTCAGTCGATGCCCATGAACATGTAGACGGTCTGCACCCGGCCGTCGGCATCGCGGAACACCAGGTCGACGCCGCGGCCGACTGCGCTGCCATCGGGCGCGAGCATCGACCAGCGCAACAGCAGCGCGTCGTCCGCCTCGACGTCCTGGTCGTACACGAAGCGCAGCCCTCGCTCGGCGATGTTCTGCTCGTGCACACGCGCGATGTGCGCGGCGATCTCGTCGACGCCCTGCGCAGTCACGCCAATCGACGAGACCACCATGCGCCCGTCCGCTGACCACATCCGCTCGATGTTCGCGCGGCGCCGTTCGGGGTCCGGATCGGTCCAGGTCTCGAGGTACTGCTGTCCGAACTCGCTCAGGTTGGCAGTCATGGGTTCGCCTCCTCGTCGGGAATGTTGACAACGTCAGCTTACCTCGATTGTGGACACTGTCAACGTTTCGTTCTACCCTCGTCTCGTGAGCCCCCGCAACGCCGCACCAACCCGCGCCGCGATCCTCGCCGCGGCAGGCACGTTTCTCGAGTCCGGCGGCCCGGACGCAGTCACGCTCCGCTCGGTCGGCGTGGCGGCCGGAGTCTCGAGGTCCGCGGCCTACCGGCACTACGACGACAAGGCCGACCTACTGCGCGCGCTCGCAGCTCAGACGCTCACCGAACTCGCGGCACGCATCCGCAGCGCCGCCGAGGGCGACGGCCGCGACTCGCGCCTGCATCGAGGCTGTGCCGCCTACCTCGCCTACGCGCTGGAGCAGCCCCACCATTACCAGCTCATCTTTGGCGACACCCCGATCGACCAGCCCGACCAGGAGCTCGAGTCCGCCGCCGACGACGGAATGCTCGCGATCCGTGAGCTTGTCGAGCGCGCCCAGACCGAAGGCGAGCTCGGCGCCGGCCCGCCGCGCGAACTGGCGACCGTCCTGTGGGTGCTCCTCCATGGCCTCGCGCAACTGCAGATCACGAAACACCTGCACGAGCCCCGCACGATCGACGGCGGCACCGGGCTGGACGAACTGCTGGCGCTCGCACTCACTTCCCTCCAGCCGGCTCAGCGAGACGGCTGAGTTGTCCGCTCCACGCCACCTGTGACCAGCCGGATTGATCCCGTTAGGCGATCGTTGGGTTCTCGCAGTGATCGCAACACCTTGCTGAGATGGGAGGGTGTTGATGAGCGTCCGTTTCTCGAACCAGATGGTGCCCGAGGTGGTTCAGCCGTTCTGGGCCGCCCTGCAGAGAGGCGAATTTCTTACCGATGCGGCTGCGGTGGCCGGGACGCACCGGTGGCGGGGGTTGCGAGCGCACCCGGTTCTTGATCGCGGAGGGACGGTAGGGATAGAGGACGTAGCCCTCGTACAGCACCGCATTGGCGATGGCGTCCACCGTGTCCACATCCTGGCTCACCGGGAGACAGCCTCCTCGCCGGCCAGTGGAGCAGCAGGCTCTCCGCGGTGAGGCGGTGATCAGCGCCGAGCAGGTCCGGGAGGACGTCGCCAGGCTGACCGTGAGGATCAGCAACACGACCCCGCTCCCACCGGCATTTCGTGGCGACCGCGAGAGCGCGATGCTCCACTCTCTGGTCTCACCGCACACTGTGCTGCGAGTCTCTGCGGGCGCCTTCATCTCTCAGACGGACCCCCCAGCCGAGCTGGCCGAGGCCGCCGCCGCCTGTGAGAACATCGGCACCTGGCCGGTGCTGGTTGGACCCCCGGGCTCCAGCGACACGGTGCTCTCCTCACCCATCATCCTCGAGGACCATCCCCGCATCGCTGCGGAGAGTCCCGCTGACTTCTTCGACGCGACCGAGATCGACGAGCTCCTGACGCTGCGCATCCTCACTCTCACCGACGAGGAGAAGGAGGAGATGCGGACGGCCGATGCGCGAACGCGCCAGCTGCTGGAGCGGACCGAAGCGCTCAGCCAGGACGAGATGATGCGGCTGCACGGGGCAGTGCGGAGCCTGCGGCCCTGGGAACAGGAGACGACGCCGTGAGCGACCTGGAGCCGCGGTTCGATCCCTGGGAGCAGACGAAACCGCTGGAGCGTACCAGCGGCGAGAACGGGGAGTTGCTGCGCTGGCAGCATGTGAGGCTGCATCCGCACTCAGGTGGTGACATCCTGGACATGGCGCTGGCCGGTCGGACCGCAGTAATCGAGGCGATTGAGCAGGACTTCGGCGACCAGATCCACATAGCGGTCATCCTGGACGACGACCCGGGCCGCGACCTCGGGGCTCTGCGGCAACCAGGGCACCGCTTCTTCTTCAAGCTTTCAGAGGTCGAGCCGCTCGATGGCTAAGCGAGTCCTGGTTGCGGGCATCGGCAACGTCTTCCTTGGCGACGACGGCTTCGGTGTCGAGGTCATCGCACGCCTGGGCGAGGAGGCGGTGCCCGCCGGCGTGGAGGTCGCCGATTACGGTATCCGCGGCTACGACCTTGCCTTCTCCCTCATGGACGGCTACGGCCTGGCCATCTCATCGACGCGCTGCCCAGAGGCCACCCGCCCGGCAAGCTATTCGTGCTCGAGCCCGACCTGGCCGCGATCACCGGGCCGTCGGCGATGGAGAGCCACGCCATGAACCCGCTGGAAGTGTTCAGGCTGGTCAAGCAGATGGGTGGAATTCCGCCGTCCACGCTGATCGTCGGCTGCGAGCCAGCGTTCCTGGGCGAGGAAGGCGAGGGTGCGATGGGCCTCAGCGCACCCGTAGCGGCGTCCGTCGGACCTGCGGTCCAAATGGTTCACTCGCTGCTGCAAATATCTGGACCTGCAGGAGGTGAAAGGATGATGTGGTGGCTAGTCGTGCTGGCGCTGATCGTGATCGTGCTGGTCGTGGGACTGCTTGGGAGCATGTCCGACATCCGCCGCTACCTTCGCATCAGGAGGATGTGAGAGGTATCGTGGCAAGAAGCCAACGGTTGAAGTTAAGGAGCACCACTGATATGTGTCTTGCGATTCCAGGCAAGGTGGTCGAGATGGTCGACCCGGTAAAGCAAATCGCGAAGGTCGAGGTGGCCGGTGTCCGCCGCAACGTCAACATCGGGCTCCTGGAGGGGGACGAGCATCCCGACCTGGGCGAATATGTCCTGGTGCATGTCGGCTTCGCCCTGAGCAAGATCGACGAGCAGGAGGCGATGGAAACCTACCGCATGCTCGAAGGCCTCGGTGAGGCTTACACGGACGAGATCAAGCAACTCAGCGAATCCAACATCAACTGAAACGCAGAAGGAGTGAGCCATGAACCTCACAGTCAGCCCGGGCGGCAACAGTTCAATGAGCGTGGGAGGCAAGACCCTCATGCTCATGGCCGTGCTCGGTTTGGGAGCGCTTCCCGCTCTCAGTAGGCGCGACATCCAGCGCTATATGCGCATCCGGAACATGTAAGGGGCAGAGTCCCGACCTAGGGTTAGGAGCCTGTGCAGGAATGACATCGAGAGAGTTGGGGTCCGGGTGCGCCAGATGCAAGGAGGCGCCGAGGACCACAGGGAGCGTATCCGTTGATACGCGAGCGAGGACCGCAGAAGCCGACGCCGCAGATGGTGTGCCTGGGCGCCAAGGCTCCGATGGCACTTCCCACACGGGCTCCTAAAGTGAAGCAGCGGTTTGCGGTAACCGTTCGGGGGACTGTCCAGGGCGTGGGGTTTCGTCCCTTCGTCTATCGCTTGGCGCGCCGCCATTCTCTCAACGGCTGGGTGCGGAACTCGACCGGACCGGTCGAGATCCAGGTCGAAGGTGACAGCGGCGAACTGACCGAATTCCTGACCAGCCTGCGCCGGGAAGCGCCACCGCTGGCCAGAATCGAGAGCCTGGACTACCTCCCGATGCCGCCACGCGGTGATGACAGGTTCATGATCGAGGAGAGCCTGCGCCGGCCGGAAGACTTGTCAAGGGTGCCGCCGGACGCCGCCACCTGCGCTGACTGCCTCCGGGAGCTGTTCGACCCGAGCGACCGGCGCCACCTGTATCCCTTCATCAACTGCACTAACTGCGGCCCCCGCTTCACGATCATCGAGGATCTGCCGTACGACCGGCCACTGACGACGATGCGCTCGTTCGAGATGTGCGCGGACTGCCGTCGCGAGTACCTGGACCCGTTGGATCGGCGCTTTCACGCGCAGCCAGTCGCCTGCCCCGCCTGCGGTCCCCAACTCACGACCAGCCTCGCAGAGGCGGTGACCGAGCTCCAGGCTGGCCAGATCGTGGCCCTGAAGGGACTCGGTGGCTACCAACTGGCGTGCGATGCCCGCTCGGACGACGCTGTGGTTAGACTTCGCGAGCGCAAGCACCGCCCGGCCAAGCCCCTGGCGGTGATGGTCACCGACCCGGACGCCTATTGCCACGTCGGGAACGAGGAGCGCGAGCTCCTGTCCGGCTCTGAGCGACCCATCGTCCTTCTGGGCTATCGCGGCGGCCTGGCGCCCTCCATCGCGCCGGGTCTCGGCGAGGTTGGTCTGATGCTGCCCTACACCCCGCTCCACCATCTGCTGGTGCATGACTTCCAGGGCCCACTTGTGATGACGAGCGGCAACCTCAGCGAGGAGCCGATTTGCCGTGACGAAAAGGAGGCGAGGGCTCGGCTGGCGGGCGTGGCCGACTTCTTCCTGACCCACAACCGGCCGATCGCCGCACGCTACGACGACTCGGTCGTGCGCTGGGCAGCGGGCGCCCGGCGCGTCGTCCGGCGCGCCCGCGGCCTTGCCCCCGCACCGGTCGAGGTGCCGTCCGGGCCTCCAGTGCTGGCGACCGGGGCACACCTGAAGGCGGCCTTCACTGTGGCCCGAGGGGGTCGCGCATTCGTGGGACCGCATATCGGCGACCTCGCCGAGCTGCTGACCGTGCAGAGCTTCGAAGAATCGCTGGCCACGTACCAGCGGCTCTTCAGGGTTAGGCCCGAGCGAGTGGCGTGTGACCTCCACCCCGACTACGCCTCCACCCGCATCGCGGAGCGCTTCGGAGAGCCGCTGCGTGTCCAGCACCACCATGCGCATATCGCCAGCGTCATCGCCGAGCACGGCCTGCTGGGGCCTGTCACGGGCGTGGCCATGGACGGCGTCGGACTGGGTCCCGATGCCACTGTCTGGGGGGGCGAGGTGCTGGTCTGTGAGGGGGCCGGTTACCGGCGGGTCGCGCACCTGGCACCCGTGGCTCTGCCGGGCGGCGACCTCTGCGCGCGCGAGGGCTGGCGCATGGCGGCCGCCTTCGGCCTGGAAGAACCGCCGGCGGGCGTCGACGCCGCGCGCTACGCGCAGGTCAGGCGCCTCGCGCTTTCGGGCCGCGTCCCGGTGACCACGTCCGCCGGCCGGCTTTTCGACGCCGTGGCCAGCCTGCTCGATGTCTGCCAGGTCTCCAGCTACGAAGGAGAGGCGGCGGCGCGCCTCGAGGCGGTCGCGGATCCCGCTGTGGAAGAGGCGATCGAGGTGGAGCTCGAGGAGTCGGTGAGACTATTCGCCGAGCTGGCGGCCAGGCGGCGGGAACCCGTCGAGCGGCTGGCGGCCATCTTCCACAACTCCCTCGTCAACGCCATTACTCGCGCCTGCGACCGCGCCGATCTGGGCACCGTCGCGCTTTCGGGCGGCTGTTTCCAGAACCGGCGCCTGCTCGAAGGCTGTTTCCGAGCGCTGATCGATGCCGGCTATGACGTCTACTCCAATGAGCGAGTCCCAGCCAATGATGGCGGCCTGAGCTTGGGCCAGGCACTGGTGGTGCTCCGCGAAGAGAGGCCATGCGAGTAGAGAGTCCGGTCAGACGGCACTTCGACGCTGTGCAGGAGGTTGGCGAGCGCTTCTTCGCCGCGCATGCGGCGGAGCTGGCCAACGCCTGCTGGGGCATGGCGCGGCTCTTTCACCAGGGTGGCAGTCTGCTCGTCTACGCCGAGCCCGGGGCCCCATTCAGCGATGCTCAGCACAACGCTGTCGAGTTCATTCACCCGGTGCTGGTCGGGAAGCGCGCCCTGCCGGCGGTTTCGGTGCGCGACCCCAAGCAGCTCCAAGTCCTCGCGCGCGCGCACGACATCAAGATGGGCGTGACCAGCGGTGATGTAGGAACGCTGCCGAGCAACCTGGAGGTAGCCTTCGGTGATGCCGGGGAGGCGGACGCGAAGCATGTCTTCCGCGTCGGTTCAGGCGACACCCTCGTGACCCAGGAGGTGCAGGAGACCGCCTACCACGAGCTGTGGGAGCTGGTGCACGTCTTCTTCGAGCACGAGGGCCTGCTCCAGGAGGGGTGTAGCGATGAGGTCTGCATCACCTGCGGGGACGTCGCCCTCCCGGCCGCGGTAGTCAGGATCAACGGGCCAACCGGCCTCGTTCGCACGGCGCAGGGCGACGAGGAGGCGGATCTGAGCCTCGTGGGTCCAATCGTCCCGGGCGAGCTCGTCATGGTCCACGGCGGTGTCGCCCTGCAGAAGATGAAGCCGATCGAGCAGTTCTCGCAGGAGTTCTATCCCTTTCTCACAAACGAGGCTGTCGACGTTCCGGGCGTGCTCGCGGACGTGGCGGCTTCAGTGAAGATGAAGTGGCTCGACGTCTCCGCGCTTCGCGCAGCCACCGACCTTGACGCCGTGGTCGCGGCCGCGGAGGCGATCCGCGGTCGAGTGCAGGCAGGGGGTCGGGTGCTCGCCTTCGGGAACGGAGGCAGCGCCACCGACTCGGCGGACCTGGCGAGCGACCTGCTGGCTATCGGCGTGCCGGCGCTCGACTTGGCAGGGGAGCCCGCGGTGCTGACGGCGGTGGGCAATGACATCGGATTCGACGAGGTGTTTGCCCGCCAGGTGATTGCTCTGGGCGCTGAACACGACGTGGCGATCGGGATCAGCACCAGCGGCCGCTCCGGCAACATTATGCGGGCGCTGCGGCAGGCGAAGAAGCAGGGCATGCTGACGCTGGCTCTGGCCGGTTATGGCGGCGGCGACATGCTGCGCGAGGACTCGATCGATCATGTGCTGGTGACTGACAGCACCTACATACCGCGTATTCAGGAAGCGCAAGCCACGATGTACCACGCCATCATCCGGAATTTGCAGGAGGGGACATGAGCCCGGACTTCAACGCGCCCAACCATTCTGCCGCGAGACCGATGAAATTTGTCGACGAGTTCCGAGACCAGGGCATCGCTGCGACCCTGGCCAGAACCATCAGCGAAGAATCAGCCGGCCAGGAGTGGAAGATCATGGAGGTCTGCGGCGGTCACACGCACACGATCTACAAGTACGGCATCGAGGACGTGCTGCCGACGAACGTCGAACTGGTGCACGGTCCCGGCTGCCCCGTCTGTGTCATTCCCATGGGCCGCGTTGACGACGGCATCGCCGTCGCCAAAACCCCCGGCGTGATCTTCACCTGTTTCGGGGACATGATGCGCGTGCCCGGCGGCAACGGATCCCTTCTGGATGCGAAGGCGGACGGCGCTGACGTGCGCATGGTCTACTCGCCCCTCGACGCGCTGAAGATCGCACGCCAGAACCCGGATCGAGATGTGGTCTTCTACGCGATCGGCTTCGAGACCACCGCTCCCTCCACCGCTTTGACGGTGCTTCGCGCCGCGCAGGAGCAGGTGCCCAATTTCTCCGTTTTCTGCAACCATGTGACGATCGTGCCGCCCATGAAAGCGATCCTGGATTCGCCCGACCTGAGACTGGACGGCTTCCTGGGTCCAGGGCACGTGAGCACAGTCGTGGGCATCCGGCCCTATGAGTTCGTCGCCCGGCGTTATGCCAAGCCGGTGGTTGTCGTCGGCTTCGAGCCGCTCGACATCCTGCAGGGCGTCCACATGCTGATCCGCCAGGTCAAGGAAGGACGCTGCGAGGTTGAGAACGAATATCGGCGCGTGGTGCGGGACGACGGCAACCCCACGGCGCTCGACGTTGTCCGCAAGGTGTTCAAGCTGCGGCCGCACTTCGAGTGGCGCGGTCTTGGCTTCATCTCGCTCTCGGCGCTGGCACTGCGTGAGGAGTACGCTCACTTCGACGCGGAGCTCCGCTTCGAGGTGCCTGGCGTGCGGGTGGCGGATCCCAAGGCGTGTCAGTGTGGTGAGGTTCTGAAAGGCGTCCTCAAGCCCTGGGAGTGCAAGGTCTTCGGCACGGCCTGCACGCCCGAGACACCGATCGGGACGTGCATGGTCTCCTCGGAGGGGGCCTGCGCCGCCTACTACAACTTCGGTCGCTTCTCGCGGGCCGAGTCCCGCCTTCAGGTCCTTCAGTAGGAGCGCGGGATGCCCGATTCAAGCCGCGTCGGCAAATGGAGTGAGCAGGAGGTCCTGGACCGCATCGAGATGGTGCGCCGCCGTGCGCCCAGGATTCGCGACGAGCAGATCAACATGTCGCACGGCGCCGGAGGCAAGGCCACCCACACGCTGATCGAGGCGCTCTTTCAGCCGGCGTTCGGCAATCGAACCGGTGACCAGGCGCTGTTCCAGGTGGACGGCCAGACATTGGCTGTGACCACTGATTCCTACGTGGTCTCGCCGCTTTTCTTCCCGGGCGGCGACATCGGCGAGCTGGCGGTCAACGGTACAGTCAACGACCTGGCAGTGGGCGGCGCCAAGCCGCTCTACCTCACGGCCGGTTTTATCCTCGAAGAGGGGCTGCCGGTGGAGACGCTGACGCGGGTGGTGGAATCGATGGCCGCGGCAGCTTCCGCGGCCGGGGTTCGACTGATCGCGGGGGACACCAAGGTCGTGCCAAGGGGCAAGGGAGACTTGCTGTTTGTCAACACGACGGGGGTGGGAGTCGTCGATCAGCCGGGCCGTCTGGGTCCGGAACATGTGAAAGTCGGCGACGCCATCCTGATTTCGGGTACTGTCGGCGATCACGGGACCGCCATCATGCTGTCGCGCGGAGACCTCGAGATCGAGGCCGACCTGGAATCGGACACCGCAGCCCTGCACACGTTGGCTGCGGCGATCCTGAAAGCGGGTGAAGTTCACCTGATGCGCGATGCCACCCGTGGCGGGGTTGCCACCGTGCTCAATGAACTCGCGCGGGAGGGGGACGTCGCTGTGGCCATCCGAGAGGACGCCGTCCCCGTGAGCGATGAGGTCAGGGGAGCGGCGGAGATCCTCGGCATCGACCCCCTCTACGTCGCTAACGAGGGCAAGCTGCTGGCGGTGGTCGCTGAGAAGGAGGCTCAGGCCGTCCTAGCGGCCATGCGCGAGCATCCCCTCGGCCAGCAGGCCGCGATCATTGGCGAGGTCCGGCCGGAGCCTCCCGGAATGGTGTTCATGCACACCGCCTTCGGCGGTTCCCGCGTTGTGGACATGCTGATCGGAGATCCACTGCCGAGGATCTGCTGATCTGACGATGGCTGATCGAGTTGTCTCGCCGAGAGGTAGAGTGGGGCGGAACGGACTGAGCAAGCCCCGGCTGGTGAAAGTTGAGGTGCGTGGCCACTGATGTGTCTAGGCGTTCCGGGCAGAGTCGTTCGGGGCGCCCTTACCGGCACCTCTGCAGGCAATGGGTAACAGCAGGCTCTGCGCCCTGTTGGAGTCTGGTAGGTATTGGAAGCGTGAACGAGTTCGTGGAGCAGAATCGCTTCAACTGGGACGCCCGGGTGGGAATCCATGAGAGATCGTCGTTCTACGACCTTGAGGGCTTCCGCGCCGGCCGGTTCACATTAAA
>JAABUQ010010974.1_pt1 | contig 11735 bp, 5 predicted proteins | sample 5560001 | NCBI WGS metagenome assembly JAABUQ01 (sample SAMN10711888, study PRJNA513371) | rock metagenome | isolation source: Antarctica rocks | place: Antarctica: Victoria Land, Finger Mt nord | collected 2015-12-18
GCCCGGGGACCCTCCGAGACCTCACCGAAGAGCAGCTTGCCGCCCGCTCACTGCGCTACATGCGGAAGTTTTTCCCCCGTGTCGTGTTCAGCACCACCGGGCCGACGACGGTCCCCCACGACTTCAACGGCGACGGTGTCATGGCGACCTCGCCGATCCTGCTCCAGGGCCACGAGTGCCTGGTCTTCTTCCTGGGGGGCGTCCCCAGCTACGCGAACTTTGACCCGATCAGCACCAAATACACACCCGTGGGCATGTCCGGCTTCGCCAAGAACCCGTTGAATCCGTTCGTCAACGACTCGCCAGCGACGACCGCCGGCGCCAACCGATCCGCCCCCTTCTTCGAGTTCAAGGGGGATCGGCTCGTGGACGACGACCAGGACGGCATGCCCGGATATGTCGACTCCCTGGCCTTCGGGGTCGACGCCCGCTATTACGCGTACTTCAGCGCCTACGGCAGCAACGGCTACGACCCCAACGACGTGAACGTGGCGGGCGAGACCACGACCCTTTTCACGTTCAAGGTCAACTACTCGACCACCAACGCCGTCTCCAGCGCCCCGAACCCCTACACGACCTCGCTGGCGGTGCCCGTCACCGGGCCGACGGCCTTCGTCAAGCCGCAGAGCTTCCAGATCCTGTCGCCCGGCCGCGACCGGCTCTACGGGGCGGGCGGCCAGTTCAACCCCTCGACCAACGGCACGCACCTGCCGCCCTTCACCGGGGTCGACCGGACCGCCGATCGCGACAACCTCTCGAACATCACCAACGGCACGCTCGACTGACGAGGACCAGCCGGTCGGCCGCGGGTCGTGCCCGCCGTCGGCGATCGCCACTCATTCATTCCTCGCCAGTTGTTCACCCCGGGGGAGGCGGCGGACACTCATGCTCAACCGACCGAGACGGCCCCAAGGCGGGTTCACCCTGATCGAGCTGCTGGTCGTGATGACGGTCATTGGCCTGATCCTGAGCTTCATCCTGGTCGCCGGCTACCAGGGGCTGCGCTCCGCCGAGGTCAAGGCGACCGTCGGGCTGCTCGCCAAGCTGGACGCGGCCCTGGCCGACCGGACCGACGCCCTGCTCGCCCTCAGCCCGCAGGTCACCGAGGGGCACCGCTTGCTGGCCGCGATTCCGATTCCGCCGGCCTCGGGCGCTTACTACATCCCCGGCGAGCAGCGAGCCCAGGTCATCGCGCTGGTGGACATGCTCCGCGCCGAGATGCCGGACGTCTTCTTCTACGACTCCTCCAACACCAACTACCCGATCAACTTCGCCGGCATGCCCTACGATCCGACGGGGACCTCGCCCTTCGCCTTGCCCGCCGGGGTTTACACGCCCCCCTTCGACCCGAACAGCCCCACCGGATACTCCGGCATCGCCAGCCCGGTGGTGACGGGGATGTATGGCGCCACCTTCGCCGCCAGGGCCGGGATCGCCAAGGGGCTCGGCACCGATCCGCTCACCAACTCGAGCGTCACCGACCCTCGGGGCTACAACGGCGTCGACGACAGTTCCCCACCGAACGGCCTGGTCGACGAGTTCAGCGAGTGGACGCAAGGCAACGCCACCGTCGCCAACGTGATTACCGCCAACATGGGCCGGCACACCCACAAGACCGCGCGGGCCGAGGCGCTCTACGCCATGCTCGTCGAGGGCAGCGGGCCGCTGGGCAGCTATTTCTCGGCCGACGACTTCACGTCGCGCGAGGTCAAGGACACCGACGGCGACGGCCTGCTGGAATTCATTGATGCCTGGGGCGAGCCCCTCCAGTTCTTCCGCTGGCCGATCTACTTCGGCACCGAGCCCGGGACGACGGGCGTCGTGCCGACGTTCGGCTCAGACATCCAGAAGGGCTATTATCCCTACAACGACCCCGCGGGGACCTTGCCCGAGAACCGCGAGCAGAACCCGCTCGACCCCAACCAGCAGCTTGTCGCCCCGAACTGGTTTTCGGGGCTGCCGCCTGGCACTACGCCGACACCGGTCCAGGCGCCCGGGGCCAATGCGACCCAGTTTCAGAACCTGTTCTTCAGCCTGGTCGACCCCCTGAGCGCCTCCCCTGGCCTCTGGGACCGGGGCGGCCTCTACAAACGGCGGGCGTACAACTACAAGCCGCTGATCCTTTCGGGCGGCCCCGACAAGGTTCCCGGCGTCGGCCGCTTCCCGACCGTGACGGGTGCCCAGGCCCTCATCCAGATCGAGAATCAGGCGGCCAGGGCGGACACCACCCGCACGGGCACGTTCAGCGAGACGCCGAACCGCTCGTCCGCCGCGACGGTGCAGATCTTGAGCGACGGGCAGGACGACCTCACCAACCACGGGTCCGCGACCACGGGAGCCGTCCGCTGATGCACGCGACACGACGAACACACGGCAAGGCCGGTTTCACGCTGATCGAGCTGCTGGTGGTGATCCTGATCATCCTGCTGGTCAGCGCCGTGACCTTGCCGACGGTCCTGCCGGCCTTGCAGCACCAGCAGGTCAGCGAGGCGGCCCGCATCCTGCAAGCCGAGCTGCAACGCTCTCGCGACCTCGCCTCGCGATCCAACGTCCCGCAGGGCATCCGGTTCCTGCGCGACAAGGCGTTGACGGACTCGGGCCGCCCCGTGCTCGCCTATAACTCGTTTGTCGCCATCGAGGCGTCCCCCAGTTATTCCGAGGGGCTCGTCTCGAACGTCGTTGCGGTCCCGGCCTACACCGGCCCGAATCCGACGGGCCTCACCGTTTACGGCCCGACCAACGGCGCCAGGGGCCTGCTGGCGCCCACGGGCTGGTACTGGAACATCCGCCTGGGGGACAAGATCCGCTTCAACAACAGCGGACCCGCTTACACCATTGTGGGGCCGGTGTCGGTCAACAGCGCCGAGGGTTTCATCAACGAGGGAGCGCCCGGCACGCCGGCCAGTGGACCCGGCGGGTCGGAGATCCTCGAACTGACCAACGGCGTGGACGACAACAAGAACGGCTGGACCGACGAGCCCTATGACGGGGTCGAGCCCGGCCTGGCGCCGGGCCTCCCGCCGGCCACCCCGATCCGCCCTCGGGAGACCGAGACCCCCATCCAGACGATCCCGGCGCCCAGCACGTATGTCATCACGAGGCGGCCGACGGTCAGCCCCCGGGCTCGGGTGATCTCGCTGCCCTCGGACGTGGTGATCGACGCGACGGGGTACAACGCGCCGTACAACGTCGCCTCGCCGGAGCGGTCGCGGCTGGGGAACCTGGTGCCGACGACGGTGGCGACCGGCGGTGACAAGCCGCAGTTCTTCGATTTCATCGACATCCTGTTCACGCCCGGCGGCCAGGTGCTCAGCAACTCGCCGTATGCCGGCTCGGCGACCCTGCCGACGGTCCCCTTCTACCACTTCTGGCTGACCGAGCGCGATGGCGTGGTCGACCTGCCCACCACTCAGCCCGCGTCGCAGCCATACTTGCCCACGACCTTGAAGTCCGAGCGCAGGCTGGTGACGCTGTTCACGCGCTCGGGGTTCGTCGTGGTCAAGCAGGTGGAAGACCTCGTCAACCCCAACGATTCGACCGACCGCGACTATCCCTACCGAGACGCCCAGGCTGGCATTAAGGACAAGCTATGACGCGCCGCGACCCGAGGGGACGGCCGGGCATCACGCTGACCGAGATCCTGATCTCGATCATGATCCTGGGCATCGGCATGGTTTCCCTGGCCACCCTCTTCCCCATCGGCCTGCTGCGCATCCGCGCCGCCGAGCAGGCAAGCTCGTCGGTCAAGACGGGCAAGCTGGCGATCAACGAGATCGGCGTCCGCAACCTGTTCGACAAGGCGAATTTCAACTTCTATTCGGGCCTCGTCGGGGTGCCGATCGACGTGTGGACGACCGACGGCGGCCCCGGCGCCGTGCCCGGCCCCCCGATCCTTTACAACGGCGTCCAGCGATTCTATGGCGCCGGCCTGCCGGTGGCGTACGACCCCCTCTGGTGGTCCGTCATCGGCCGGACGCCCACCCTGAACAATTTCCGCTTCGGCGCCAGCACGTACACCATGACCGCCGACCCGGCGGGCAGCACGTCGCGACCGGCCGCGGACGGGCTCCAGCGCCTTACCGGCTCGTCCGTCCCGCTCGGCCCGCTGGAGGGGATCTTCGTGGCGCCGGACAACTTCGTGACGCAGCCCAACGGCGGACCCAACATGCCACCGCCTACCGGCCCGGCGGCGCCGGCCGAGCTCACCGGGGCCAGCCCGCTGGTGCCCGACCTCAGCTCGGGCAATCTCCAGTTCGATTACGCGTATACCTGGATGTTCACCGGCCAGCAGTCCGACGCGGGCGACTACTCGGTCTTCGACGGCTCGATCGTCGTGTTCAACAACCGCCCCTTCGGCGTCGAGGGCACCACCGTCACGGGCGAGCGGGTGGTCGAGGCGGTTTTCGCCCCCGGCAAGCCGAATGCCGCGGCTCCCACCTACACCTACAGCACCGGCGACCCGCGGGTCGTCTGGCTCCGCTGGCCCAACACCCAGCCCGACCCCGCCGTGGCCGTCGGCAGTTGGATCGCCGACGTGACCTACGGGGCCAGCCCGGCCGACGATAATGCCCGCAACGGGAACCTTCCCCCGCCGCCCACGCCGTCGTATCCCCATCAGCGGTGCTTCTGGTACCAGGTCGCCCGCCGGGCGGACGCCGACGTCGACCCCACCAACAACGCTTTCCGCCGGATGACCGTCACCCTGGCTTCCCCCGTGCGGGCCAAGACGCTGCTCAGGAATGACGGCAGCGGAACGCCGGCCTACACCAACGCCGCCCTGCTCTGCCCGTCCGTCGTCAACGTCTTCCCCAGGACCTTCTACAACCGCCGTTGAGCCTGGCCGTCGGCCTGGTGTTGACACCCCGAATCCGCCGAGGGAGACGACCGTGATGCGACCCAGGCCCAAGCGACGGGGAGTGACCCTGATCGAGATGCTGGTGGTGGTCGCGCTGCTGGTGCTGATCATGACGATCATCGCCTCGGTCTTCCAGTCCGCCACCGGCGCCGTGCGCGCTTCGCAGATCACGCACGACATGGAACAGGCGTTGCGGCGGCTGGAGGGGACCCTGCGCCAGGACCTGCTGGGCGTGACCGCCCGCCTGACCCCGCCGCTCGACCCGAAGGACAACCTCGGCCACTTCGCCTACGGGGAGAACGCCCGGGCTGACGCCCAGCAGGAAGATTCCGACGACTGGATCTCCTTTACCGTCAAGGCCCCCGTCGGTCAGCCCTTCACCGGCCGCTACTGGGACCCCAACGCGCCGGCGGGCCTCCCCAACCCGATCATCATCAGCAGTGAATTCGCCGAGGTTCTCTATTTTCTGCGTAACGGGAACCTGTACCGGCGAGTGCTGCTGATCGTGCCGGAGCGAGCAGGCTCCCAGTTGTCCACCCTTCCCCTATTCAACCCGACGATGCTCGGGGGGGCGACGTGCGGTTGGCCAGGGGTCAACGACATCTCCGCCCACCCCGACCTCAATCCCAGATTTGGTGTGGGTGTCATCCTCGCGCCCGTGCCCAACACGCTTGGGGACCTCACGAACCGGCAGAACCGCTTCGCCCATCCGCGTTTCACGCCGTATCAGACGCGATCGTCTCCCGCGGCGGCCGACGACCTCAACACCAACGGCATCCCCGACTATTACCCGACGCTTTATCCCAACGCCGTCGGCAGCCAGCGGGCGTCGCTGCTCAACGAACCGGCCTTCACGGTGACTCCCAACCGCGACACGCGGGTCGCCGCGGCGAACGGCCGCGACATCCTGGCCTTTCCCTTCGTCTTCCCGGGCGCCTACTCCAACCCGGCCTACCCGGCGTATGGTCAGATCCGCAACCTCAACCCCTTGAACCATTCCCCCCTCGAAACGGGTGACAGCCTCGGGAACCCCTCGACCATCGCGGGCGGCACGACGCAGACCTACTGGGGGTGGCCGACGTGGAAGGAGACCGCGTCGCCCCGCTGGGACGACCCGGTTCACTCGGTGAATTCCAACTTCCAGCAAAGCGTCGGTCTCTCGTGGGACACCACCGCCTTCCGCGCCCTGCCGCCGATGACGACGGCGTTGCTCACCGTTCTGAACGACCCGGGCTCCATACCCGCGACGTTCACGTCCACGTCGGTCCCCTTCCGGCAGGCCGCCCAGCCCTTCAACGATGGCACGGGTTCCTCGCACTTCACGCTGCAAAGCGCCGCCCCGAATGACGCCTTCTGGCGGAACGCCTGGGAAGATGACCTCATCATGTCGGGGGTCCGCAGCTTCGATGTCAAGGCATACGACTCGGTCGCGAACGCATACATCGACCTCGGGCCCCTCACCCCACCCTCGCCGTTGCCCCAGGCGTTCCTCACGCAAAACAGCTTCCAGCACGACGGGACCATGCCGCCGAGGACCGGAGACAAACGCTACGACCCGCAATACTTCGACAAGACCGGCCTCCAGCACGACCTCGGCGACGACAGCCCCGACACCATTCGCCTCGTCCGCGTCTGGGATACCTGGTCCACCGACTACACCAACGCCCCCGACACGCCGTACGACCCGACCGCCGGGCCGCCGGGGGGGAAATTGCCGGTCTACCCGTCGTACCCGCCGCCGTACCCGGCCCCGATGCGCGGGATTCAGATCCAGGTCCGCATCGCCAACCAGCCGGACGCCGACCGCCTCCGGGTGCTGACGATCCGCCACGACTTCTCCGACAAGCTTTGATCCGAGCCCGGCCGCCTGTGCGAACGACTGAACGATCGAACGAGGGGAACGATTCATGCACGCCCGACACAGCCTCGCCCGCGCCGATGCCCGACGGCGTGGCGTCGTCCTGGTCCTGATCCTGGCCATGCTCGGCCTGCTGGCGTTGATCGGCGTGTCGTTCGCCACGCTCGCCGGTCAGGCCCAGAGCGGCTCGCGGAAGGTCGTCGAGGGGATGAACGCCCCCTTGTCGGACAACGTGATGGACTTCGCCCTCACGCAACTGATCAACGACACCGCCAACCCGATGTCCGCTCTCCGGGGTCACAGCCTCAAGCGCGACATGTACGGCCCCGACGGCAAGCTCAACGGCTTCCTCGCCGCCCTTCCCAACGGGACGGCCCTGACCATCACCACCGTCAACGGCACGGGGCCCTACACCTACACGACGAACATCCCGGTCGGGTTGCCCTACAACTTCACGAACTGGTCGCTCAAGCTCCTGTCGGGCAACGTCACGCAGACCTTCGAGGTCCTGGTCGACAACACCAGTGGCGCGACCCACACCTTCACGCTGACGGTCCCCGCCACGACCCAGGTCTTCAACCCCGCGACCTCCACCTCCATCCCGCTCTCGCAGCCGGCCGCGGGCCTGACCTTTATTCTCGACGGCCGCTACCGCCGGGCGTTCAACGGGCCGGGGATGGCGGGCTACGCCCAGTACGCCAACTTCCGGCTCAACGGCACGCTCGTGCCGCCGTTCACCGGGCCCTACGCCGCCGCGCCGAATCTCGGCGACCCGGACGTGCTGGGGATGGACGAGGATTACGATGCGGCCGACCTCGACAACTGGTTCCTGGCCCTCCAGAGCGCCGACGGCGCCGTGGTGATTCCCTCGTTCCACCGCCCCGGCATCCTGTCGAGGGCGGACTGGGCCGCCGGCGCGGGCCTCGCTTCCCGGGCCAAGATCCTCCGGCCCCGCGCCGCCGATCACCCGGCCTTCGGGGCGAGCTTCCCCGACCCGATCCCCCCGGTCCCCACGCCAGGAACCCCCAACAGCGTCACCTTCGACGTTGACAACGACGGCGACGGCATCAAGGACGCCGTCTGGCTCGACGCGGGCTTCCCCGCCCAGCGCGATGCCAACGGCAAGCTGTACAAGCCCCTGTTCGCCTACACGGTGACGGGCCTCAACGGCAAGCTCCCCCTGAACACCGCGGGAAACATCCAGGGCCGGCATCAGGAGGATTACGTCGACCCGGTCACGGGCCAGACCTACAACGCGGGCGACCCCACCCTCGACCACGTGTCGCACGTGGGAACGAGCCCCCACGAGATCAACCCGAAGTACGCCCTCCAGAACGCCCCCGATACCAGCGGCACGGTCTTCAGCCAGTTCGACGACGCCGCCACGCCCGGGACGCCCGGTCCCGGAGGCGTGAATGTCGCACTGACCCAGCTTCGCAACATCCTCACGGGCACGGTCCCGATGCCCGACCCCACATCCCCGCCGACGTCGAGCACGAATAACGGGCAGAATCGCGACGGCAACATCGTCCGCCTCGACAACAAGCCTTACCAGCTCCCCAATAACATCTATGACCGTGCTGATACCTCCCCCGACGGGGGCAAAACGGTCCCTCGACTCTCACAGGCCGTGGCGGGACGTTGGGGCGAAGTGACCTACATCCCGAACCTCCTGTACAACCCGAACCCGCCGAGCGGCCGGATTTTGCCGGACTTCATGGCGTTCAACTCCCCGGTCCGCGCCGGCCGTTCGATCAACTTCCTCGCGCCCACCAACCCCACCAACCAGGCGGCCCCCTTCCCGCTCTGGGACTCGGCCGACGACCAGTTCCGCGGGCTGGACTTCTACCCGCCGCTGACCACCAACGCCTCGGGTGTGCCGGTCACGTTCCCCGAGCAGCAGGACACCTACGACGCCGCGGGGGGCGTGCAGTTCCCCTCGGAGCGCATCCGCCGCTTCGTGATGCCGATCGACCCCTCGGGCAACGGCCGGGTCCTGACCTTCGCCACGACCCCGTCCCAGAACCTGGGGCCCGACAACCGTGGCCGGGTCGCCCCCATGTTCTATTTCCGCCCGCCCGGCCTGCCGCCGGTCGTGAAGAACGCCACCGGCGCGAACCCGGTGACCACCCCGCCCGCGGTCCCAACGCCGACCACCGTGGGAGACGTGACCAACAACCCGCTGCACGGCTATGAGGGGCAGATCAACCCCAATTACACGCCCGTCCGCCCGACCGGTCCCCACTTCGCCTCGATGCCCTACGTTGACAGCAACGTCAAGGCCCCCACCTTCACGTTCACCGACACGTCGATGGTCACGCGTCCGTACCCCGTGAACTCGATGCCCAACCCGTATCCCTACCCGATCAACCCCGCCAGCCCCCCCGGCACGGCCCCCTATGGGCCGGCCCCCGGCGTCACCAACAATTACTACGGGGGCAGCCTGACGACCGACCTCGCCGACGAGATGAACCCCTACGTCTCGACGGTCCTCGACTCCCCCTTCGGCGTCCACGACCTGGAGTGGCTCTACCGCAGCCACGATGTCGACGGCGCCTCGCTCCACAGCCGGCTCTCGCAGCTCGCCCCGATCAGCTTCGCCGACAAGACCCTCGCCCCCCGCGACGGCATCATGCGGCGGAACATGTTCAGCGGCGACACCTTTGACCTAATCAACTTCGTCTACGCCCACGACAATCCCGACGGCGCCACCTTCTCCAACAACAGTCGGTTCGCCACGGGCGTCGGCGCCAGCCTCGCCAACCTGGGGATGCCGACGCCTCAACTCGCCCTGGGCGACCGCAAGATCAACCTGAACTTCCCGCTGCCGGTCTCCAACGCCTACAACGAGCCCGTCCGCCTGAAGTGGATCACCGACGCGTATGAGCTGCTCCTCAACGTTCTGCCCCTGAGGGCGGTCGACACCGCCGTGGAGCGGGCGGCGCTGAGCCAGTATCTCATCAACATCATCGACTTCCGCGACCCGGACTGCACCGTCACCACCTGGCAGTCGCCGGACCTCCAGTACATCCCGGCCGTCCTCAAGGGCACCGGCATGCCGGCCGCGACCGTCTCCTCGCCCGGCAGGGTCGTCAAGCTAGGCGACCCCGGCTACGACGTTGCGAACCCCCCCGCGAAACGGTTGGTGCAGTATGGGATGGAGTACAGCCCCGTCGCCCTGACGGAAGTGCTGGCCTACACCTTCAACCGCTTCGACACGGGCAGTTCCGATCCGGCCAAGAACACCGAAACGCCCCGGCTGTTCATCGAGATGGTCAACACTGCCGAGCACCACGCCGACCTACCCGACCGATGTCAGCCTTGCCGGCTGGGACCTGGTGGTCACGCCCGACGACGTGACCGGCCGGCCCGACCCCGTCACGGGCCAGATCCCCGTCCTGCCCCAGCCGATCGCGCCGGCGACCGTCTCGTACATGATCTTCCCGTTCGGCACCGGCACGATCAAACCGTCGCTGCCCTCGCAGAGCGTGTCGGGGATGCCAGTCAAGTCCACGATCATTCAGAACAATCCCGGGGGGACGTTTGTTCAGAATATCGACGAGACGGGGACCACGTCGACGGCACCGCCGACTCCCCCCACGACGATGACCCCGGCCACCACGATCCAGCCCCCTTCGCCCGCGCCGCCCGCGAGCTCGCCGCCGCAGTACCTGTTTCCCTTCCCGGCCGCCCGGCCCAAGGAATTCGCGACGGGCGCGTATTACTGGCTCTACCTGAGGCGGCCCGCCAACCCGTTTGACGCCCCCCCCTACACGGCCGCTCCGTCGCCGAATATGGTCGTGGTCGATGCCTTCCGGTTCCCCTTCACCAAGGGCAGCGGCAAGGGAACGGGCCCCGGCGCCGTCACGTTCGATCCGTCGCCGCCGGCCACCAAGGATATTTACTCGCTGGAGCGGTATCAGCCCTATCGCGGCGGGCATAACGTTCCCACCGACACGGCCCTTGAGAACGCCGGGACCCCCCCGAGGCCGATCGCGCCCAGCCCGCTCAACGCCCTGGGCTTCTCGGAGCAGACCGCCCCGGCGCCCCCGTCGCCGCCGCCCCTGCCGCCCGCGGTCGCAAAGCCGTTCGGCGGTCTCTACAACGCCGCCCGGACGCCCAATCAGACGATGCCCCAGACGACCGTGGACATCCCCAACTCGCTCGGCACCGCGGGCGTCAACGCGGAGAACTGGGATCACTTCCCCTTCCATGACCGCGACTTCATGAGTGTCGCCGAGTTGCTGCTGGTCCCCGGCTGCCCGCCCGGCCTGTTCACCAAGCAGTTCGTCGAGAACGCTCCCGACCCGGCCGTGTTCCCGCCGACCACGAGCGCTCTGGCCCCCCCCCTCGCGAAGCCCAAGAACACCGTGCGGGTGACCCCGCTGGACGAAGTCGGGGCGAAGAACGCGCCGGACAAGACCGACACCGTCGGCAGGCAACTTCGCCTGTCGCAACCCCACACGTACCCCTACCTGGTCGACCAGTTCTTCTACACGGCGACCAACAACGCCACTGTGCAGGTCGGCGGCCCCAACGGCGCCGGCTGGTACAAGATGTTGGAGTTTTTCGACGTGCCGAGCTCGACCCAGGGGACCATCGGCCCGGTCGCGCAGGGGCAGAACTTCGACTGGCTGCGCCAGGACCGCAAGCCGGGCCAGCTTAACCTCAACCTCATCATCGACGAGGAGGTCTTCCTCGGCCTGATCGACGACCCCGACGTGTTGAACATGGCCCTCGCCAATAGCGCCTCGACGGTGCCCCAGATCGTCATCGGGCTGGACGCCACGGGCAACCCGATCCTCCAGACGACGCCCAACCCCACCACCCTGTCCGCGACGAACGCTTCCATGGACCGCGGCTGGTTCAACGGGAATACCGTGGCCATGAAGGCCTGCTTCAGCGATTTCCTGAAGCTGCGCCACGGCGGCTCGAACAACCTGTTCGGCTTCGGGTCGGGCCCCGTCGGCTCGAACCTGCCGATCGAGCGGCCGTTCCACTCGCTGAGCTTCCCGGATATCG
>JAABUQ010010975.1_pt1 | contig 11735 bp, 17 predicted proteins | sample 5560001 | NCBI WGS metagenome assembly JAABUQ01 (sample SAMN10711888, study PRJNA513371) | rock metagenome | isolation source: Antarctica rocks | place: Antarctica: Victoria Land, Finger Mt nord | collected 2015-12-18
TTTTGGCTCCCAATTTCAGGAGAGCTAAACGAACCGTTCCGACTGTCGCTTTGGCAAGAGAAGTTCGTGCTAAACAATGTTGCCGAAAAGCTTGCATCAAGACATAAGCCATTGCAGACAACCAAAGTCGGAGTTGATTACTCTCAAATGTTTGGGTGGAAGTCCGGTCAGCAAATAAATCCAGTTGTTGCTCTTTCAGGCGATTCTCCATCTCCCCTCTGGGACAATATTTATCTGGATAAACTTGGGATGGAGGGAACTTGGCTGCGGGTAAAGATGTGACAACATGGCGGAGTTCTAACCCTTCGCTGCCATAACAAACCTTTGTCACAACTCTTCTCGCACGGCTCCAGGACTCTTGAGTTTTATAGCAAAGCGAGCGATACCAGGTTGCTTCTGGCACTAATTGACTAACTGCTTCTGGCTTGTCATGGTTCTCTTGTAAGAGTGGTGATAAGTGAAACTAATCAGAGAAGCAAGCTAATAAGCGGTTTCGGAAATTATCGAAGTTTGTGAACCCATATCCTTGACGCTTGATTAACTTGATGCGATTGTTGATACCTTCCATTGCACCACTGGATGAATGACTGATGAAATAGTTGCAGATGCCATCTAAATGGTCATGAATTGTTTGACAAGACTCCTGATACAATTGTTGGGCATGAGCTAACCAGGCTTGAAAGCGTCTTTTGCCTGATTGTGGTGTTCGAGCGGTTTGATAGATTTGCCTGAACTCTTCCTTGAGTTCATAAGCGATTCTCAAGCAGCAGGAATAGCTGAGGACTTGCTCCAATTTGAGCCGCTCCTCCTCGGTTAAATTCGCTTGGTTTTTGAGTAACAGAAACCGACTACCACGCCGGGTCATCCCCACCGTCTTGCGCAGTTTGTTCAATTCACTATTGACCAACTTCATAACATGGAAACGGTCATACACCAAAACAGCATTGGGAAACACCTGAGCAATGACTTTGGGAAATCCACCCCACATGTCGATACTCACTTCTTCTACCTGTGCCCTGACCTCAATCGGCTGCTGCTGCAAGACTTCGATCATGTCTTCGCTGCGATGGGAGTCGATAACTTCGAGTAAATCCCCTCGCTCAATATCACCTACCACCGTGACAAAATCTTGATGCCCTTTACGCATCGCAATTTCATCGAGTGCCAGTCGCTTTACCGAATCCCAAGTGTTTTTTTCTCTGAGCATTAACATGGTCAAAGATGCCTTTAATTGCCTCTACGCTCAACCCTTCTTCTCGCCCCACTTGCTCGATGCTTGAAACTTTGATGCGTTGGTAGACGTACTCCTCGTAACGCTTGGTGTGATGTCGTTTCCAATCCATCCATTCCAAAGCTTCAGTGGCATAGCGTTGACAGTTGGAACAATAAAACTGCCGTCGCGGAACTTTCAAATAGACCGCTTTGCCAAAGGTGGATAAATCCCTAGCTAAGATTGGACGATTTTGGTGCATCTCCTCAGTGTATTGTCCGCAATGAGGACAATTCATTCCCTCACCGATAATCCTCACTTGCAGCGTGAATTGATTCTCGATACAGCTACACGTTTCAACTGTAACGCCAGGTAGGTCTAGCAAATAATCCAGATGGAAGCTCATCCAAGTATTAGTAACGCATGATACAGTTTACACCTATTACCCAAGAGAACCATTATGCGAGTGGTTAAGCGAAATTGGGCTGGGATTGAAACCAAGTAAAACCAGAATATCTCACACTCTTAACAGGTATGAGAATAACGTTGGTTTTGAGTTTTTGGGCTTTACTGTTCGACAATTCCCTGTCGGAAAATATCACAGTGGTAAAAGCTCAAACGGAAAAATACTTGGCTTCAAAACTCTTATCACCCCAAGCAAAACGAAGCTGAAGACGCACATGCAGAAGATAGGTAAATTGATTGATGGGCATAAGTCAGTACCACAATCTGATTTAATTGCTCACTTAAATCCCGTCATCCGTGGATGGACTTCCTACTACTCAGGTGTTGTCAGCTCCCGCATATTTAATACGGCTGATTCAACATTATTCAGCCAGCTAAAAGCATGGGCAGAACATCGTCACCCCAATAAATCCTCTTGGTGGAGCTGCCAAAAATATTGGCAAACCGTAGGTCTCGACCATTGGGTATTAAACCCCACAATCAGAAAATTCGCTTACTCAAGCACCGTGAAACTCCTATCGTGAGACACATCCAAGTGTAAGGTTCTCGTAGTCCGTTTGATGGAGATTGGGTTTATTGGAGTTCCAGAATGGGCAAACATCCTGAAGCGCCTGCATAGGGTGGCAACACTCTTGAAGATGCAGAAAGGAAAGTGTGCTTGTTGCGGATTGTTTTTCCACAATGAAGATTTGATTGAAATTAACCACAAGCTTCCTCGCTCAAAAGGCGGTAAGGACAGTTACTTTAACCTTCAATTACTTCACGGACATTGCCACGATGCTAAAACAGCAGCAGATAAAGTTGCTATATGGATTCAAGAAATAGATGAGGATTACCTTAACTCTAATCCTTTCTAACTCTCGTCCTCATGAGGTGTGTGTGACAAACACCAAGTTACTGAGGAGCCGTGTGAATTTAAAGGGTGCGCCGTGGTACGCACTGATAGAATCGCCAACTCAGTTGGCTGGAGTTCAAGGCAATTGACTCCAAGGCGAACAACTTACCTTAACTCGAAAGAGAAGGGGGACAAGAGCCTGTTTGTAAAGCAAGAGGTAACAGAAGACGTGTATGGTACAGTCTCGCAACGCCTGAGCGATATGGCTAAAGCTAAACTGCTTGAATCCTAATGCCCAGTGGTGGTCCTTCACATCCTTCGGTAGCGCGTCTGTACACCGATGCCATTGGTAGCCACGGATTAGACTTTTGTCTGGGGTACGCCTTGACCAATGGGTGATGAGTAATGAACTCATTAAAGGGCATGAATGGGAAGCCTAAGTCGCTCTATTACGTTCATCAGTGACGGAACACGGGATTGCCTACGGGACGCGAGTCCTATGGTGACGGAGTTCCAATAGTAGTCGTGGGAGTCACGCCCCACCAGGGCGAACGGGAGAACCGCTTACTCAGGCGTTGTGGAACAGGTAATCGGATGAAACAGAAATCGTGAGGTACGCGAGATGCGAACAGCCGAAACGGTACTGAACATCATACGTGAGCGTGCCTTTCACGTTGAGATTACTGGAAAGCTACGTGATACGGAAACGGTCATGCGTAGTTTGGAGGGGGGCGATTGGAAAAGTGCCATCACTGGTAACTCGTTGGTCGCCTACCCTACTTCATGCACGGTTTTGTAGCCGAGTCAGGGGGGTGACTCCCTGGCTTAGGCATCCATTTATGGATAAACTCATGGAAGCCCCTGTTCAAAAAGAGCCAATGGTCAGATTTACTGTGGACCTGACAGAGACAATGCACCGAAAATTGTCCATCCTGGCAGCCAGAACAGGGAAAAAGAAAGCTGAGATTGTCAGAATGCTGCTTGATGAAGCATTAGAGGAAGTAAATGAGTAACGCAGTAATCAACGCAATAATTAGTGCAAACTAAGCTTTAGGGCACGGGACTCCTCGTGGTTGAAGCTGAAGCGGAGATCAAACCAGTGGATAGACTTGTCATTAAAACCAATCGGTGGAAATACTTCTGGCTCCTGTTAATCTCCTGCGGATTTGTAGCGGCGGGAGTCATCATCATCTTGGATTCACGCCAGCACCAGTCAGATGATATTTGGATTGGATGGACAACTCTCTTGTTTTTTGGCTCTTGCGCAGTTATTTTCGTGTGGCAAATCATCGAGACCCGTCCTCGGTTGATTATTGACGAGCACGGGATTCGGGATCGAACCTTAGGGGTAGGTTTGATTCCTTGGAGCGAGATTGAGGGAGCCTATATTCGCTCAATCTCTGGCAATGACTTCATTTGTCTTGAGTTACACTCACCTGAACGCTGGGTTAGCAAGTTGTCTCCTATCGGACGGGCTCTAGCCACCACCAATGCCGCTCTCGGATTTAGCGCACTCAACCTCAATTTATCTGGAGTTGATGCCCGAGCTGAGGAGGTGTTTGAATTAGTCCTGAAGCGCTGCGAGCTGCACCGACGCCAAAACAATTGAAACTTGTGTGTGGCTCTAGATGGCGTTCAACTCGATCACACCTGAGTTCGACTTTATCCAATCAGGCGGCGTAGCACAGTAAGTCAGTCCAACATGCCAGCACAGCTTGTGGCACTTTTACCATCTGCGATGCACAAGTAGATGTCTGAAAAAGTCGGCACTGCCACAGTGAACGACGCACCAACGCCAGCGCATCGACAAACGTCGGCAACGGTTTGACATACCAAGCTGTTCGATGAACGGTTAAGTCAGGTTGCAGGTGATGAGTAATGAGGGTCACGATCGAGAACAGTCCCAGCAAGGCGGGAGTTGTGCGTCGGATCGCAAGGTCTGACCACTGGCGTTGCGTCTCCACACCCAGGTGAGCACGGACTTCCTCAAAGGTAACTTCCACTTGCCAGCGCTGGCGAAACCAATGCAGAATTTGCTCAGGCGTGGCATCGAGCTCAGTGCATAAAAACGATTGTGGCTCAAATTTACCTTGCGGGTCTTTAACCAGTACCCAGCGAATTGGCACAGGGGGCAAGCCAGTGTGATACCAAACGGCAGTTTGAGAAGTCAACTCGATTGAGTAATCACGCCCTCCATACCACCGCTTCATCGTCACAGATTGCCAAACGGTTGTGGTATCACCCAGCAGAGTTTTGAGCGTCGCTAAGCGTTTGCCGACCTTACGCGGGCGTCCCATCTGGCGAGATAGACGAGGTGGGGGCGGTTGATAGAGTGCTGCATCGAGTCGTAGTCGCGTCACCAGATGCACGGGCACGGGCAACTCAAGCGCAGCATCTAACAACTCCAAGGCGGCAAAGCTACTGTCTGCGACTATGACAATTGAGCGATCTGGCAACCACCGTCGGACTTGAGCGATCATCTGTCTTGCCCAATCGGTGAGCTTTTTGTGCTGACGGTTGTGCATTTGGTTATAACGTTCTGATGGTGCTAAGACCGTGAAGAAGGGCAGTGCCCAGACGCGCTGTGCCCACGCGATCTCAACCAGCAGCATCATACTTAACCAGCGCAACCCACTCGCTTTGACCAAATGGCTCTCAGATGAGCGCACCGGATCACGGTAGATCCCGCATTTCTCACAAACTTTGCGAACATAATCGCTCAAAGCCTTGTTCAACAAAGGATTGACCCCGATCAAAGCGAGGCGAAAAAAACAACACTCTGTTAAAACCCTTACTCCGCCTGACTTTGGCAGGGCAAGGGTTTTAACTTCTCAAGCTCTCTTTGTGAGAAATGCGGGAGATGCCTTTGGCCGCGATGCGTTTGCCCTTGCGCCGTTCAATAGTGTCATCAATCCCCATGACCAACACTCCCGTTGGGACAAATGCAGCAACCAGTTGATTGAGCAGAATTCGGCTCACCTTGCGGCTTGACCAGACCGCCCGATTGAGGACGCGATGATAGGTCTGGAAGTGCTTCTCCTGGCTCAGTCCCATCACTCGTAATCCTGCACTGACTGTACGTTTGTCCGGTGATAGGATGGCACCAACAATCAAAATCAGCACTGAGTGCCAAGTGCGTTGGAGAAGAGTGAGGCAAACGGGAGGATAAAGTTTGCAAATTCAAGTGGCAGCCAGTTCATGGAGACACAGTCACAACACTCCCTCCATCCTGACCGTTGCCCACTCAATTGGATAAAGTCGAACTGAGAGGATGTCTGAGAAGTAAAATTTAGTACTGTAGCTTTGTTTTTAACCGTATAATGACTGAGGCAAAAGGAACATTTTCGAGGTCTAATTATCCAGTTTTTTCCAGTTTTAGCCATCAATCTCTGCTAAGTTACTATCATACTGAGTTACATAAGCTACTTTTCAGACATCCTCTTAAGCTCAACCATCTCAACCCACTAGCTTTGACAAAATGTTCATGACTAGAACGCACCGGGTCACGATAAATCCCTTTGGCTTGAATGCGTTTACCTTTGCGGCGCTCTATCCTATCATCCAATCCCATTACTAACACTCCATTTGGTGCAAACACTGCCACTAGCTGTTGTAACAAGACCCGACTGGCGGCACGACTTGACCAAACCGCACGGCTCAGTACTCGATGATAATTTTGGAAGTGTGGCTCCTCGCTCAACCCCATGACCCGCAACACTGCGCTCACTGTTCGTCTCCTAGGCGTCAGCATCGCTCCAACTAGCAGCACTTGTGCCGACTGCCATAATCGTTTAGAGAACAACGGGGCAAACGCCATAATCAGACTGACGAACTCAATGGGTAGCGAACGCATCTTGAATCCTGGTGACGGGAATGTCAGTCTATCCTGCTTACTACACTCTCCGCTTACACAAATGGATAAAGTCGAGCTAATAGCCGTGCTTGCGGCGCCAGACCTGCTCATCGTGCTGGTCTTGCTCGATCCGGATCTGCTGCTGCTGGTCGTCCGACGCCTGCTCCCCAGCGATAACCTGGTCAAAGTGCTGCTTGGCTTGGAAAACCTTCTGCACCGCCAGCGCGCCCTCCGGCGTCAGGCCCCCGGAGTTGGTCTGGTGCGTGGTGAACACGCGCCCGTCCTGGAACCGCCACCCCGCGGATGTCCACACCAGGGTATCCTCGCCCGTACTATCCTGCGAGACGTGCCCCCAACTGCCTCCGCCCTGGGCGAGTGCCTCCACATGTCCTGCCCAGCGGACGGCGGCATGATTACTGCTCACCTGGATGCTCGTGGGGGTGGTTCGCTGGAATGAGGTCGTCGTGTGCCCGTTCGGTCCGTGCTCACGCGCCCTGTCCTTCGCGTACTGCGCCGTGACGGCGGCGCGGAGTTGGTCATACGTAAACTTCTGCCCCCGCTCATCCGTGCCGACGAAGGTGGGCAGGTACAGTGCTATCTCACCAGCCGCGTTGTGCGTGTCGTGCATAGCGTCGAATACCTGGTACAACCGCCTGATCTCGCTGCGGACCTGCGCTGGCGTTTCGGTCTGCGGCGGGGCGGATTGGACCGGGGGGACGGTCAGGGACAGCGCCGCGAACGTCAGGGCTGCGCGCGCGAGGGGAGTCGGTCGCTTCATATATCCTTCCTTTCAAGTTTCCATTCAGCTAATTTCCCCAGCGAGTGGGAAGAATAGTTTCCGAGTACAGGTAGATCAGAAATAATTCGTTTCCATTCAACTAATTTCCCCGGCGAGTGGGGAGATCTTTATATTTAAACTATTATCTGGTCTGATGTCGACAGAAGTGTTGTGAAGCTCCTCTATTTTGTAGTTACATCCCACCCAGCTAGAAGGAAGCGTAAATACTTATTATGATAAAGGCTCTTGATGGATTCCAGGGGGCTGTGTCGCAAAAAAGGACTGAGATGATACGTTAGGAAAGCTTCATCGTTACCGATTAACTTTCAATGTCTACTCCCCCTGTGTTCAAGTGGCGTCATTTCCAAGCAGAGATCATTCTCCTCAATGTGCGGTGGTACTGTCGGTATGCGCTGTCCTACCGAGACTTGGAAGAAATGATGCAGGAACGGGGCGTGGCAGTGGAACCCGCATTTCTCACAAACTTTGCGCTCATAATCGCTCAAAGCCTTATGGAGTGAAGGATTGACCCCGATCAAAAAGAGGCGAAAAAAACAACACACTGTTAAAACCCTGACTCCGCTTGACTTTGACAGGGCAAGGATTCTAGCTTCTCAAGCTCTGTTTGTGAGAAATGCGGGCTCAATGCTTCACCATCAGGCAAGTCGGTCTATTCCCGTTTGGGATTTGTAGACAGCAATTTAATGTGACTGGATTTACGGCGATCCGAAGATTCCCACTAGCTTTCATTTAGAATCAACACGATGACTTCATTAAACACTGCAACTCAATCGGACTCGTTGGGAATCACCCAACGCAGTCAAATCAAACGATTACCTCAACGCGGTAACTACGATCGCTCACTGATCGATCAAATCCTGGACGAAGGTTTGGTGTGCCATGTGGGGTTTGTGGTCGAGGCTCAACCCTTTGTCATTCCCACAGCCTACGGTAGAGTGGGCGATCGCTTGTACATTCATGGCTCTCCCGCCAGTCGAATGCTCCGGATGCTCAAGGGGAATATTGAGATGTGCGTTACAGTCACACTGCTAGATGGTCTGGTGCTAGCGCGATCGGCATTCCACCATTCGATGAATTATCGCTCTGTAGTGATTTTCGGCAAAGCCGAGGTAGTCGAAGAGGCAACCGAAAAATTGGCAGCGTTAGAAGCATTTACAGAACATGTTGTTCCGGGTCGCTGGTCAGAGGTGCGTCCTCCCACTGCGACTGAGATTGCCGGAACCCTTGTTCTATCTCTTCCCTTAAGCGAAGCGTCTGCCAAAGTGAGAACCGGACCACCCAAAGACGATGAAGCCGATTATACATTACCCGTTTGGGCAGGAGAATTGCCATTACACTTGACTCCCTTGGCTCCCATTCCCGATCCTCAGCTATTATCTAAGATTGAGTTGCCAGCTTCCGTGCAGCATTATACTAGGAGTTTCTCGGAGAATGCGGAATGAGGAGAAAAGTCGGAAATTCATTGCTTGCTACTCGCCATCCAGAAACCGTTGGGTTAGCTTTTGGATTTCTAGGCGTTCTCATCTTCAGTCTGACACTGCCAGCTACTCGTCTGGCTGTGGCTGAGTTAGATGCCACTGTTGTTGGGTTAGGACGGGCGGTTATGGCAGCAATTCTGGCAGCACTACTATTAAAAGCTACACGACAACCTCGACCCTCTCGGCAACATCTACCCAGTCTGGTCATCATTGCTGTGGGTGTGATTGTCGGGTTTCCGTTGCTCTCAGCTTGGGCAATGCGTTCATTACCTGCGGCTCATGGTGCGATCGTCATCGGGATTTTGCCCTTAGCGACTGCAATCGCAGGTGCGTTGCGAACGGGCGATCGTCCCTCTTTTGCCTTTTGGTTGTGCAGTAGCTTAGGAAGCGCTGTCGTCGTCCTCTTTACCATTTTTACCGGAGGGGGTAGTCTTCAGATGGCGGATCTAGCTCTACTTGGTGCAGTAGCCGCAGCAGCGATCGGGTATGCCGAGGGGGGACGATTATTTTGCGAGTTGGGTGGTTGGCAAGTAATTTGTTGGGCATTGGTTCTGTCTGCTCCTTTTCTAGCAGTACCCGTTGCACTCACCATTGTTCACCAGGGGTTACACGCTTCCCTCCAGTCCTGGTTGGGCTTCGGCTATGTTAGTGTGTTCAGCATGTTTCTTGGCTTTTTTGCCTGGTATCACGGACTGGCGATTGGGGGAGTGGCGCGAGTTAGTCAAATCCAACTCTTACAGCCCTTTTTAACGCTCTTTGCCTCAGCGTTACTGCTGCATGAACAGGTGACATTGTTAACAATTGGAGCAGCATTCATTGTGGTGGCGATGGTTGCATTCAGCAGAAAAGTACCAATCTCACGTTCCATTAGAACGTGTGGAGAACTTTAGCCAATTCCCCAAAAGATCATAATGCAGGGAGGAATCGGGTCTGGCTTGAGGAACTTATAGTGGTTCTCAGCTGGGTGAAACATAGCGGTTCTCAGTGGGTGAACCATCTAATCAGCGACCACTAAGCCGATCCGGGTCTTTTGGTGCTTTTGAAGAGATGGAACAAAAAAACAACGTTTTAGAGTTTTCATAATCAGAGAGTGTTTTTTCGGGGGAGATAAGCGGGGAGAAGTTTCTTTAAAGACACTCAGTATTGGAGTTTTGAATAACTGGCTGAGGAAATACGGATAATGGACATGACAAATTGACTCAGCAGTCTGGACATGCTGAGAGAGGAGTAGATGTCAGGTGAGTTTAGGTTTTAAGCAGGCTTTTGACTCAGGTGTTTCACTGCCTTTTTCGGTTTAGTCGTAGTCTTTTTTACCACTGGGTAGCGAGTTCTCTTCGGACGCGACTGACCCTTGGGCCAACCGGGAGACTTTCCTCGGGGTTTGGGGTCACCTGCGGGGGTGCCAATCGCCGCTAAAAGTGCGGCAAACCCCTGAGCCACTCGTCCGGGAGTTAAATCTGTCTGTTGCTTCTGCCAAGGTAGAGGATTATCAATAACTATCTCACGAGCCAGCCATAACTGCCAACTGAGCAACGGCATGAGGTCGCTCCAGCGTTCAGCTAGCTTGGTTGTACCGTAGTGAGGCAGTGTCCAATGTAATCTCTGCTTCGCGAACCGATTCCAATGGTCAACTGCAAACCTGCGGAGGTAATGTCGCCATGTCTGCTCCAACGCAGGCATTGACTCACCCAGCCAAACCAGCCACATCGGCTTGGGGGAGCGCTTGCTGGCATGCTTGCCAGAAACGGTAATCCGTAGCACTTGTAGCGGATGCACAGCAGCGGCGCGCAAGTGTAACCCAGCAAGCGTGTTGAATCCGGACTGTTCCCCACTTCGGGTCTTCGATCTCTAATGTGGCAGTGGGCTCTCCCCAAGTGCTGGAGTCAGCCAGTTTAAATTTATGACCATGAACTTTGGGCCGTCCCTTACCCGAGTAAGGCGGTGGAGCACCCCATAAGCACATGTTTGGGCGAAGTCTTAATAACAGGTCGGCTTTAATCCCAGATGTCTGTTTGACGAACGAAGCATTCCCATATTCACTGTCATAAGCCACTATCGGCCGCATTGACAAATGCTTGCAGACCTGTTTAAGTTGAAATGCTGCTCGGCTCAAAGGCGTCTCAAAGCTTGTAATCCGCTCATGTCTTAGGGGTAATGCCCAACTTCCTTCTGTCTCAGGTATCCAGGCGATAGTGCTGAACCCATGCCCTACAGCAATCGGCTTGTTGCCTGCTATCTGCGTTGGTTGGTGTTCAATTGTTCGGTCTTTTAGTGTCCGAGCATAGGATCGCGACCAGGCGGTATGATCTCCTGCCAACAGAGGCCGTCCCTCGGTTAACATGTGTTCAATGCCCAGCCTCATTAGTTTATGTCTTTGCGGTCGGCTGGAACGCAATCCGGCATATAGACTCGACCACGCTCGTCGAAACACTGGCGACAGCGACAGTTCTACAAAAGAGTTGACTCTTGGACTTGTCAGGACTGCATCCATCAGGTCAAAAATTGCATCTTTGCCTCTGCCTAAAAGTGTGTACGCTGATTGACAGAACTGCTTCAGTTTGTCGAAAATCATCTCGGTAGATTTGAGAAGTAACGTTTATCTCATCATCTACCCATCGGCAGCCTGTGAGCCTCTCACGCTGCCTTTCCTCGGTTTTTAGTCAAAACTCCAAATTCAGGAATGGGCAAAAAAACATGTCGAACCCGAAACGGTGAGGCAGAAGTTGCTGCACTTGAAAGCTAAATCAGCCAAGTTTCAGACAGCTTATGACTTTCCTGATGCTTACCGCACCAGCAATAGCCTTGACCGCCTGATGAACTATCAAGACCGAGTACTCTATAGTATGCAATATTTCCATCGCTCTAAGGAACTGGAGTTTTGAATCTTACCGTTCGCGTAATAAACAGCAGAAAAGATTAAATTAGGGGGAATTGGTCAAAGCGGCATCCAGCATAGAAGCCAGAGCTCTGGCTGGAAGATGGCAGAACCAATCAACATTACCTCAGAACGCGTCGATGACCTGGTACTCCTGCTGCATGTGATGATGCAGATGAGACTCCCCGAAACACTCAATCAGCACTTACCGAGGCACTGG
>JAABUQ010010976.1_pt1 | contig 11732 bp, 12 predicted proteins | sample 5560001 | NCBI WGS metagenome assembly JAABUQ01 (sample SAMN10711888, study PRJNA513371) | rock metagenome | isolation source: Antarctica rocks | place: Antarctica: Victoria Land, Finger Mt nord | collected 2015-12-18
GCCCTGAGCCACGCGCCGGGCGACGCTCCGAACTACGCCCATTGGCTGATGTGGTCGCACGGCGCGCGGCTGGTGGACGAAGAGGGCCGGGTGGCGATTGACAGCAAGGAGACCCGCGAGGCCCTGGACTACGCCCGCGCCATGCAGGACACCATGATCCCAGGCACGATGTCCTGGAACGGCGCCAGCAACAACCAGTCCTTCGCCGCGGGCGAGATCGGGCTGACGCAGAACGGCGTCAGCATCTACTACGCCGCCAAGACGTCCAAGGACCCGAAGCCGCAGGCCGTGGCCGCCGACATGGACCATGCCTCCATGCCGTTCGGGCGCGCGTCCAAGTCACCGGAATCCTGCCTGGTGCTGAACGCGATGGTGTTCAGGCACGGCAAGTTCCCGAACGCCGCCAAGGAGTACCTGCGCTTCATGATGGAGGAGCCGCAGTACGACCCGTGGCTGACCGGCTGCCTCGGCTACTGGTCGCAGCCGCTGCGGGCCTATGCCGGCAGCCGGGTCTGGGAGACGGACCCGAAGCTGGCGGTGTTCAAGGCGGCGATGGACACCCCGTTCCACGACGGCTACGCCGGCCCGATCAACGCGGCGGCCGGGTCGGTCCTGAACGACTGGGTGCTGGTGGACCTGTTCGCGCGCGTGGTGACGAACGAGGCGTCCGCCGAGGACAGCATACGCCAGGCCGTCCGCGGCGCGCAGCGCTACTTTAAGTGAGGAAAGGGGCGGCGGGTCACGCCGCCCCGCTCCGGCCCGGCAGCGCCCAGATCAGGCAGCGCGGCCGAAATACGACCTCGTGGCCGCCGCCTGCGTCTCGTAGATCGAACCTTGGCGGAGCGGCGGCGGCAGCGGCATACGCACCGGGACGGGCGCCAGCCGCGGCTCGGTGACGCTGCCGCCGGACAGCAGCCGGCTGTCGAACTCGGTGAAATCCTTCACGCCGGCCAGGGGCCAGGCGTCGCTAACTGCCACTTCGTACAGCAGCAGGTTGCGTGGACGGTCCGAGGTGTTGAGCGCCGACCCGTGCAGCGCCCTGACGTGGTGGAACGACATGCCGCCGGCACGGCCCATGCAGGGCACGGCGCGGCTGATCTCGGCCCCGATCAGGTCGGGATCAATCAGCCCGGCGAAGCGCCCGTCCTCGCCATGGTGGCTCCAGACCGGGCTGGCATGGGTGCCGGGGGTGACGAGCATCGGGCCGTTGGACAGGTCGGTGTCGTCGAGCAGCACGCCGATGGCCAGGATGTCGTCGTTGGTGTGCGGGTAGAAGGCCCAATCCTGGTGCCACTCGACCGGCGAGCCGAAATGCGCCGACTTCATGTTCAGCTTGGAGCCGTGCAGGCGCAGGCCCGGCCCGATCAGCTTCGCCAGGATGTCCAGCACGGCCGGGCCGCGCACGATCTCGTCGAACAGCTTGTGGACGCGGTGCGGCGTCTTGATGCGGCGGACGCGGGGAGCCGCCGGGGTGTGGCCGGGTTCCAGGTCGTAAACGTCGGTGTGCTCCGTCGTGGCGGCTGACGCGGCGACCAGCTCCGCCACGACGCCGCGCAAGGCGGCCAGGGTTTCGGCGCCAAGCACCTCCGGCACCATCAGCACGCCGTCGCGCTTGTAGGCATGCACGTCGTCGTTGGAGATCATGTCACCCGATCCTCACCTGCCTTCCCTAAATGATAGCGCTGTCATTCCCGAGGTGGCAAGCGGAAACTTGCCCAGCTCCGGGCAAGGCGGCTAACCCCCGTGGGCATGGACAGGCACGCGGGCGAACAGGACACCAGCACCGCCACCCTGGCCGCCGTCGCCCGGCGTGCGGGCGTGTCCCCCATCACCGTCAGCCGGGTGGTGCGCCTGCCGGGCATGGTGGCCCCCAGGACGCGCGAGCGGGTCGAGGCTGCGATGCGCGACCTTGGCTACGTGCCGAACCTGCTGGCCGGGGCGCTGGCGAGCGCCCGGTCCAACACGGTCGGTGTGCTGGTGCCGACCATCGCCAACTCGATCTTCGCCGACACGGTGCAGGGCCTGTCGGACGGGCTGGAGCCGTCCGGCGCCTCGGTCATCCTGGCGCAATCCGGTTACGACGCCCTACGGGAGGACCGCTGCCTGGTGGCGCTGCTGTCCCGGCGCCCGGACGCGGTCGTCATGGTGGGGTCGCCGGCCAGCGCCGCCGGGTCGGCTCTGCTGCGCCGGGCGCGCATCCCGGTGGTCGAGACGTGGGACCTGCCGGAGGCGCCGATTGATGCCGTGGCCGGCTTCGACAACCATGCGGCCGGGGCGGCGGTGGCGCGGCATTTCCTGGCGGACGGCCGCCGCTGCCTGGCGTTCATCGGCGGGGACGACCCGCGGGCGGCCCGGCGTTGGCAGGGCTTCCTCGCCGCTGCAACGGAGGCCGGGCTGGAGCCGCCGCGGCGCGTCATCCTACCGCGCGATGCCGAAGCGGGGGAGGCGGCCTTGGCGGGTCTGAGCGGGATCGATGCCGTGTTCTCGGCCAACGACGCCCATGCCATCGGCCTGCTGGCCGGATTGCGGCGGGCAGGGCTGGCCCGCCGTGGCGCGCGGCAGCCGGTCGCCGTGGTGGGGCTGGGAGACCTGGAGATGGGTCGCTTGTCCGACCCTGCACTCAGCACCGTCCGCATTGACGGCGCCGCCATCGGCCGGGCCGCGGCGCGGCTCGTGATGGATATGACCGGGCCGCGGCGCGTTGACCTGGGGTTCGAGCTTGTCCTGCGGGACAGCGGGTAGGCGGTTGGGATCAAGGGCCCGGATGGGTCATTGACGCGCGAGGACTAAATATTTTATATTTTCCTGAATGGCACGGGAGCGCGACAGTGCAGGCGCCCGATACCGTCACGCGCACGACCATGGCCGAGCAGGCCTACGCCGCCCTCAAGGCGCGGATCGTGGGCGGCGAGCTGACATGCGGGCAGCGGCTGCTGCCGCACGCCCTTGCGGCTGCGCTCCAGGTCAGCCTGACGCCTGTGAAGGAAGCGCTGTTGCGCCTGGAGCGGGATGGCCTTGTGGAGACCGAAGCCCGGCGCGGCGTGGTCGTGCGCCGGTTCCACGCTGAGGAGATACGCGACCTCTATGGCCTCCGCACTCTGCTGGAGGTGGACGCGGTGCGGGCCGGCTTCGCCAGAGGCGGCATCGCATCGGACCTGATCGACGCGATGGAGGCGGAACAAGCGGCGCTGATGGCGGCGCTCCGTCACCGCACCCTGCCCGGCCTGAACACCGCATTGCAGCACGACCGTGCCCTGCACGCCCTGATCGTTGGCCTGGCCGGCAACAAGCTGGGGGTGGCCTGGCACGCGCAGGCCATGATGCAGACCCACACCGTCCGCATCTACACGCCCGCCACCTACACGCCCAAGCTGCTGCGGGACGAGCACGGCGCCATCATCGCGGCCCTGCGGTCCGGTGACGAGCATGCGGCATCGGACGCGCTGCGCCGCCACCTCGACCGCAGCCTGCGGGACCTGTTGACGCGCGTGGCGGCGATGGACGGCATGGGGGACGGCCTGGGTGCCGGGCCATGAGCCTCCTGGACGCCTTTGACTTCTCAGGCACGCTTGCGCGCTGGCCGGACCTGGCCTGGGGCGCCCTGAACACGGTGTGGATCGCCGTCGCTGCAATGGCGGGCGGCTTGCTGATCGGATGCGGCGCGGCCTGGGCCAGCCTGTCCCGCCACCGGGCGGTGCGGCTGCTGCCGGTCGGCTATGTCGAGATGATCCGCAACACGCCGTTCCTGGTCCAGGCCTACATCATGTATTTCGGCCTGCCGGCCATCGGGCTGCGGCTGACCGCCTACCCGGCCGCGCTGCTGTCGCTCAGCATCTATGCCGGCGCCTATGCGACGGAGATCATCCGGGCGGGCGTCGAGGATGTGCCGGCAGGGCAGGTCGAGGCCGCGCGGTCGCTCGGCCTGTCGTGGCTGATGACCTTGCGCCTGGTCGTGCTGCGGCAGGCCCTGGCAGCCGTGTATCCCGCGCTGGCCAGCCAGTTCGTACTGGTGATGCTCGCCAGCAGCCTGGTGTCCGCCATCGCCGTGCCCGAACTGACCGCGGCGGCGAACGACATCCAGGGCCAGACCTTCCGCAGCTTCGAGGCGTTCCTGGCCGTCGCGGCGATCTACCTGGCCCTGACAGCGCTGCTGCGGGCGGGGATGGCCGGGCTGGAGCGCCGGGTCTGCGCGTTCCGCTTCGCGGGCGCCCGCTGATGTTCCAGACCTTCGGCTGGCCGCATGTTCGGTTCCTGGCAGCCGCCTTGCAGTGGACGGCGGCACTGGCCGGGATGGCGCTGGCCTGCGGGATACTGGGCGGCGCGCTGATGGTGGCGCTGCGCCTGTCGCCGTCGCGCCCCCTGCGCTGGGCGGCGGGCGCCGTCACCTATGTCGCGCAGGGCACGCCGCTGCTGGTGCAGTTGTTCCTTGCCTACTTCGGCGCTGCGGCGCTCGGGTTGGAGGTGCCGCCGCTGGCCGCGGCCGCCGCGGCCTTCACCCTGTGGGCCAGCGCCTTCCTGGGCGAGATCTGGCGCGGCGCCATAAACAGCGTGCCGCGCGGCCAGCGCGAGGCGGCCTTGGCGCTTGGCCTGCGGCCCAGCCAGGTCATGCGCCGCGTCGTGCTGCCCCAAGCCGTCCGCCCGGCCATCCCGCCCACGGTGGGCTTCCTGGTGCAGCTCGTGAAGAACACCGCCATCGCCTCGATCATCGGCTTCCGGGAGCTGACGCGGGCCGGGCAGCTCGTGGCCAACATCACGTTCCAGCCGATGGCGGTCTTCCTGGTCGTAGCGCTGTTCTACTTCGCGTTGTGCTACCCGCTCTCGCTCGCCGCCCGGCGGCTGGAGCGGCGGCTGGGCATCCAGGCCCGCATCGCCGCGCCCTTGACCGTTTAACGAACCAAGGAGGAAACCCATGTCCCTGTCCCGACGCCTTTGCTTCGGCGCCGCCACGACAACTGCCAGCGCGACCTTTGCCGCCCTGGCCCCGCCCGCCGCCGCGCAGGCCGCCGCCGGCAGCACGCTCGACACCGTGACGAAGCGCGGCACGCTGATCGTCGGCGTGTCGCTGGGCACGCCGCCCTACGGCATCACCAACACCGACATGGAGCCTGACGGCTACGACGTTGCGATGGCCAAGCTGCTGGCCCGGGAGCTGGGCGTGAAGCCGCAGATCGTGGACACCGTCGCCGCGAACCGCATCCCCTCGCTCACGTCGGGCAAGGTTGATGTCGTCATCTCCTCGTTCTCCATCACGCCGGAACGGGCGAAGGCCATCGCCTTCAGCAACGCCATCTATGTGGACCAGCAGGTGGCGGTCGCGCCGAAGCCGGTTGCGATGGCCGGGCTTGCGGACATGAAGGGGCAGCGGATCGGCGTCACCCGCTCGACCACGAACGACATCGTGCTGACCCGGCGTGCGCCCGAGGGCACCAGCATCCAGCGCTATGACGACGACGCCAGCACCAACCAGGCGCTGCTGGCCGGCCAGGTGCAGGCCATCGTGTCCAGCGGCGCCCTGGCCGCGGCCATCAAGGACCGCAACGCCGCCCTCGCCCTGGAGACCAAGTTCGTGGTCAGCGAGGCGCCGATGGCCATCGGCCTGCGCCGCGGCGACGCGGACTGGCTGCATTGGATCAACACCTGCCTGTTCATGCTGTGGACCAACCGGGACCTGCAGGCGCTGCAGCAGCGGTGGATGGGCGCCGCGAACGCGGAGCAGCCGCGGTTCGGCTGACCCGGCGATGGCCCGCATCGTCCGCGTCGAGGCCTGGCTGGTGGACCTGTCGCCCCTGGTGCGCCGGGTGGACGCCATCCAGAGCTTCGTCAGCCAGGAGACGCCGATCCTCCGCATCACCGACGCCGAGGGCGCCACCGGCACCGGCTACAGCTACACCATCGGCACTGGCGGGGCTTCGGTCATGGCGCTGCTGGACCGCACCTTTGCCCCGGCGTTGCTGGGGCGGGACGCGGCGGAGGTCGAGCGCATCTGGCGCAACCTGAGTTTCCTGACCCACGCCACCACGGTGGGCGCGATCACCGCGCTCACGCAGGCCGCGGTGGACACGGCGCTGTGGGACCTGCGCTGCCGCCACGCCGGGCTGCCGCTGCATGTGATGGCCGGGGGCGCCCAGTCCTCGGTCCCGATGTACACGACCGAGGGCGGATGGCTGCACTTGGAGCCGGCGGCCCTGGTTGAGGACGCGCTGCGGGCCAAGGCGGCGGGCTTCGGCGGCGCCAAGGTCAAGGTCGGGCGCCCCCATGTGTCCGAGGACGTGACGCGGCTGCGGGCCGTGCGGGAGGCGGCCGGCCCGGCGTTCGAGGTGATGACCGACGCCAACCAGGCCTTCACCGTGGACGAGGCGGTCCGGCGTGCCCGGCACATGGAGCCGCTGGATGTCGCATGGTTCGAGGAGCCGCTGCCGGCCGACGACCTGGGCGGCCATGCCCGGCTGGCCCGCGCCACCACACTGCCGGTTGCCGTGGGGGAAAGCCTGTACAGCCTCCTGCACTTCCGCGAGTACCTGCAGGCCGGCGCGTGCAGCGTGGTGCAGGTGGACGCCGCCCGCGTCGGCGGGATCACGCCCTGGCTGAAGGTCGCCCACCTCGCCGAAGCCTACAACGTCCCGGTCTGCCCCCACTTCCTGATGGAGCTGCACGTCGCCCTGTGCTGCGCCGTGCCGAACGGCCGCTGGGTGGAGCACATCCCGCAACTCGGCCGCATCACGGCCGCGCCGATGCGGATGGAGGGCGGGCGGGCATTCCCCTCCGGCCAACCGGGTCTGGGCATCGAGTGGGATTGGGACGCCATCAACGGCCTGGCCGAGCCGTGCCTCCACTTTGACCAGAGGGACACGGGATGACCTATGCGCTAACCGTGCGGCTGGAGACCTGCTACACCGGCGTGCTGCACGACGTGATGCGGGCGATGGGGTTGCGGGACTTCACCTTGCCACCCGAGCTGCGGCCGATCATGCCGGCGCAGGCCATGGCCGGCCCGGTGTTCACCATTGATGGCATGGTGGACACGGCGGCGGACGGCCACCGCACCCTGCTGGAATGGACCGGCCTACTGTCCAAGGCGCCGGCCGGGTCGGTCTGGGTGTGCCAGCCGAACGACCGCCTGGTGGCGCACATGGGGGAGCTGTCGGCCGAGACGCTGAAGAACAAGGGCGTGCGCGGCTGCCTGGTGGACGGCTTCGCGCGCGACGCGAGCTTCCTGATCGCGATGGGCTTCCAGACTTGGTGCCGCGGCTTCACGCCGCGCGACATCGTGGGCCACTGGCTGCCCCGCGCCACGGATGTGCCGGTCCGCATCGGCGACGTGACGCTGCATCCTGGCGACTACCTTGTGGCGGACCGGGACGGCGCGGTCTGCGTGCCGCGCGGCCAGGCCGAGGAGGTGGCCCGCCGGGCCGAGGCGGCCATCGCCACCGAGAACAAGGTCCGCACCGCCATCCTGGGCGGCATGGACCCGCAGGAGGCCTACCTCGCCCATGGCAAGTTCTGATCCCGCCAACGCCGCGGGGCGCGACCCCCGCCTGCTGCTGCTGCACCCGGCCGACAACGTCCTGGTAGCCCGCCAGCACGTGCCGCCCGGGGAGGCGCTGCTGCTGGACGGCCAGGTGGTTCGTCTGGCCGTGCCCCTGCGGCTGGGCCACAAGATAGCGCGCCGGGCCATCGCGGCCGGCGAGGCCGTCACCAAGCATGGCGCCCCAATCGGCTGCGCGACATCCGGCATCCACCCCGGGGAGCATGTCCACCTGCACAACGTCCGCAGCGGCTACACCGCGAGCGTGGCGCTGGTGGGCGCAGACGATGCGGCGCTGAACCTGGCCGGGTCGGACGGACCTGGCCCTTACGACGCAGGAGCGCGGAATGGTTAGGATCGGGGCGGGAATGCAGGGCTGGCTGCGCCAGGACGGGCGCAAGGGCATACGCAACCATATCGCCGTCGCTTACCTGGTGGAGTGCGCGCACCACGTGGCGCGCGAGATCGCGGCGCCGCTGCGCGACGACGGCGTCCACCTGATCGGCTTCCCCGGCTGCTACCCCAACGACTATGCCCTGCACATGATGGAGCGGCTGTGCACGCATCCGAACGTGGGCGCGGTGCTGCTGGTCAGCCTGGGCTGCGAAAGCCTGGACCGCCACCGCCTGCGCTGCACGATCGGGGCCAGCGGACGCCCGGTCGAACTGGTGGTGATCCAGGGCACGGGCGGCACCCGGGCCAGCATCGCCCAAGGCCGCGCCTGGGTGGCCGCGCAACGGGCGGCGCTGGACGGGGCGCTGATGGTGCCGATGGCGGCGTGCGACCTGGTCGTGGGAACGGTATGTGGCGGATCGGACGGCACCTCCGGCCTGACCGGCAACCCCGCGGCCGGCATCGCCTTCGACCTGCTCGGCGCAGCGGGTGCAGCCTGCATCTTCGAGGAGACGGGCGAGCTGATCGGCTGCGAGCACATCATGGCCGCCCGTGCCGCCACGCCCGCGCTCGGCGCGGAAATCCGCGCCAGCGTGGACAAGGCCGCGCGCTACTACGAGACGATGGGCTATGGCAGCTTCGCCGCTGGCAACGCCGAGGGCGGCCTGACCACCATCGAGGAGAAGTCGCTCGGCGCCTACGCGAAGTCGGGGTCGGCCACCATCACCGGCCTCATCAAGCCCGGCGACATACCGCGCCGCGGCGGGTTGTACCTGCTTGATGTCGTGCCGGACGGTGAGGTGCGGTGGGGCTTCCCCAACATCAGCGACAATGCGGAAATCGTCGAGCTGATCGCCTGCGGCGCGCATTGCGTGCTGTTCGTGACCGGCCGCGGCTCCGTGGTCGGCTCGGCGATCTCGCCCGTGGTGAAGATCTGCGCCAATCCCGACACCTACCGCCGTATGGCGGACGACATGGACGTGGACGCCGGCCGCATCTTGGACGGCCGCGCAGAGTTGGCGGAGGTCGGCGAGGAGATCGCCGCGCTGGTGCTGGGCCTTGCCGCCGGCGGGCGCACCCGGTCGGAGGAGCTGGGGCACCAGGAGTTCATCTTGACCTACAAGAGCTTCGAGCCAATCGGGCCAGCCTGCCTACCGGCCTGAACGGCCGCCGCAAGAGGACGGGGAAGGGCCACCAGGATGCGCGTCACCGCCATCGAGACGATCCGCCAGTCCGACCGCCCAGCTTACCTTTGGCTGCACGTACACACGGATGAGGGACTGATCGGCTTGGGGGAGGCCCAGCGCGGGACGGAGGCCGTGGACGCCGTGCTGCATGGCCCGGCGGCGGCGCTCCTGCTCGGCCAGGACCCGCTGGACGTGGAGCGCCACAACGGGCGCCTGCTCGGCGGCTACCTGGGCTTCAATGCGTCCTCTGCCGAGACGCGCGCCGCCGGGGCGGTGGACATCGCGCTCTGGGACCTGCTCGGACAGGCGCTGGGCCAGCCGGTCAGCCGGCTGCTGGGGGGCAGCGTCCGGGGTAGCATCCCGGCCTACAACACTTGCGCCGGGGACGGCTACAACCGGGCGCAGGAGCGCCGCGTGGTGCGCCCTGGCGACCCGCCGCTGCCGGGCGCGTCCGTGGAGGCGGACGACCAAGCCTGGTTCATGCACGCCGCGGACGACCTGGCCGGGAGCCTGCTGGCGGACGGATTTGCCGGCATGAAGATTTGGCCGTTCGACCCCTGGGGACTGGACACCGGCGGCACTTACGCTTCGGCCCGGGCGATCCGTGCCGGGCTTGAGCCGTTCGAGAAGGTCCGGCGCGCGCACGGGACTGACATGGAGCTGCTGGTCGAGCTGCATTCGCTCTGGTCCGTGCCGGCGGCGTCGCGCATTTGCGCGGCGCTGGAGCCGCTGGGGCCACTTTGGGTCGAGGACCCGGTCCGGCGGATGGACGACGTGGCGGCGGTGGCCGCCGTCGCGCGCTCGACCCGCATCCCGCTTGCGGGCGGGGAGACGCTGGCCAGCCGGCCGATCTTCCGCGACCTGCTGAACCAGGATGCCCTGGGCACGGTCATCATAGACCTTGGCTGGTGCGGCGGCCTGAGCGAGGCGCGGCGCATCGCCGTGCTGGCCGATAGCTGGGCGCGCCCGGTCGCGCCCCATGACTGCTCCGGCCCGGTGTCCTTCGCCGCCTCGGTCCACCTGGCCATGCACGCGCCGAACGCGGCGTTCCAGGAGTGCGTGCGCGCCTTCTTGCGGGGCTGGTATCGCGACACCGTGACCAACCTCCCGAACGTGGCGGGCGGGGCCGTTCACGCCTTGCCCGGGCCTGGGCTGGGCACGCGGCTGCTGCCCGGCTTCGCCGACCGGCCTGGCGCCGTTGTCCGCCGGACAACAAAGGAAACGCTCTGCTGAGAAGGATTGGCCTGGCGAGCAGTGTTGCATGTGTGGACGGCCCCTTGGGTGCAAGGGGTATGCTGCGGGTTCTGACGAACGGTGCGACGGCGGTCATGTGTCCGGCCTGTGACGCGGCACGCTGACCGCTGGCCCAGATGGGTTCCGCGAACAAGCCCCAAACACGGAGGCGGCATCGGAATGCCTGTGCAACACGCGGGGTTCCTCGTTCGTCGGCTCGACCGATCATCATCTCCTGCAGCTTTCTTTGCACCCAGGCACCGGCGAGCGGGTCAGGCGGCCGCGGCAGCCCCGGCCGCCGGCGCGGCGGCCTTCTTGCTGCCCCGATACGCCTCCCCGGTCGCCATCATGGCCCACGCGATGCGGGCCATCTTGTTGGCCAGAGCCACCGCCGCTAGCTTGCGCGGCTTGCGCTCCAGCAAGGCCAGCAGCCAGGCCGAGGCGCTCTTGCTCCCCGGCTTGGCATATTGGATCACCGCCGTTGCTCCCAGCACCAGCAGCTGCCGCAACCGTTCGTTGCCGGCCCGGCTGATGCCGCCCAGGCGCTGGCGCCCGCCTGTCGAGTGCTCCTTGGGCACAAGACCCAGCCAGGCAGCGAAGTGCCGCCCGGAGGTGAACCGACCCGGGTCGATCGTGAGCGCCAGGCTCAGCGCGCCGATCGGGCCGATGCCGGGCACCTCGGCCAGCATCTGGCTGACCGGGTTGGCCTTGTGCTGCCGCTTCATCCGGCATTCCAACTCCCCGATGCGCTCGTCGAGCTGGGCCACTTGCCCGCCCAGGAACGCCAGCATCTCCTTGGCCGCGTCCGGCACTGCCGCCTCGGCCGCCACGACTTCGAGCAGCGCTGGCAGCTGGTTGATGTTCTTGGCTGCGATGATGCCGAACTCGGCGGCATGGCCGCGCACGGCGTTGACCAGCTGCGTCCGCTGCCGGACTAGAAGCTCACGCGCCGAGAGCACGATCGCCTCAGCCTGCTGCTCGGCCGACCTCACCGGCACGCCAGGCATGTCCGGCCGCGACGCTGCCTCGCTGATCGCCTCGGCATCGTTGCGGTCGTTCTTGCCGCGCCGGACGAACGGCTTCACGTACTGCGGCGGGATCAGCTGCACCGTATGACCCATGGCCGCCAGCCTGCGGCCCCAATGGTGCGAGCCGCCGCACGCCTCCAGCGCCACGTGTGTTGGCGGTAGCTTGGCGAAGAACGCCTCCATCTCGGCCCGCCGCATGTTGCGGCGTAGAACAGCCTTCTCGTCCTGGTCCACGCCATGCAGGGTGAACACGGCCTTGGACGTGTCGAGGCCAATGCGCTTGAGGTTCATGCGGACGGTCCTTCAGGTTCGGATGTTGACAACCAGACCTTGGCACGAGATGCCGCGGGGCCGTCCACCCCAACA
>JAABUQ010010977.1_pt1 | contig 11731 bp, 15 predicted proteins | sample 5560001 | NCBI WGS metagenome assembly JAABUQ01 (sample SAMN10711888, study PRJNA513371) | rock metagenome | isolation source: Antarctica rocks | place: Antarctica: Victoria Land, Finger Mt nord | collected 2015-12-18
GTTCCGGGATATCCAGGGGTACGCCCGCCATCACTCAGCTCCGGCGGACGAGTTCGATGAATTTGTCGAGCTTGGCAGGGTCCAGGTCTCGCATTGCCTGGAACATCACCGGGAGTCGTTCGACGACCTGGGCATCCGAGAGGAGGTCTGCCGGGATCTCCCCGCGAGCTGCCGCGGCCAAGTCGAAGAACTGAAACCAGTCGTCCGAGTCGCGGCTCAGACTAAGAGCCTCGGCGTACTCGCCCAGCTTCTCGTCCCCGTGGGGAGGGGCCATGATCCCCCGCTCCAGCCTGCTGATGTTGCCTGCATCGAAGCCATGACGCTCACAGAAGGCCCGAAGCGTCAGGCCCGTGTCGGCTCTCCTCTGCTTGAAGAATTCGCCGAACGTCTTGGCTGCCATCGTCTGTCTCCTCTGCTCTAGGACTCGCTCCTCGAAAGGGGTTGCCGACCGTCTTATCGGCTGTCTCACCCTCCTCCTGTTGTACGGATCTTACAACACTTCGGTTCGGGGTCAATCTCGCCAAATCCCAAGCTCCACGAGAGTTACGTCTCCGCGTCTTCTCTGGGAACTACAGGATTGTCCAGGAAGGGACAGGATGTATCAGGAAGTACCAGGATCGCTTCAAGACGTAACAGGACAATCCAGAGACCACCGTGGAACCGACCGAGAAATTGTGGAAAAATTGATTCGAGGGCCGTTTTCTCGCTCTCCGTATCTTGTCGAACACCCAACGGGAGGACGCGTGCAGCATGCAACCGATCTCCCTAGGTTCTGAACTGATCGCGTCGGCCCCGGCCGACCTCGTTCGGATCATCCTTCGGGCCACGGATAAGCAGGTCTCGGAGAGGGCTATCGGGGACCCGGCAGGGCGGGAGGACTTTGTCATCAGTTCGGACGCCCTCAATTACTGGAGGGTCGCTTGGCGGTGCTCCGTAGAGTGGGAGACCCCGATCCTCGATCCTGCGATCGCTACGGAAGTGAAGGTAGGCATCAGCACGGCTCGGGAGTACGACCCGGACGACTTCGAGTCCGCTCTCCAGGCGACGAGTGCCAGAGCAAGGCTCCCCTTCGGCTGGACTTCCTTGGAACTTGCCTGGCAGCGGACCAAGAGGGGGCCGATCCGACTCCTCTCCCCGGACCTGGCGAACCGGAAACTTCCGACTAACATCGCGGGCATTGCCTACTACCTCCAGCTCCATCAGGGAGAAGAACCGATCCTCCTGCCCATCGATCAACTCCGGTCGCTCCTGGAGCAGCGGAAAATCGTCGTCTCCGGTGCCGTCCAACGCTTGGTCGAGGCGGGAATCGTCGCCTACTCGAACAAGAACTACCACACGGGGAAGGCGAGGGAGTTCCGATTCGTGGGGATCGAGGGCGAGCACTTCGAGAAGGCCGCCCCCGCGTCATCCTGACTATTTGCCGTCCACGAACGATGGGGACCGAAAACCGGGACCGAAAACCGGGTCAGAACGATTTGATTTCACGTTCCGTGCCGCTCGAAACTCCTTAAGACGCCGCCCGGAGCCACGCCCACGCGATGCGGGCCGTAACCGGCACGGGCCGGCGAGGCGCAGGACAGCCCCGCGAGGAGCCCGCCGCGGCGAGCCAGACCAGTCGCGGTTTCGACTTCGAGCTCATGGCGACCCCGGGAAGGGGACCGGCCGGGCCGGCGGACGCTCTCGCCCGTTCAAGAGATCTGAAGACGACCTCGCCTCCAATCCCGCAGTATCCCCGGGGACGATTCGCGTGACCGACCCGGGCCGGTCAGGCCAGGCGCTCGTGCGCCATCCACTCGCGGGCGCGGTCGCGGTGCTCGGCGGTGATGTGGGCGTTGATGGCCGTCAGGGCCGCGGTCAGGACGCCGATGTCGTCGGTCATGCCGACAACCGGCAGGAAGTCGGGGATCGCGTCCACCGGCAGGACGAAGTAGGCCAGGGCCGCCGCGACGGTCGCCTTGACCCAAAGCGGGGTCCTGGCGTCGAGCATGCAGAAGTACATCGCGACGACTTCCGAGGCCATCGGGATCTGCCGGAGGAACCGCTTCGCCTTCGGGACGAACCCCTCGCGCACCACCCGCTCGTTCCTGGCCTCGTCGGCGCCGACATAGTCCTCGGGGCGGACGGCCTCCTTGCGGAAGAGGTCCTTGATGCGGTTGGACATCGGCGGGGCTCCGGTCGGTCGGGGGGCGGCGAAGGGCGGGATGATCCCGGCGCGGTGGCCGGGCTCACTTCCGCCCCCCATATTCACTTGCTCACGCCTTGCGGAGATCCGCCAGGGCGGCCTCGGTGCGGGTGAAGATGTCGTCGATCTGGGCGGTGGACTCGAAGCCGATGACGAAGGCGTTCACCGACCCCAGGCCCAGGACGTAGCGGAGCGAGGCGTCGCGGCGCTCGGGCTCCTTGAACTGGCCCTCGGCCAGGATCTTCATGCCGATGACACCCTTGCCGGCGTCGTGCATCTCCTGGAGAACCGAGACGACCTCGTCGGGCTTCACGACCCCCTTCTCGTCGTCCATGATCTTTCCCTCGGGGTTGATCCGGGCCAGGTCGATCTCGACGAAGGGGCTCTTGGCGGCGGTGCGCAGCGGGGCCAGGCCGTGGCAGCTTGTGCCGTGGGCGCGGAGAATCCCCTGCTCCTTGGCCTTGCTGAGGTATTCCATCGAGCCCTGGTGCTTCGCGGGCCAGGGGGACTCGGTCATGCAGTGCAGCAGCACAATGTCGATCATCTCCACGCCCAGCTCCATCCGGTAGCGCTCCAGGTGGCTGCGGGCGTCGGGCAGGCTGGTGGCGTGCGACTTGGTCTGGATCACGTACTTGTCGCGGTCGACCCCCTTGAGAGCCTCGCGCAGGTACGTGTGCGAGCCGTACTGGTCGGCCACGTCGAAGAAGCACATCCCGCGGTCCAGCGCGTGGCGGACGACCCTGGTGAACTCCTTGACGCCCAGGCGGGTCTGGTTGCTCGCCTGGCCGGTGCCGACGCTGCCGGTGCCCATGCCGACCAGCGAGACCTGGATGCCGGTCTTGCCCAGCGTGACCTTCGAGGCCGGCCCTTCCGGCAGGTCGTCGCGGCGGGCGGCGGCGGCTCGGGTCGTGCCCGAGACGGCCAGGGCGGCGGTTGCGGTCGCCGTCGCGGCGGTCGCGCGGGCGAGGAAGTCGCGGCGGTTCACGGGCGGCGTCATGGCGATAGTTCCTGGGAGGTTCGGGCGGATGGGGGAGCCCGCGGGCCCGCGGTGGCTCTGGCTTCCGTCATGTTATCCGCGGCCGGGGCCTGCTACCATAGGCGTCCTTGGGCGATCGTGGGCGGGCGAAGGGAAGGGCCGGGGGCGTCGGGAATGTTCACCGGGCTGGTCGAGGCCCTCGGGCGGGTCGAGCACGCGACGGACGAGGCGGCGGGGCGGCGCCTGACGATCGCCTGGCCGGGGCGCGAACGCCCGATGGCCGTCGGCGAGAGCGTGGCCGTCAACGGCTGCTGCCTGACGGTCGTCGCCGACGACGGCCACCGCTTCGCCGTGCAGGCGGGCCCGGAAACCCTCCTGCGCACCAACCTCGCCGACAAAGCCCCCGGCGACCCGTTGAACCTGGAGCGTGCCCTGCGCGTGGGCGACCGCCTCGGCGGCCACTTTGTCCAGGGGCACGTCGACACGACCGCGACCCTCCGCGCCCGGCGGACCGAGGGGGATTGGGATTTCCTGGCCTTTGAGATCGAAGCGTCCTGGACCGTTCTGATGATCCCCAAGGGCTCCATCGCCATCGACGGCGTCAGCCTGACGCTGGTCGATGTCGGGCCCGCCAGCTTCTCCCTGATGGTGATCCCCCACACCCTGGCCGTCACCACCCTGGGGACCTTGGCGGCGGGGGCGAGGGTCAACGTCGAGGCGGACATGCTGGCCAAGCATGTGCGGAAGCTCATGACCAACTCCCGATCTTGACCGAAAGTGTTGGGCCGATGTCCGTCCGCCAGACGCAGTCGTACTTGCGCAACCTGTTCGCCAGTCGCGGGATCTCGCCCCGGCACCGGTACGGGCAGAACTTCCTGATCGACCTGAACCTGCACGAGTTGATCGCCAACACGGCCGACGTGGGCCCCCGCGACGTGGTGCTGGAGGTCGGGCCGGGGGCGGGGGCCCTGACGGGGCTGATGGCCGAGAAGGCCTCGGCGGTCGTGGCCGTGGACGTCGACCCCGGCATGGCGCACCTCACCGCGGAGGCGACCTCCGGGCGTCTGAACGTCCGGGTCCTGACCGCCGACGCCCTGGCGAGCAAGCACAAGCTGAACCCCGAAGTCATGGACGCCGTCCGCGCGGGGATGGCCGTCGCCCCCGACCGCCAGTTCAAGCTGGTGGCGAACCTGCCCTACAACGTGGCGACGCCCGTCATCAGCAACCTGCTGGTCCACCCCGAATTCCGCCCGGCCCTGCTGGTCGTGACCATCCAGCTGGAGATGGCCGAGCGCCTGCGGGCCTCGCCGCAGTCGGGCGACTACGGCGCCCTGTCGGTGCTGGTGCAGGCCCTGGGCGAGGTGGAAGTGGTGCGCATCCTGCCTCCGAAGGTCTTCTGGCCTCGGCCCAAGGTCGACTCGGCGATCGTCCGCATCCGGCCCGACCCGGCGAAGCGGGCCGCCGTGGGCGACCTGCCCTGGTTCCACGCGACGATCCGACGCATCTTCCTGCACCGCCGCAAGAACCTCAGGCGCGTCCTGTACAGCCTCTGGCGCGACCGCTGGACCAAGGCGGAAGTCGACGCGATGCTGGAGAGCCTGGGCCTCACCGGGCTGATCCGCGCCGAGGCGATGAACGTCGAGGAACTGGTCACGCTGGCCGCGGCCCTCAAGGCCCGCCTGGGGGACGCCCCGACCCTCGACGACGACGAGGCCGGGGAAGACGAGACATGATCCTTGGTTCAATGCCGCCTCGCCCTTCGGCCTACCCCACGGCGATTCAAGATCACACGGGACGGCTCGCAACCAATTGTTAAACTTCCTGAGGCGCCTATCCTATATAATGATGCCGGCCCGGGGCCCAACCCGCCCCCGGCGAAAAGACTCGGGGAGGCGCGCGATGGGCCAGAATGATCCAGAACGTGGATTCGGCGTGCCGACGACCCGGCGGTCGTTTCTACAGGTGGGCTACTCGGGCCTCCTGGGGATGGGGCTGCCGGGGTTGCTGGCGGCACGCGAGGCGGCGGCTCCCGACGCGAGTCCGGCGCGGGCGCGGGCGAAGTCGGTGATCGTGATCCTGCTCAGCGGCGGGCTCGGCCAGCACGACTCGTTCGACATGAAGCCCGAGGCGACCGAGGGGATCCGGGGCGAGTTCCAGCCGATCGACACGGCGGTGCCCGGCCTCCGGGTGTGCGAGCACCTGCCGGGCCTGGCGGCACGCGCCAGGCAACTGGCGGTCGTCCGCTCGATGGCCCACCCCGAAGGGAACCACCTGGAGGCGGTCCACCGCGTCCTGACGGGCCAGGTGTCCACCCCTCGCGGGGCCAGCGACCTCGATCGGGTCGCCTCGCGCGGCGATTTCCCCTGCTATGCGGCCGTGCTCGACCACCTGCGCCACCGCGCCGACGGCATCCCCAGCGGCGTGGCCCTGCCGACGCGGCTGGTGGAGGGCCCCCTCACCTGGCCGGGGCAGGACGCCGGATTCCTCGGCGCCCGGCACGACCCCTGGCAGCTCCGGCTCGACCCGACGCGCCCCGAGTCCCGCGACGATAGCCTCGCCCTGCCGGCCGGGCTCGACCCCGCAAGGTTGCATCGCCGCCGCCACCTGCTGGGCCAGGCCGCCCTCCCGCCGGCCGGCGACCCGTTCCTCGACCAGCAGGACGCCGCCCTGGCGCTGCTGTGCGACGGTCGCGTGGGCCGGGCGCTGGACCTCGAGCGCGAGGACCCGCGGCTGGCGGACCGCTACGGCCGGCACCTCTTCGGCCGGTCGCTGCTGATGGCGCGCCGGCTGGTCGAGGCCGGCGTGCCGATCGTGCAAGCGACGATGGGGATCGTGCAGACCTGGGACACCCACATCGCCAACTTCCCCCGCCTGCGCGACGGCCTTCTGCCCCCGCTCGACCGCGCGGTCTCGGCCCTGCTGGACGACCTCGACGCACGCGGCCTGCTGGGTGAGACCCTGGTGGTGATGCTCGGCGAGTTCGGCCGCACGCCCCGCATCGCCCCGCTGACCCCGGGCGCCGTGCCCGGGCGCGACCACTGGCCGGCCGTCTTCTCGGCCGTCTTCGCCGGTGCCGGTGTGGTCGGGGGCCAGCTCATCGGCAAGTCCGACAAGCTGGGGGCCTATCCCCTGTCCCGCGCCTTCGGTCCCCCCGACCTGGCCGCGACGATCTATCGCGCCCTGGGCGTCGACCCCGCGACCGAGCTGCGCGACCGCCTGGACCGCCCCCTGCGGCTCTGCTCGGGCGAGGTGATGGCGCCGCTCTACACCACGGCGCCGATCTAACCCGAACCTCCGGGGGATGGCGACGTGCCCGGCCCCCCGAGCAGCTTGGGGCGGGGGACCAGGTCGGTGCGAAGCCGGGTCTTGCGGCCCATGTCGTCCCAGAGCCCCGACAGGACGGCCAAGGCCGTTGCCGGCCGCGCGCGGGCCGTCGCCACGCGGCCTTCCAGGTCGAGCCGCAAGTCGTCGAGCCCCGGGCGGTCCAGCAGGCCCGAGGCCGTCACGTCGGCCAGCATGCGGCGGGTGGAATCGACCGCCGCGCGCCACTCGACGGCCCCGACGCCCGGCGGCGGCGTGTCGGCCAGGGGCTCGACGGCCGCGGCGACGTGCTCCCGGCCGTAAGCGGCCAGCTCGCGGTGGCGCGCCCGCCAGTCGCGGAAGACCAGGGAGAGCCCGCCCCAGGTCAGCGCCAGCACCAGCCCCGCAGCCAGGACGAACCGCTTCCCCGAGAGCAGGTGCCCCGAATCGTCCCCCTCGGGCCGACGATCCAGCCTCAGCCGACGGGCTGGGGTGCCGTTGCGCGCGGTCGCCAAGGGTCGCCTCGATTGCGGGGCCGGACGGGCGGAGGAACCCCGTCAGTGTAGGCCCTCGACGGCCGTCGGGAAAGGGCGACGGCGGACCTTCGCCAGCAGCACCTTCGCGTCGGAGCGGCCGGCGGGGACGGCGAGATAGCCGGCCAGGTAGGCCAGGCAACCCACGGCCAGATGCGCCATCAGGGGCATGGAGCGCGAGGCCAGGGTCGACCCGGCCGGCTCGGCCGACCAGGCCATCCGCAGCGCCCAGGACGCCGCCACCAGCGCCAGGCCCCCGGCCATCGGCGCCCCGAGCGTCCGGGACAGGAAGGCCGAGGCCCGCACCTCCAGCACCCGGAAGAGATACACCCCGGGCACGATCCCGTTGGCGATCAGGGTCGTCAGCACCGTCCCCCAGATCACCCCCGCGCAGGTGCCCGTCCGCAACGTCAGATAGTAGCTGATCGGCAGGTTCACCAACGCCCCGGCCAGGGACGAGATCGCGATCACTTCGATCTTCCCCATGCCGATGGCCATCTGGGCGTAGATCGTCAGCACCAGCGGCAGCGCCGCCACCAGGAAGAGTTGCAGCAACCCGGCCAGGGCGGGGATCTTGCTCGGCGGAAAGGCGCGGCCGACCCACAGTTGCAGGAACGGCGCCGCGTAGATCCAGGCCAGCAGGGCCACCGGCAAGAGCAGGCCGATGTGCAGCCTCGGGCCGTCGTACTTGACCCGCTCCAGGCCCTTCCAGTCCTGCGCGGCGACCAGGCTGGCGACCGCCGGCATCACCAGGTACGCCAGCATCCAGCCGGTCTGGCGGACCTGGGTGAACGGCTTGCTGACGACGTTGTATTCCGCCGTCGCCGCCCCCGGCCGCGGCAGGGCGAAGCCCAGGACCGACGTGTCGATGCTGGTGGCCAGCACCACGCTGAGCTGCATCAGGAACATGAAGAAGCTGATGTGCATGAGCGACGCGAAGTCCGCCCGCCGGGCCCCCCCCAGGCGCGGAACGAACCCCAGGTCGCGCACCATCACCCAGACCGCCGGGATCAGCGAGAGCCCGATCGCCGCCGCCGTCTGCGCCACGACGATCGCGAACAGGCCGAACCCCGCGTGCAGGCCCCCGACCAGGATCGCGAACCGCGCCAGGACGATGGCCATCTCGTACTTGGGAATGAAGTCGTACCGCCTGGCGGCTTGCAGGACGCTGGAAACCACCGTCGAGAGCCCGTAGAAGGGCGCCGTCACCGCCTGAAGCCAGAGCAGCCGGACGATCAGGGTCTTCGAGGCGCCCGAGTATCCCATGTGCGGCAAGGCCAGGTACGCGATCGCCATCAGGACGACGACCTGAGCCGCGGCCATCGCCGCGTAGAACGTCAGGCCCGCCGCCACGGCCCGCTGGACCGCCCCGCGGTCGCCGCGCGTCCAGGTCTCGGAAACCCGCCGCTGCAGCGCCGAGCTCATCCCGAATTCCAACAGGAATTGCAGGAACCCGAACGACCAGGCGAAGTAATACGCCCCGGCCTGGTCCTTGCCGACGGCTTGCAGGAGCAGCGGCACGCTCCAGAGCGCGAAGACCGCCTGCAAGGGCGTGCGCAAGGCCAGCCAGAACGTCCCGCGCAGCAGCCTGCCCAGCACCGGCGGCATCGGCCTGGAAATCGGCGGCGGGTCCGTGAGCGCGGCGGCCGGCTCGGCGGTGGTAGACAAGGCGAGGCTCCTCCGTGATCGCATCGCGCGTGTAGGCCCGCCCCATCATAAGGGTTCCGGGACGGACGGCGGAAGCCGAGATGGTAGAATGGGTCCCGGCCCGACCCCGATCAGGTGCAGCGGCTGGTTAGGCTTCTTGCTCAGCCCGCCGCTTGAGTGCCGCTGCGAACTCGTCGAACGACGGCTGGAGGTCGGGGATCGACCGCGTGATTAGAGGGGCCATCAGCCCCGAGAACACCTCTCGCATCGCGAACTCGACCCCACCGCCCTTCGGGGTCAACATGTAGGTTCGCACGCCCCCTCAGCCACGCCCGCCGGTTTGCCGGACCTTGTCGATCATCCAACCGATCATAAATCCCACCGCCGCAGCGGCGCCGGCGGCGATCCCCGCCACAGCTACCAGCGCGAGGCTGAATCCCTGGCCCCGAATGGTCACGGCCAGCACGATCGCCGCGAGGGTGCCCCCGATCGTGGAAAGGCGAGTGGCCATCGATTCCTGCGGCTTCTGCGCGGCCGGAGTCTTTCCCGGACCGATCCCGGCGGCCGGTCCCACGTCTTCGCCACCGCGATCACCGCCTGGCTTTCGCGACCCGATCCGTGCGGCCGGTTTTGTCCCGACTTTCGCCGACGACTCCCGCTGATTCTTCAGGGCGAGCCAGAGGAGGCCAAGGAATACGATGGCAACCCCGACAAGCGCCAGCCAGGCTTCGTATGGCATAGGAGTTACGCAGTTGACGGACAAAAGTTCATGAGTGCAATGCTACCTGGGAGGATTGGGTGGACTGGTAGGGCAAATGGACGCTAACCTCACCTGCTTTTCCCCTGGAAATGTTCACTACATGCACTCCAACTGCGTAACTCCTATGGCATTGATACTCCCAGTTCGTGAGCCGAGCTTCCGCCGCCTAACGACCAAGCTCAGCGAACCCGGCCTACAGTGACCCTCGAACATCGAGTCGGCCCCCGTGGCCGGGGTCCGCTGCAGCGCCGGGTTAGGCGCTCTTGTGCGCGGCCAGGAGGTGGCGAACGGCCGGGAGCAGTTCCTCGGGGACCGTGATGACGGCTCGCCCGGACTGCTCAGCCACCGCCGCCTCGTCCTCGGCGACCTGCTCGTCCTCGGACAACCCCTCGTAGTAGTCGATCAACTTCTTGACCCGCTCCGCATCCCAGCCGGCGGGAAATCTCGACTCGCTCATCGTCGCCTCCTCCGCCGATACGCCTGAAGTGCCTTGCCCCGAAGTTCGTAAGCCGTGACCACGAAGACATCGTCGCCTTCCTGATCGGGAACGTAGATGACGTGCGGATATCGCCCCGACGCCGTCTGGCCCAGCGCGTGGCGGGACGCATCGCGGCCCGACCGATCCTCGCCCGCGTGCCGTAAAACATGCTCCACCTCGGCCTCGGTCACGCCATGTCCGTTGATGTGCGGCAGACCGGTATCCGGGTCGAAGTGATAGCGAATGTCCATAGTCGAGCCCTGCGGCCCGTGCGAGCCAAGGGCCAGTATACCAGAGCGGCATTCAGTTGTCTGCCCCGGCGTCGTAGCGGACCCCGGCCACGGACCACTGCTGCTACGACAACGCACCAAGCGCGGCCCGTGGCCGGGGTCCGCTGCAGCGCGAGGTTAGGCGGCGGCCGAGGGCAGCCGAGCGACCCAGACGGGCAGCGGACGATCTGCTTCGCCTTCGCTTGCCGGGTCCGATTCTGACGCCTCAATCAATCGGATGCCGTCATGGTACGGCGAACCGAGGAAGGATGATACGACCGAATCCAGGGACGCGGCCTGCTCGACCTCACAGCCGAAGGGGAGGCGGCCGTGGCGGGTTGAGACGAGGCTGAAGCGGAGTTGGGCTGCCAGCTCGTCGTGCCAGCAGTAGAAGAGCATCGGCACGGCGTTGCGGACCGCGAGCCACCGACCCCGCGCGGCCGCGACGGCATGCACGAAGGATGCGACCTGAGCGGTGCCGAGCGCCGCAGCCTGCTGAGAAGTGACGGCGAACGACCATTGGTTCCCGCGGGCTTCGGCGACAATGTCGTCCGGCGCGATGAGGACTTCGTCGTCGGCAACCTCGGGCAGCCAGTCGAGGAACGGGTCCGCCGCCATCGCCGCCTCCGAGCCGCCTAACGCCAAAGCTCAGCGGACCCGGCCACGGACCGGTGAGCTATGCCAGAGGAGAAAGCGCGGCCCGTGGCCGGGGTCCGCTGCAGCGCGAGGTTAGGCGGCCGACTGGCCGTCGGGTGCCACTGGCTTTGCCAGTGCCGGGCCGGAGCAGAGCACTGGCAAAGCCAGTGGCACCCGAAGATTAGCGATCATCGCCAGTGCCACCCCGCCGGACCGGCCACATAGAGTACGCGATCGCATCCCCATAATGCGCCGCGTGGCCGGGTCAGCTGCAGCGCGAGGTTAGGCGGCGGCTATCTCACCGGAAGACCGGGGCACGCTCGAAGGCTCGCTTTTCCCCGGCCATCGCGCGTATTCTTCCCCCAGACTCGCCGGTTACTCGGTCTCGACGGTCCGGCATTCCTCAGAGGTTAGGCGGCGGCTCACACGCGGTCGGGGCCAGCGTTAATCGCTCGTTCGACCGAGTAGAAGACTTGCGGCCACTCACCCCACTGACGGTAGATGAACTCGGAGAGGCAGGCGAAGAAGTCGGTGAAATGCTGGCCACTCATCCAGCCTTTGGTCTGTAACTGCCAGACCCAATCTGTGAACGCCCGATGAGTGAGGATTCTATCGGCCTCGATATCGTAGGTGTCCTCTCCGATCCGGGTGGTGATCTGAAAGACGCGAGGCCCTTCCCGGAACGCAACGAGGCCGCAGACGATGTCACCAGGGGGAGCGGGCTCACGCTTCGCCGGTTTGAACTTCGACTCCACGAGAAGCCTCCCTCCGAGGAACGGCCTGAGCCGCCTAACGCCAAAGCTCAGCGGACCGCCCGCTCTTCCTGCCGGCTGGCCTGAAACCGTAATCGGCGGGTCCGCTGCAGCGCGAGGTTAGGCGGACCGACTTGACGGCGCACGGCGAACAGCCTCACGCCATCACCGCGCGACCGACAGCTTTGCGCCGATGCG
>JAABUQ010010979.1_pt1 | contig 11728 bp, 9 predicted proteins | sample 5560001 | NCBI WGS metagenome assembly JAABUQ01 (sample SAMN10711888, study PRJNA513371) | rock metagenome | isolation source: Antarctica rocks | place: Antarctica: Victoria Land, Finger Mt nord | collected 2015-12-18
CGAACAGGTTGACCTCGTATGCGGCTTCCCGTGCCCACCGTGCGGCGTCCAGCAGCGGACGCCAGAACAGCACCCCGAAGTAAACCGCCGCGATGGCGACGCCGCGCGGGTCGCCATGCCGAGCGCCCATAAGGATGCTCAGGCTGAACAGGGCAAAGAGGGTTTGGAGGGGACGGAACTCGATAAGGAAGACGGGCATCACTGGCCTTCCTGCGGCTTTGGTGGAGTTACGGGCGGCGGGCGCGAGGGGTCAAGCCACAGCGACACGCCGGCATAGTAGCGCCGCCCCGTGTTGCGGTCCGTCCGCACTTCCCCAGCGGCCAGGACCGCGCGGGGATCGGGGTTGTTCTGCACCAGGTCGCGCCAGACTGCGCCCGCTTCCACGTCCGGCCGGAATGGGCCGGCGCTGGCACCAAGGAGAACACCCAGCGTCAGCAGGCTTCCAGCCACGAAGGTGCCGCCGACAAGCAGGCCGATGCGGACGGAGAGGCCGTGATCCAAGCGGCGGATCATGCGCGCCGCTTCCTTGCGCGTGCCCTCAAAAGCCCCTTTCTCGGTGGCCGCCACCAACGCCAGCACCAGGTCCGCGCGCTCCTCCTCCGTCAAAGGATGGCGCGCGGCGATCACCGCCTTAGTCGCTTCCTCCCAGCGCCAGATCGACTTGAGGAATGCCCCGAGCGTGCCGGACAGTCCGGTAAGAACATGCTGATACGGGTCGTATCGCATAGCATTGGTCGCAGCGGCTTGGGCCAGCTTGGCTTGCGCCCCAGCGATGGCCGCTTCCAACTCGCCGGCATCGGGCACCGTCGCGCCAGGGGGGGCGGACGCCGACGCCGGGCCAGCCGACTTCGGTTCGGTCCCATCCGTCGATGCAGGGCCTGCCGCACCTACAGCCCGGTCCCGCGCCCTGTTCGTCACGATGCGGCGGGTAAAGGGCACCAGGCTCATGACGCCGCCCACGGCAGCCAGGTGCTGACGGCCGCGAACTCCGCATCCATGCGCTGCAGCCAATCGCGGATCATCACGCGCTCCAACGCGCTGATGTAGGACGGCTGGCGTCCCGCAGGCACGTAACCGTCACGCGCCTGGTGGAATTGCAAGCGTTGCTGCTCGATCTGCAAGGCCAGGCTTTGCGGCTCCAGCGCCGGCATCCACAGCTCCACCGCGCCCCGGTCCAGCGCCGCCTTGTAGGCCGACTGCCGGCGCACGGCATCGAAGGCGGCCGGGGTTTCGGCGCGGCCCAGGTTGAGGATCAATGCCGTGGCGCGCGGGCGGAAACCGTGGGCCTCAAAGGTCACGAGGGGGGCGAGATCATCCACCCGCGGCGTCAGCACGTAGGCGGCGATCAGCGCCACGCCGTCCTGTTCCATGCTTTCGGCGATGGTGGGCGCGGCTTCCACCAACCGAACTTTGGACACGTTGTTGCCGCCGTAGTCGAGGACCGCGTTGGCCTTCTGCTCTGCGATGAAGCCCAGCATCTCACGCAACCAGGCCGTAGTCTGCACCGGGTCCGAGCTGGGGGGCTGCTGCACGTCGTTGAAGAAGTGCGTCAAAGTCCGGTTGGCCGGGTCAAGGGCGGCCAGGATCGACAAGTGCATCAGGTCGCGTTCCGTCAGGCATCCGCCCAACCAGCGAGCGAACACGGTCTTGCCGGCGCCGCCGGGTCCGATCAGCTCCCATACCCTGGCTAGTCCCGTGAGGTCGGGAACAGGCAGCGTGCGCTTGCTGCGCGTGGGCAGGGCGAGGGAGGGGGGCAATCCCGCTACGTCGAAGTCGTCGGGTGCATTCTCCCGTCCCTGTTGGAACATGGCGGACAACGACCGTACGGGTCCGGGCTGTTTGCCGGTTTTGGTGTCAGCCATCATTCGTCTCCTTTGTTGGGTTCCTTGGTCCAGTCCTTCGCGCTTGCGAACTTGAACGTGAACCGGCGCGGTTCTTTCTCCGCCGGCTCGATGCCGGGCGGAAGCATCCCGAGGTTGGCGGCGGGAAGGGGGGCGGCCGGCATCGAGGCTGCGGGCAGGGTGGCAGGGGCCGGGCTGGGCGGCTTGGCCTGGCAAGCCTTGCTGGCCCGGTGCCACACCACGCGCGCGTACCGGGCATCAATGGGGTTGCCGTCCTTCGTGGTCAGCCCTTCGGCCCGCAGCTCCTCGGCAATCGCCTTCCAGCTTGGCCGTGCGATCCCGGCCAGGGCGGCGGCGAACTCGGCATGGTGTTGGAGGAACCAACGGAACAAGGGAGATTGGTTCTCCTTCAGCCTCGCGCTGGTTGCCAGCCGGGCGAAGATCGGTTCGCGTGTCATTTAGCGCATTACTTCCGTCTCACTCAGCGCACCACATGGTTACAGTCCGCAGACTAGTTTGCAACCACTAAGAAGCCCACTCAATGTCTAGGTTTTGAAAGTGGTAGGGTCTTACAGACTAAGTCATCCCTCACGGGATGGTTGTCGCGGGTTCCTGTCGTGGTACGATGGCCCACACTGGATGCCGGAGGCAGGCGATGGCGGAGGCTGACCTACACCTGAAACTGGACCGCATCCTTGCGCGGCAGGACGACCAGGAGCGGGCCATGGCGGAACACGAGCTGGTCCTGTCCATCCTGGTGCAGGGCGTGCGGGAGCTGGTGCCGCTGCTGGGCACGCAGCGGGAGATGCTGCAACGGGTGTTGGAGGCGGCCAGCGACGGGCCGGGTGACGATGGCGAGATGGCCAAGCTGATCGGGCGCATCGAGGTCGCCCTGACCCAGCAGACGGCCGACCTGTCGCAGATACGGGTGACCCTGCAGCGCCTGCCCGGCCAGGTGGAGGCCGCCGCCATCGACGGCGTACGCATGGCCGTGGGCGAGGGGATGGACTTGCCGGACGAGCCGCCCGGCAACGGCCAGGCGGGTGCCTCGTAGCGCCGTGCTGACCTACCGGACCGGCGCGGCAGGGGCGCCATCGGCCGCTCTGGCGATGGCGAAGCACCTGCTGGAACACACCCTGCCGGCCGAGCAGATGAAGGTGGCCGAGTACTACGCTGGGGGCCAGGGCACGGGCGAGGCGCTGGCCCAGGGCATGGGATGCGTGCCGACGCCGCGGGCCGACATGCACCCCGACCTGGCCGCAGCCTTGGGCATCAAGCCGGGGCGGATGCTGAACGAGGAGGAGCTGGCGAACGTGCTGGGCGGGTGCCGGGCGGACGGCACGAAGCTGCCGGTGCAGCACCAGCACCGCGATGTGCGGGTCTATCGCGCGCAACCCGGCGAGGGTGGCGAGGTGGCGGGCAAGGACCGGGTCCGCATCAGCTACATGGACCTGACCTTCTCGGCGCCGAAGTCGGTCAGCCTGGCGTGGGCGTTCGCCGAGACGGACGCCGAACGCAACTCCATCCTGCAGGCGCACCGGGACGCGCGGGACGCGACCTTGCGCTACATCGAGGGGGAGATCGCCTGGGGGAGGCGGGGCGACGGCGGGCGTGACGGCGATGAGCGTGGGCACCTGGCCTGGATCACGGCCGACCACTTCACGTCCCGGCCCACGGTCGCAGTCACCCGGCCCGACCCGGTGACGGGGGTGGTGGACACCGAGCTGCACACCCTGAAGGTTGCCGGCGACCCGCAGCTCCACACCCATTGCATCATGCCCAACCTGATGGTGACGCAGAGCGGGCGCGTGGTGTCCATCAACCGCGACCTGTTCGACGGGCGCATCCACGAGTTCGGGGCGGTCTATCAGGCGCTGCTGGCCAAGGAGCTGCTCGCGATCGGCGCCGAGGTGGTGCTGTGCGAGCGCACGCTGATGGCCAAGCTGCCGGCCATCCCGGACGAGGTAGCGGAGGAGTTCAGCAAGCGCACCCGCGATGCAGAGGGCGCGGCCCGTGCCGAGGCCGAGCGGCGGGGGCTGGATTGGGAGGCCATGTCCCCCGATAGCCGAGTGGACTTCCTGAAAGGCGGCGCGCACGCGACGCGGCAGGGCAAGGGGGATGACCTGTCCGACATGGCGGCATGGCGGGTTCAGGCGGCGCGGCTGGGTTGGAAGCATAACAGCGTCATCGCCTACGCGCCGCCGGCACCGCGGCGGAGTGAGGCGGAGCGCATGGCGCACGCCGACCAGGTGGCGGCGCCGCTGCTGGCCGACGCGCTATCAAAGCGCGCGGTGATCGGCGGCGGCGACGTGCGCCTGGCCGCAGCCCGCGGCTTCATCGCCGCCGGCATCGAGAGCACGGACGACATCGGCGCTCTAACGCGGGCATGGGCGCGCGACGGCGTGCAGCAGGATGGGCGGCGCACGGGGCTGTTGTGGCGTCAGGTGGACAAGCACCGGGTCCGCATCACGACCGAGCTGCACCGCGACCAGGAAACCGAGCTGATCAGCCTGGCCCGCGGTGCTGCGGCCGACCGCACCCTGTCCCTGGCGCCGGGCGAGATCGCCGCCGCGGTAGCGCGGAGCGGGCTGGCCTATGACGGCGCGCACGGGCAGATGCAGCGCCATGCGGTCGAGACGCTTGGAAAGGACGGGTCGTTCGGCGTGGTGATCGGCGTGGCCGGCACGGGCAAGACCACGCGCGTGCTGCCGCCCTTGGTCGCGGCCTGGCAGGCGCGGGGCTATGAGGTGTGGGGCACGGCGCTGGCCTGGCGGCAGGCGAACGCCTTGCAGGAGGCCGGCATCGCGGCGTCCAACACCCGCGCCCTGCAACCCTTCCTGGACGGGGTGGAGGCGGGCACCACCAAGCTGGGACAGTGCAGCGTGGTGGTGCTGGACGAGCTGGGGCAGGTGGGCACGCGCCAGCTCCTGCATCTGCTGCGGCTGCGGGAGCAGCACGGGTTCAAGGTGGTGGCGACCGGCGACGACCGGCAGAACCAGTCCATCGAGGCCGGGCCGGTGATCGAGTTGCTGCGCCGTGCGCTGGGCAAGGAGCGCATCCCGGAGATCCTCAGCACCGTGCGGCAGAAGACGGAGGAGGAGCGTCACATCGCCGGGCTGTTCCGTGCCGGCGAGGCAGGCAGGGCCATCCAGCTCAAAGTGGCCAATGGTTCGGCCGAGCTGGTCGAGGGCGGCTACCGCGAGGCGGTGCGGCGGGTGGCGGCGCTGTACCGGGAGCGGCGCGAGGCGAACCGGGGCGATCCCGCCTACACCGTGACGATCAGCGCCCCGACCAACGCCGACGCCCGCGAGATCAGCCGGGCGGTGCGCGACGAGCGCCGGGCGATGGGCGAGTTGGGCCACGACCGCGTGACCGTGCGGGCAACGGATGGAAGAGGAGGGGCTTTTGCCCTTCCCCTGGCCGATGGTGACAGCGTGCGCCTATTTGCACGCACCCGTGGGGTATTCACCGACGGGCAGGGCCGGCGCAAGAGCGCCAGCATTGGGGATAATGGGACGGTGCTGCGCGTGGTCAAGGTTCTGCCCGCGGAAGGACTGGAGCTGCGGGGCGAGAGCGGCAAGGTGGGCTTCGTGTCGTGGGATGCGTTGCGCGACCGCGAGGGCACCGGCCGCATCCGGCTGACCTACGGCGACGCCGGCACCATCGACAGCTCGCAGGGCATCACGTCGGACGAGCACATCAACGCGCTGCCGGCAGGCTCGAAAGCCGCGCAGGGCTTCTCTGCCTATGTCGCCGAGAGCCGGCACCGCGTGCAGTCCTGGATGGTGGGCAGCATGGGTGCCGAGATGCGCGAGGCGCTGACACGCCGGCCCATGGGGCTGCCGGCACCGGAGACGGCCGAGGAGAGGCGGCGCGAAGCATGGGCCAACGTGACGCGCAACCTGGAACGCCAGTCCCTCAAAGAAAGTGCGCTCACGTTCCTGGAGGGCGCCACGGTCGAAACCAAGCAGGCAGCCCGATCATTGCAGGCGGGGCTGCGCAAGTCGGAGGCCCGTGCGGCGGCGGGCGAGCAGGCGACTACGCTGCGGCGCACCTTTGGGGAGCGCAAGGCCCGCCAGGCGCTGCCGCGGGTGATGGAGCAACTGGACGAGGCGGCCCGGCAGCGTGCGCCCGTCATGGCGCGGATCGCCGCCCTCAGCCCCAAGGAGGTTGTGCCGAAGGCCCCTCGCCGGGCCGCCGCGGCGGGCACGCCCCGGACACAGCGAAACCGCAAAGCGGTTTGCGCGGGGCCGAAGCTGCCGCAGCAGAAGCCGGCGAAGGTCGCGCGGGAAGCGCGGCCAATGCAGGTTGCGCCAAAGGCCCCCCGCCGGGCTGCCACGGCAGGCACGTCCCGGACACAGCGAAACCGCAAAGCGGTTTGCGCGGGGCCGAAGCTGCCGCAGCAGGAGCCGGCGCAGGTCGCGCGGCCAGTGCAGGTTGCCCCGGCACCGCTGGCAGGGCAGGAGGCACGCGCACCACGGGTCAAGACGCCCGCGCCGCGGCCGGCCCAGGCACGGCGGGTCGAGATCGGCGAGTGGGAGGCGCAGCAGCAGTTCGCTGACGCGATGCGCGCCCATGGCCTCAAGCCGCAGGGCCTGCCGATCTTGGATGGCACGCTCCGCTACGTCGCCGTCGAGGGTAACAAGGGGCGAGAGAAGTCCGGCGCCTACCGGGGGTTCTACGACGAGGGCTGGCCGGCCGGTGCGATCTACAATTGGAAGCAGGGCGGGTTCGTCGGCACCTGGAAGGCGGAGGGCGAGATGGTGCCGGTATCTGCGGCGGACCAGGCGGCGTTGGCCGCGCGGGCAGAGGCGCAGGCGGCCGAGCGCGAGCGCGAGCGGGTAGCGCGCGAGGGAGCGGGAGCACGGCTTGCGGTGCAGCTCCTGGCCGGTGCCAGGCTTGCCGATGCATCGCACCCCTACCTTGCCGCCAAGGGGATCGAGGCGTACGGGCTGTCCCTGGCGGTGCAGGGCCAGACCGTACCGGTGTCCGGCAAACCCCTTGGTTTGACGCAGGACGCCAAGGGGACGACGAGGAACGCCAGCATTGCCGGCCGCCTGCTGGTGCCGCTGCATGACGTGGATGGCGAGGTCCGCAACGTGCAGACCATCGCCGCGGACGGGACCAAGCTGTATTTGGGCGGCGCGCAGAAGATGGGCACGTTCCACCTGCTGGGCGAGCTGCGGGCGGGAAGTCCAGTGATCGTCGCGGAGGGCTATGCCACAGGCGCGACCGTCCACCGGGCCACGGGCCTGGCGGTGGCGGTGGCGCTGGACACGAGCAACCTGATGGCGGTGGCGACGGCGCTGCGCGACCAGGACCCGGCGCGGCCGATCTACATGGCGGCCGACAACGATCATCACCTGCCGCTGCGGGCCAAGCCGCTGCCGAATGCCGGCCGCGAGAAGGCGGAGGCCGCCGCCGCGGCAGTCGGCGGCAAGGTGCTGCTGCCCGAGGCGGTGCCCGGCCAGGTGGCGAAGGGCAAGGGCACGGACTGGAACGACTACGAGGCCAGCCACGGCAGGGCCGCGACACGGGCGGCGCTGGGAACGGCGGGGCTGCAAGAGCTGGTGGCGCAGGATGCGCTGCTGGCAGCAAGGTCGCGTGCTGCCGAGCGTCAGGGAGTGGGGCTGAGCGCATGACAAGACGGCCGGAGCCACCCCATCATGGTCAGATGGTTTCCGCCTGCTCCTCCCGCCTGGCCCTGCTGCCACACATCTCCCTGCACCACTGGCTTGCAGGTATTGCCGGGCTTCTGGGATTGGCCGTGGCACCGTGTGCCGTCGGCGCCGAGATCAGCCTTGAACAGCAACTGACCGGCGGCTCGTCACGCGCTTGGACCCTGCACGAAGTTGTCCGGCCGCCCCTTGCCGGCGACGGCTGCACGTCCGGCGCGACATACACCTTTGCCGCCTCTCACGACCTTCAGGTGACCCAGTGCCAGCACGGGCACCTCGTTGCGAGCCACCACGCATGGACCGTTCGCACGGACCAGGAGGGTGCGCTGACACTGGTCATCACCGGAGTAGGAACCTATGCGGCAACGGTCCGGGATGCCCGGCCCGGCCCGCGCCGGCTGCGTCTCCATCCATGGAACGTGATGCCGGGCTGGCCCGTGGGTGACGAAGAGCTTCACATGGACGATGACTGACCCTGGCGGGGCCAAGCTGCGCCAGCGACGGCCCTGCAGGGCAGTGTCTCAATTTGAATGTCTGCTTCTGGTGGAAAGCCGTCTGTCCGCTTCGGAACTACGTGGGTCGAAGACCGGACATTCGCCCCGGGGGCGTTCTGGCTGAGAGTGGCCAGGCCGGCTTGGAGGGCCGGGACGCCGATGCTGCTCAGCGTCCCGCGGAATGATCGGGGAAACAAGGCAAGCGCCCCAGCGCCTCTGGCATCGTCACGGCCCAGGCTATTTCAGCCTGGGCCGTCGATCAGCCGCTCCGGAAGGCAGCCAATCGGGTCTAACGAGCCGCCACCGCTTCGGCCGGGTCCGCTTGTTCCAGTTTAGGATTGACCCGCAGCATCATCGTGGCGACTCCACCGACCAGAGCGGTTACGCCGAGCAGGATCAACCCGATGGTGAAGGTGCCGGTCGCGTCCTTCAGATATCCCATCACATAGGGACCGACGAAGCCCGACAGATTGCCGATCGAATTGATGGTTGCGATGCCCGCAGCGGCGGAGGTGCCGGTCAGGAATGCGCCGGGAATAGGCCAGAACAGCGGCGGCATGGCGGACACGCCGATCTGGCTCAGGCAAAGCATGCCGAGCACCATCGCCGGCGATGTCGAGAGGCCCGCGCCCACCAGGCCCACGCAAGCCAGGACCATGGCCACGAAGACGTGCTCCCGACGCTTCAACGTCCGGTCCGAACTGCGTCCGAGCAGCACCATGCCGACCGCGCCGAACACGAAGGGCAGTGCCGCCAGCAGTCCAGTCTGGTAGTTGCTGACGCCGAAGCCTTTGACGATCGTCGGCAGGAAGAAGGCGACGCCGTAGCTCGCCGCATTCAGGCAGAAATACATGAACGCGCAGAGCATCACCCGTGGATCGGTCATGGCTTTGCCAATGCTTAGATGCTCAACCGCCTGTTTCTTGCTGGTCTCGCCATTGATACGGGTCGTCAGCCACGCCTTTTCATCCGGCTGGAGCCACGTCGCCTGCTCCGGCCGGTCGGTTAGATATACGACGACCGCCACTGCCATGAGCACCGAGGGTATGGCCTCGATGATGAACAGCCACTGCCACCCATCGAGGGATGCTCCAGTTACATTGAGCAGGGCTCCCGACAGCGGAGCCCCCACGATCGAGGAGAACGGGATGGCCAGCATGAACAGCGACACCACGCGGGCGCGGTAGATCGAGGGAAACCAGAGGGTCAGGAAGAAGATGATGCCGGGAAAGAAGCCCGCCTCGGCAATGCCGAGCAGGAAGCGGAGGATGAAGAACACCCATTCCGGCGACACGCCCGTCGCCGTGGAAATCGGCCGGATGAAGGCGAACAGAGCCGAGATCAGGCCCCAACTGAACATGATCCGCGCGATCCAGAGCCGCGCCCCGAACCGGGCGAGAGCCAGGTTGGAAGGGACCTCGAGCAGGAAGTAGGCGATGAAGAATAGGCCCGCGCCGAAGCCGTATGCAGCCTCGGACATTCCGAGCGCCGAGTTCATCTGCAGTTTCGCAAAACCAACATTCACCCGGTCCAGGTATGCCACGAAGTAGCAGATGAACAGGATCGGCATCAGCCGCCACATGACTTTTCGGATGGTGCGAGTCTCGATTTCTGTCACGACGTCTTCCCCTCTTTTTCACCACCCCGAATAGGGCGCCGGCAGACGATCTGCCATCTGCTCGCATCCTACCCGGAAAAGTCACATCGGAGACAACCGCAATCTGGATCATCCGGTCCATCTAGAAGCGGACTGACTGCTTTCCACCAGCCTTGGCCGATTGCGATCGGGAACACCATGTCCGCTTCCGGGAAGCTCGGACAGCCAGCGGCAAGACCGAGTTGAGCGCTAACCCGCCGGAATGCCGCATTGGTTGATGTCTGCTACCGGGATGGTCTGACCAGCCCGCCTGCGGCCGAGTTGGGTCGGGAAGCCGACGTTCAAACTGAGACACCACCCCCTGCGGCGCGTGCAGGACGAAGCGGGCCAGGCATACGCCGTTCCGCCTGGGGCGGAGTGGCCCGCCCGGCCTATCAGCGCATCAATCAGGCTGACGCGGCAGCCAAGCGCCTTCCGGGTCGCGCAGCCCGGAACAAAGCGGCGCCGAAGCACCCTCCAAGCAGGACAAGCAGGCTCGATGGCTCGGGAACTGCCGCCGCAAGCTGGGCGGAGGCGATGCTCTGCAACGCCACTGCCTGCGCCCCGGTGATGCCAAGCGCCGCCGCCGCAAGCTCGCCGGAGCCAAGGCTGCGCGGATCAAGGCGGGTGACGTCGCCGAACTCGGTCAAGGCTTCCAGGTAGTAGCCATAAACGCTCGCATGGTAGCCCTCTGGCGCCCACAGGTTGACCTGGCCCGGCGTGATGCCGTCGTAGGGGTTGGGGTCAGCGAACCCTGTCTGGAACGCACGGTTCCACGCTGCGCCGACCGGGATGACATCCTTGATGAGCGGGGAGTTGGCCTTGGCCGCGTCGTAGCCCGCCTGAACGTCCTGCTCCATCGCGTCTATCGGCTGGCCGTACCAATGGCCCCCCGGCAGGTAGGTTTGGTCGGCACGCGACCAGGTCGAGTCCAGGTGGATGCTGACCGCCGGGTTCTGCGCGGCGAAAGCGTTGGCGAGAAGAGCAGAGTACTGGATCAGCTTCGCCGGATTGCCGGGGTTGACGGCATCGAGCGTGCTGTAGCTTTGCAGCACCACGTCGTCCCAGGGCTTGTTCAGCAGGGGGAGCTTGTTGGTGTAGTGGTAGTCAAGCCCGGTGCCGCCGACCGTTTCCAGGCTGACGGTGTAGTTGAGACCTGATTCGTTCGTGAACGCTTTGAACAGCGCGGGGACGCCGCCGACATTGGTGCCGTTGAGGTCGGTCACGGTGCTCGCGCCGAAGGGCCGCACCAGGTCGGGACCGCCAGCCGCCTCGCCATAGGTGAAGCTGTTGCCCACGAACAGAATCGAGGAGGCTGCTGCCGATGTGCTGTGCAGGTTGAACGCGGCCAACGCGCACGCCGATGCAAGAAGCTGCGGCAAACTCAGTCGTGTCGATCCCATGTTCCTCTCCCCTGTTAATGAATTTTGCTTTTTCATCAGTAAGCATCACAGGCTGCCAGGTGTCCAGGCAGCAGATGTCCGCCGCCAGTCGCCTTGGTGTGCCGGCCCGATCACGCCAGGGGGGCCGCAGGGTGCCGGCAGCACGAGCCAGGCAATAGGTCCTGGATGATCATGGGGCGTGGCGGCTTCGACCAGTGTGGCACCGGCCCATGATCGTCCAGGCTGGTTACGAGCCGGAGCTAAGCGCCTGCGTCATCTTTTCCCGCTTGGTTTCAGCCCCGGCCGTCGCCGTCGCCGATGCCTTCACCGTGGCGCCATCGGCGGCGCGTGCTTCACGCCCAACTGCCTCGACGCGGTTCCAGATGGCACGCTCGCGTTCTCGCACCTTGGCCCGAGCCTTCGCTACTTCGTCCATTGTTCCATCCTTAAAACAGCCGTCCGCCTCACGGCAGCAGCAGCGGCTTGACCAACACGAACCAGGAAATGATTGCCCCAAGGCCAGCCGCGACCCGGACTGGCACCGGGACATGCCGCCGGCCATAGCGCCAGGGGCGTGGTTCGAATTCAGGTTACACGTGATGCTGGGTTGGCGGTCCCAGGGCGGATGATGGCACCCTCACGCTTTCAGCGGTGGTGCGAGTATGGATCGAGGTGTTGGCGCAGCAGCGAGGCTGCC
>JAABUQ010010980.1_pt1 | contig 11727 bp, 8 predicted proteins | sample 5560001 | NCBI WGS metagenome assembly JAABUQ01 (sample SAMN10711888, study PRJNA513371) | rock metagenome | isolation source: Antarctica rocks | place: Antarctica: Victoria Land, Finger Mt nord | collected 2015-12-18
TCATGCCATCCCGACGCTTTCGACCGCCTCGGGCGAGTTGACCAACGCCGTCTTTGGCTTCTCGAATATCTTGCTGAAGGAGATCAACGAGCTAAAGCCGACCCACGTCATCATGGCTCTGGATCGGCCCGCGCCGACCTTTCGTCACCAGGAGTTTGCCGAGTACAAGGCCACTCGGCCGCGCACGGCGCCGGAACTCGCCGGCCAATTCCAGCGGGTGCGCGAGGTAGCGCACGCCATGAACATCGTGATGCATGAGCGCGACGGCTTCGAGGCGGACGATGTACTCGGCACTCTGGCCAAACAGGCCGAAGACCAGGGGATTGAGACCGTCATTCTCACCGGCGATCTGGATGCGCTGCAGCTGGTCAGTGAGCACGTACGGGTGCTGACGCCGGCCCGGGGCGCCAGCGAAACCACCCTGTATGACGAGGCAGCGGTGCGATCGAGATACGGTCTCGAACCGACTCAAATCCCCGACTGGAAAGCCCTGGTGGGGGATAAGTCCGACAATATCCCCGGCGTTAACGGCTTCGGCAAGAAGGCCGCCGAGGAGTTACTGACCCAGTACGGCTCAATTGAGAATCTTCTCGACCATCTCACCGAGCTACCGGCCAGGCGTCGCGAGGCGCTGGAGCCATATCGGGAGCAGGCGGTGCAGAGCAAGCGGCTGGCGACTATCGTGCGAGACGTTCCCGAGACGCTCGACTTGCAACACTGCGCCTGGCACGATGTGGATAGGACAGAACTGATTAGACTATTCCGCGATCTCGAGTTTCGGTCATTGATCGACCGAATTCAAGGCATGATCCCCCGTGGCCCGCAAGCGGCGAATAGCCGGCCGGCGCCTCCTACCGGCCCACAACAGCTGAGCATGTTTGCCGGTGGGGACGGCGCTGTCGATGCCACCGTTGACGGGCTCGAGCAAGGAATGAGCACCTTCGACGACGTTCTGGGCCTGACGCGCCAGATCGAGGTAACGACCAACACCCGCATTGTGCAGGAAGAAAGCGACCTGGCGGAGCTACTCGTTGAATTGCGGGACGCCGGCGCCTTCGCGCTGGACACGGAAACCACCAGCACCGATCCCTTGCGGGCGCAATTGGTCGGCCTGTCGTTCGCCACGCGGGCGGACCATGCCTGGTATCTGCCGGTGGGGCACCGGGAGGGACGCCAACTCGATATGCAGCACGCACTCGATGCTCTGCGACCCGTACTGCAAGACCCGGCGGTTCCAAAGATCGCCCACAACATCAAATACGACTACGCGGTGCTCGCTACCCATGGCGTCCGTCTGGAGGGCATGGACTTCGACACCATAATCATGGCCTACCTGATTGATCCCACCTCACGCGGACTCTCGCTCAAGTCGCTTTCGCTCTCGAAGTTCATGATCGAGATGACGCCGATCGAGGCGCTGATCGGCAAGGGCAAGAGTCAGATCACCATGGCTGAAGTGGATATCGGCACGGCAGCGCTCTACGCCGGGGCCGATGCCGACATTACCTTCCGGCTGAAGGACGCACTGTGGCCTGACTTGGTGGAGCGTGAGCTGGTCGAGCTCTTTCGCGAGGTCGAGATGCCTTTGGTGCGCGTGCTCGCCGATATGGAGATGGCTGGAGTTGCACTCGATCCGTCGGTGCTGGCCGCCATGTCAGTCGAAATGGGTGAGATTATTGGCCGGCTCGAAGGGCAGATTTATGAGACGGCAGGCCGCCCGTTCAACATCAACTCGACCCAGCAGTTAGGCCAGTTGCTGTTCCGGGAGCTCAAGTTGCCCTCCGGGCGCCGTACCAAGACAGGTTACAGCACCGATAACGAAGTGCTCGAAGGGCTGCGCGGGAAGCATGAAATCGTCGACGACATCCTCGAGTATCGCCAGCTTATCAAGCTGAAGAACACCTACGTGGATGCCCTGCCCACCCTGATCAACCCGGATACCGGTCGGGTTCACACCGACTTTAACCAGTGCGTCGCTGCCACCGGTCGCCTCAGTTCGTCCAACCCGAACCTGCAAAACATCCCGATCCGCGGCGACCTGGGCCGAACCATCAGGCGGGCCTTTGTGCCGACGGGCGCTGAGAACGTGCTGCTGGCGGTCGACTATTCGCAGATCGAGCTGCGCATTCTGGCCTCTATGTCGGGCGATGAACGGCTGCTGCACGCCTTTCTCACCGGTGAGGACATTCATCGGTCCACCGCTGCCGCCGTCTTTGGCGTGCCCCTGGAGGCCGTGACGCCCGATCAACGCCGCATCGCCAAGGTGGTCAACTTCGGCATAATCTATGGCATTGGCGAGAATCGGCTGGCGTATGAGACGGGCATCTCTCGCTCGGAGGCGGCCGAGTTCATCACCAGCTACAACCGCACCTATGCGGGTGTAAAAGCCTTCATGGACGACATGCGCAAACGGGCCGCGCTGTACGGGTATGTTTCGACTTTATTAAACCGTCGCCGGTACCTTCAGGATATCCACTCACCGAATCCGGGGATTCGCACCGCCGCCGAGCGGGCCGCCATCAACATGCCGATTCAGGGAACCGCGGCCGACATCATCAAGCTGGCCATGATCCGCTTGCATCGTGAACTGGCGGAGCGCCACCCGGAAACGCGCATGCTCTTGCAAGTACACGACGAACTGGTCTTCGACGTGCCCAAACGCGATCTCGACGCGGTGGCGCCACTAGTGCAGGATGCCATGGAGAACGCGCTGCAGCTGGCCGTCCCGCTGGAGGTGGAAATGAAAGTGGGCCGCGATTGGTACGACATGGCGCCTCTACAATCCGCTTCTTAGAGTAGTCTTCGGCAGTGTCCCGCAGTCTCTACTATGGAGCGTATAGTGAGATCACGAGTGGAGGGAACATGGTTACCGAGCCGGCGCATCGTCAATTCACAGTCGACGACTACCATCGAATGGCGGACATCGGAATCCTCCGGGAGGACGATCGGGTGGAGCTTATCGATGGGGAGGTTGTCGAGATGAGTCCAATCGGCGGCCGCCATGTGACATGTGTCAGCAGGATCAGCCGGCTCCTATGGTCCCGGCTGACCGGCGACGCAGTGGTCAACGTCCAGAGCCCGGTAAGGCTTGGCGAGTACCAGGAGCCCGAACCAGACCTGGCGGTGGTCCGCAACCGCGAGTACGGCAACGAACTGCCGAACGCGGATGACGTGTTCCTGCTGATGGAAGTATCGGACAGCTCACTGGCGTACGATCGTGGCACGAAGTTGACGCTGTATGCACGCGCGGGCATACCGGAGTTCTGGGTTATCGACATAGCGGGCGAGGCTATCGAGCGCCACACGAACCCTTCGGGCGATAGGTATGGCGTGACTGTGAGGGTGGGACGTGGAGAAGAGATCGAATCTACCAGAGTGGCCGGCTTGGTGATCAACACCGACGATGTGCTCGGCAAACAGTGACGAGAGGTCGGCTCTGCCTGCGAAGCATGTAACCCTGAGGCGAAATGCCTACAGTCTCTTCACCTGCTTGGTGCTCGGCCTGGCGGAGTTGCTTCATGGGGGCGGCACGGCGCTCGCAGCCAGATTCACGCTGTGCAGCATAGGCATGAGGGACTTCAAGGTGGCAGATCAGTGCCTGGCTCCAACTCAAATTGCGAGGGCTGAGCGCGAGATGTCTGTGGCCCCGCTACGCCCTTTAGGTCCCGTCAAGCGGTTGACCGGTTTGAGACTGCGCGAAGTGGAGGTGCGGCAACCCGGACGGCCGTTGGAGATTCGGTACCTGTTTGGGCGCATCGCGACAGACCTTCATGGAAACCCGGACCCGTTGTCTCATACCAACAGGTACGTCATTGTTGGAGAGCTAACCGGTCATTCCCAATTGAAGACGCCCCGATTGTTTCGCTACCCTGCAGCTCTCGGGGGAACAGCGTACTGGCAATGGGACGGTAACTTCCCGTGCAGGAACCTGGCTCTAGAAATCACGGCAAACATTCGGGGGGGAGTGGTCCAAAGGATCGGACCCACCATGTTGCATCGCGATCACTGTGGCAAGTAAAGAGAAACTTGCCAGAAGCGGTTCTGCCGCGTCGTCCCGCGCTGAGAAATGGACTCCGTCAACCATGTGGCGATGCTCACGATCTCGGCCATTGTGCGCTGGTTTTGACACTTGCCAACACGCCCTGCGATTAGGCGGAGTCTCGTCCCTCTGACTCGCACCCGCACACCGGACACCCTCGTGCGTCTTCACGCCGGCAAAACCGGTGATAGAGGTGGTGTAAGCCCTGATGATCCGCTGCGGTTCGTGACTTGATGCCGCTGTGACCGGCCTGGGACACTAAGTCGAGCATGCTCCGGGTCCAGCGTGTGTCCGGCGGGCTGGGATAGGTGGCAAAGAGATCCGGCGGCCCGGGCACGTCTGGAACCAGCGCGGTAACCAAGGGCAGAACGACGCTGCACGCCATCTCATCGGCCCTCCCCGCGCCAATCAGGGGGCGTCCCGCGGTGCTGGTTATCAGTCCAGCCCTCAACTGGGCTGGCCGCCGGGCGTCGAGTACGAGATCGACCAGGCGGTCGGCGAGCGGCGCGCCAAGCCTATTTAGCAGGTGAGCCATCCCCTCGATTCGAATCGCTGGATGATTGCCGGGCCGGATACGGGCCAGACGCCATGCCTCCGGCTTCATCCGTCCGGGTGGTCTCACCGCTCCCTGAGAAAGGAACCCGGCAGCCTGTAGCAGGGTTTTGGCGCGCTCCCCCGGTTCGACCGACATCAACCAGGCGTACGGAACCAGATCCGCCAGCTGGCGACAGGCCTCCCGATTAGAGGCGTAACCGAGTGACTCAAACAAGGCCGTGTAGGCGACCTGGTCGGCCGGCATGCAGGTCATGTCGGCGGCAAATAACGCGGCTCGCTCCTGAAACCGTGTCATTCCCGCCTGACGGATTCGTGCCTGAAGGTCGTCAGTCGGTAGGCGACGAAATCGCGCAACGCAGGCATGGGGCAGCAGCGCCTGCGTGCTCGCCGGCGAATCGCGTACCAACACGTTGGTGGTGTGGCGCTCCAGCGCCAGTACTGGTACGATCTCGCCGCTCTCCAGCACGGTTGCCTGGCCGTCATCTCGCCACACCACATGCAGTACCACGCGGTTGTAGTGCGGATCGAGGTGGTGGCCGTGCGTATACCAGTCGGCGGACGCCACGTGAAATTCGACGTCTCCGGCGATAATCTCTCGGTCTTGCCAGGCGAGCAGCGCGTCCTGATAATCAGGCCCTCCCGCGTCAGACGGCAGGCCGCGGAAGATCACGCTGAGCTGTAGGGCCTTCAGAGCAGCGGGGTCGAAGGCCTGGCGCTCCCAGATCGACACCACTGTCTCCTCGCGAAGACGTGGCTCGGCCATCGAGTGTTCGACCGAGACCGTGGGGAGGCTGCCGCTATAATGTGCTTCCATCGCTCCAGGAGGACCCATTGGCGGAGACGTTGCAGTCGAGAATCCGAGAAGTGCCGGACTTTCCGCGTGACGGCATTCTCTTCTACGACATTACCACCGTATTGAAAAATGGAGAGGCATTTCGTGCCGCCGTCGACCTAATGTCCGCCGGCTTTCGCGAATCCTCGATCGATGTGGTGGTCGCCATGGAGTCGCGCGGGTTCATTTTCGGCGCTCCGCTGGCCTACCTGCTGGGCGCCGGCTTCGTCCCGATCCGGAAGCTGGGGAAGCTGCCGGCGGAGAAAATCACGCGGGCCTACACCCTGGAGTATGCCACCAACACCCTGGAAATGCATCGCGACGCGATTGGGCAGGGGCAACGAGTCCTGCTGGTAGACGATCTCCTGGCCACCGGTGGCACCGTCGCGGCATCGCTCGACATGGTGCGAGAACTTGGTGGCGAACCGGTCGCAGTGGTCGTGCTGGTTGAGCTGGAAGGGCTTCGTGGTCGGGAGCGGCTGGAGCAGTACGGCGTTGACATGGTTTCGTTTATCACGTACCCGGGGTGAGATGCTGTTGGTCACCCGTCCGAACCTCTGGTAAACTGCCTACGGTGCTCTGGAGGCTACAATCGAGTACACCGAGGCGCATTCGTCTAGCGGCCTAGGACACCGCCCTCTCAAGGCGGAGACCACGGGTTCGAATCCCGTATGCGCTACCATCACTCTGTATTCACGCGGCGGCGGGTGGTTGCCTCCTGAGGAACCGTGATAATCGTGAGGTGTCTCTCGCGTCGGAATGCAGCGACGCTGCGGTGAAGCGTGAGAGTTCGAGTCCGAACCGGGCGGCGAGAACGCGCTGCCGGCGGGCGAACATTCGACCAGGGTGGAGGGTGAGCCAGTGAATATCGTGGTGTGCGTCAAGCAAGTGCCGGATACAACAGCCAAAAAAGAGCTGGGACCAGATTTTCGCTTGAACCGTGCACAGTTGGAAAGCGTCATCAACCCGTTTGACGAGTATGCGCTGGAAGAGGCGTTGCGGCTGAAAGAAGCCCATGGCGGCGAGGTGACGGTGTTGACCATGGGACCGGCCTCGGCCGAGGACACTATGCGCAAGGCGCTGGCAATGGGAGCGGATAAAGGGGTGTTGGTCACCGATCCCGCCCTCGAAGGCACCGATTGGTATGGTACCTGTCAGGTGCTGGCGCAGGCAGTGCAGCAGACGCCGTTTGATCTGATCTTGACCGGGATGGAGAGCACCGATGCCCGCGCCGGCATCGTGCCGGGCGGACTGGCGGAGCGCCTGGGTCTTCCGCTGGTCACCTTTGTGATGAAGCTGGAAGTTCGAGACGGCACGGCCTACCTGAACCGTCAGATCGCCGGCGGCTACCTTGAGGTTGAAACGTCGCTGCCCGCCGTGGTCAGCGTGGTGAAAGCGATCAACGAACCGCGCTACCCGTCGCTCAAGGGCATCATGGCGGCAAAACGCAAAGAAATTCAGAAACTGTCGTGTGGCGACCTCGGTGTCTCTCCCGATGAAGTCGGACTCTCCGGCGCTCGCAGCGTGGTGACCAAGGCAACGCCTCGGGCGGAGAAAACCGCCGGCGGAGTGGTGAAGCCGGAGACGCCCGAGGCGGCCGCGACGGTCATCGCCGACTTTCTAGCTGAACGTAAGTTTATTTAGCGGACCCGCGGGGTCTATTGTTGTCGGGGACGAGGCGAAGAGGGGAAGACATGCCGGGAGATATCCTGATCTATGTGGAACATGAAGGCGGCCAGCCCAAGCGCACCGCCCTGGAGGCTGCCAGTAAGGCGGCGGAACTGTCCGGCTCGCTCTCCGGCGGCGTGGCTGCCGTTGGGCTCGGACGAGGAGCAGCCGGCCTGGCGGATCGGCTGGGCCAATTTGGAGTGGACACGCTGTACGTGTCCGAAGACGAGGTGTTCGATCAGTATCTGACTGAGCCGGCGGTAGAGGCTCTGGCGCAGGTCGTCGAACAGCAGCGCCCGATCTGCATCCTGTTCCCCGATACCGCGGACAGCAAGGACATTGCCTCACGCCTGGCCGTCCGGCTCCAGAGCGGCCTGGTAGCCGCCGTGGTGGATCTGATACCGCACGACGGGCACGTGGACGCTATTGAGACTATCTTCGGGGGCAACTACACCACGAACGTGGAGTGCCGCGAGGGTGCTCCCGCCGTCTACCTGATTCGGCCCAATGCCTTCACTCCGGCCGAGAACCGAAAAAGCGCGACGGTGCAACAGCTGGATGTCGGAATCCCCAATAGCGCCAGACGAGTCAAGAAGGGGAAGGCGGTGCAGGAAGAGGGTGCTCCGGCTCCGCTCGAAGAGGCCAACGTGATCGTATCGGGTGGCCGTGGGCTGGGCGGACCAGAGCCATTCAGTCTGCTGGCCGAGCTGGCCGAGGAGGTCAATGGATCCGTGGGCGCATCGAGAGCCGCGGTGGACGCCGGTTGGATATCCTATTCGCATCAGGTGGGTCAGACCGGCCGAACGGTCAAGCCACAGCTCTACTTTGCGATTGGTATCTCGGGCGCGGTTCAGCATCGTGTGGGGATGCAGACCGCCGATACCATTGTCGCAATCAATCGGGATGCGGACGCGCCGATCTTTCAATTGGCGGACCTGGCCGTGGTCGGTGACCTGTTCAAGATAGTGCCGGCCTTGACCCAGGAAATCCGAAAGCGGAAAGGGGAATAAGCCCTGAATTTCGATCTGAGCGACGAGCAGAAAATGATCCGCGATCTCGCCCGCGAGTTCGCGGATGCCGAGATAGCTCCCAGAGCCGAGCATTACGACAAGGCCAAGGAGTTTCCGTACGACATTGTGGCCAAACTGGCGGAACTGGGCTTTCTGGGACTGCCGATTCCCGAGAAGTACGGCGGAACGGGCGCGGATACCGTGACCTACGCGCTTGCGGTCGAGGAAATTTCCCGAGGCGATGCATCGGTGGGCATTACCATGGCGGCCCATACCTCCCTGGGAACCCAGCCCTTTGTGCTCTTCGGTTCCGAAGCGCAGAAGGAGGAGTATGTTCCTCGCCTGGCCTCGGGGGAAACGCTCTGGGCCTTTGGTCTGACCGAGCCACAGGCCGGCTCGGATGCGGGTGCGACGGCGACCAAAGCCGTCGAGTCCGACGGCCACTGGGTGATCAACGGGGTGAAGTCCTTCATTACCAATTCGGGCACCTCCATCAGCGGCGGCGTGACCATCACCGCGGTAACCGGGACTCGACCGGACGGTACCCCGGAGATATCCAACATCATCGTGCCGACGGGGACCACTGGCTACTCAGTTTCCAAGGACTACGACAAGATGGGCTGGCGCGCGTCGGATACGCACGAGTTAGCCTTCCAGGATGCAAGCGTGCCGCGTGAAAACCTGCTCGGCCAGAGAGGCGAGGGGTTCCACCAATTCCTCACCATCCTGGACGGCGGCCGTATCTCAGTCGCGGCCCTGAGCGTCGGACTGGCGCAGGCGGCGTACGATGCGGCGTTTCGATACGCCACCGAGCGCAGCCAGTTCGGCAAGCCGATCTCGAAGTTCCAGGCCATCCAGTTCCGTCTGGCCGACATGGCCACGGAGATTGAGCTGGCTCGGTTGATGACCTACAAAGCTGCCTGGCTCAAGGACCAGGGGCGTGATTTCCGACTGGCGGCGGGCATGGCCAAGCTGTACGCGGCGGAAGTCGCCACACGAGCGGCGAACCACGCGGTGCAGATTCATGGCGGCTACGGCATCATGGAGGAGTTTCCGGTTGCCCGCTACTGGCGCGACGTAAAAATCGGCGAGATAGGCGAGGGCACCTCCGAGATCCAGCGAACGGTCATAGCGCGCCTGCTTGGCGCGTAGGACGCCGCCTCCTTCCGCCGTCTGGCGACGACGGAGCCCTTCTGACCGGCCTTGCGCCATAATAAAGTGAGGACGATGTAAAGAGGGGATGAGTCGTGGAAGAAGTCGTTATTGTTAGCACGGCGCGAACGCCGTTCGGCAAGCTGGGCGGCGCCATCAGTACTGTCCCGGCCGTCGAGCTCGGCGCTTGCGTCATCAGAACCGCGCTCGAGCGCGGCAACGTGCCGTTTGAGGCGGTCGATCAAGTTATCATGGGAACCGTTATCACCGCTGGACAGGGGCAGATTCCAGCGCGGCAAGCCGCGCTCAAAGCGGGACTGCCTAAGGAAGTATCCGCCCTGACCATCAACAAGGTGTGCGCCTCCAGCCTGAAGGCGGTAAATCTGGCCGCTCAGATGATCAAAGCAGGCGATGCCGAGGTGGTAGTCGCGGGTGGCATGGAAAGCATGAGCTTGGCGCCATATCTGCTGGAGGGCGCTCGCTTCGGCTATCGTATGGGCGATCAGACCGCAGTCGATGCCATGATGCGCGATGGCCTGAACTGTCCATCCGGGTGTGTGCCGATGCACGAGTACGGCAGCGACGTGGCCGCCGAGTTTGAAATTAGCCGAGAAGACCAGGACCGCTGGTCGGTGCGCAGCCAGCAGCACTATCAGGCGGCGCTGGAAGCGGGCAAGTTCAAGGACGAGGTCGTCCCGGTAGCCGTGCCACAGCGCAAGGGCGGGCCGGTCATGGTCGACCGAGACGAGCAGCCGCGCGCCGATACCACGCTGGAGTCCCTGTCGAAATTGCGACCGTTGAAAGCCGGCGGTAGCGTAACCGCCGGCAACGCGCCGGGGGTGAACGACGGCGCGGCGGCGGTGGTGGTCATGTCGCGCGGCAAGGCTGAAGAATTGGGCATTGAGCCGCTTGCGGTATTTGTGGCGCAGGGCGAGGCCAATGCCGAGAACCGTTATTTGCACACGGTGCCGGCTGACGCCATCAAGCAGGCCCTGCGCAAAGCGGGCCTCTCGCTAGACGACATCGGGCTGTTCGAGATCAATGAAGCTTTTGCCGCGGTCACGCTGCGCAGCATCCAGATGTTGGGGATCGATCCTGAACTGGTGAACGTGAACGGGGGAGCGGTTGCCCTGGGGCATCCTATTGGCGCCTCGGGCGCTCGCATTCTGGGTGCGCTGATTCATGAGATGCGACGTCGGAAGGTGGAGTACGGCGCGGCGGGAATCTGTAGCGGCATGGCCCAGGGGGAAGCGACCATCGTCCGGCTCGCTTCGTAGCTGCGGCACACCATTTGAATCTGCTGATCGAAGGTCTCGGCCGGTCGGTCTCAAGAGAGGCGTAATGGATTTCACGTTGACGGCGGAGGAGCAGGATATCCTGTCCCTCGTCAAAGAGTTTGCCCGGAATGAAGTCTTGCCGCGAGCCGGGAAAATCGATGAAGCCGCGGAGTACCCTGCTGATCTGGTCGCCAAGATGGGCGAACTGGGCCTGATGGGGATACCGTTTCCGGAGGAGTACGGTGGCGCCGGGCAGAGCTACATCGTATTTGCACTGGCGGTGGAAGAGTTGTGCCGGGCCTGCGCCAGTACTGGCCTGATTCTCGACGTGAATATCTCGCTATGCGGCGAGCCGATTCTGATGTTTGGCACGTCCGAGCAAAAGGAGCAGTACCTCGTCCCCCTCGCCAGCGGCGAGAAGCTGGGGGCGCTGGCCATGACCGAACCGGAGGCGGGTTCGGACGCGGCGTCGATCACCACCACGGCCGTTCAGCACGACGGGCATTACGTCCTCAACGGCCGCAAAATTTTCATCACCAACGGCGAGGTGGCCGACGTCTACGTGGTCACGGCGGTTACCGACAAAGAAAAAGGCACCAAAGGGATCACCGACTTCATTGTCGAGAAGAGCATGCCCGGCGTTTCCTTTACCACCCACTACGAAAAGATGGGCATTCGTGGCGCTCCCACCACTGACGTGGTGCTGGAGAACGTTGAGGTTCCGGTGGAGAACGTGCTGGGCGGCGAGGGCAATGGCTTCAAGGTGACAATGGATACACTTGATGCCGGCCGCATCGGCATCGCGGCTCAGGCGGTGGGCATTGCGCGGGCGGCGCTGGAGGATTCGCTGGACTACGTGGCTGATCGTCAGCAGTTCGGGCGGCCGATCAGTCAGTTCCAGGGCATCCAGTTCATGCTGGCCGACATGGCGACCCAGATTCAGGCCGCCCGCAATCTGATGCTGCGTGCCGCCTATCTGCGGAACAACGACATTCCATGCGCGCGTGAGTCGTCGATGGCCAAGCTTTTTGCCGGCGATACCGCGATGCGGGTGACCACGGACGCGGTCCAGATCTTCGGCGGGTACGGCTACATGCAGGAGTATCCGGTGGAACGCCACATGCGCGACGCCAAGATCACCCAAATATACGAGGGCACCCAGCAGATTCAGCGCCTGGTCATTGCACGCCAGCT
>JAABUQ010010981.1_pt1 | contig 11726 bp, 10 predicted proteins | sample 5560001 | NCBI WGS metagenome assembly JAABUQ01 (sample SAMN10711888, study PRJNA513371) | rock metagenome | isolation source: Antarctica rocks | place: Antarctica: Victoria Land, Finger Mt nord | collected 2015-12-18
GCCCATCGCATGCCCTCCCTGGCCGTCCTCATCACCCAACGCGCGGCTGAGGCCCACGCCCCCGTGGCGCTCGCGGCGGCCTAGCCCCCGACTTTTCGATAAGATACGCTTGATCCGTGAGTATAAGTGATACGGCCTTGTTTTGCGTATCTCTGACTTGATAAGGTCGAACCGTGCGTCCATTACTCTGAACACATCAAGCGCTAGAAGATAGCGATCTGACAGCTTGAGGGATTTATATACAGGCGAATCCCGCATTATGCTGACAGAAGCATATATTGCCAGACTCAAGTACGGATGTGATCCTTGAAATCTCGGCAATCGCAGCATTTCCACGGTCTTTTCAACATGCTCACTTATACCACCTCGAAGCTTATTAACGGCTGTGCTTTCTAGAACCGCGCACTTACCCGTAAACGCAATCGATGCTACGTATAACCAATCGCCTCCAAAAACGTTGCGTGGGAGTGGCAGCCCAGTCAACACTTTTCGGCGAATCAGGCCGTGAAACATTCCATTGCCGTCGACTTTCCTGTAATACTCCAGTACTCGCTCTCTACCAGTGTCGTGTAACAGGCTGGCGACATGTTCGTCACCGAGAAACGTTTGCCCTTGAAACCACCGAGATATTCCACAGACCAATACTAATTCTGGGTCCTGTATCAGCGCCTGCAAACACTGCGAAACGTAAGAGATGTCGAGCCAATCATCGTCGCCAATCACCATGTAATACTCTCCGCGCGATCGCTGAGAGACCTCGATGAAGTTGGCATTGGCCCCTCGATTTACGGGCTGGCGAATGTAGCGTACGCGGCTGTCACGCCGGCAGAACTCTTCGCACAACGCTTGCGTGCCGTCGGTCGATGCGTTATCGGACACGATTAGCTCGATGTTATCATAGTCCTGACTTAGGACCGACTCCATTGCGCGTTGTAGCAAAGCAGCGCGGTTATAGGAAGGTATGCCGATACTCACGAGCGGCTTGGTTGGTTGCACGGGTTTAGCCCCCCCCTCTTGCTGCTCTTGAGCAGTGGGAGAAAAGATCATGGTTAATAGCTCCTGTTTATCGGTCGTAGTTCGCTAGTTATCTATGTGCTACGATGGGCAGCGCCAGGTCGTCCCGGTCTCGAATGTGACCGGACTCAAAAGTTGAAAGGGCCTTTATTAGATAATCGCAGACATAGGCGACGGTGTCCCGTGTCAAGTTGAGCCCACTTGGTAGGTTGATCCCGTGAGGCGCGAGCCGATAAGCAGTTGTGTTCCTCGCTCCGGCGGATTGCGCCGACGGTAAAGAGGCGTAGGCCGGCAGCGAACTGAGCGGGTAGAAGAAAGGACGGCAGTCGATGCCGCTCTCCCTCATCCTATCTATCACGTCTTCCTTAGCGATATCGCATCCGGCGTCCACTATGGCCGTGACCATCCAGTACGTGTTCTTGACGCCGGCCGCCTCGTCGTTGAGTGTGATCACTTCAACCCCCGCGAGCGCCTCTTTGTACCAGGCGAATATCTCGCGCTTGCGCGTCACTAACTCGTCGATGCGCTCCAATTGCGCCAGGCCCAGAGCGGCCTGCATGCTGGACATCTTGTATTTATAGCCGACCTCGGCGTTGTAGAACGCTTTGTCGCCGGGCTTGCGGCCATGGTCCCGTAAATACTGGCAGCGGTCGTAGACATCCTTGTCGTCGGTCAAGAGCATGCCGCCTTCGCCGGTCGTGAGGGTTTTGGAGCCGTGAAAGCTAAAGGCGCTTGCTACGCCGAAGCTACCCGCTTTCTTGCCTCTGTACTCGGAGCCGATCGACTCGGCGGCGTCCTCGATGACGGCGACGCCATGTCGATGGGCCACGTCCAGAATGGCGTCCATGTCGGGCATGTTGCCATAGAGGTTCACGACGATGACCGCTTTGGTCCTGGGCGTAATAGTCTCCTCGAAGGATCGTGCGTCCAGACACCACGACTTGGCGTCGATATCGGCGAAGACGGGCGTGGCGCCGACGTAGCTGATGGGCGCCGAGGTCGCGATCCATGTGATGTCCGGCACGATCACTTCGTCCCCTGGGCCTACGCCTAAACTCAGCAGGGCGAGGTGCAGCGCCGAGGTACAGGAGGGTAGGGCGATCGCGTACGTCCTGTCAAGGTACGAGGCGAAGGCCGGCTCGAAGCGCGCGTGGTACATATTGGCGTCGGCATACCAGGCGTTCGTGACGGCATCGGTCACATAGTCAATCTCTTTCTGGGTGATCCACGGCCCGGATACAGGAATACGCTGCATGTACATCAGTCCTTTACACACCTAAGATAGCCACCTGGCGCGACCGTGATGAGCAGCTTTGCGTCGATACTTTCATCGACCTCGAATCGGTCATTCTGGCGCAAGAACTCCCGCACGGCTGTTTTAGGGTTGTTGTCCGTGCCCCAAGGGCGGTCGGGAAAAGAGCCTTCCGGCATATCGTCAACCACTGTATCGAACACGATTAGATAGCTACCCGCGGTCACCAGTGGAGAGTAGAGCATCAATTCTTGCAGTACGTGATCGTGCGTATGATTGGAATCCAATATCACCAAGACGCGCTGCTTACCCTGCGCAAGCCTTCGCACCTTCTCAACAATGTCCTCGTCGACGGATGAGCCCTGGATCATCGTGATTCTCTTATACAGGGGATGCTGCTCTATCGCAATGCGGTTGTGTTGACGGATGTCGATATCGATACCCACAACCCTACCATCACCGCCCAAGAGTTCCAGAAGCGACGCCGAGAAAATCAGGGAGCCGCCATGGGCTATTCCTGTCTCAACGATGAGGTTGGGTTGGACCTGCCAGATGATCTCTTGCACCGCTATCATGTCCTGAGGATATTGGATAATGGGCCGCCCGAGCCAGGTGAAGTTGTACGAATAGTTGTATTGAGTGCTTTTAAGAAATAATTCGTGCGCAAGGCGCTTGATGTCCTGGTCGTGGGCCATGCGGTTAAGTTTCTCTTCGTTAATCGGCATGCTAGCTTCCCCTGGTACGGATCACCCGCGCGGGATTACCGTAGACGATAACATTATCCGGCACATTTTTGACTACAACAGCCCCGGCGCCGACGATGGCATCGGCGCCCACCTTCAGATGCGGCAGGACGACCGCCCCGACGCCGACCATCGCGCCTTCCCCTACCTCCACGCACCCCGCTAATGTGGCGCCCGGCGCGATATGAACTCCCGCTCCGATCACGCACTCATGATCGACACTGGCATTGGTGTTCACGATAGTTTGTATCCCCAAAGCGACGTCGACGCACACTGATGCGCCGGCGAGTACTTGACAACCTGCGCCTATCCTCGCGCTATTGGCCACGAACGCGGCAGGATGAACGACACTCAACGGTATAAGTCCCTGCTGCTCAAGCATAACGTGCAAGGCTAAACGGTCGCGCCCCTTGTCCCCTCCGATAGCTAGAAGGAAGGACGTTTGTCGCGCATCTCCCCTTCCTAACCAGCGGTAGAAGCCGTCCGTGCCTACATAGAGCGGAGTGTTTGCGAAAGGACTCGAGGCGGTCGGGCTATTGTCAAAGACGGCCATCAACTCGAATTCAGGGGGTAGACACTCGCGCAGCACTTTTGCATGTCCGGCGGCGCCCCATATGATGAGTCCTTTACGCGATGGATGCATATAATCCTATTCGTTGTGGCAACTATCGTGATGGCTGCGCGAGGTCAGCATAGCCTCGGTCCCTTGACGACATAATTGGATCGGGCAACGGCCATGTGATACGCAGCGCCGTGTCATCCCAGCGCACTCCCCTGGCACACTCGGGATGGTAACACTCCGACATCTGATAGAAAACCTCGGAGTCATCCTGGAGAGTCTGAAAACCGTGGGCCAATCCTTTAGGGATGTAGAACATGCGGTAGTTATCCGCTGTTAGCTCGACCGCGACCCATCGCTTGTAGGTGGTCGACTGAGGCCGCAGGTCGACGGCGACATCGTAGATCGCGCCCCTGGTGCAGCGCACGAGCTTGGTTTCTTCATAGGGCGCGGCCTGATAGTGCATCCCACGTAGCGTGCCCTTTCGCTTATTGTACGACACGTTGCATTGCGCCAGTGCGGGATCGAGCCCGTGCGCCGCGAACTCGTCGTGGCACCAGGTGCGCGCGAAGAACCCACGGTCGTCCTCCAGCCTCTCCGGTTCGACGATGAACGCGCCGGCCAGCGCCGTTTCGGTGAAGATCACCGCTGTACTCTCATATAGATGTGCGATATGATTTGCAACGCAACACCCATCAGACGATCCTTGGGCTCGGGACGGGGATGATGAAGCGGCCGCCACGCTCCCTATAAGCAGCCTGTTGCGCCAGGATCTCGTCCGCGAAGTTCCAGGTCAGCAGCAGCACGTCGTCGGGCATCGCCTCAAGCAGTTTGTCCGGCGCATAGATCGGCAGGTGTGTGCCCGGCGTGTAGCGCCCCTGCTTCACGGTGCTGCGATCCACGACGAAGTCGAGCGTCTCGCGTCCGATGCCGCAGTAGTTCAACAGCGTGCTGCCCTTGGCCGACGCGCCGTAGGCGGCGACGCGCTTGCCGTCCGCCTTAAGGCCGGCCAGCAGGGCGCGTAGTTCATCGCGCAGCCGCGCCACTTGCGCGCCGAACCCCGCGTAGAACGCCACGTCGCCGACGCACCAATCGGCCTCGTCTCGCAGCATGTCGCGCACGCGGGACGAGGGCGGCGCCTCTTTGCCGGCGAACACGCGCAGGGAGCCACCGTGGATGGGCAGGCGCTCCACGTCGGCCACGGTCAGCCCGTGCCGCTGGAACAGGCGGTCGAGCGCGGTGAGCGAGTAGTAGCACAGGTGCTCGTGGTAGATCGTGTCGAACTCCGTGTGGTCGATCAGGTCCTTGACGTACGGTGTCTCGATCACGGCCACGCCGTCCGGCTCGAGCAGCGCCGCCATGCCCGCCACGACGCCGTTCAGGTCGGCCACATGCGCCAGCACGTTGTTGGCGTGGATGACATCGGCCCGTCGCCCCTCGCGCACGAGCCCGCGCGCCACGTCCAGGTCGAAGAACTCGGCCAGCGTGGGGATGCCGCGCTCTTCGGCCACGCGCGCGATGTTGCGCGCCGGCTCGATGCCCAGGACGGGCACGCCCGCGTCGCGGTAGTACTGCAAGAGGTACCCGTCATTGCTGGCGATCTCGACGGCCAGGCTCTCCCCGCCGAGGCGCCGCTCCTCCACAAGACGGCGGACGATGGTCCGGGCATGCGCCAGCATGGTGTCGGAGAACGACGAGAAGTACATGTAGTCCCGGAACAGTTGCTCCGGCGGCACAGTCTCCGTGATCTGCACGAGCGTGCAATCTGGACAGAAGGCCAGGTCCAGTGGGTACGTTGGCTCAGCTTGGTCGAGTTGCTTGGCCGTGAGCAGGGAGTTGGCGAGGGGTGTCTCGCCCAGGGACAGCACGACCGCTAGGTCCGCGCAGCCGCACGACCGGCACGCTGTTTCTCTAGTCACTGTCGTGCTCCCGGCATGGCGCTCACTCCCATCAGTTCGACGCCTCCTTGTCGTGTCAGATACGCGCGGTACCAGGCGACCGTTTCCGTCAACCCTTCGTCCAGGCTATAGCGGGGACGCCAATCGAGGAGACGCTCGGCCTTGCTAGAGTCAAGGTATTGAGAGTGGATCTCGCCCCGCGCCGTGTTCCGTACGTCGGGCGTCAGCCCCTCGCAGCCCATCAAATGCTGGATGCGCGCGACGAGCTCCAGCACGGTGACGGCCTGCTCCGGACTGAAGTTGAACGCTTCGCCCTGGATGGCCGGGTCGTCGAGGCGCTCGGCCAGACGTAGGTAGGCGCCGCCGACGTCCTTGACGTAGATGTAGTCGCGCACATATGTTCCGTCGCTGCGCACGATTGGGCGCGCGCCGCGCAGGCAGGCCCGGATTGTATCCGGCACGATGCGGCTCCAGTTCAGGTCGCCGCCGCCGTAGATGTTGCCGCACCGCGCGACCGCCACGGGCAACGCGTAGGTGTGATGGTAGCTCTGGGCGATCAGGTCGGCGCAACTCTTCGAGACCTCGTAGGGATTGCGGCCTTGCAAGGGCATCTCCTCGGTATAGGGCAAGACCGGCTGCGTCCCATAGGCTTTGTCGCTGGAGGCGACGACGATCCGGCGTACCAACCCCTGGTGCTGGCGGCAGGCCTCCAGCAGATTGTACGTGCCCCGGACGTTGGCCTCGAACGTCTGCAGCGGGGAGCGGTGGGCCACCCCGACGATGGGCTGCGCCGCCAGGTGGAAGACCGTGTCGATCTCGTGCTCGTTGACGGCGCGCTCGAGCGTCCAGTAGTCTTCCAGGGCGCCCTGCACGACGGCGGTATGCTGGTCGTCGCCCGAGCGATAGAACTCGGATTGCGGGTCGGGATCGCGCACCAGGGCGACGACGTGGGCGCTTTGCGCCAGCAGATCCTTGACCAGCCAGGAGCCGACCAGCCCGGTCGCGCCGGTCACGAACACGCGCCGCCCCTGCCAGAACTCGCCCACGATCACCACACCTTCCAGGGCGCGTGCCCGGACTGCCACGACTCTTCCAGGCGGTGTTTGTCGCGCAGCGTATCCATACACTGCCAGAAGTCGCCGTGGCGGTAGGCCGCGAGTTGCTGGTCGGCGGCCAGTTGCTCTAAAGCCTGCGCCTCCAGGCTCGCCGCGTCGCCGGGCAGGTAGTCAAAGATGGCGGGCTCGAACACCAGGAAACCGCCGTTGATCCAGCCTTCGCCGGCCTGTGGCTTCTCCGTGAAATTCGCCACGAGGTCGCCGTCGAAGACGAGGCCGCCGAAGCGGGCCGGGGGCCGCACAGCGGTGACCGTGGCGATGCGGCCCTGTGCGCGATGGACGCGGAGCAGATCCCGCAGGTCCACGTTGCAGACGCCGTCGCCGTAGGTGACCATGAACGCCCCGTCCCGCAACCACGGCTCCAGGCGCTTGATGCGGCCGCCCGTATTGGTGTCCAGGCCGGTATCCACGAGGTGAACCGTCCAGTCCTCCCAATCGCCGTCGATCACCTCGACCTTGCCGGACCTGAGCGAGACCGTCATGTTGCTGCTAAGTGAGTAGTAGTCCAGGAAGTAGTGCTTGACGACATCGCCCTTGTAGCCGAGCGCGATGTAGAACTCGTTGAAGCCGTGGTGGGCGTAGTGCTTCATGATGTGCCAGAGAATGGGCCGTCCGCCGATCTCGACCATGGGCTTGGGGCGCACCTCGGTCTCTTCGGCCAGGCGCGTGCCCAGGCCGCCCGCCAGGATAACGACTTTCATGCGACCGGAACCTCATGCGACGCTGTAACCGCCGCGCTATCATCAAGCGTCCATTGCGTTGTCCAATCCAGTAGCGGTCGGACCACGCCCGGTACTGTTCCGGCATAAGAGCCGCGCGCCGAGTCACCCTCAAGGCTATCGACGACCTGGAAAGCCACGGCATCGCGCTCCTCGAAATGGACGATGACGGGATCCATGGTGCTAATCGCCGCGTTGACAATCAACGTCCCCTCGGATAGCAAGTTCCCCGGGATCCAAACCGTGCTGACATAACGCCCGGCCGGCCGTGCCCGATTGCCCCAGTCAGGGCTGTGCTGATCGCTGACGACGAACGCGCACACACCTTCCTCGTTGTAGAAGTGGTAGTTGGGAGCCAGGACATAGCCTGGCTGCAGCACATCATAGGTCATCTCGATCCCGACGGGCCGCCGGATGTCCGCCGCCTCCACAGTTTCTCCGTTTCTGTCGCGTACCCGCACTCCGCGCAGGCGCACGATGTCGTTCCCGGGGGCCGCATCGATGTTTGGCCACTCGCGCGCCGCCGTCGTGCCCAGCCCCGAGCTCAGGTAGGCGCTCACGACTTGGTGCGCCGGTCCGTCCATCAGGACGGAACCCTTGTCGAGCAAGACGACTCTCTGGCACAGCCGCGTCACGGCCGACATGTCGTGCGACACGAATAGCACGGTGCGACCCTCGCCGGCCGCGTCGCCTATCTTACCCAGGCACTTCTTCTGGAACGACGCGTCGCCGACCGCCAGCACCTCGTCGATGATCAGGATCTCCGGCTCCAGGTGCGCCGCGACAGCGAAGGCCAGGCGCACGGACATGCCGCTGGAGTAGCGCTTGACTTGCGTGTCGATAAACTTCTCCACGCCGGCGAAGGCCACGATCTCGTCGAACTTGCGCGCGATCTCCGCGCGCGCCATGCCCAGCAGCGCCCCGTTTAGGAAGACGTTCTCGCGCCCGCTCAATTCGGGGTGGAAGCCGGTGCCCACCTCCAGCAGCGAGGCGACGCGCCCGTTGAGCCCGATGCGCCCCGTCGTCGGCTCGGTGATGTGGCTGAGCAGCTTGAGCAGCGTACTCTTGCCCGCGCCGTTACGTCCGATGACGCCGAGCACCTCGCCCTGCTTGAGCTCGAAGCTGACGTCCCGCAGGGCCCAAAACTCGGGACGATGCCCACGCTCGCCCGCCGTCATGGGCGCGCCGCGCGCCAGGCGCGCGGCCGCGCGCCCGGGCGTGGCCACGAGGCCCGTCACGGCTTCGCGCACGGTCTTGTAGGGCTGCGCGCTGGCGCCCAGGCGATACTTCTTGCCGAGCCCCTCAACTCGGATGGCGATATCACTCATCTGTCTACACCACGTCCGCGAACTGCTGTTCCATGCGCCGGAAGTAGTACAGCCCCCCGGCCAGCGCGACCAGTGTGATGGCCGTCGAGATGGCCAGGGTGGGTATGTCCAGCCACGGAGCGCTCGCCGGCGTCGGGTCCGCGACCGCGACGCCGAACAACGCGTGCGATGGGCGCGTTGTATGGAACCCGCCCCCGCTCAGAATGGCCCAGCGGAAGCCCTCGACCACCCCGGCCATGGGGTTAAGCGCGAGGATCAGGCGCAGGTTGCCCTTGATCAGGCTGGCCGGGTAGGCGATCGGCGTGGCGTAGAGCCAGATCTGCGTCAGAAAGGGGACAACATAGCCCACGTCGCGATACCGCACGTTCAGCGCGGAGAGCCAGAGGCCGACGGCCAGGGCCGCTGCCACGGCCAGCAGCAGGAAGAGCGGCAGGGCGACGATCGTCGCCGTGGGCGGCACATGGTAGAACAGCATCAGGCCCAACAGCACCACGAAGGCGATGGCCACATCGAGCAGCCCGGCCAGCGCGGACGAGAGCGGGAGGATCAGCCGGGGGAAGTAGATCTTGGAGATCAGGGAGGCGTTGCCGACCAGGCTGCTCGAGGAGCGGCTCAGGGCGGTGGCGAAGAAGGTCCAGGGCAGCAGGCCGCAGTAGCTGAAGATCGGATAGGGCACGCCGTCGGAGGGGACGTTGGCGAGGCGTCCGAAGACGAAGGTGAAAATGACCATGGTGACCACGGGCTGGATGATAGCCCATGTGGCGCCGAAGACCGTCTGCTTGTAGCGCACCTTGATGTCGCGCCACATCAGGAAATACAGCAACTCACGGTAGCGCCACAGGGCTCCGAGGTTGAGGGGCGCCCAGCCCTTGCTCGCCTCGATCGTCGTGCTGAAGTGAGGCTCGTGCGCGCCGCGTTCGGGCTGGTTGGTCGCGAGCGTGAGCGTCGAGTCGGCGGACATCCTGATCCTTATTGTCTCGTTATCTTGTTGGCTTGCTCGATCCAGGGCGGTCATCATGAGCGTCGTCCCGGATCACCGTCTCCCTGTCGCGCGCTGTAACCGCGCCTTCCCTATCACGGCGTATCAGCCGCGCGCGCCGCTGGCAGCCTTCGTTTCCTCGGCCCCGTAGTACTCGTTGCTGTAATAGTAATAGTACGAGTAGTTGCTGATATCTTTGCGATTGACCATGTTGAGCACGGTGCCGACGACGTTGCCGCCGACCTTCTTGATCGTGTTGACGCTGTTGTCGACCACGTTGCGGCGCGTCGAGCCGGCGCGCGCGACGAGCAGCGTGCCGTCCACCCGCGCCGAGAGCACCACCGCGTCGGTCAACGGACCCATCGGCGGCGTGTCGAAGATCACCAGGTCTGAGCGCTCCATCAACTCATGCACGACCTCGACCGCGCTCTGGGAGGCCAGCAGTTCGGCCGGGTTCGGAGGGTGCGGCCCGCTCGCCATGACGTAGAGGTTCGGCACGACGGTCGGCTGCAGCGCCTCGTCGATCGCGCGCGCGCGGTTCTCCCGGTTGAGCAGCACGGTGGTCAGCCCTACCTCGCGTTTGAGGCCGAAGATTTTGCTGATGGTCGGCCGCCGCAGATCGGCGTCGACCAGGATGACGCGCTTACCCGCCTGCGCCTCGGCGACCGCCAGATTGGCCGAGATGGTGCTCTTGCCCTCGGAGGGGACCGAACTGGTCACGACGAGGCTCTTCAAGGAGCGGTCGAGCGTGCTGAAGTCCAGGTTGGTGCGCAACGTGCGGAAAGCCTCGGTGATGGCCGCCTTGGGGTGGTTGAGCGTGACGAGCTGCGGGTTCAGCACCGTCAGCGGCGCCAGCGTAGCCGCGCCCCCTCCGCCCTTACCATTTCCATTCGACGCGGGGACGGTCATGGCCGCGGGCGTTGGGATTTTGCGCCCGCGGCCGAGCACACCACGGCCCTTCGTCTGTGCGTCGATGCCGATCAGCCCCACGATGCCCAGCGGGGCCTGCCCGAGCAGCAACTCCACGTCCTCCGGTGAGTGCAGGGAGTTGTCCAGGTAGTCCAGCAGGAAGGCCAGGGCCAGGCCGAGCAGCAGGCCGGCGGCGAGGCCCGAGAGGACGTTCTGCGACACCTTCGGGAAGATCGGGGTGTACTGCGGATTCGCGTTGTCGTTCAGGACGGCTGTATTGGTGGAGATCGGCTGGACGGTAGTTCCCGCCAGGCCCAGCAGCCGGACGTAGGTATCGGTCAGGCCGTTGAGCCTATCCTCTGTTTGGGTGATTTGCGTCTGGCGGACGTGTGGGGTCGTCAGAAGCACATTCAGTTGCTTCTGCAGTTCACTGATGCGGCGCCTGAACCCGTCGAGTGACTGGCCGATGTCGCCGGCCGGGCTACTGCTCTGCTGCGCCTGCTGCTGCGCCAACTGCTCCGCCTGCACCCGCTTATTCTCGTCGACGAAGACTCTGGCGATCCCTGTCGCGATGGTGGCGCCCTGGCGGGGATCGCCCCAGGTGACGTTGATATGGTAGTAGTTAGTACCAGGAATGAGATCGCTGGAGATATGCGCGCTGAGTTGCTCGGGGGTAACCGCCAGGTGGAGTCTGCTGATGACTGTCGCGTCGAATCGGCCCGATTTGAGGAACACGTCGTACGTATTGGCCAACTGTTGCACCGGCGCGGCGCCGTTGGAGCCCAGCGATTGGTTGAGGTAGGGGACGAGCAAGGAGGGCGAGGCCGCGTTGATGAGCAGCGTCGCGGTGGCCCGATAAACCTTGGGCTGGCGCTGGGTGAAGCCATAGGCCGACACGCCGCCGAGGATGGTTAGGAGAATGATGATGGGGAGGCGCTTCTTCAGGATGTTTAGGTAGCGATAAAATTCCATCTTCCCTCTTCAACGTACCCATGTGTTCGACAGAGCGTCGTTATCACGCTGTTGGATGTCTTTAGGACCTTCACGCCTATGCCTAGTATAACGACAATAGGCGAAATGACAATGGTTTGTATCTTATCGAAAAGTCGGGGGCTAGGCCGCCGCGAGCGCCACGGGGGCGTGGGCCTCAGCCGCGCGTTGGGTGATGAGGACGGCCAGGGAGGGCATGCGATGGGCGCCGGAGAGACGG
>JAABUQ010010983.1_pt1 | contig 11721 bp, 13 predicted proteins | sample 5560001 | NCBI WGS metagenome assembly JAABUQ01 (sample SAMN10711888, study PRJNA513371) | rock metagenome | isolation source: Antarctica rocks | place: Antarctica: Victoria Land, Finger Mt nord | collected 2015-12-18
CGAGAGTGCAGCGTGTTCACGATCGGCAAGGCGATGATCGATCGATTCAACTGCCAATCCGATCAGACCTTACAGATGATTCGCTGGGCAACCATCGAGGTCGGTTCGAAGTGGGGATGACTCAGGGGACCACCTACCCCCCCCCGATCATCCGCCCGAGGGCCCGGGCCACCGCCGGAGCCCGCTCGTCCAGGATCATCCCCAGATAGCGGACCCCGAACCAACCGCACCACCCCAGGGCCAGCCACCCCTGCCAGTCGAGCAACGGTTTGACCGCCGGAAGCCGGGTCGGTTCCCGCCTTGATTTCGAGGATGTGTCCGACGCCTCGCATCGCGGATCTGGAGCTGGATCACTTCGCATGATAGGGCAACTCGGTCTCCGGTCCTCGATTGGGTTCGTTTTTCCCCGGGCCGGTCCCCGTCAGATCGGGACGTGCGGCGACTCGGCCCGGTGGAGGCGGGACCACCATCGGCGGGCGGCCCGGTGGACGCGGTCGGGGTCGAGGCCGGCCATGCAGGGGTGGTGGGCCAGGGGGCAAACCTTGTGGTGGCAGGGGCGGCAGGGGACCCTGGCGCGGAGGACCAGCGTCCGCCTCGACCAGGGGCGCCACTGGCGAGGGCGGTTGGTCCCGCTGAACAGGACGACCGACGCCGTCGCCGCCGAGGCGGCCAGGTGGGCGGGGCCGGAGTCGGAGCCGATGAACAGGTCGGCGCGCTCCAGGAGCGCGGCGGTCTCGGTCATGGCGAGCCGACCGGTCCAGTCGCGGAGGCCGGCATGAGGCCCCAGGCTTGCGGCGACCTCGACATCCTCGGGCCCGCCGACGGCGATCACCCGCCAGCCGTCGTCGAGGAACCGGCCGACCAGGGCTTGCCAGTGCCGGGCCGGCCACCGCTTGGCGGCGGCCCCGGCCCCGAGGTGGACCGCCAGGAGCGGCGCGGTGTCGCCGAATCGCCCGGCATGGAGCCAGTCGGGCTCGTCCCGGCGAGCGGCGGGATGCGGAGGCTTCGGACCCGGCGGGCGGCGGGCGACCGATCCCGACGAACCCGCCCGGCGGACCAGGGCCGGCTCGGGCGCGGAGTGCCTCCGCGACGGGCGGCCGGGCCAGGCGTCGCGGAGCCTCTGATTGACCCGGACCCGGTCGCCGTCGGACGGGTGGACGCGGACCCGGGGCGGGGCGGCCTCGGGCAGCCCCAGGCGGTCGAGCAGCGCCCGGCGCGACTCGACCTCGTGGCGGCCGGGGACCCAGCGGGCCACGTCGGTCAGCAAGAACCCGCCGCCCCCCATCGCCCAGCCGACCCGGCGGGGGATTCCGGCCAGGGCCAGGACCAGGACGGTCAGGATGTCGCCCCGGACGTCGATCCCCAGGTCGTACCGGGCCGCCCGGAGCGACCGGCCCAGCGACCAGACCGCCGAGCCCAGCGCCCGCCGTCCCGGCCGGCGCTCGAACCAGTTCCGGTCGGCCAGGTGGACGCGGTCGACGTCGGGGTCGGCCTCGAAGATCTCGCGGTTGCTCGGCGAGGCGAGGACCTCGATCTTCGCCCGCGGATAGGCCGCGCGGAGCCTCGGGAAGATCGGAGTCGTCAGGATCGCGTCGCCCATGTGGTCGAGCTGGACGACCAGGATCTTCCGGGGGCCCTCGAACTCCGGCAACGGCCGGGCCCGCCGCCAGAGCCCCATCAAGATCGACCCGACGACGTCGAGCACGCGCACGGCGATCCGCCACCGCCACTTGGTGTAGCGGTACCGGCCGGCGGCGACGGGCTTGGGGCTAGCGGGCGACCTTTTCATATGCCTCCGCCGTGCGCCGGGCGACCTCGGACCAGGGGTAATGCGCCGCGACGTGCCCCGACAGGCCGGGGTCGGGCCCCGAGGCCCACCCTTCGGCGATCGCCCGGGCGATCTCGCTGGGGCGGTCGGGCCGGGCATAGCCCACCCGGTCCCCGAAATACTCGCGGGTGCAACCGTGGGGCGTGATGACGACCGCCGTCCCCGCCAGGGCCGCTTCGAGGGCGACCAGGCCGGGGGTCTCGAACCAGCTCGGCAGGGCCAGGACCCGCGCGGCGGCGTAGGCCGATTCGAGCAACGGGTCGTCGTGATCGACCCGGGGGAGCCACCGCGCGTAGCCCGCCCCGGCCCGTCGGCACTGGGCGGCGTACCCCTCGCAGCCGGGCAGGGCGTCGCCGATGACCACCAGCGGGAGCCCGGCGGCGCGGACCCCTCCGACCAGGCCCAGGACGTTCTTCCTCGGCTCGATCCGGCCGACGTAGAGCACGAAATCGCCCGGGCCGTGCGCGGCGCGGAAGGCCGAGGGGTCGGCGTGGGCGAACCGCTCCTCGACGCCGTTGGGGACCGGGCGAATCCGGGCGGGATCGGCGCCGAACCAGCGGACGAGCTGCTCCCCCTCGGCCACCGAGTTGGGCAAGATCGCGTCGGCCGCGCCGAGCAGGTCGCGCCGCCAGGTCGGCCAGCGGGGGGCGAGCGCCTTGAGCCGCCATTTCGCCCGGTTGGCCCAGCGCCCGACCGGGTCGGTGGCCAGGGCGGCCATCGCCCGGGGCTCGATCCAGCAGATCGGCGACAGCGCGACCGGGACCCCCTTGGCCCGGGCCAGCCGGGCCAGGTTCAGCCCCTCGCGCGACATCCCGAACAGGTGCAGCGCCCGCGCCCGGTCGAGCCGGTCGGTCCACGGGCAGAACGGCCGGACCGGGACCCCCCGCGCCTCGAGGTAGCGCCCGGTCTGGATGAGCTGATTCTCCCCCCCGCCGGGCGACTGGAAGGCCGACGATGGGGCGTGGAAGACGACCGAGCCGGCCGCCATCTCGCCCCGGGTCCGCTCGGCCAGCCATCGGCGGGCGGCGACCGGAGGCGTCCGCCGGCCGCTAAAGCGGGCCACCCGCTCGGGAGCGGTCGGCGCGACCCGTCCCGCTATCAGACCGCCGATCGCCATGCGTTCGCCCGTCCTTCCCTGGTCGGAGGCCGCGCCATCCTTGGCGCGCCCAAGGCGTCGATTGAGGGTCTAGTTCTGGCCCGATTCGCCCGAACCGTCAAGCCCAACCTCGGGATCACGCCCGCTTGTCCCCGGCCGATCGGGCCGATACGTTGGGGCGACGACACCCGGAATCGGCCCAACCCGGCGGCCCCTTTCGATCATGGCCTTCCGCGACTTCACGTTCCCCCAGGTCCAGGACCGGCTCGGCCTCCGACTGGTGGACGCCGACCTGTTCTCGGCGACCCCGCCGTTCCCGGCCCGCGCCGAGTTCGCCGCGTTCGTCCGCGACGGGGCGACCCTGGCGATGGCCAACAGCACCGAGAAGGCGAAATCCGAGTTCATCATCGCCCCGGTCCTCCTCGAATTGCACCGGACGCTCGGCCCCAAGTTCGCGCTCTTCTCGGGCGTGGAGTGGGACGTCGACCCTTCCCGGGGCCTCGACGGCTATTGCGACTTCCTCATCGGCCGGGGGCCGAGCCAGCACATCCTCCAGGCCCCTTACGTCGCGATCGTCGCGGCCAAGAACGACCTGATCCGGACTGGCCTGGGCCAGTGCATCGCCGCGATGTACGCGGCCTCCGTCGGCAACGAGCGGGCCGGGCGGGGTCGTCCACGGGGCGGTCACCACCGGCGCCGCCTGGAAATTCCTCCGGCTTGACGGGGACTTGATCACGATGGACCCGCCGGAATATTACATCGACCAGTTGGAAAAAATCATGGGCGTTTTGCGTGAAATTATTGAAAATCATTGATGCTCTCCGGTTCCCGATCCTTCCATCGCCGGAGTTCGCGCTTGAGCCGATCGGCCAGGGTGACGGTCGGCAGCTCGTCGATGGGGGTGACGGTTTCCCAGTCGAGGGCCGACCGGAGGGCGGCCTTGAGGCCGATCGGCCCCCGGTAGGTCGTCGGCGATGGAATGTCGGCGCGGGCCTCGCGGCGCTCGTAGGCCAGCTCGTCGAGGGCGAACGGCGTCAGGGGGCCGGCCAGGGGGATCGTCGCGACGTGGCGGCCCCGGGCGATCTCCAGGGCGAGCGGATGCCGGGCGTCCCAGTCTTCGAACTGGACCTCGAACCGACCGGGCTCGCGGGCCACCACCGACCACTTCCGGCCGGCCCGCCATCGCCACCAACGGGCGAACTCGGTGAGCGTCGTCCGCCAGAGCAGCGACTCGTCGGCGACGGCCTCCGCCAGCGCGGTGACGATCTCGGGATGGCGGCCGAGCCGCCCCTCCGGGTGGCCGTAGACGAAGGCCGGCTCCCCCGCCGCGACCTTGGCCCGGACCACCCGGACCAGGTGATCGGCCACCGTCGGGGCGTCGCCCCCGGCCTCGAAGAGGGCCCCCTCGCAGAGCGGATGCGCCGGGACCTGGAGGACCTTCGAGAAGCGGTCGCCCCGCCAGGGGAACGAAGGCAGGTCGTCATAACCGAGCTGGAAGTCGGACGAATACGAGTATCCCAACCCTTCGAGGACGCGGTCGAGCCCCTCGTTCCAGCGGCCATGCGGCCCGGCGTACCCTTCGGGGGCGAAGCCGGCGTCGACCAGGACCCGATGGGCCCGCCGGAGGTTCCGCCGGTTGGCCGCCTCGTCCCGGTAGACGAAGTGGTAGTGCCCGTGCGACTGGGCGTCGACCCGCCGGAGGTCGTCGAGGACCCCGGGCAGATTCCCATAAGCCCCGGTGCAGACGAAGTGGGTCGAGCAGTCGTCGAGCGGCCGGCGGGCCTCGGCGAACCGGGCGTAATCGGCGGGCTCGGGCTCGTCGAGGTCGATCCTCAGGTTGAACGCCGATCGGTACGGGAACGGATAAGCCGACAGCCGCGCCCAGATCCCGCCCGACTCCACGACCGCCCGGCGAATCCGCTCGACCAGCCGGCGGCGAATCCGGGCCTTGGGATGGCGAGCGACCCGCTCGACGACGCTCAGGCCGTCGATCGACCAGGCGGCCGGCGCCCCCTCGGTGTCGACCAGGGCGCGGAACGGGTCGACGGCCTCGCCGCGGCGGAAGGCGTCGACGTCGATCGCGACGTGGCCGGCCGTCAGGGTCGAGCGGACGGCGGCCTCGGCGAGCTTCCGGCCGTCGTGGAGCACGAACCGGCCGGCGAAGAACGCCAAGGGGTGCGGGTCGCCGACGTGGACGAACGGCACGCCCTCCTGGGCCAGGGCCATCTCCAGGGCGGGCGGGGTGTCCCAGAGGACCAGGGGCAGGGGGGGGAGCGGGTACGCGGCCAGGTCGATCATGGCGAGGCTCCGGGCACCGGCGCGGCCCGGCGTCGGGCCGACCAGAGCGTCATCAAGCGGACGGCGGGGATCGCTCGGAAGACCAGGTGGCGGCGCTCGCCGGGGGTGAGCAGATGCTCGACGCGGACGTGGTCGAAGTCGCGCCGGAGCCGCCGGCGGAGGCCATCGGCGGTGAACCAACGCTCGCGGACCGGGCCGCCGGCCGGGTACATCCAGAGCCCACGCCGCTCGTCGATCGCCTTGACGACGAGGGCCGGCAACCAGGGGCGGTGGGCGTCCATCGCCAGGGCGTTCTTGTCGACGACCGCCAGGACTCCCCCCGGCCGGAGGACCCGGCGGGCCTCGTCGAGGACCGGCCCGACGGCGCCGACGTGCTCCAGGATCTCCACGGCGACCACAGCGTCGAACGCCCCGTCGCCGAACGGCAACGCCCGGGCCGACGCCCGGACGCGGTCGATCCCGCCCGCCCGGGCGAGCATCGCCGCCGACAGGTCGACGCCGACCACCCGGGCCCCGGCGTCGACCAGGTGCGCGGCGAACCGGCCCTTGCCGCAACCGAGGTCGAGCACGCTCGCCCCCCGGATCGGCCCCAAGGCCGCCAGGACGGCGCGGAGCCGGGCGTCGTCGGCCGCGACGGCCCCCTTGAATCGGCCCTCGGCCGCGTCGAACCGGGCGGCCACTTCCGCGTCGTGCCCTCTGGTCATGTCGCCCCCGTCGCCGCCGCCGCCCGGATCAGCTCGCGGTGCTTCCAGTGCCGGACGGCGACCGACAGCCCCGACAACGCGCAAAACGCCAGGCCCTCCCAGCCATCGCGAAATCCCTGCTTGCCGAGATAAAGCTTGGCGAACACCCAGGCCGGCCGGACCGTCAGGTCGACCGGCCGGGACCGGGCCCCCTCGCGGTGGAACCGGAGGGCTTCCAACGTCGTGTAATGGTCGATCTTCCGCAAGAATGTTTGCATGTCGGGGATCGTCCGGTGCGTCAGGGGGGCCCGGAGCCGGCCGGCGGTCCCGCGGAGGTCGACGGTCTCGTGGACCTCGCCGACCCACCGCCCCCGATCGCGGCGGAACAGGCGGAGCGGCAAGTCGTGCTGGGTCCCCGAGAACCGGAACGGCCGGCCGAGGACGACGCTCCGGATCGGGACCCGGTAGCCGACGTGGGAGGGCCTCGGATCGGCGAGGGCCGCGCGGATCTCGGCGGCCAGCTCGGGCGTGGCCCGCTCGTCGGCGTCGACGGCGAAGACCCAGTCTCCCGAGGCCAGGGCGAGCCCGGCGTTCCGCTGGCCCGCGAAGTCGTCGAAGCCGCGGACCGCCACCCGATCGGCCCGGGCCCGCGCGATCGCCTCGGTGGCGTCGCGGCTGGAGGCGTCGACGACGACCGCCCGCTCGTCGGCCCAGGCCAGGCTGTCGAGGCAATCGGCGAGGTTGGCGGCCTCGTCCCGGGCGACGATCAGGGCCGTGATCCGGGGGGGTCGATCATGCATGGCGGGCCGCCTTCCGCAAGGCGCCGGCGAGGGCCCGGCCCGGGAAGTAGAGGGCATAGGCGGCCAGGGCGACGTCGAGCCGTCCCAGGGCGGCCAGGACGATCCAAAGGTGCCAGCGGACGTCGGCGTGCCCGACCACCAGGACCAACGACCGGACCGGGCCGGGCGGAGCGACGGGAATCGGAAGTCCCGGACGTTCGGTCGTCGCGTCCAGGACGACGCCGCTGGTCGAACCGACGACGAACAGGTACTTCCCGATCGCGTAAGCCATGCCGACGACCAGCCAGGTGGGTCGGCCGTCGCGGGCGAAGGCCGACCAGGCGATGGCGGCATGCAAGGCCATGTCGCCCAGCTCGTCGAGGTTGGCGTCGAGCCAGCGGCCGAACTCGGACGCGGTCCCCTGGAGCCGGGCGAGGTGGCCGTCGGCCGTGTCCAGGACCAGGGCGAGGGCCAGGGCCGCCGCCGCGACCCCTCGCGAGGCCCAGCCCGGCCCGGAACCGGCGACCAGGGCCGAGGCCAGGAGGACCAGCCCGCCCGAGGCCAGGGTCAAGGCGTTGGGCCGGACCCGGGTCGGGCGGAGGACCCGGGCCAGGGCGCGGGCGGGCCCGAGGGCCCAGAACCGGCCGATCGGCTGGTAAGTCCGCCGCCGGATCAGCTCGTCGCCGGCCCCGACCAGGCCGAGGGGGCGGTCGAGGCACCAGATCGCGGCCCGCTCGGGGTCCTGGCCCCGCTTCAGGGCGCGACGGAGCCGGGCGGGGTCGTAGAGCCGGTCGGATCGGAGGATCGCCGCGTCCTCGGGGGGGGGGCCGGTCACCAGCCGGAGCCGGCCGGCGTCGAGGGGGCCCACGGCCTGGCGGAGCCCTTCATGCTCGTCGAGCCGGGCATGGACCGCGACCGGCCCGGGGCCGAACGAGCCGGCCAGGTCGAGGAGGTGACCGAGGATCGGGCGCCCGAGCACACGCTCGCCGGCCAGGGGGCCGTGGGGCCCTCGCGGGCGGGCGTCGATGACGAGGTGTGGGGTCGGTCGGCTCATCGCGGGGCGCCTCCGTGCGCCCTTGGGAAGATGCGCTATAGGTGATGGCTGATGGGTGATCTAGAAGCGGAACTCGCGGAAGAAGGCTTCCTGGCGGGCGTTCCAGCCATCGCGGCCGACGGCCAGGGCCTTGCGGCCCCGGGACACCTGGCGGAGCCGGGCGAGGGCCTCGACCAGGGCGACGGCGAACGCCTTGCGGCGGGTGGCCAGGGCGAAGGCGAGCCGGGCCGGGAGCCAGGCGAGGTGGGCCAGGAGCCGGGGGCCGCCCAGGTTCTTCCAGGCGAACAGCAAGGTATTGCGGGCGGCCAGGCGGTCGCATCCGTCGCGGCCGAAGGCCGGCCCGAACGAGCCGAACCCCCGATGGTAGGCCACCGAGGCCGGCACGTAATAGCCGCGATAGCCCGCCATCCACCCCCGGAACCCGAGGTCGAGGTCCTCGATCCGGCCGGGGAAGAAGATCGGGTCGTAGCCGCCGAGCCCGAGGAACCGGGCGCGATCCACGGCCAGGACCGGGCCGGCGGAGGCCGTCAGGTCGGGCAGGTCGACCCGGGCCTCGTGGCCGGGGACGCGGCAAAGGCCCTGGACCAGGCCGAATCGGGTCCGGACCCGGGTCCGCATCCCTTCATATTCGAGGCCGTCGAAGGTCCAGCAGGCCGGGGCCGCGAACAGGGCGTCGGGGTGCTCCCGGAACGCGGCCAGGAGCGGCCCGACGGCGTCGGGCCCGAGCTTGACGTCGTTGTTGAGCAGCAGGACGACCGGCTCGGCCATCCGGGCGAGCACGGCGTTGAACGAGGCCAGCCCCCGGTTGGGCTCGCGGACGACGGCGACCCCCGGCCATTCGCGGGCCAGCCATCCCGCCGAGTCGTCGGTCGAAGCGTTGTCGACGACCGTGACCCGGCAAGCGACCGGCGCCCGTCGGGCCGCCTCGACCACGGAGGGGAGGCATTCGGCGAGGAGCCCTCGGCCGTCGTGGTTGAGCACCAGGATGTGCGTATCGCCGCCCACGGGGTCCATCCCTCCGGCCGGGTCGTTGGGGTCGCCCCGGGCGGGCCGGGGCGGGTCGAGGCGTACCATACGAGGATCGTCGGCCGCGGTCAATCCCGGCCGCCGCCGACGATCCCCCGTCGATCGGGGCGAGCGGGATCTCAGAACAACTCGCCCATCATCTGCTCGATGAGGGCGTCGATCGCCTCGACCTGGCCCGGGAATCCGTCGGGGTTGATGCCCGACCAGGGGACGGGCATCGGCGAGGTCCACCCGCCGCCATAGGAGTAGATCGTCCAGACTCCCGAAGCGCCGCCGAACGAGTCGGTCCCCGTCGGGAATTGGATGATGAAGAGTCCGCGGGGCTGGCGCCTCGGGTGGTGCGTCGGGGCCGGGGGCGGGGTGGTGGTCCCGCCGGCGGTGGTGGTCCCGCCGGTGGTCCCGCCGGTGGTGGTCCCGCCGGTGGAACTGCCGGTTGTGGTCCCGCCGGTGGTGGTCCCGCCGGTGGTGGTGGTGGTCCCGCCGCTCAAGAAGTTGACCAGGGTCGCGGCGTTGGGCGAGCCCAGGCCGGTGGCGGTGTCGTAGCCGGGGGTGGCCCGGGAGCCGGTGGTGATGTCGTTGAACGAGCCGGCGGGGGCGGAGTAGAGCAAGGGCAAGGTCTGGGTCGCCCCGTCGAGGGTGCCCCTGCCGGCGAGGGCCCGGCCCTGGTCGGCGATCGCGATGAGGCCGGCGAAGACCGGGCTGGACAGGCTGGTGCCGCCCACCTGCGCCCAGCCGCCGGTGCCGCTGGAATAGACGAGGACGCCGGTGGAGGGGTTGGCGTCCAGCGACACGTCGACGGCCGACCGCCGTCCGGTCGCCTGGACCGACGCTTGATACGCCGGTTGGGGCTCGAAGGCGCTGAGGCCGCCGCCGGTCGAGGCCCAGGCCGACTCGACCCGGGCGCCGGTCGTCGGGTCGATGGCGAGGGTCGTGCCGCCGACGGCCACGACGTTGGGGGACGACGCCGGCCACTGGGCCCCGGCCCCGCTTCGGACCGCCTTCGGCCGGCCTCACGGATAAGGTAGCGTCGCGAATCGGGCGAGGGAACAGCCCACTCCGAAATTCTTCAGGCTGGGGTATAGGCCGCCCCTCGGAGCGATTCGAGGAGTTTCTTGGTCGCGCGAATCCCGTCGGCCTCGGCGACCTTGGACCCCTCGTATTCGATGCCGACGTACCCTCGATAGCCGGCGTCGGTGACGATCTTCAAGATCCGGGCGAAGTCGAGGCGGGCTTCCCGGCCGTCGGGGGCGAAGTCGTAGGATTTGGCCGAAACCCCCTTGGCGTAGGGCATCATCCGGGCGATGGCGTCGTAGATATCGATCGTGTACACCTCGCGCCGGTCCTTGGGGAAGTTGCCGAAGTCGGGCAGGGTCCCGAATCGCGGGTGGTCGACCCGCTTCATCAGGGCGACCAGGGCGTCGGGGTTGCTCGACGGCCCCCCGTGGTTCTCGCAGATGATGTTGATCTTCCGCGACGCGCCGTATTCGGTCAGGGCCGAGCAAGCCTCGGCGATGGCCTCGACGTCGGTCGGGCCATAGTGGTTGCCGGTGTTGACCCGGATGGCGTGGCAGCCCAGGCTGGCGGCGGCGTCGACCCAGGCCTTGTGGTTGTCGACCGCCTTCGACCGCTCGGCCTTGTCGACGGCGCTGAGGTCCCCTTCGCCGTCGATCATGATCAGGACGCAGGTCACCCCCTGGTCGGCGGCCCGCTGCTTCAGCTCGGCCAGGTAAGCGGCGTCGCGGGGCTTGTCCTTGAAGAACTGGTTGACGAACTCGACGGCGTCGATCCCGTACTGCTCGCGGGCGATCCGGGGGAAGTCGAGGTTGGTGATGACGTTCTTGAACAACGACTTGTGGAGCGACCACTCGGCCAGCGAAATCTTGAAGTCGCCGATCTTGCCGGCGCCGGGCCGGCCGGTCACCTCGGCGGCCTGGGCCCGGGCCGCTCGGAGTCCGAGGCCGATCCCGACCCCACCGGCGAGCGTGGATCGGAGGAAGCCGCGGCGAACCATCGACGGGTCGATCATCGATTCGTCCTTGTTGCAGAGGGGGTTGAACGGATGAAAAGATTCGCCAGGTGGTTACGAACGTCAGGTAGCCCGATCGAGGGATCGGTATCAAGCATCAACCGGCCCGTCTTGGATGGCCGGAGGGTTGGCCGGCTCCCTTGCCATCAAATCTTGATATAAATCGTTTGTCGACTGCCTCAGGACGTACCAGAACCCGAGCAGGACAATTCCAGCGATCGCGGTGACGAACGTCAAGACGACAAAGACGATCAAGATTCGGATGTTCGTCGGTGGCGCCGAGAGCAACGAAGAAAGCGACGAAATAAAGACGCCTAGGAAGAACAAGGCGAAATTGAGCGAGAGTGAGGCGGGAGATCCTTGATGGAGCTTGTCGACTTCATACTGATTCAAAGTGAACATCCGGATTTCACCCGGTTGAACGTGTCGGATCACCGGGTCGGTTTTCTTACGAGTCATGTCGTTGCGTTGGCGATCAAGCCGGCCGATGCGCGGACCCGACCGGCGCCCCCTCCGAGGTCGACGACGACGTGCCAAAGATCGTCCCTGGGGACGGTCAATCGGACCGGACTTACCTTGGCGTATCCTCCGATGTAGTGATAGGTTCTCCGACTTTTATAGTCCTCGAAGTTTCGAGGATCGAGGAGTTGGACATTCGCCGCCCGATCGATCACCACCTCGATCACGTCGCCCGAGTTCGCCTGGATCGGGAAATGGATATAATCCGTCATCCGCCAATCTCGCTCGTTCAGAGGATGGGCCAACAACGACCCGGTCGCATGGAAGGATGAATCCGGGACCCACGAGTTTGGATCACCCCATGATAAGCGTCGCTAGTGTCCTGAGTTAGGAATTCGCCAATTAACCTTGCGCGACCGGCCATCTTGTCATATAATTCTCCAAAGGAGACATATGATGAGCAAAGGCGGTC
>JAABUQ010010984.1_pt1 | contig 11720 bp, 12 predicted proteins | sample 5560001 | NCBI WGS metagenome assembly JAABUQ01 (sample SAMN10711888, study PRJNA513371) | rock metagenome | isolation source: Antarctica rocks | place: Antarctica: Victoria Land, Finger Mt nord | collected 2015-12-18
CAAGAGAAGCAGGCGCAAACCAAGTTCGATCCGATGTACCCGTATGGTCGGGACGGCAGGGACATGAGGCACGCGGGACAGACGATAGACATGATGTTTCAATCCATTCATGATCAGACAAAACTAGCAGCAGCACATTGTAACAAACATCATATTCGTGGAGCGGAGCGGCCCAAAATAATCATGGGCACGTTTGAGGCCGGTATTGCGGCACAAAAGCAGGTCTCCGCTTCAAACTATACCATACCATTCCAGCCACACTATCCGCCTTTGCCGCGCTAGAGGAAGCCCATGTATCTATCACGCACACATCTCCTCGCCACGCTGGGGGCCGCCTGCCTTCTGTTTCTGCCGGGCCTCGCGCGCGCCCAGGCAACCTTGGAGCGCCACCCGGCCAAAGAAGATACCTACACCATCACGTCCGTCCTCCGCGTCCTCAAGCCCGTCAGTCCCGCCGTGATGACCGACGACTCTCAGGACGCGCGCGTGCTGGGCCAAGACAAGGATTCGGTGACGGTGGAAGTGACCTACTATCCACTGTATCAGCAAACGGTCGGCGAGGACGCGGACTGGCGCAAGGACGACGCAGGCATGACGGCGTATCTCCAGCCGACGCCGACCGAGAACTGGGACGCCGCCATGCGGCGCGATCTCCTCGCCCATCTCAAGCAGGACGGCATTGAGCCGGATAAGCTGACGGACAAGCAGCTTGTGCAGCAGGTCTCGCGCTGGGCCATGCGCCGGGCGCGCACGACGAATGCCTTCGCGATCTGGGACATCTATTACCCTGGCGGCAAACCCGCCGTATACCCTGCGCTGCGGGAAGCATTCGACGGGCAGAAGTCGGACAAGACCTGGACGGACCAGCAGATGTTCGAGCAGGAAGCGCTCGGCAAGGCCATGTTCTACGGCAAGGTGCATGGCTCCTGCACGTCGTCCTCGGTCTACCTCGCGACGATCTTCCGAGCGCTGGGCATCCCCACCCGCATCGTCTTCTGCATCCCGCCGTTCGACCCGAACGACGACGCGCAGGCCGCCAAGTTCTACGCTGCCGTTCATCACAACCAAGTGCGCGAAACCGTCCGCGCCGCGCTCGACGGCATGACCGGCTTCGCGAACCACCTCTTCAACGAGGTCTATGTCGGGCATCACTGGGTGCGGCTGAATTATGACACGCTGGGGCAGCCGATCCTTGACGCCCACTACTTCGGCCTGCTGACGCACATCTACACCTGCGCCGACCTGAGCCGCGTGCCGCTGGCGCAGACCTGGGGGCTGCGCTATGCCGGTGACGCGCCGGGGCAGCCCAAACTCTCCTCGGTCAACCCGTACATGCTGCTCTCCGTCCGCGACCATTTCGGCAAGAACGCCCGCCTCGACAACCCCGCCGTTCCAGTCGCCGAGCTGCGAACGGCGACAATCACTGCGCTGCTTCCAAAAAACTCGCCCGCCCTGCCGAAGTGGATCAAAGACGACGCCACAGGGAACAGCGCGCTCGACTTCTTCCTTGTCTACAAAGAATGGTGCCCGGCTCGTACCTCCAGATGCGCGCGTTCGGGAAGCGGGCCGGACACGGGTTCCTCCTGACCGCGCCGGGCCGGCCGGATGTCAAGGTGCGGCTGAACGGCACGATGGACAGCAACGGCGACGGCACCTTCCAGGCGTTCGGCGCCCGGATTGTCCCCGAAGACAAGCCCAAGCTCGCGCCCGGAGTCGCTTACACGCTGACGCCCCAGAACGTCAGTGACACCTACCGCTGGGCCGTTGCGCCGGGCGTGACGCTGCCGGGGAAGTGAGGGCCGAGACGGCAAAAGAGCGAGGCTGTTCATGGCCTCGCTCTTGCCGCTAATTGGCGGGGACGAACAGCACTTTGAGATTCTCCCGCTCCTTGATCTCGTCCTCAATGTCGGTGAGCATGTCGTAATACTGGTAGGTCCGAATCTCCCCAGGCTGCACCCGGACGGGGACGTACCACCAGTCTTCTTCCAGATGCAACGCCTCCTCGACTATTTCCAGGACGTTGCCCTCAATCGGGGTGCGCTCCAAATAGGGGCGGATGCGCGCCACAATCTCCCGTGCGATGCTGTCCGGCTCGATCTTCACCGTCATTGTCGCCATATTAGCCTCCTCCACTGTGTTCCAAATCCAATAGTTGCAGCACGCGACCCAGGTCACGAACCGATCTTTTGGCCGCCGCTCGGTCTACAACGGCGGCAGTCACATAATCCGCTTCCACCCGTGCCCGATACAAGCGGCGCAGCGCCTTGTTGATCTCAAAGCGTGAAGCGATTGGCAAGGCAGTCAAGTTGTTCAAGACGTAGACCGGCAACCCGGTATGTCCTGGATTGTTGCCGCCGTATCCGAGGGTAATCCCTTGTTGTACAAGTGCCGATGTGATAGCCGCATAGGCCGCATAATAAGCCCGGCTGGCGCTGCTGCGGTAGCACTCCACTTCCAGCAAATGTTGAGCCGCTTTTCGGCTGTTCAGGCTAATCGCCCGCCACCTTGTGACTTCCTCTTCCCTGGTCGGCATTTGCTTCCTCTTTGAATACTGCTAGTATATCACATTGGCGGCAGGTTTACGTCCAGTGTGGGTAGCGCCGCCGCGAAGTGGCAGGCGGAGAGATGCGCGGGCGGGCTGCCCTCGAAGGGAGCTAGCGGCGGCTCTTGCTGGGCGCAAATCTCCTGGGCGAAGGGGCAGCGGGTGCGGAAGCGGCAGCCGGAGGGGATGTTGATGGGGGAGGGGACGTCGCCCTCGACCTTCTGGGACAGGGCGCGGGTGCCGTCAATGCTGGGCACGGCGGCCAGCAGGGCGCGGGTGTAGGGGTGGCGGGGGTTATCGTAAAGCTCGTCGGCAGGCGCGGTTTCGACGATCTTGCCCAGGTACATGACCGCGACGCGGTGGCTGATCTGGCGGACCGCGCCGAGATCGTGCGCGACGAACAGCAGCGCGACGTCCGTCTCGGACTGCACCTGGCGGAACAGGTTCAAAATCTGGGCGCGGATCGAAACGTCGAGCGCGGACACGGGTTCGTCGGCGACGATGAATTTGGGCCGCAGGGCCAGCGCGCGGGCGATGCCGACCCGCTGGCGCTGGCCGCCCGAAAACTCGTGTGGAAACCGCGCCGCCGCTGTTTGGGGCAGGCCGACCTGGTCCAGCAGCCGCGCCACTTCGGCCCGCGCCTGGCCGGGGGGGACGATCCCATGCACCCGCAGCGGCTCTTCCAGGATGGCCCCAATGCTCATGCGCGGGTTGAGCGAGGCGAAGGGGTCTTGGAAGACGATCTGCATCTCGCGCCGCGCCCGACGCAGGGCTTCGGCGGGCAGGGCCAGCAGGTCGCGTCCGCCGAACGTGACCCGGCCGCCCGTCGGCTCGAGGAGGCGCAGGAGGCACCGACCCAGCGTGGATTTGCCGCAGCCGGATTCCCCGACCAGCCCCAATGTCTCCCCGGCGTCCAGCGTCAGGTCCACGCCGTCTACGGCGCGCACCTGGTCGGTGGCCCGCGTGAACGGGCCGGTGGCGCGGGCCAGCGGGAAATGCTTGGTCAGGTCTTGGACTTGGAGCAGGGGCAGGGCGTCTTGGGGCATGATGGGTTGGGGCATGGCGTTGTGTCCCAGTTCACTTCGGCTTCTGTCACTTCGGCTTCTGTCACTTCGGCTTCTGTCACTTCGGCTTCTGTCACTTCGGCGCGGTCGGAGGCGGGGCGGACATGGCCTTGATCATTCGTAGGGCCGCCTCGGCCGTACCGCGGACATCGCGGACCGGGTCCTCCAGAGCGGCAGTCAGGGCAGGGACGGCGGCGGGCGCGAGCGCGCCGAGTTCCCCCAGGGCGAAGGCGGACAGGCGGCGGACGTCGCGGTCCGGGTCATGCAGGGCGGCGATAAGCGCGGGGACGGCGGGAACCGCCGGAGCGCCGATCCCGCCCAGCGCATCGGCGGCATCGGCTCGAACGCCGGGCAGCGGGTCCGCCAGCGCGGCCTGGAGCGTGGGCACGGCCGAGGCCGCTGCGGGGCCGATCTCCCCCAGGCCGAGCGCGGCCATCATCCGGTTGTCCAATCGCTTGTCCTGGAGCACGGCAAGGAGCGCAGGCACGGCCGAGGCCGCCGGGGCACCGATGTTCCCCAGCGAGACGGCGGCGCCGGACCGAATTTCGTAATCCCCGTCGTGGAGCGCGGCGATGAGCGCGGGCACGGCGGGCGCCGCCGGGGCGCCGAGGATGCCCAGGCCGAAGATGGCCGAGGACCGGATGTTGGGGTCAGGATCGTTCAGGGCCGCGCGCAGGGCAGGCAGCCCCGGCAGGCCGATGCTCCCCAGGGCAAGAGCGGCCCGGCTCTGCGAACTCAGGGGCGGTTTCCGCAGGGCGGCGGCCAGCGCGGGCGCGGCGGGGGACGCCGCCGCCCCGAAGCCTGCCAGGGCCTCCGCCGCCTTCGACCGGACCGCCAGGTCCGGGTCTTCCAGCGCGGCGGCCAGCGCGGACACGGCGGGGCCTGTTCCCGATTTGATCCATACCAGGGAGGTCGCCGCGCCGAGGCGGATGGCTGGGTTCTTGTTCCGAAGGGCCATGACCAGGGTTGGGATCGCGGAGGGGCCGATCCGCCCGAAGGCATACGCGGCGTTCGCCCGGAGGTCCGGGTCCGGGTCATTGAGCGCATTCACCAGGGCCGGTGCCGCCCGCACCGCCGCCGGGCCGGTGTTGATCAGGTCGCCGACGGCCTGGGCGCGGTCCGCCGATAGAGAGGCCGGGTCTTCCAAAATGCGGATCGCCCGGCTGATCCCCTCTGGGTTCAGCGGGGACGGCGCTGTCATCGTTTTGATCTGAGCGTGGACGCCTCCGCAGCACCCGGCCAAAAAGAGGACCAGGGACACGGCTGGCACGGGGAGGCTGATGGACGGGCGAAGGCGGCTGTTCATGGCGCGAGTATATCAGAAACCGCGCCGAGCGTCAAGAGGCGCCCGAATCCCATAGCTGCGCGCCATCTCGTAGGGATTATTCACTCCATTGTGGGGGCAACTACGGGGGGGTTGCCCCTACAGTCCCGATCCCCGCAGAATTGGGGACCGGGGGACCGTAAAGCCTAATACCCCCGGATGCCCCAGATGTCGCGCGCATACTCGGAGATCGTCCGGTCGCTGGAGAACTTGCCGGTCCGGGCGACGTTCAGGATGGCTTTGCGCGCCCAGACCGCCTGGTCGTGATATTCCTGCCCCGCTTCGCGCTGCGCCTTGATGTAGCTCGGCAGGTCGGCGAGGTGGAAATACTCATCGCCGCCGTGCAGCAGGGAGTCGTAGATTGGGCGGAACAGGCCCGGCTCATCGGGGCAGAAGCGGTCCGAGTTCAGAGCGTCCAGAACGCGCCGCGTCGCGGGGTCGCTGTAGTAGTCGCTGGGGTGGTATGTCCCGCGCAGGCGCATCTCGGCGATTTGGTCCGCCGTCAGGCCGAAAATGAAGATGTTGTCGTCCCCCACTTCCTCCTTGATCTCGATGTTCGCCCCGTCCAGCGTCCCCATCGTCAGCGCGCCGTTCATGGCGAACTTCATGTTGCCCGTCCCCGACGCCTCCTTGCCCGCTGTCGAGATCTGCTCGCTGAGGTTGGCGGCGGGGATGATCTTCTCGGCGACCGAGACGCGGTAGTCGGGGACAAAGACCACGGCCAGCTTGCCCGCCGCGCGCGGGTCGGCGTTGATGACGGTCGCCACGCTGTTGATCAGCTTGATGATCTGCTTGGCTGCCCAATACCCCGGCGCAGCCTTGCCCGCGAAGATGTACGTCCGGGGGACGACCGGGTCTGTCCCGTCTTCGGTCAGGCTCAGGTACTCGTGCAGGATGTGCATGACGTTCAAAAGCTGCCGCTTGTACTCGTGGATGCGCTTGATCTGCACGTCGAACAGTGAATGGGGGTCAACCGCGATGCCCTGCGTCTGCCCGATGAACCGGGCCAGTTCGGCTTTGTTGGCCTGCTTGACCCGCGTGAACTCCGATTGGAAGCCTTTATCGTCTGCGAACGGCTCCAGCGCGCGCAGCTTGTCTAAATCGGTGATCCAGCCGTCCCCGACCGAGCGCGTGATCAGCGAGGCCAGGCCGGGATTGGCCTTGAGCAGCCAGCGGCGGGGCGTGACGCCATTGGTCTTGTTGTTGAACTTTTGCGGCCATAACTGATAGAAATCGGGCACCAGCGAGCTTTCGATCAGGTCGGTGTGCAGGGCCGAGACGCCATTGACCGAGTGGCTGCCGACGATGGCGAGGTGCGCCATCCGCACTTTTTTGTCCGCGCCTTCTTCAATCACCGACATCCGAATCTGCCGCCCGCCGTCGTTGGGCCAGACGAGGGCGACCTGCTCCAAAAAGCGCCGGTTGATCTCGTAGATAATCTGCAAATGCCGGGGCAGGACGTACTCGAACAGCCCGACCGACCACTTTTCCAGCGCTTCCGACAGCAGCGTGTGGTTGGTATACCCGAGTGTCGCCGTCGTGATCCCCCACGCCTCGTCCCAGTCCAGCTTGTGGTCGTCCACGAAGACGCGCATCAGTTCGGCCACGGCCAGGGCGGGGTGCGTGTCGTTCATCTGCATCGCGACCTGATCAGGGAACTCGTCCCACGCCGCGTGCGTCTTGCGGTAGCGACGCACGATGTCATGCACGGCGCAGGCCACCAGGAAATATTCTTGCAGCAACCGCAGCTCCTTCCCCGCCGCCTGGATGTCCGACGGGTACAGCACTTTGGAGATCGTCTCGGTCGCGATCTGATCGTTCACCGCCCGCTGGTAATCGCCCTCATTGAAGACCTGCATGTCCAGCTCCTGCGCCGAGCGGGCCGTGTACAGCCGCAGGAAATTGACCGTGTGGCCGCCGTAGCCGACGATGGGCATGTCGTGCGGGACGCCGATGAGGTGCTTCGCATCCCGCCAGACCGGCGTGAACCGTCCGTTCTCCTCGCGGGCCTCGACGCACCCGTAGACCGGCACCAAGACGGCCTCGTCGGCCCTTTCGATCTGCCAGGGCGTCCCGTGGGAAAGCCAGTTATCCGGCTGCTCCGTTTGATAGCCGTCGCGAATCTCCTGCCGGAACAGCCCGTACTCGTAGTTGATCCCGTACCCGTAGCCGGGCATTCCCAATGTCGCCAGCGAGTCCAGGAAACACGCCGCCAGCCGCCCCAGGCCGCCGTTGCCCAGGGCCGCGTCCGGCTCCCGCTCCCGCACCTCGTCGAGATCGGCCCCGCGCTTCTCTAAAGCTTCCCGGCAGGCGTCCCAAAGCCCCAGGTTGATGAGCGTGTTCCCCAGCGTCCGCCCCATCAAAAACTCCATCGAGAGGTAATACAGCCGCTTGGCCTTCGCTTCCGTGTAGCGCTGCTCCGTGGCGAACATCCCGTCCACCATCTTGTCCCGCGCCATCAGCGCGAGGGACCAGAACAGTTCCCGGTCGGACAAGCGCTCGCAGTCGCGCCCCAGCGCGTAGCGCATGTGCCGGCAAATCTCGGCGTCTATCTCGTCCGGCGATAAGGTAGGGGATGAAACCGGCATGGCCGGCATCTCGATGAGCATAAGTGAGGTTTCTTTCTTGTCGGGTCTAGGGTGTAGGTGGGTGGCGTTTTAACTGCCGGAGCGCATGGCGCAGGTTGATGACTCCCTCGCGGTTTAGGTAGAGGGCTTCAATGGTTGCTCGCCCCGTCGGCGTCCGGCCCACGAGATGTTGAGAAGCTTCGCTCCATTCGAAGTGGTCGCTCCAGACGTGACGGCGAGGATGATAGAGTGGGGTGGTGGTCCCAGTTGCCGGATCAATTGCGTCAATGTGAGTAGATTTGTGACTGTTACAGCCTTGACAGGCCAGAGCCAAGTTCTCCGAGTCGTTTGTACCACCCAGCACGCGCGGATAAATATGCTCGATGGAAAAATAATCTGACGAGAAGTTCGCAGGACACCGGCAATACTCGCAACGTCCGCCCGCCCGCTCGAAAACCGCCCGCTTCACACTTGCTGATGGCTTCCGGTCAGACATAGGTGGGCTTGATGATGCCGAGCGAGTCCATCAACTCGTCCAGCGTCGTCCCCCGCAAGTTCGCCAGTTCGACCAAGTATCCCATGCGCCGCGCGTGAGCGATCTCGATCTTGTCAATGAGGCCCACCAAGAGTTTCCGGTCGTCCGCTGTCAATGTCCCGGCGTCCCGCATGGCAATCAGCGCGTGGTACTGCCGCCACGTCTCCGCCGGCAGCCCCTCATTGATGCGCTGGAGCAGTTCCGACTCGCTCCCTGGCAGGTGCGGCGCGTTTCCATTGCCCGCCCGATCCAGACGCTCCGCCACCGTCTGCAAAACGTACCGCTCCGGCTCCAAACCCTCCTGCGCGGCCTGATCCCGCAGTCGCCCCTCCATTTCGGGGGCCATGTCAATGATGAGTGTCATTTTTACTTACCTCGCGTTGTAATATCGCGACTGGCCTTTGCGTACTGTGGCAGTAGATGTTGCGTTAGCCACTGCTCATCCCACTCAACAGGCGCATCGCCTGATACCAGAAGTATAATGGAAATAGGATCGGGCGGAGGCTGGAAAGCACTGTGCTCACGGGATATGTTGACCTCTATATGGTTGTTTCCGGTCAGCGCTTGTCCCCACTCAAAAACTTCTCGCTATCGTACTCAAAGGCAGGTAAGTCCATAGCCAAGGCAAGTTGCGTTCCGAAGTCTTCGAGCGAATACGGCCACTCAATCTCTTGGCAGCCACATCTGAGGCGGATATTCTCAGGGACGAATGAAACCATAATATCTCCTTGTGCAGCCGAACAAAAGCATTATACCGCAAGGCTGTTCGGAGAGTGGCATCAGCGAGACATAGCCAAAATACTCGCCAACTCGCCGAGCGACCCGATCACGAAATCCGGCTTTCCGTCCAACTCCTCCGGCCAGGGCTGGCCCCGGTGCAGCCAGGCTTTCAGGCACGGAACTATAGCCCAAGCTGGACTTTGATTGCCTGCGCCACGCGGGCCATGTCGGGGCCTGAGAGTGTACCGACCTGATTCTGGACGCGCAGTTTGCTGACTGTCGTTAGCTGGTCCGCGATGGCTTTGCGTTGTTGACCGTTGAGAGTGACATATGCCTCGCCCGGATAAAGATTCGCCACCTTGCTGCTGATAGGAATGACCTGGAGCCGGTTCAGATGGCGATTCGCCGCATCGTTGCTGACGATGACGGCGGGGCGCACCTTCTGAATCTCGCCGCCGACGGAGGGGTCGAAATTCACCCACCAGACTTCACCGCGCCTCATCGCGCACATCCCCTATGGTCGCTTCGGCCCATTCCAACGCTTCCGCTTCGCGCGCTTCATCCGCAGCCATGCGGCGGTAGCCTTCTTCCAATTCCTGGGCCATGACATGAGGACGCACAACTGACTCGATGAATTGGCTGATGTGGCGGCGTCCGATGACGGTATACAGGCCATCATAGACCTGCTCATCTAATGTTATAGTCAGCTTCTTCTGCATGATCGGCCTCCAATGCGTATCGTGTCCCTATTGTACCATGTGAGAATGGTTGGACACCTAAAACCTCTGCCAATTCACTCACTGACCCAACCGCATAATCCGGTCTCCCTGCCAATTCCTCCGGCCAGGGCTGGCCCCGGTGCAGCCAGGCGGCTTTCATGTCCGCCGCCTGCGCGCCTAGAACGTCCACGGCGGGGTTGTCGCCGACGAACAGGATGTCGCCCGGTCGAACGCCCAGATGCGCGGCGGCGGCGTGGAAGATGGCACGGTCGGGCTTCTTGCCGCCGAAGGTTTCGGAGACGAACAGGCAGGAAGTTCGGCGGGCCAGGCCTAGATTCTCTATCTTGCGCCACTGGCGGGCCGAGCCGTTGGTGATGACGCCGAAGGGCAGGCCGGCGGCGGCGAGGGCGTCGAGCAGCGCCTCGGTCTCGGGCATGATGTGGGCGAGGAACTCGTCGAAGAAGACCTCCACCGAGCGCGCAGGGACGCCGGGGAGGGTGGGATAGAGGGCGTGAAGCCGCTCAAAGATGGCGGCCTTCGAGCCGTAGCCGTTCGCGTCCATCGCGCAGAGGAGGGCGTGGACGCGCGCCGTTTCTGCGGGGTCGGTCAGCCGCAGCGTGTCGCGCAGGTAGGCGTCGGCCCAGCGCCCGAAGGCGGCTTCGCGGTCGTACAGCGTGTTGTCCAGGTCGAACAGGACGGCGCGGAAGGGGCATGGGTCAACGGGCATGGGCGGCTTTCTTGGCGGGTGGATGGGTCAGGCCCGCGTACAAACGCGCGACGTCGCGGGCCGCCGGGCGCAGGGTCCAGGCCCCGCGCGTGCCGCCGAACAGCCTCGCGCCGTTGTAGCGGTCGGGGGCCGGATAGCCCGCGCCGTGCCAGTAGTTCAGGCCGGCGACGTAGGGGAGCGTGCGGAGCCAGTCCAGTTCCGGGCGGAGGACGGCCTGCTGCTGGGCGTCGGACACCAGCCCCTGCGTGCTGTAGCCGAACTCGCCCAGGATGAGGGGCAGGCGACGGACCTTCTCGATGCCCGCGATCTCGGCCTGGAAGGCGTGCAGGGCCGCCGGGGGCGTGATGTCCGGGGCCTGGCCGACGTAGGTGTCGGTCGTGATCCGCCCCATCTTCGCCACCGTCGCCGGGTACAGCGTGGCCGGGCGGGCGGCGATGTAGCCGTTCGTGGAGCGAATGCTGGTCAGGACTCCCCGAACGCCCGCCGCCTTCAGAGCGTCCTGCGCGGTCTGCGAGGCTTGCAGGAAGAAGCGGTTGTACTCGTCCGTGGTCGCGTTCGGCGCATCCTTCCAGGTCCACGAACTGCCCTGGGGCGAGGTCCTGGCCCAGTACGGGCCGTTTTCGGGTTCGGGCAGCGGGTCCAGGATGTCGCCGGGTTGGAAGAGGGCGGGGTGCGCCCCAAGGAACGCCTTGAGGCGGAGGAGGTAGTCGGCGGGGGTCAGCGTCGCCGGGACGTTGTAGCTGCCCTCCCAGGCGTTGAAGGCGCAGCGGAACCAAACGTGTTTTCCCGTGCGGCGGACGGCTCGCACCCAGCGTTCCAGATAGGCTGGGTAGTCGTAGGGCGTGTCCACGGTAATATGTGTAACGTGCAGCGTCGCCGTCAGCCGCACGTCCTGGTCCATCTGCGCGTCCGAAAGCGGGTTCGTGACCGTGTCCCGGCTCTCCTTCATGGTGTCCACGCAGGTGATGACCGGCGGCTTGGGCGGCTGGGCGCGGGCGGTGGAAAGGCCCGCAGCAAGCAGCAGGGCGGGTAGAATGAGGCGACAGTTCATCGGGGCGCGGATTCCTAACCTGAAGTTGCGGAGTGCGATTCGGAGAGGAGGGGCTGCCGCCATTTCCGATCTCCACAAGAAATGAGCAAGGGGGCTGTTCGCCTTTAGGATTAATCTTTAAGCGACAGGGGAATCAAAGATTTTCAATTGCTCCGTGTCTTTCCTGCGAAGCAGGAACTAGTTCCGAAGTGAAGAATGAACGAAGACACGCTATTAAAGATTTTCTTCGGCGTTGCGTTTCTGCTCCGTGTGTTATTGCGAACACCCTTTCGGGTATAATCTCTGTGGTTGTTCGTCATTGAAAGCGTCCCCCGACGGGAACGGTCGCCTTGTTGTAGAGTCGACTACAAGCGCAGAGGCAAGCCAGGCGGTTACTAGTGATTTTACCACCAAAACGAACGCCATGCTTTCCTGAGCATGAGGGCGGTGACGCCCTGGTACAGAGTTGAAGTTCAACTTTCCAAGATGCGG
>JAABUQ010010985.1_pt1 | contig 11719 bp, 14 predicted proteins | sample 5560001 | NCBI WGS metagenome assembly JAABUQ01 (sample SAMN10711888, study PRJNA513371) | rock metagenome | isolation source: Antarctica rocks | place: Antarctica: Victoria Land, Finger Mt nord | collected 2015-12-18
AAGTATCTATTTAAGTTTGTAACTCATCATCAAGTCTTTAATTTTCCCAAGCTTTTTACCTATGGCTCTTTCTCATAAATCATTTAGGATTGCTATAGTCGCTGATACAGATTATACTTATGCTGCTTGACCTAACTCTCTTACTCAACGATCCAGTAATTATTAAAGGTTTACTAGATGGCTCTTTGAAGCGATTTGGAGGCGTAATTCGTGTGACTGCAACTGGTCGAATCGTACATCACCTGATTGAATCTTCAAGCTTCACTAGCCAATTAACAACTCTACCTCCATCTCCTGTATTAAATGGCATTACAGTCCATAAACTAAGTCAAGTTCAACAGGTACTGTCCTCAGTACTACAGATGACTCAAATCGCCGCTGGAGCAAGTGTTTTAAATCTTGGTGTCAGTATTGCAGGATTTGCCTATATGGGCTATAAGCTGAATCAAATCCAAAATTCTTTGGACAATCTTCATAACTCGATGGAAACTGGCTTCAATCGGATTGAGGATCGTTTAGATAATTTATCTGGTCAGCTTGCTTATCTTCATCTACTTGTCCAACACAGTAGACAAGAACAACAACGTCTCGGCACAGCAATTTCCGAACTTCATCGGACATTTTTAATCAAGGAAATGGCAGACTTGCGGGCTGAGCTTCTGGATCGAAGTCGCTACCCTGAATCTCCTGCACGGGATGCTCTTAAGACAGCATCTCGGGTTCGGATGGTTTTTTCTGACCAAGTAATGCAAGCTACACCAGAACTAGATGCACAAACAATGTTAAACACTGATGTTGCGCTTCAAGGCTGGGCTGTAGCTACTGCTACGGAAGCACATCTTCTTCTAGAAACTGGGCAGATCCATGATGCTCAAGATTTACTCGCCCTGGAAGTTCCACGCTTTCGAGGAATTGCACTCAGGTGGGCAGATGCATTACTGGCTGACGAACAACCACAAATGGCAACAGCTTACCGTTTCGCGGCACCTCATTTTAAAGAAAATATCAGTAACAATCGTATTGAGCGAATTGCTTACATTTCCTCTGTGGATAGCTGTTTATCAAATATCCAAATCCGACGCAGGAAGAACGATGCAGAGTTAGAGTTTGAAATGTTCTATAATTCTCAACGAAATGAAAAGTGGACTTACCACCAAATTGTCGTGGCTGAGTATCTTGATGCTCTTAGTGAACTCTTAGCTAGGTTAGAGAGTTTACAAGCTTTTGCAGACTTTTGCGAAAGTAGAGGTGTTAAGAGCAGTCGTAAAATTCTTCCTGGGACTGATGCCGAACCAGGCATGTACGTTCTATCGGCGGATCAGGAACACTTGCGCTCAAGAAACAACTACTCGTTATGAGAAACGGGTGGAGAATTACTTGGCAATGGTAACTATTGCAGCGATTCTTCCTTGGATCTGGTTTCCAGACACGCCCTAATCAGCCTGAAATTAGAATGTCTGCCTTACACCAATCTTGAGTTACTGGTAAAGTCCTGATATCTGAGTTTCCGAGTCCAGACTCAGGTTTGGGTGAAACGCGAAGAATTTACTGTATCTTATTAAGCAGTCAGTGGCTTTACTGAAGTAAATGGTGACTGAACTAGTATATACTATCTTAATATGGCAATAGTTTACGTAATCTTACGCTAGTCATTCTGAATAAATTTTGTTATTGGATGTTCTCTTTTGTATAGCATTCGTAAAAATTTAGAAAAATCACTTAAAAGTGTGAAAGAGTAGGTTCTTGATTGAGCAGAGTTGGTTGATACAAGAGAGTAGGCGACAGACAGGAGGCAACTTACGGTGGAAGACAAACAAAATTCTCCTTCAATGACAACTAAGTTAATTCTGTTTTTCGTGCTTAGCACTAAAGGGCACATCACAAAGACTCAGCTTGTCAAGTTCTTGTACCTTGCCGATCTCTATGCAACCAAGTGGCTAGGCAAACAGATCACAGATTTGAAATGGGTTTACTATCATCATGGTCCCTGGGAGGAAGAGATTCAAACCGCTCTAGACAGAATGGACGGCACAGAAATCAACCAATGTAGTCTGTCTAGTGAAACAGTTTTGATTCGGCTTGGTCCCGCAGCTCCTAGTATTGATGATTTGGAACTTCCTGAATCTATGAGATTGGTGTTAGACAACATTAGAAGAGAGTGGGCAGGTTCAGGAAAAGATAACCTTAATGATTTGCTTCAATACGTTTACAATACCGCCCCGATGAAAGAGGTGTTAGACCGTGGTTACATTCCTGAGCAGCAGCGAACTCTTGATCTTTTTAAAGAGAGGGAGAAGCTTTTACAAGAACTAGCAGTTTAGATGGCTCACCAGAAACCTCGCCGAGGCTGGCTCTATATGATTAATCCTGGGCGGGTTGTTTTAAGGTGCCGTTTGGGGCATGAACACATCTATGATATTTCTGGATCAGAGGAGTTTAACTGCTCTACTCCTTTATGCACTTTAAAAATTAATTCCAGCAGGGTTATGCGTGGTTTACATCCTCACATTCTCTGGTCAGAGTATTCGTATGGTAAATTTCATCTTTACCATACGAATACCTCTAACAAGTAAGGACACCTTTAGAGGTCTTCCTACTGCTTACCCAATTAAAGCAAATCCTTCTAATGGTCTTGCGGATAACAGTCTGGCTCTAGTCCATCAATTAACAACGATCGACCCTGAATAGACCTCTTGCGTGAATCGTGGAGAGGATAGTAAAAATAGGTCAAGGGGGAATTACTCATGACCTACGAATACTTGAAGCCAAGCGCTTTTAAGCGCAAAGGCGGCGTTCATCCTGACACGTTTGACCAGATGGTGAATGTGCTCAAACCCGAACTTGACCGACGTGGAAAACGGGGCGGACAAGCCAAGTTGAGCGTGGATTTCGCAGTTGCTCATCGTGAGTAGAGTATTGGCGCGAATACCGGACGCAGTTCCACCTTGGCAGTAGTTGGGGGTTGAGTGAGTCGGCGGTGTGTCGCCTGATTCAACGAGTTGAAGCAATACTAATGGCATCGGGCAAATTCCGCTTACCTGGTAAGAAGCAACTGCACCAAGACGCTGAGCGGTGGGAAATTCTCGTGGTTGATGTTACCGAAAGTCCGCCCCGTCGCGCCCAAAAAAAAAACAGCGAGCTTACTACAGCGGCAAAAAACGGCGACACACGCTCGATTGCCCAAGTGGTGGTGCAAGCGACGGGGCAGATTGTCTGTACCGCGTTTGGTAAAGGACGAGTGCATGACTTCCGCCTGTTTAAGCAGCACCGTCTTCCCATGTTACCCGAACAGTTATGCTTGGCTGACAAGGGATATCAAGGACTGGCGATCGTTGCCTCCTCATAGTTGTACTCCGACCAAGAAATCTGCCAAAGCCCAGCTTGAAACTGAGGAGCAGCAATATAATCAGATGCTGGCAAGTCTACGAATCGTGGCAGAACACACCCATCGTCGATTAAAGGTGTGGCGCATCCTCGCCGAGCGCTACCGGAATCGCAGACGGCGATTTGGGCTACGCTTTAACTTGATTGCGGCGAGCGTCAATCTTGAACTTGCCCGCAGTTCTTGATTCACGCAAGAGGTCTAATGTTTTAAGGATGCCAATGGTAATTGGATGAAGCGCCTTGGCACAATTAATACTGGTGAAAGAAAAGACATTGAGGACCGACTGAAGCTTGCTCTTGAATTACCAAATCACCCCAGCGAAGACTGGTTTATCCAAAATGCATCTCCAGAATTAATAGAGAAAATATTTATATTGATAGATCCCAGCCAAAGAGAAAGTGTAATTTCTCGGCTGCTGGATCAGCTTGATTGCTAAGGCTAACGGCATACAACCACCTACCTGTAATAATTAAAGCGGGTAATCGGACTCGAACCGACGACATTCAGCATGGGAAGCTGACGTTCTACCACTGAACTATACCCGCTTACTATTTTTTTAGATAAGCATTATATAACTATTTGCGGACTGGAAGCTGTTGTTGCAGCTTCTGATTAATTTTGGCTGGAACCAAACGCTTTTTACCAATTTTATGTCCTTGCCTCTGTTGACGATCGCCCCGCACCAATCTAAATACCGCAGTAGAGATGTCACTCTGCTAAGTTATGATTTCCTGAGCTTGGGTTTGACTCATTAGAATACAGTAATTTTTAGAAGATTTTGATTAATACTTGGTCTATAGTTAGTTGAATACTTGCCCAAGCGGCAGCCAACAAAATCATAGGTTGACTTTAGATGTCGTCATCTTCTCGACTTAAAGAGTTTTTAATCGGTAAATCGTTACCGACAAGTGCCAGCGCTCACGAACGCTTGAACAACTTTGCCGCTTTAGCGGTTCTTTCCTCCGATGCTCTCTCCTCCGTGGCATATGCGACTGAAGAGATTCTCAAGGTTTTGGTGCTGACGGGGAGCGCTGCTGTTCTCGGTGGTTCTATCTGGATTGCTGGAGCGATCGCGTTGCTGCTACTGATAATTACGCTTTCTTATCAACAAACCATCCGTGCCTATCCCAATGGCGGTGGAGCTTATATCGTTGCCCACGAGAACTTGGGTGTCTATCCAGGGCTGATTGCAGGTGCTTCACTGATGATCGATTATGTGCTGACAGTCACCGTGAGTATTGCATCTGGAGTAGATGCTCTAAACTCAGCAGTTCCACAACTGCTACCCTATAAAGTTTCAGTTTGCTTAGTGATTATTTTCTTAATCATGCTGGCAAATTTGAGGGGTTTGCGGGAGTCAGGGCGAATCTTTATGCTGCCAACCTATGCCTTCATTTTCAGTATTTTTCTGTTGATTGCTGGTGGTTTCTATTACCAGGTTACAGGACAAATACATCCCAATCCTCCTGCCCTGAAGTCAGCCGTAGAACCATTTGGAGTCTTTTTGGTTTTAAGAGCATTTTCTCAGGGATGTACAGCACTCACTGGGGTAGAAGCAATCTCAAATGGCGTTCCAGCCTTCAAGCCTCCGGAGTGGAAAAATGCTCGAACGACAATGCTCTACATGGGTATAATTCTCGGCTGCATGTTTTTAGGCATTACCCATTTAGCTAACGCCTACAACATCGTTCCCGATCCCACAGGTGAGCAAACGGTGCTTTCTCAATTAGGGCACAATATTTTCGGCAATGGGTTTTTATATTACTATCTGCAAATTGCCACCCTACTGATCTTGACTCTAGCTGCAAATACCAGCTACGCAGACTTTCCTCGGCTTTCTTCTCTGTTAGCTCGTGACGGTTATATGCCTCGGCAATTAGCCATGTTAGGCGATCGCTTGGTGTTCTCGAATGGCATTATTTTGCTCAGTGTTTTTGGTGCTATCTTACTCGTAATTTTCCGAGGCAGTGTTGACGCGCTAATTTCTCTCTATGCTTTAGGCGTGTTCACTTCCTTTACCCTGTCTCAAGCTGGAATGGTACGCCATTGGTTCAATGAGCGCAGCTCCGGCTGGCAACCCAGAGCAATGATGAATGGCTTGGGAGCAGTTACTACAGCAGTCGTGCTGCTGGTAATCTTAAGGACTAAGTTCTTGGCAGGAGCTTGGATAGTCGTAGTGACAATTCCTTTGTTGGTAATGCTATTTCAAGCCATTCACCGTCACTATCAATTTGTCGCTGAGCAAGTCAGCATTCAAGATTTAGCACCTAGAGGTTATATTCCTAGACCTCGAACCGAAATTGTAACTCATCCAGCAGTGGTTGTTGTCGGTCAATTACATAGAGGAACAGTAGAAGCCTTGGAATATGCCCGCAGCATTGCCGATGAAATTGTCGCCATCCATGTCGATATTGGCACTACAGATCGAGAGAGACTACAACAACAGTGGCAGGAGCTAGAATCAGATATTCCTTTGGTAATTTTGGAATCGCCCTATCGCTCATTAATCTCTCCGATTTGTCACTTCATCCATGACTATGAAGTTAATCATCCGGGCGTTTTGTCAACAATAATCATTACCGCTTTTGTCACCCGTAACTGGTGGGAAGGTCTTTTACACAATCAAACCGCCTTTTTCTTAAAGAGATCCTTGCGTGCTAATAAAAGCCGAGTTGTTACCACTGTTAGGTACTACTTGTAATTTCAGATCTCTTACTAGCAGTTCGGTTTTATACTGAAAACCCTACCCTCCACTGAGAGTAGGGCAATTCATACTAGAGTCTATTTCTAGTCGCTCAAAGCATCCTTGATGCCATCAACAGTGCGTTCAACAAGATTCTTGGTGTTGTCTACTGCTTTTTTAGTCCGAGCGGCATCTTCATCTGCTCGTTTCTCAATTGTCGCTCTATCACTCTTAGCTTTACGCTCGATCAAACTACCGTCATCTGTCGCTCGGTCAACTTTAGCAGTATTTTTGTTTGCAGTTCGCTTAACTTTGTCTGCGGTATCTTCGATAAAGTTCTTGGCTCGTCCAGCATCTTCACTGGTTTTTTCGACAACTTTGTCACCCACATCTGCGGCTGCAACTAAGCTGGCAGTAGAAGCAGCGATGGCTGTGTTGTTTGAGAAAGGCGCACCCTGCCACACGAAGGCGATCGCTGACACGCAAAACAGAGTCGTAGCTATCCAATGCCCTACAGTCGAAAGTCGGTTTTTAAAGAAATTCAGTTTCATAGAATACAATTTTTCTTGATCTAGCATCCTAATTTTTACTTCATCTAGTTGATAGGCTAAATCGTCCTACAGACAGAAGTTTCCTCATCGAAAGTCACGAAGTAAATCTACTCTGGTTAGCATTTACGTGGTTAGTCAATTGCCTTTTAAGGTGTTCTCATGTCTAAATCTACAATCAGCGTCACTGTTAAACTATTTGCGGCTTTTCAAGAAACCTACGGTGTTTCAGAAATAGCGCGGGAATTTCCTCCAGACACTTTAGTAGAGGCAGTGCTAGAAAGCGCGATCGCCGAACACCCAGAACTGCAAAAATGGCGCAGCATTACCCGCTTCGGCGTTAATCTTCAGTTTGTCGAGCCAAATACCCGTTTGCAAGATGGTGATGAAGTCGTGCTAATTCCGCCAGTTAGCGGCGGCTGAAGATACCCGATAAAAATAGTCGGGTATGTTTGACGGTGCCGATAGCGCGTGTTAGTATCAGGCGACAGTTGACAAATACTGAATTGACTTATGACTCAAGCGACAATTAACCAGCAAGCGACAGGGGCGACTTTTAGAGCCTTGAAGTGTAAAGAATGCGCTACAGAGTATGAACTTACAGCCAGCCATGTATGTGAGTTATGCTTTGGTCCATTGGAAGTAACGTATGACTACGACTCTCTCCGCCGTAGTGTTACCCGCGAAAGCATCCAAGCGGGACCAAATTCAATCTGGCGTTACCGTCCTTTTTTGCCTGTTGCCACTGATACCCCGATCGATGTGGGAACTGGCATGACTCCCTTAATTCGCTCCCATCGGTTAGCACGACGCTTGGGGATAAAAAATCTTTATATTAAAAATGATGCTGTCAACATGCCTACCCTGAGCTTTAAAGATCGGGTAGTATCAGTTGCCCTGACTAGAGCTAAGGAATTAGGTTTTTCTACAGTATCTTGTGCCAGTACTGGAAATCTAGCAAATTCAACCGCCGCGATCGCAGCTTATGCTGGTTTAGATTGTTGTGTATTTATTCCAGCAGATTTAGAAGCAGGTAAAATTCTCGGTACCCTAATTTACAGTCCTACATTAATGGCAGTAAAGGGCAATTACGACCAAGTTAATCGCCTCTGCTGTGAAGTTGCTAATACATATGGTTGGGGTTTTGTCAACATCAACTTGCGCCCCTACTATTCTGAAGGCTCCAAAACCTTAGCATACGAAGTTGCAGAACAACTAGGTTGGGAGTTACCAGATCATATCGTTGCTCCTCTAGCTTCCGGTTCCTTGTACACCAAAATCTACAAAGGGTTTCAAGAATTTATTCAAGTTGGGTTGGTACAAGAGAAAAGCGTCCGATTTAGCGGCGCTCAAGCAGATGGTTGTTCTCCGATTGCCCAAGCTTATCGGGAAGGACGCGATTTTGTCAAGCCAGTCAAACCCAGCACCATTGCTAAATCTCTAGCGATTGGCAACCCCGCCGATGCCGTTTACGCTCTGGATGTGGCGCGCAAAACCAACGGGAACATTGAATCAGTTACTGACAGCGAGATTATTGACGGGATTAAGCTTTTAGCTGAAACCGAAGGCATATTCACGGAAACAGCAGGCGGTACAACCGTTGCGGTGCTGAAAAAATTAGTAGAAGCAGGTAAAATCGATCCAGAGGAAAAGACTGTAGTCTACATCACTGGTAACGGTTTAAAAACTCAAGAAGCAGTGCAAGGCTACGTCGGCGAACCGCTAACGATCGAACCCAAGCTGGATAGTTTTGAACGGGCACTAGAGCGATCGCGTACACTAGAGCGCCTCGACTGGCAGCAAGTCCTAGTTTAAAAGCCAGATTTTTCCCTGAGCATCCTTCATCACAATCAAACAATTATGTCTGTCACAGTTTTAATTCCCACCCCCTTGCAGAAATTTACGAACAACCAAGCCACTCTGGAATGCGGCGGCAATAATGTTGCTGAACTGCTGAAATCATTAGAGGAAAGTTGTCCTGGGATTACATCGCGTCTGTGCGACGAACAAGGTAACCCACGTCGATTCTTAAACTTTTACGTCAACAGCGAAGATATCCGATTTTTAGAGGGGACAGATACACCCCTCAAAGCTGGTGATGAAGTTAGTATTGTCCCAGCAGTTGCCGGAGGTTGATGAGATGGCACCAACTAATCATAATGATGCAGAAGAAATAGCTCCCAGCACTGTCGATCAGCAGGCTCCTGATGTAGCTGAGGAACATGCTCCCAGTACTGACTCACCGCAGGCAACTGACATTCCCTCGGCAAATGCACCAGATCCCACAACTGCCAATCCAGAAGTAAATCCTAATGCTGCCGCGGCTAAATCCTCTGATACCGAATCAGAAGAATCAGCGCCTGCTAAAAAAGCCGCACCACCCAAAGGTGATAAACCACCAGCTAAAGCAGCCAAGAAGGAAAAGGCACCAGCAGTTGAAGATAAGCCATTTGCTGAGTTTATCCAACAAGACTACTTACCAGCTTTGAAAAAAGCCTTGACAACCGAGGGTATCCAGAATCTAGAGTTGACTTTTGCCAAGCAGAAAGTGCCAATCGTTGGTTACACTCAAGCAGAGGACTGCTGGCAGATCGTGGGACGTTGGCAAGATGGTGCTAGACAATTTAATCTTTATTTTCCTAAAGAAGATATTCAAGATCAAAGAGCGTTTTCCTGCAACGAAGGACGTAAGCCTAGTACTCTTGAGCCATTCTTAATTGATGAACGTAAAATAACACTAGATCTAATGGTTTTTGGTGTTGTTCAGCGTCTAAATGGTCAAAAGTGGCTAGAAAGAAATTAGTCTTGGCTTAGAGTTCATCCGGTTGCGCACTCAATCTAGACGAGCAAGAAATCTTCTGCCTTCTTCTTCCGAAGCGGGCGGAAGTATGGAAACTTTATTGTATAAAGAAAACCATGCTGCTAGCTCGGCACGGGAAGAAACTTCTAACTTGCGAAATATCCGTTTTAAAGCTTGCTTCACTGAATGTTCTGTAATCCACAGTATTGTCCCGATTTGAGCATTAGTTAACCCTTGTGTTACTAATTCAGCAATTTGAATCTCTCGTGGTGTTAGATGATGTTGGTTTGCAGAATGAGGAGGCGCGGGTGGCAACAATCGCAGAGTTGCTAGCCGAGTTGATCGATGGAGGCAGAGGGCGCTCAATTGCGCCAAATTCTGAGCATCAAAGGCAGGATTGTTGGCGTTGCGGGTAAATTCAACTCCACCCACAAGCTGACCATTACTAACAATCGGTCCCACCATAACATGCCCGTGATCGGAGCGGGGGCAAATCTTTTGCCATATTCCAGGTGGTAACAAAACCTCTTCATGAACAGGGGCATGATGCTCAACTAAGTAGCGCAGCACCGGATTATGGTCTACGGAAAAGGCTAATCTGAGGCTGCCTGCTGAAATTTCGGGAGGAAGTGCATCAAAGAATATTAGCCCTCTCCGTGTAGCGGTAAAATACTGAGCCGTTTTGGCCATCACGCTTGCTCGTAGTGCCTCTTCGTCAGGAGCTTGCGCGATCGCTTGAAATAGTGCTTGCAAAGAATTTGCCATTGTTGTGCCTCGTGGAATGAGTGGAGTAGGGTCCCCAATGTCTCAATCGAGAGAAAACACTTGTAATGTCTTTGGCAACACAGCTATTATTTTCGCTTGCCAGAGCGGCGATCGCTATCTCGACGACGGCGATCGCGCCACTCCACTGCTGTCAAATAAGCAATTCCACTCGTAGTGACTACTAATAGACCGAAGGCAGCAAAAACCAGAATACTTAAAACTGATGTTTCCACTTTAGCTTTATAGCCCGTTACGACCCCAAACTACCATTGCAATCGACCAGGTGAAGACAACCAACAGAGAAACCCAGCCTAGTGTCAAAATTTCCATAGTAACTTGTTCCAATCCTTACAAATATATAATACCTGGATTTTACAACTATCAGCTTTGTTCTTTTACACTAATGCTCAAAACTCAAAGTTTTATGTCCAGCATAACTGGGGCAACTATGATTTTACCCATTGATATATTTGTGCAGAGCATATAATGAAATCCAAGCCTAGAACTCAAAAACAGGAGTGTCGTTGCAAATTTTTTTAAAGATGTACTTGAGTGCAATTGCAACCACACCTGGTTTTTACTTTTTTGAGGTCTTTCTGTTTGACTTATGGAAAACCATGCCATCAGTGCTAGCCTCTCTACTCAAAGCCTAACATTTCGACCGGATAAGCCAGTTGCTTTTGAAGTAACTGTAATTAATAGCAGTAACCAATTTGCTGCTTTTCAACTTGAAGTTTTAGCTGCCGGATCTAGTAAGAGTGGTCCTCTATGGTATCGCCTTTCACCAGAGGTTGCGGCTGCCAAGCCTCCTGGTGGTATCACTGTATTCCAAGTCGTTATTTTCGATTCGCCTCTAACAGCATTTGTTGGTGTCATCAATTTGACAGTCAGAATCTTTTCGCCTCAACTACGCCAAGAGCGCAAACTGTTAGTACGTTCTCAGCATTATTTCAACTCCTGTTTAAAAATACTAGCAATCTACGCCAGCAGATCAACTTGCAACTCCAAGGTAGAGATTGGCCCAAATGTAGTTTCAGAGTATTGCCGACAGGTAAGGTACCTCAAAAGTCAATTCCAGAGGTGAACCAACTCCAAAAACCTCCCGTTTTCATAGATTGTCAAACCGAAGTTGGCTCAGGAGAGACAGCCAAAGTTCCTTTAGAAGTGAGGACGAAACGCCCTTGGTTAGGACTGGGGAAAAATTTATGGATTGAAGCTAAAACCTTGCTATCAGATCAGCGACTGGGCAGTACAGATCCTGCTACTCAGACTCTAGAGTTAAAAGTTATGCCGATAGTGCCTCTATGGCTGGCGATCGCTTTAATTGCTCTGTTAGCCGCCATCCTTTGGTTATTATTTGAACCTGGAGATATTGCTCATACTGACTCGGTTAGGTCTGTGCGGTTTGATGGTAGTGCGACATCTGTCTTAAGTGGTTCAGATGATTGCACAATCAGCCATTGGTTGATTAAGGGCGATCGCTTGGAGCCTTGGGAAATCCTTAATCATGATGCAAAAGTTATCTGTAAAGGCAAGGA
>JAABUQ010010986.1_pt1 | contig 11719 bp, 7 predicted proteins | sample 5560001 | NCBI WGS metagenome assembly JAABUQ01 (sample SAMN10711888, study PRJNA513371) | rock metagenome | isolation source: Antarctica rocks | place: Antarctica: Victoria Land, Finger Mt nord | collected 2015-12-18
AAGCTGGCGGCCGAGCGTGCCGCCGCCGAAACCGGCCTGGGCTCGGGCTTCGCCTCGCGCCGGGCCTCGGCCGACCGCGAGGTCCAGAAGGCCCGCAAGGAGCTGGCGGCCCGGCTCGCCGCCGACACCGAATCGGCCACCGCCGAGCATCAGTCGGTACGTAAGGCCGCCCTCTCGGGCTACGGCGCCGCGCAGGTCGCCGCGGACGCGGCGCTCCAGGCCACGCGCCAGAAGATCGCCGCCCGCGCCGAGTCCGACAAGGAAACCTCGGCCACCGAGCACGAGGAAGCCCGCTGGGAGGCTGGCACCGTCTTCGAGGCGGCCCGCGACAGCATCAAGCGCAAGTTCGAGACCCTGGAGAACCGCCTCACCGCCGATGCCGAGACCCTCGTCCCCCTCCAGGAGCAGGCCCGCCTCCTGCTGGAGGAATATGCCCATTTCGCCGGGAACGAGGATGAGGAAGACGCCTCCGGCGATGTCGATGATGACGCCCAGGGGGATTCCGAGGCCAAGGAAGACGGCGACGTCCAGGGGCCCGTCGCCCGGCTGCCCGAGGCGATCACCGACCTCGACGCCAAGCTCCACGCCCTCCAGCAGTTGACCCTGCCCCGGTTTTTGCACTGGAACCAGTTCTTCACCGTCTTCCTGGGCACCGGCCTGATCCTGCTGGTGGTCCTGGGGCTCGCGACCGGAAACTGGCTGATCGCCAGCGTCGGCGCGGTCATCGGCTCGGCGGTCGTGGGGATGCTGTCCCGCGTGACCCTGATGGCCAAGGCCAAGGCGCAGATCGGCCGGCTGCGTCCCGAACTGGCGCAGTCCCTGGCCTCCTCGGAAGTCCTGGTCGCCCGCTGCCCCGCCTGGATCGAGTCCAACCGCGCCCGGTTGATGGCCGACATCGAGAAGAAGCGCGACAAGGCGCTGAAGCGGGCCGACGACAACCACCGCCGTCAGACCCTCGACGCCCGCATGCGCCTGGACGTTGACGCCCAGCAGGCCGACGAGGCCCACGCCCGCACCGCCAGTGAACTCCGCCGCAAGCGCGACGAGGCCCTGCGCGTCGCCGACGAGAACTTTGCCGGCCGCACCGCCGCCATCCAGAAGCGCCACACGGCCGAGACCGATCGCATCGAGCAGAAATACGCCGCCCAGAAGGCCGCCGAGGAGGAGAAGTTCCGCACCGAATGGGACACCCTCTCCGGCCGCTGGCACGAGGGGCTCGACCGCAGCCTCGCGGAGATCGAGGCCCTACGCGCTGAGGACCGCCGCCTCTTCCCCCCCTACGAAGGCTGGTCGCCGGCCAAGGCCGTCCCGCCGGGCGTCCGCTTCGGCACGCTCCACGTCGACCTGGCCAAGCTGCCCGGTGGCCAGCCCAAGGACCCCAAGCTCCGCCCCGGCCCCGAGGCGTTCGACCTGCCGGCGCTCCTGCCCTTCAGCAATCGGGGGTCGCTCATCCTCAAGGCTGGCGACCCGGTCGGCCGCGAGGTCGCCGTCGAGACGCTCCAGGCGGTCATGCTCCGCCTCCTGACGAGCCTCCCCCCGGCGAAGGTGCGATTCACCATCCTCGACCCCGTCGGCCTGGGCCGGAATTTCGCCGCCTTCATGCACCTGGCCGACTACGACGAGCAGCTCATCACCAGCCGCATCTGGACCGAGGCCGGCCACATCGAACAGCGCCTGGTCGACCTCACCGAGCAGATGGAAGTGGTGATCCAGAAATACCTGCGCAACGAGTTCCGCACCATCGCCGAGTACAACGCGCAGGCTGGGGAGGTCGCCGAGCCCTTCCGCATCCTGGTGGTCGCCAACTACCCCTCGGCGTTCAGCGAGCAGGCCGCCCGCCGCCTGGCCAGCATCATCGACAGCGGGGCCCGCTGCGGCGTCCACACGCTGATGAGCGTCGACACCAAGCAAAGCTCCCCCTCCGCCGGGGTGTCGATGGCGGACATGGAGCGGCACGCGATCGCCCTGGCGTGGAAGGACGGGAAATTCCTCTGGGACCAGGAGGAGGACTTCCGGGCCTTCCCGCTGGAACTCGACCAGTCCCCCGCGCCGGAGCGTGTCACCCGGCTGATGCACGATGTCGGCGCGCTGGCCAAGGAAGCCAAGCGGGTCGCGGTCCCCTTCGAGGTCATCGCCCCGGCGGCCGACGCCTGGTGGACCGGCGACAGCCGCCCCGGCCTCGACGTGCCCCTGGGCCGCGCCGGCGCGACGCGTTTGCAGCACCTGAAGCTGGGCCGCGGCACGTCGCAGCACGTCCTGGTCGCCGGCAAGACGGGTTCGGGCAAGTCGACGTTGATGCACGCCCTGATCGTCAACATCGCCCTGCGCTACAGCCCCGACGAGGTTGAGTTCTACCTGATCGACTTCAAGAAGGGCGTTGAGTTCAAGGTCTACGCCGCCCACTCGCTGCCGCACGCCCGCGTCATCGCCGTCGAGAGCGAGCGCGAGTTCGGCATCAGCGTCCTCCAGCGCCTCGATGAGGAGCTGAAGCTCCGCGGCGACAAGTTCCGCCTCGTCGGCGCGCAGGACGTCGCCTCGTACCGCAACAGCCCTGGCACTGGCCCCTTGCCCCGTATCCTGCTCATCATCGACGAGTTCCAGGAGTTCTTCGTCGAGGATGACAAGCTGGCGCAGGAGGCGTCGCTGCTGCTGGACCGCCTGGTCCGCCAGGGCCGTGCCTTCGGCATCCACGTCCACCTCGGCTCGCAGACCCTCAGCGGGGCCTACAGCCTGGCGCGCAGCACACTCGGGCAGATCGCCATCCGCATCGCGCTGCAATGCTCCGAGGCCGACTCGCACCTGATCCTCTCGGAAGACAACTCGGCCGCGAGGCTGCTGTCCCGCCCCGGTGAGGCGATCTACAACGACGCCAACGGAATGGTCGAGGGCAACAACCTCTTCCAGGTCGTGTGGCTCTCCGACGAGAAGCGCGAGGACTACCTCAGGCGCCTGCACGAGCTGGACGTAGCCCGCGGCCAGGTCGTGCCCCGGCCGCAACTGGTCTTCGAGGGGAACATCCCGGCCGACGTGGCCAAGAACTCACGGCTCGACGCCCTCCTGCGCGCTCCGAGCTGGCCGGCCGAGGCGCCCCGGGCGCCGCTGGCCTGGCTCGGCGAGGCGATCGCCATCAAGGACCCGACCGCCGCTCCGCTCCGCCCCCAGAGCGGCGCCAACGTCATGCTTGTTGGCCAGGACGATGAGGCCGCGCAGGGCATCATCGCCACCGCCGTCGTCGGGCTGGCCGCTCAGCACCCGCCGGACAACGCCCGCTTCACGATCCTGGACGGCACCCCCGCGGATTCCCCCTTCTTCGGCCTCCTGCCGCGCCTGGCCGACACCCTGCCGCACCCCGTCCGCGTCGCCCCCCTGCGCGAAATGCCCGCGGCCCTCGGCGAGGTCGCCGACGAGGTCGACCGCCGGCTCGCCGCCGAGGCTGACGGCTCCGCCGTCGACGTCGGGGACCTCCCGGCGATCTACCTGGTCATCCACGACCTCCAGCGCTTCCGGGAACTCCGCAAGTCCGACGACGACTTCGGCTTCTCCCGCATGGGAGAAGAGCAGCAGGCCTCCCCCTCGCAGCGCTTCACCAGCATCCTGCGCGACGGCCCCGGCGTGGGCGTCCACACCATCCTCTGGTGCGACTCCCTGGCCAACCTCAACCGCACGCTCGACCGTCAGGGCCTCCGCGAATTCGAGATGCGCATCCTCTTCCAGATGAACGCCACCGACTCCAGCGCCCTGATCGACTCCCCCATCGGCAGCCGCCTCGGTGAGAACCGCGCCCTCTTCGCCAGCGAGGAACAGGGCATCCTGGAAAAGTTCCGCCCCTACAACATCCCCACCGACGAGTGGCTCGCCACCGTCAAGGATCGGCTCCGCAACCGTCCGGCCCCCCAGCCGACCGCTCAATGAGAGGTTCCCGTAGGGCGGAAGAAATCCGCCATCCACTTCCTTGATCGAAGTTTGGCGGATTTCCTCCGCCCTACGACAGGACACCTTTTTCGCGTTCCCGGTGTACTCGGCGTGGGACGGGGGAAGGACCATCGAGGCCCCGCCCCCTCCACGGTTTCGCAACGAAGACCGCCGCCATCCCCCTCCGAAAAAGGGGATGGCGGCGGTCGCATCGTTCTCGACTCATTTCCGCGAACGCGTCGGGCAAGGCTTCGTCCCGACGCGTCCTGGCTCAGAAGAGCAGGATCACGTCGAAGGCCAGGGTGAGCTGGCTGCGGCGGGTGCCGTCATTGTAGGGGCGGGTGAACTGGGCGTAGTCGTAGCGGGCTTCAGGTCGGATCCAGAGGAAGGGCTTGGGCTTGTAGATGGCACCGAGGGTGAACTCATAGAAGTTGTCCGCGAACCCGGTACGGACGCCACTGTTGTCGCGGAAGACTTCCGACCGCCAGACGCCGGTCAGCTTGTCGTTGAACTGGTAGAGGAACCAGTTGCCGAAGCTGTACCACGAGGCGTTCTTGGAGGTGCCGCCGATGCCGATGCCCGGGATGTTGCTCTCGTAGGCGTCGTCATTCTCCAGGACCTGCGTCAGCTTGTCATTGTATTTGTGGGTCAGCACGTTGGTGATGAGGAAGCGGTCATTGCCGCCATAGCCGATGTTGCGGCGACCCGCCTGGAACCCGGGGTTCAGGACGTCGGTGTTGCCGGGCAGGATGATCTGGGTGCGCGGGCCGTTGAAGTTGGGATACTGATTGGGGCCGGCGATCACGATCGAGGTGAAGCTGGTGTTGCCGTCCTTGGCCGTCCAGGAGAAGCCGCCGATGTAGCTCCACTTGTAGTGGGTGTTGAACCAGCGGTCCCAGCCGTTGACCGCACCGTTGTAGATGTTGACCCTGTCGGTGAGGTGGAGGGTGCTGATGACCCCCAGGTGGGTGAACGGTTGGCCGTAGTTGAACATGTAGGGGACGGACAGCAGCGGGCGCCCGGTCGCGGGGACGACCTCGTAGCCGACCAGCGAGTACCAACGGCCGCCCTTGATGTCGAGGCCGCCCTTGGTCAGCACGGGCAGGTGGACCTCGGCGTAGATCTGGGCGGGGTCGTACCCGTTGAAGTGGTTCAGCTTGAACCGGTTCTCCAGCAGGCCGTGCATGTGGTTGAACTGCCAGTCGTTGCCGAACAGGTTGTCGACCCGGAAACCGAAGTTGACCTTGTCGTTCTGCTGGAGGGTCTTCTCGACGATCAGGTAGTACTGGTTCCCCATCCAGCGGTTGGCCAGGAAGTTGGGATTGACGCCGAAGTTCAGGGAACTCTTGGGGACGCCGTTGGTGTTGCCGGTGTAGCTGTTCTGAATCCAGCCGTAGACGGTGAACGGCAGCTTGACGCCGATCTTGTCCAGGCCGTTCATGAGGAGCTTGGTCTCGTCCTTCTTGGGCGCTGCCGCTTCCTCGGTCTTCTCGGTCCCCTTGCCCTCGCCTGCCGGGGTGTTGGAGTCGGCGGCCCCGCCCGAGTCGACCCGAGCCGACTCAGTAGTGGGCTCGCCGCCACCGCCGCCGCGCTCGGCCTTGGGCAGGCTCAAATCATTGTCGCTGGGGACCGGCGGTCCGCCCGGCTGCGAGGTGGGAGGCGCGGAGCCCGACCCGTAGTTCGACGGGTCGACCGACGGGACCGGGGGCGAGGGCGACGGGGGCACCGGCGGCGGCGTCGGGGCCGCGTCCGCGGGCGTGGCCTGCACCAGGCGCACGCCCGGCATCGCCGCGAAGCGCCTGGCACCCACCGGCCGGGGCGTCGGGTACGCGGCGGCAGGCGCTTGCGTCGGGATCGGGACCGGGGGAGCCGGAACCTCCTGGGCCCCAGTGACTCCGCAGGCCGCCCCGGAAAGAAACGCAAGCGTGGCCAGGGTCGGCCGGGCCGGTCGATGGACTTTCCTCATCCTTCAGTCTCCCCGTCCTTTAGGGTGGGATCGCAAATTCTCAACCGGCGGGAGAGAAGCCGGGTCACCCTCCTGATCCAGGGGGCCCACCGCGTCGAGCGTCCTGCCCGGACGGGTAGCCCTCGTCGGGCGACTCGTCAAGGAAAATCGGCCGGAGGATGTCGAAAATGCAGGTTTTCCCGGAAAACCGACACAATTTCGGCGATCCGCGCGACCTCCCCATCCGCCCCGATGTTACACAAGGCCCATCGGCCGCGGAGCCATGAGCGACGGCCTGGACGCGGCCAGGAGCATCCCCCCAGAGCGGGCCCGGCCCCGTCGAGGAAGGTCTCGCGACCGGGGTTGCGGGGACCGTGTCCCCACTCGTCCTGGGCAAGTGGATGGGTCGGTTTGGGGGAGAAAGGGGAGGAGCGCCGGGCGACCGTGCCGGCTAGAATCAAACAAGCCGGCCGGGTCCCTTCGCCTCAACGGACCACCTCTCCCATGGTCGTCGCGACGCAGTTACCCGGCCGACTCGGCTGGGACGCGGCTGCCCCCTCCCGTAAGGAGGGGGGCGCCGCCGTGGAGGAGGGGGCGAGCGGGGGGGTCGTGCGAGGTTTCCCGCTCGCCCCTCGGCGGTAAGCGGCACCGAGCGTTGGATCGGTGCCGCCGTCGCCTTTGGGGTGGCTCGCGGATCTTCGCACGGTCGGCGAATATCCTGTTATGCGGGGAGGACGAGATGAACATGACCTTCACTTCAATCGTCCCGGCGAGATTCCAGTAAAAGCAAAGGGGATGCCGGAGCCGCCAACCGCCGGATTCCGGGCCAGGGCGGCGTCGCGAGCCTTGCCGTATTGGCTATTCCGTGCTCGATTTGTGACAACGGACCCGGCTTTCGAGAATTTGCCGGAAGGTTCCCGGGCGGTCGAATCGGTGGCCATGCGGACCCGGCCCTTGTCGCGAGAACATGCACCGAGGCCCGCGAATCGTGCAATTCACCCGGCCGGCTGGCCGGGAGGGCGCGGGCCTTTGGGAAGGGGGAGTGTCCAGGACGATGCCCGATGAACTCGCGGCGGAGGGGGGGGCGGAGGGCCGCCAATCGGCGTTCGACCGGGCGCTGGCGGCCTGGGTAGCGGCCGGCGATCCGGGCGGCCTGATCGGCTGGTTCGCGTGCGAGGTCGACCCCGAGGGCGTGCCGATTCGCCTCGCGATCCCGGCCTGGGGAGCCGCGCTAGGCGCGATCGCCGCGGCCCGCGCTGCCCGGCCGTCGGGCTGGCCCGAGGCCCTGGACGCGCGGGCGGAGGGGCTGCTGCGGGCGGCCTTGCGGTTCGGCCGCCCCGACGGTTCCGCGATCCTGGGGTCCCTCGGCCCGGATCGGGTGCGACTGGCCACCTGGCACGCCTGGGCCGAGCGGCTCTCCGACCCCTCGCTGGCGACAGTCGCCCGCCGCTGGTTGCCCGCGAGGCCCAATCGGGGCGATCCGGCGCCCCCTCCCCTGCCCGCCCACGCCTGCCCGGACCGCCCCCTGGCGATCCTTCGCGCCGACTGGTCGGTCCGGGGCGACTGGCTGGCCATCGACCACAGGCGCCCCGGCGGCCTGGTCGAACTGGCCGGCCTGGGCCTCCCCTGGCTCGGCCCGCGCTGGGAATCCGGGACGGGCGCCGGCCCCAACGGACCCGGGCGGCCAAAGTTCTGGAAGACCGGCCCGATGGCCGACGCCGCCTCCTGGAGTTTCCGAGGCCCGGGGGGCCGGGTCACGCGGCTGGCCGTGCTCTTCCGGGGGCGCGGGCTAGCGTTGCTGGCCGATCAGGTGGACGGCCCCGGTCCGTTCGCGACCTTGCGGATTGACCTGGCCCCCGGCGTCGCCGCGTCCCCCACGCCGGACGCGGGGGGGCCGGCGCTGGCTCTCAAAGGAGGTCGCGGACGGTCCGCGCGGCTCTTGCCCCTCGGCCTACCCGCCGACGGGGGCTCGCTGGAGGTCGAGGGGGGCGCCATCGTCCTGCGACAACCGTCGAGGGGGGGGCGCTGCTGGCTGCCACTGCTGGTCTCCTGGCGCCCGGATCGCGACCGCCGCCCGACGAAGTGGCGGTCCTTGACCGTGTCGGAGCGGTCGAGCCCCTGCCCGTCCCACGTCGCCTTCGCCGCGAGGATCGCCTGGGGGGCGGGTGAAGGATTGGTCATTTACCACAGCCTGGCCCCCGCGGCTCTCCGGTGTTTCCTGGGCCACCAGACCCCCGCCCGCTTCCTCGTCGGACTCTTCACCAGGACCGGCGACGTTGAGCCGTTCGTGAAGTGGGACGAGAAGTGACGCCCTGAGCCTCGGGGGCCGCTCGGGTTCCCGGAGGTTGGAATTCCCATCGCGCGTGGCCCGCGCACTTTCCCAGGAGAAATGCACGCCGCATCGGCCCGCCGTCGCGATGATGGAGCGAGGTCGTCCGTATCTTGATGACCCGACGCGCGGCTGTCCGGTCCCCGTCCCCAGGCGAGGAGACCTTCATGGTCCCCGACGAAACGAAGCCAATCGCATCCCGCGCCACCGGCCGCCCCGCGATTGCGGATCGACTCGCGTGCGAAACAAAGCCAATTGGCAAGATGGGCAATCCTGAGACCGGATCGCGGCGCGTGGCCGTGATCGGAATCCGCAGGCGGGGCGGACCCGTCGTCGTCCTGCGAAACGAACCCACCGGGCTCCGCCAGTGACCTTCCCCACGTTCAGTGGGCGCTGAGTTGGGGGAGTTTCCGGCTCTCTTCGTACTGGACGGGTGACAGGTAGCCCAGCGTCGAATGGAGCCGCTGCCGATTGTAGAACACCTCGATGTACTCGAACAGCGACCTCCGCGCCTCCTCCCTCGTGGGATACTCCCGGCGATGTACCAGCTCCTGCTTCAGCGTCCCGAAGAAGCTCTCCATCACCGCGTTGTCATAGCAGTCCCCTTTGTGACTCATGCTCACCTCGATACCATTGACGCTGAGCAGCTCCCTGTAGGCGTCGCAGGCGTACTGCACGCCGCGGTCGCCGTGGTGCAGCAGCGGCCCGGACGGGCGGCGGTGCTCCAGGGCATTGCCCAGGGCACGCGCCACCAGATCGGCGCGGAGGTGGTCCGCCGTCGCCCAGCCGACCACCCCGCGACTGCCCAGGTCCAGCACCGCCGCCAGGTACAGCCACCCCTCCCCGGTAGCGATGTACGTGATGTCGCCGACCCAGACGCGGTCGGCCTCGCCGGGCTCGAACCGGCGATCCAGCGTGTTCCCGGCGACGGCGTGACCGTGGCACGAGTCGGTGGTCCGCACGACGAACCGCCGGGCGTTGGCCGCACGCACGCCGGCGCGTCGCATCAGCCTGGCCACGGTGTTCTCGCAGCAGGCGACCCCCTTGGCCTCCAGGATGCGGTAGATCCGCGGCGAGCCGTAGGTCCCCCGGCTCTCGCGGTGGGCGTGGTGGATCTCCTCGAGGATTTCGGACTGGCGGGCGGCTCGCGGGCTCTCGGGGCGGCCGGACCAGGCGTAGTAGCCGGCCCGAGAGACCTTCAGGACGTGGCACATCAGCGCCACCGGGAACTCGTCCCGGTGGCCGCGGATGAAGCCGAGGATCAGGCCTGCTCCCTGGCGAAGAAGGCCGTCGCTTTTTTTAGGATTTCGCGCTCCATGGTGAGCCGCTTGTTCTCCTCGCGGAGCCGGTTGTTCTCCTTGCGGAGCGCGTCGAGGTCGCCGGGAGGCAGGGGCCGTGCCGCCGCGGGGGAGCCGAAGCGTCGGACCCAATACTGCAGGGTGCTGGGGGCGACGCCGAGGCTGGTGGCGGCGTCCTTGAGGCCGCGGCCCTGCTCGGTGACGAGCTTGGCGGCGGAGACCTTGAAGTCGAGCGAATACGTGCGCCTGGCCATGAGCGATCTCCTTGGACCGGCCATTATGGCGGCCGGAGGGGTGGAGCGCCCACTTTTTGTGGGGAAGGTCACAGCTCATTCCAGGTCTTTTGCGTAGGCGGGAGTGGCCTCGTCGTCCGGGTTGGGCCCGCGGCTCCCAGCATCGCGGCGAAACCGGAGGCGGTCCTGCGAGCGCCGGGGGGTAGGTAAGGTTCCTCGCCATGCGAATCTCGAAAGGGGATCGAGGAATCTCCGGAATCGTGAGCGACACCCAGCGACCCCCCAGAGCCTCTTGTCGTCGGGAATTCGGGGACACGCCGCATCCGGTTTGACGCTGATGCCTTGCGGTGGTTGGAGTCGCCCCGGCGGAACGGACCGCCGAGCCCGACGCGACTCGTCCTGTTGGAACCTCCCGGAGATCCGCCCATGCCCCGCTTCGGCAAACTCGCAACCTTCTTTGGCGCCCTCGCCCTGCTGGCTGGCCCGGCCTTCGCCCAGCGTCCCGGCGGTGCTGGCGGTTCCGGCGGCGGCGGCCCGCTGATGCTGCCGCGGAACAAGAGCGTCGCCCAGGAGTTGAAGCTCACCGACGACCAGACCGCCAAGATCAAGACGGCCGCCGACGCCTGGCGCGAGAAGTTCCGCGACCAGTTCCCGTCGGCCCGCGAGCTCGACGCCAAGGAGCGGGTCGCGAAGATGGAGGAGTTGCAGAAGTCGGCCGCCGCCGACGGCAAGAAGACCCTCGCCGACATCCTCAAGCCCGAGCAGGCCGAACGGCTGGCGCGGATCGAGCGCCAGGAGAACCCCCTTTTCAGGCCCTCAACTCGCCGCGAGCGGATGGAGAAGGTCCGCGCCGCCCGCAAGGACGCCAATGACAAGGCGACCGCCCTCCTCACCGACGAGCGGAAGGCCACCTGGAAAGACCTGATCGGCTCGCCGTTCGAGATCAAGCGCGAGCCGCGCGGTGGCGGCAACATAACTGAATAAGTTGATGCGTGAACCGGCCTGGCGCGGTCCTCGTGACGACGCCGGTCGCCCCTCGGTATGATCTTGGGGAGACCGGGCCCCAGGCTCATCCCCCGGCGTGAACCGATGACGATCCCCGACGACGCGACGACCGAGACCCGCATCTTCATCGACGGCGACGCCTGCCCGGTCAAGGCGGAGACCTACCGCGTCGCCTCGCGGTACGGCCTGAAGGTGTTCGTCGTCGCCAATGACGCGATGCACGTCCCGCCGGGCGATGCGGTCGAGCTGGTGGTGGTCAAGGGGGGGTTCAACGCGGCCGACGACTGGATCGTCGAGCACATCGGGCCGGCCGACATCGCGATCACCGCCGATATCCCGCTGGCGGCCCGCTGCGTGGCCGTGGGCGCGGCGGCCGTCGGCCCGAAGGGGAACCGGTTCACCGAGGACTCGATCGGCTCGACCCTGGCCACGCGCGACCTGATGGAAAGCCTCCGCCAGGGCGGCTGGGTCGGCGGCGGCCCGGCCCCGTTCGCGAAAACCGACCGCTCACGCTTCCTGGCCAAGCTCGACGAGACGGTCCACGCGGTCCGCCGCCGCGGCGGTCGCAAGTGAAGTGATCGGCACCTCGCCCTTGCCGACGCGCGGTCTCCCTGGCAGACTCGGCCGGGTTGCTTCCTCCCCGCGAGTCGGTTCCTCGGGAGTCCGCGTCGTGAAGGCGAATCCGGTGAAGCGGGCGTTGCGCGAGGGCAAGCCGCAGGTCGGCACCTGGCTGTCGCTGGGCAGCGTGGTGGCCGCGCGGTTCATGGCCCGCACGGGCCTGCCGTGGCTGACGGTGGACATGGAGCACACCCACACCGACATCCAGACCGCCGCGTTGATGTTCGGCGCCATCGCCGACGCCGGTTGCGTCCCCCTGGCCCGCGTCTCGGCGTCGCGCCACGAGTACATCAAATCCGTCCTGGACTGCGGCGCAATGGGGATCGTCGTGCCAATGGTCATGGACGCCGCCGAGGCCCGCGCCGTCGTCGCGGCGGCC
>JAABUQ010010987.1_pt1 | contig 11718 bp, 7 predicted proteins | sample 5560001 | NCBI WGS metagenome assembly JAABUQ01 (sample SAMN10711888, study PRJNA513371) | rock metagenome | isolation source: Antarctica rocks | place: Antarctica: Victoria Land, Finger Mt nord | collected 2015-12-18
CGTATAAATGTAATCCTGGCGCTGCCGTAGGGTTAGGAGCGCCGTTTGCGATACCTCCTCAAACTCGTCGAGCAACATGTAGACATACGCGATGCCGTTCAGGGCCATAATACGCAACAAGAAGCGCAGAAACTCAGGCGCCCGCAGAGACAACGTCGCTTTGCTGTTGGTCACGCCGAGCAACGTTTCCCACGACGTAAAGGCGGCATCGTCGGGAGCGAGTAACAGCGCGACGAAAGTCTGGCCGAGCGACGTCAAATCCGGCAGCTGCGTCGCCTGCAGGAGCAGCGTTGCCAGGTATGAGCGCACGTCCTCGCGGCTCCAGCCTTTGCTCTCCAGCGTGTCGAGGAACGTGCGATAGTCCTGGACAACTTGGGGGTTGAAGACGGCATCGAACGGCGCGGTCAGGGCAGGATCGGTGTCCACCCACATCTCGATTTGACCCGATGACCGTTGCCGCCCGCTCTTCGACCGCTGTCCGCGCTGTGCCAGCAAGTTTTTCTGTAAGTCCAGGAATCGCTGTGGCTTTTCTTGCAGATCCGTCAGCAGTAATCCACGCACAGCAAACCACACGTACTTTTTTACGGTGTCCTGTCCGAGCGTACTCAAGACCGTACGATTGAGTTCCTGGGCATTGAGACGCGGCCGCTCGACGTAGATAGCGCGGGCCGCATGATCTCCTTTGCTCATGAAGCGATTGACGATATGCTCGACGTAGCGCAGCATCTGCGTCTTGCCCGAGCCGTATTCGCCCTTGATGACTAGGAACTGCCGTTGCCCAGTGCTATATCCCTGTTGGATGAAGTTGATAAGCGCGTCGAAGTCGCGATCTCGCAAAGGCGGATATTCGCCGGCGGCGTCGGCTATGCCCGGTGGGGGGAACGGATTATCGGGTAGGTCGAAGTGTTGCTCAAAAAAGTTTCGCTCGCGCGCGGGAGCAATCGTTCCACTGACTAACTGGCCAAGCTGTGCGAGCCGGTCGTCGACGTGCTGATCTGTCGTCATGAGCTGCCTCCCTCTCTTAATAGCACACGAGGCCGGTCCGCCACACACCCTCGATTTGGACGTAATAATCATCGGACTTGACATCTTTGAACGCGCTGCGCATCAGAAACCGACTGGCGCGCTCGAAGACATAATCTCCTCCCCGCTCATAATAGAGGGCCACCAGCATCGCCCTGAGATTCTGCTTGGCGTAGCCATAATCGTCGCACAGGGCGATGATAAGCTCGGGGATGGTGATACGATTACCTCCCTCACGACGAAGGAGGATCGCGCGGATGCGCTCCTCAAAGAGATCAAGATCGTTCGCGGGTGAGAGCCATGACGTAACGACGTGCGATGCGCTCTCGGACAAGTCGTCCGGATAGCTGTCCCGCGGCGAAAACGGCCCCCGCACGCCGGGGGGCAAGCGATCATCGGTGAGATAGGTGTCGTTCGTCCAACGACGCAGACCTTCATAGATCTCGCGTCGCTCGATCTCCGTGAGCGTGCGTTCTCCCCATCGCTCGCTCACCAAGCGATACCCGCTATCATCATCATGGTCGCGTTGTGACATGGGTATGCGATGGATGGTGATGGGTACGCCCTCGGAGAGGAGTTCGGAGTAGGTGAAGGCCGTACGGGGCATGAAATACTTGAGCCATTGCCGGCGTACATAATCACTCTCCACCAGCACGGGTCGCCATGTCTCCCTCAACGCATCAGTCAAGGCGAGCGGCCCGTCGCCGCTATATTCCTGCCTCGCGGCATCGGCGACCGCGTAGCCCGCCGGGGTCAGGTCGTACCAGACATGGCCCTGACCCGGTGTGGCGGCCACCAGCTGGAGCTCGCGCAGCGCGATCATGTGGTGATTCACGCGTGTGGGCAAACGACTACCTCGCGCGATCACAACGTCGTCCTCAAGAATGGCGCGGTCTACGGCCTTTCGCGCCAACGCACCGACGGACAACGGGGCCGCTTGGTCTCGCAGCACCAAACACAACCCCGCGAGATTGGCCAAGGACGCTGCTCGTGTATGGGAGACAACGTTATGCGATACTGTGGCGCTAACCATGACTCAGATCCTTCGGTTGACGGGTTTGTGCATCACTATTATTGTCTCACGTAGCCATCCATTCTGATGGTCGCGCCGCGGTAGCTGCCGCGCGATCCGCAGGCGGTCGACAATGAGGCCGACCGCCTGTGCCGTCGCCGCGATCAGCAGGTCCGTGCAAACCGGCACGCGCTGTTGCCCTCCGTGCAACGAATTGCCGACGACGCAGACAATGGGCGCGCCCGGAGCGGCGACGCGATACTGCTCTCGCAGCGACAGGATAAGATCGTCGATGTAGCCCGCGAAGAGCCACCGACGCATGTGACGGTAGGGATCCGCGGGCAGGGCGGACAGCAAAGCGGATTTAAGCCGGACAATCCATTCGTTCCCGTCAAGCTCGTCGCACAGGGATGTCGGTGGGAAGAACACACTTGGATGTGAGCGAAAGGTCGAAAGACGTAACGATCGAAACTCATCCTGCGTCGTCACGTCACCCCTCAACCAAAGCTCAAGCTTGTAGACCTCGGTGTAATCAATGTTGTTTAAGTAAGGGGGCGAGTAACACAGCATCGTGAAAGCGCCGTCCACGAAAGGTAGATCGCGAGCGTCGCCCCCGATGGCATAGGCCGACGGGATGCTATAGTCGCGCCCTCCCAGACCGGCATCGCGCATCGCTACGAGATCGGCCAGCATGGTAGCGCATTGCGCGAGCAGCAACGCTTTGACATCGACCGTCCCCGTTTCTGGCACAAGGCGTAAGGCGCGCCCATCCTTGCGGGTGTTGCTCGCCTTTTCAATGATGGCTAACCAAGCAAGCATGAAGAAACGGTGCTCAATTGTGTGCGCACAGGCCGCGTCGATCCACGCACGGTAGTAGAGGAGATCCTGGAGCGACGCCGGCGCGAACGCACGCTTCCCACTCGAACGTGTCTCCGTGAACGTCGAGAGCGCGGGTACGGCGTAATAGCGGCCACAGCGCCCACGATCATCGCGGAGCCGCTTCAAAAGCTCCTCGATACGTTCGATCTTATACTGTGTCCAGCTTATCTTGGCGCGGGCGATCGACAGAATAGCAGGATTGCGCTCGACACCGGCGACCGTGTCGATCCGGTTCCCGCATGGAGGAGCCATACTAGCCAGTAGCGTCGTCCCCACGCCACAGTACGGATCGAGGATGCGAACGTGGCCATCATTGGGCATGATACCCTGCGACAACAACCAACCCAGGAGCCGGTGAGAATAGCCCTCCTTGAAACCGTACCAGCGGTGGATCGGTTCTGTCCTGGCGTCGTCGAAGGTCACAAGACTCTTGAGAGCATTGTCTGCTGGAGCTTGATCAACGATCAGCGTATCCTGAAACGCGTGGTACATGGCGGCCAGCACATCAGGAACGGCGGTCGGCGCCGTAAGTTGCTCAACGTCGTGCGCGCTCTCATCAATCACAGCAATTTTAGTATAATCCCTGCCACGGCCCTGTGGAGTCAGATGCCCTTATTCCCAGGGCTATTTCACTCTCACCGCGGTTGCATCGAGAGGTGTAGGGGCGCATCGCCATGCGCCCAGCGATTGCCCGCGCCGTGCTTGCCCGCAGCGACATCGTTTGCCGATAAAGTCGGGCGCATGGCGATGCGCCCCTACCACGCGCCGGGCGCGTGGTGGCGCGCCACCCTACGATCGACAATGAAATAGCCCTGCCCCATCCCTCATTGCCGCCACCGTTCCGCAAAACGTTAAGCCCCACGGCTGATATGAAATACGCCCCCATTTCACCCGCGGGGGTGGCCGCCGCAGCGGCCATGGGGGACTAGTGCATGTTGGTCGAAGTACCCTTGCAATTGCTTTCGCACCGCAGTGCCCTTCGCTGCCATGCGACCGCAGTCGCAGGCTTCGCCACCGCCGTGTCATTTAACATGCGCTACCCCGCGCGCTCGTCGCCGAACATCGGCGCCATGCCCTGCTGATCTGTCGCCGCCGCTTTCTTGCCGCCCTTGCTTGCCTTCTTCGCCCCCTTACTCCCTTTTGCCCCCTTGTCGTGCAGGCCCAAGGCGACCTCCTCCGCATACCGCTCGTGGTTGAGCGATAGCAAGCGACCCAGCGCCTCGCGCCGCGCCGCCTCAGAGATGGTGTAGCGCAAGCCTTGCTTGGTCTGGTGGAAGCCATGACCGAGGTCGATGTCGTCCCAGCCGTACGCGGCGGCGACAGCGTAGTCCATCTCGACGTGTAGCTCACGCAGGCGGGCGATGTCGTCGGCGGCCTCGGCGGGATCGTGGAAGCGGTTGTAGGTCTTGGTCAGGCCTTCCTGGTGGGCAAGCATGGTCGCCTGGCGATGAATGTAGTATCGCTGGCCAACCTCGTTCAAGCTGCCTGTGTTGCCTAGGAAGGGGAAGGTTTCAAAGCAATCGGAGGGGGTATAACGCACATCAGTTCGCATACTGGAGGCGTAGTGCGTTAGCCACTCCGTGTGAGCCATAGCTTGCAACAACGTAAAAAAGTCGTAGTCTTGCGAAGCAAACACAACGGTTGCTTCGGAACATACGATGCCGGTGGAAACGAAGGCGATTGAGTTGATGTTAGCAACTCTTGCTCTCACCAGCACTCGCTCCATGCCCGCGATCGTGGCGTAGAGTTCGGGGCGCGTGCGCAAGAACTGCCACCAGTGATCGCGGCCGTATTTGTCATTTTGCTTTTCGCGCTCCGGCTTGACTTTCTCGCGCACGATGTGCATGCAGTCGGGGTACGTTTCGGCACGCTCTAACGGCCAATCGTGGAAGTTGATGACCCAGCGGCTCGGCGATTGGTCGGGACGTGAGTTGAGATCTTCGCCATTGAGGTAGGGGAAGAGCACGTCACGGTTGCGGCAGTCCTTGTCGATCAGCGCCTGCGCCTCCTCAGGTGTCAACACGAAGCCCATTCCAAGGACAATGGAACCCTGGAAAGACTTGCCCGCGTTGGCGGCAAGACGATATGGTGTGCCATGTATCGCGCCGGGCGTTGTCAGGAATGGCGTGATACCGGCGACCGGCGCATCGTCGAGCAGGTACGGTCCGCTCCATCGACCGCGCCGCACCCATACATGCGCTACCTCCAGGCTTGCCGCGCCCGGCCACTTGCGGCTTGGTATGGCGCGCGTGATCGTACTGCCCTGCGCCACGAGTTGGTCCAGTCCAACCTCGCGCGTATCGCCCTGCGCGACGGTGTTGGTGGCGAGCAGGCCGAAGCCGCCACCGTACCGGAGCAGGCCACGGGCGCGCAGAAAGAAGTAGGCGCAGAGGTCCGCGCTGCCGCGAAAGAAGTAGGCGCAGAGGTCCGCGCTGCCGCGGCGGCCATGGGCCAGTTGCTCGACGAGGTAGTCGCGGTAGGCCGTGCCCAGCGCGCCGGTGATCTTCTGGCCGCCCTGGAACGGCGGGTTGCCGACGATGGCGTCGAAGCCGCGCGGGTCGTCGTAGATGCTGCCCTCCACGAAGACCTCGGGGAACTCAAGCGGCCAGTGGAAGGGCTGGCGGCCTCCGAGCAGCCGGTCGGCCTCCTGGCTCAGCGCGGCGACGGCGGCCTGCTCCTCGTCTATAGCGGCGCCTGTGAATCTGGTTCCCTGCCGTTCGGCGTCGCGTTGCGCCTCGCCGGCGTTGAGGGCCAGTATGTACTGGTTCAGCCATGCTTCCTGTTGCGCCTCGCCCACCCCGGCCAACGCGGCCCCGACGAGTAGGTCGCCGCCCAGCTTGAGCAACGCCATCGCCCCGTCGGCCTGATCTAGCAGACGCCTCTTCTGCCCTATGGCGCGGAGGTCGTGATCGGGCAGCGCCTCGAGTCTGCGGCGCAAGTCGATCGCCGTCGTCAGCGCCCGCTGCGTGGGGATGGCCATGAACGAGATGGGCTTACCTTTGCCGGGATCGAGTTGCCACTCGCCGAGTTGACGCAGGTCGACGCCGAGCAGCGCGTCGCCGTGGCGCAGCGAGTGGTCGAGGAAGGTGAAGGGGCGGTCCTTCTGTAGCGTGATGAGCCATAGGGAGAGCTTGCCCATTTCTACGGCCATGGGATTGATGTCCACGCCGTAGAGGCAGCGGTCGGCGACGAGGCGGCGCGCCACGACCTGCCGCTCCAGCGGGTCGCGGGCGAGCGGCTGCTCGTCGGGGCGGCCACCCGACAACTCGCCCTCAGGAGTGATGACGATGCGCCCCGGATGCGCGCGTTCCTGCTCCTCCCATGCCTCGATCAGACGGTCGGCCAGGTAGCGGCACGCCTCCACCAGGAAGGCGCCGGAGCCCATGGTCATGTCGCAGACCTTGAGGGCCAGTAGATCGGCGGCAGGGCGCAAGCGCCACTCCTCGCGTGGCTTGCCCTCGGCAGGTCCGACGTAGACGACAGGCTCCAGCGTGTATTTGACGATGGGCTCGGTGAGGCTGCGCGGCGTGTAGTGGGTGCCAGTGCTGCGGCGGTCGCTGCCCTGTGTCACGTAGACACTGCCGGCCGTGATCACGACGGGATAGCCGGCGGTGTCCGTGCGGAGCAGCGCGGCGAAGGGGCGCACCCGCTCAAGCAACGCGTCGTCGTTGTCGCAGGCGGCGCGCAGCCGCCCATCGTCCTCCAACAACCGCGGTTCCAGCGCCCGGACGAGGGCTTTCTCCGAGCGGCCCGTCTGCTCTTTGAGGTAGGCCACGAGATCCGTCGCGCCTTTGGCGCGCAACCCCTCCAGGCTCGCCAACGGAATCTCGGGCTCACGGTCCTTGCTGCCCGTCAGGCCAAGCACGGGCGCGGCGGCGCGGACCGCCGTGTGGTCGAGCAGGCCCTCGTAGACGTGGCCGATCTGCTCGACGTCGAGGGCGCGGAAGGAGAGCAGGCGCGCCTCGGCGGGGCCGCCGCCCGGCGCCTTGACCTGGAGCACCTGCAGCGCCTCCAGTAGGTGCAGCACGGTGCGGTTGTGGATCGGTAACGGCCGGGCCGCCTCGTCCCGCCACGACGTGTCGGGCGCCCGCCCCTAGGATGCTGTGCGCCCGGTGGCGCAGGATCAGTTCTTGAGCGACGAGGCCGGCCTCGATCGTCTTGCCGAGGCTGACATCGTCGGCGATCAGCAGGTTGACGCGCGGCATTTGGATGGCGCGTACGACAGGATCGAGCTGGTAATCCTCAATAGCGATGCCACTACGGAACGGGGCCTGCAGGGCGCGCATGTCGGCGGACGAGATCGCGCCCCAGCGCACGGCATCGAGGAAGGCGTCCAGGATGACGGGATCATCGAAGCCATCGGGCCTGGGCAGCTGGGACCCTTCGCGTATCCGGGCTCCAGGCTCCAGTTCCCAGATAACGTCCAATTCTTCGCCCAGCGCGTCGTCCTCGACGGATGAGAGAGACACAAGGTGCTGTGGCGCGTCCCCGTTGTTGGAGCGTAAGGCGTCGGTCGGGAGTCGCGACAACAAGACGACGATGCCGGTCGGAGGAATCCGCGATGTACTCTGCCCCCGTACTATCCGCACCGATAGACAAGCGAGTTAGTAGTTAATGAGTGAGGGCGGTGGGATTCGAACCCACGGCCAGCGGATTAAAAGTCTCATTTTGGGCGTGTCGCCGGGTACCATCTGGTCCCGGCGACACCCGTTCTACGCGTAAAATCGGGGCCAACGTGTCGCCGAGACACGCCCAATATCGCCGGATCACGCCGCGCTTGTGCGCCTCTCGTGCGCCTCTCGTGCGCGCCCCGCACCATGACGGGAGGGACATCGACGGCCGCTACATCGTGCGGACGGCAGGAACGCACCGCGAGAGGGGACTTCCGCGCCTTATTTTTTCGCCTTTTTTCTAGAACATCCGTTCCTTATGTCGGCTCAGTTCCGACCATCCCCTATACTACACGCTACGGGGGTGCCGTGGTGGCCAAGGTACACCAGACAACAAAAGGGGGCGGTCGCTGGGCGTGATGGTGTACTCGCGGCTCGGCGACGCGCTCCGCACCCGCAACCTGACGGTGGACGATCTCCAGTGTCAAATCGCCGCGCGTTTCGACCTGGCGGTGCGTACGCGGACTCTCGACCGGTTGGCGCGATGAGCGGGTCCGCCGACCCAACATAGAGATCGTGGCGGCGGCGGCAGTGGTGCTCGGCGTGGGGCTCGACGAGGTCCTCCGCGTCGACGCCATACCCCTCGGCGACGAGGGCGCGGTCGGCGCGGATACATCCGATTATGAGGAGGGTGACGTCCTCGCGCCCGCGTAGAGCCGACGCCTCTCGAACCTCTTCGACCTGCAAGGCCGGCGTCCCTTGACCGACGACGAGCGGGCTGAGTTGGACGCGCTCGTGGGCGCGTGGGGCCGGGCGGTGAGTGAGCACCGTCCGCCCGACCCACGCATGCGGTTGTTTCAGACGCCCTCCTGGACCTCATCCACCATATAGATGCGCTCCGGCCGGGCGATGAGTCCGATGACGGTGCTGAGCAGTCCCGCGATGGCGACAAGGCAGGAGAGAGCGATGACGCTCACGACGCCCATACCCATCCGGCCGCACGCTTTATCGCGTGCAGCCGTTCAACGCAATGTGCTTCTGGGTCAGGATGTGGCGCAGCGACTGCTCACCCATCGCCGATACATGAAACCAGCGGCCATCGTACTCTGATGACCCGTTGTAGGGGCCAATGTAATGGACGTAGCCCCGCTGGCCTGCGCAGGCGGCGTAGTAGCGCGCGTGATCCCATCCGTCACGATTCAGGTCCAGAGCCGGGCCGAGGTGTCTCGGGGCGTGCAGATATCCGCCTTGTAAATCCTCAAACCCACCAAGCCCTAACCAGTGGGCGCCAGCCCCTCGAACGACGAGCGGGTTCCGCAAACCCGGCCCCGTGATCGTCACCACCCCCGGCGCCCCTTTCGCTTGGGCAAGAGTGGGGATCAATGCGATGAGAGCTACCGCGCAAAGAAGACACCGACGTACCATAGGATCATCCTCCTTCTGTCTGCTTGATGAGGCGCATTCCCTCCTTCATAGAACGTGCTACATGTGTTCATGGATACACAGCCGCACCATTAACGACAGGAGATACAACTAACAGACCCTAAAAGTTCCGCCACGTGGCGCGCCCCGTGCGCCTTGTGTGGTAGGCGCGGTCCCGGACGGGATCGTGCGGGCCAAACGCGCCAAGGGTATCACACGCCACACAAGACCGCCGCGCGCGGGGGAAAATAGAGGGCGTGGCGCGCGGAGAGCATACATGTTTCAGGACGGGGACCTGCGCGGCCGCTGCGGCAGCATGCCCACATGTGGCGATCGTACCGAGGTCGCGGGATGCGCGCTACATGATCGTCAACCGGGAAAGGGATCGCGGAAACGTGCGTTTCCTCACAATCAGCCGCTCGATAGAACCGGCGGGCGTCATCGTGCATTCATGGGGATCGTGCGTTAATGGGAGAGGAGCGGGGGACGGGCCGGGCCGGCCTGGTGGTCTTGGCTGATGGACTGCCGGCGCCGAGAGCTCCATGCCCGTCCCTCTCGCCTGCTCGCGCACGCTGCGCACCGCGCCTGTACGTGCGGAGAGCCAAGGGCAGGAGGACGACCGGGTGCCGGGCCGGGGTCGGGGCCATGGCGGTAACGGGCGGGACGAGCACGGCTGCGGCTAGCCTGCGTGATCGTAACTCCGCTGCCGTGCAAGACGTTATATCCACTAGGTAGGCTTTTATCCTTACTGTCCGCTTTATAGGCCGAATAAAGGTCGAAAGAAGGTTCCGCATGGCACGCGTCGCGTTTTGCTCCCTCATCGCACTTATCGCTGCCCCGGTCGCGCTCGCTGTCGGCGGAGCCCAGCCTGTGCGGACCACGGCGCAGACGGCGCCGCCGCGCCCGCAGCTCACCCTCGCCGGTGCGCTCGGGACATCCCCGCTCACCCTGTACGCCGCTGGTGTCGGCTTCCCGGCGGCGCGGCGCGTGCGCGTGCGCCTGTCCTGGCAGGGCACGCCCTTGCCTCAGCAGCGGCCCCGCTACACGCCCTACACGTCTTATCAGATCTTGCGCCCATTGAGCGGCGGCGCGCTGACGGCCCAGCTGTCCGTCCCGGTACCGGCGACGGCGTTCGCTGCGTTCACGGTACGCGTCGTCGCGACGGATGCGCGCACGAACGCCCCCCTCGCTGGGGTGACGGGCGCGTTTACGAACAAGGGCGGGGTGCTCACGCCAGCGACGGTGACCGCGCCGACGACCGCACCGGCGGCGACCTTGCCCGGTCGCTGCGCCGGGCGCGCCCTCACGGCTCCCTTTGTCTCGGGCGCCGTTATCTGTGCGTCCGTGCGGAACCTCGCCGTCGCGCCCACCGGGGCGACAGCGGTCGTCGTGCCCCTCCAATCAACGACGCAGGTCTGTCGCGGCCGTCGCGGGTGTCAGGCGACCTGGCGTGACCTGCGACCGGGAGACTATATCGACGTCGCCCTATCTACCGGGTCGGCCGGGCGCGCCGCCCGCTGGATCGACGCCAACATGGTCGCCGGCGACGGCACGATCAGCGCCCGCACCGCCACCAGCGTCACGGTCGATGTCATGGGGCGCGACGGAGCGGCCAGCCGCGTGCGCGCGCTCAACGTGTTGCCATCGACGCTCGTCACGGTCGGGAGCCGGACGGAGGCGGGGGCGACGGGACGCTTGCGCATCGGAGACACTATGCATTTCACCGCCAGCGCGGACAGCCCGCGCCTACTGACGGCGCCCCTGTGGGCAATACGTTTGATCCAGGCGCGCTAGTCGGTACTTTGTTGATTTCGTCAGCGCGGGTGTTAGAGAGGTCAAAAGCAGTCCCCACCCATTGGGTGAACGGCACCAAGGCGTCTTCGTCGCTGCTGCGGACCACCTTTCAGCACCGTCGACGGCCTTCTGACCGCCTGGTTCATGCCCGTTTGATACCGCTCAGCACCATCGGTAGCGGAATCAACAAAGTACCGACTAAGTGGGGGTATTTGTTCCCATTTTGCCTGGTACTGCCGTCAGAGTTGTGGCGAGGCGTCTCCTTCATCGGAGGACAGATAGTTCAGATCGAGCTTGTACGTCCTGAACACCAGCGGCATCGTCAGTTGTTCGGCCGGAATAACCGCTGAGGCGTCTTCGTTGAAGATGTCACCCGATTGCTCGGATAGGTATTCTAAGACGGTCTCATCGAAGAACCGCGCCAGCCTTGTCTCCAGTTCGTCAAGCGATTCGCCCTCGTCGTCTTGATCGTCGCCGATGACCGCGTAGACGATAAGGTTCCCGGTGTGCTCGTCGACATCTATCAAGATGTCGCTGATGTACTTGTAAAATTGTTCACGCCATCGCTTGCGCATCTTTATTAAGGGAGCTTGCACCTTTCGCTGTATGTCGGTTGGCACCGGTCGACGCCATGTGCGTTGGGCGTATGCCAGGGCAAATCGACGGCGTAGCTTAATCCCATCGCCGAGACATTGCCGCGGCTGGTACTCCCTAAGTACGGCCTTGGGGATGGTGATAATCTCGCGAAAATCGGCGACCCAAGCGCTGTCACCCTGTGTACGAACGGTGTACAAATACGGCGTGCGCTGCTTATCCTTCACCTCCCGGACCGTCCATCTGGTGACGCGTACCAGTGCGACCGTCGGCTCGTGGCGCAATCCCTTTATCAGGTCGCAGCGCTGCGTTACGATGACCCAGATTATATCGTCGGGTTGATCATGATCGTGAGGCAACGTCTCAAGGATCTCGCGCCCTTGA
>JAABUQ010010988.1_pt1 | contig 11718 bp, 11 predicted proteins | sample 5560001 | NCBI WGS metagenome assembly JAABUQ01 (sample SAMN10711888, study PRJNA513371) | rock metagenome | isolation source: Antarctica rocks | place: Antarctica: Victoria Land, Finger Mt nord | collected 2015-12-18
GAAGCGTTTGAGCATGAAATTAGATACCATCGGCGGATCAAATATCGCATTCGGGATATGATGAAATGCTTTCCCGAAAGTGGTCACCCGATGGACGCCCTGCAAGCCTCAGCTGCCGCTTTGGGCTTGTTCTATTCTCGCCGCGACTTAGAAAACCCTGCCTACATCCGGGCGGCTGTAGTGCGGCTATTGGCAAAGATTCCGACAATGGTGGCGGCGTTCCAATTGATGCGTAAAGGGAACGATCCAGTGCGGCCTCGGGATGATCTGGGCTACTCTGCCAACTTTCTGTATATGCTCAGTGAGCGGGAAAGCGATCCACTGGCAGCTCAGATCTTTGATGTCTGCTTGATGCTCCATGCCGAGCATACAATGAATGCCTCCACATTTAGTGCGCGGGTAACGGCTTCCACGCTGACTGACCCCTACGCCGTAGTCGCCTCGGCAGTGGGGACCCTGGGAGGGCCGCTACATGGTGGAGCTAATGAGGAAGTCATTGGCATGTTGGAGGAAATCGGCTCAGTCGAGAACGTGCGTCCCTACCTAGAAGATCGCTTAGAACGCAAAGCCAAGATTATGGGCTTTGGGCATCGAGTCTACAAGGTGAAAGACCCGCGAGCTACCATTCTCCAAAACTTGGCAGAAAAGCTGTTTGAGAAGTTTGGTCGCGACAAGTACTATGACATCGCCGTTGAGATGGAACGAGAGATCGAGGAAAAACTGGGTCAAAGAGGGATTTATTCCAACGTTGACTTCTATTCTGGTTTGGTGTATAGAAAGTTAGGAATTCCAACTGACTTATTTACTCCAGTGTTTGCGATCGCTCGGGTCGCTGGCTGGCTAGCCCACTGGAAAGAGCAGCTGGCAGAAAACCGCATTTTCCGTCCCACCCAGGTTTACAACGGTCTCCACAACGCCCCTTACATTCCGATCGAACAACGCTCGTCCTTTGGCAAAAACAATCCAACGATATACTAGGCAGTGGGATAGTAAAAGATTTTCACAAATGAAAACTCCTGACTCCTGCTTCGTAGAGACAGTAATGGCTTAAAGCAGAAACTCACATGAACCCAGGAATCGATATCCAAGGAAGTTTTATTCAATCCATCACAGATTTGGGAGTGCCAGCCGGGGCAGCCAAAGCCGTTTGGATGCTACTGCCAATGGCGTTGATGCTTATTGGTGCCACAGTAGGGGTGCTGGTCACCACTTGGCTAGAGCGGAAAATTTCCGCTGCAGCTCAGCAGCGGATTGGTCCTGACTTCATGGGACCTTTTGGGTTGCTAGTTCCTGTAGCGGATGGGCTGAAGCTCGTCTTCAAAGAAGATGTCGTTCCAGCTAACTCCGACTCATTGCTATTTACCCTGGGACCGATCATCGTTGTGATCCCAGTGTTTCTGTCCTATCTAATTGTGCCGTTTGGACAGAATTTGGTGATTACAGATGTCGGAACTGGAGTCTTCTTGTGGATTGCGCTTTCCAGCATTGCGCCCATCGGCTTGTTAATGTCTGGCTACGCATCGAATAACAAGTACTCCCTGTTGGGAGGCTTGCGCGCGGCGGCTCAGTCGATCAGTTATGAAATTCCCTTGTCGCTGTCGGTATTGGCGATCGTCATGATGTCCAACAGCCTCAGTACCATCGACATTGTGGAACAGCAATCTGACTACGGCCTCCTTGGCTGGAATATCTGGCGGCAACCCATTGGTTTCATCATTTTTTGGATTGCTGCCCTAGCAGAATGCGAACGCCTCCCCTTTGACCTACCCGAAGCTGAGGAAGAACTGGTAGCTGGCTACCAGACTGAGTATGCTGGCATGAAATTCGGCTTGTTCTACTTGGGTTCCTACGTCAACCTGGTGCTTTCTTCCTTGCTAGTAGCAGTTTTGTATCTGGGTGGCTGGAGCTTTCCCATTCCAACTGACCTGATAGCTGGTTGGCTAGGAGTCAGCGAAACTAGCCCGTGGTTGGAGGTAATCGACGCCTCACTAGGTATCACCATGACTATACTCAAAGCCTACTTCTTCATCTTTCTAGCCATCCTGCTGCGTTGGACACTCCCACGTGTGCGTATCGACCAGCTGCTAGATTTAGGGTGGAAGTTCCTGCTGCCAGTGTCTTTGGTCAATCTGCTATTAACTGCAGCCCTCAAATTAGCCTTCCCCGTCGCCTTTGGCGGTTGAAAAGAGAGTGAAACAAACACAATGTTAAAGTTCCTCAAGCAAGTAGGCGACTATGCCAAAGAAACGGTGCAAGCCGCCCAACACATTGGTCAAGGGCTATCTGTTACCTTCGACCACATGCGACGACGGCCCATCACCGTACAATACCCTTATGAGAAGCTGATTCCTTCCGAGCGGTTCCGGGGTCGGATTCACTTTGAATTTGATAAGTGCATTTCCTGCGAGGTCTGTGTCCGGGTCTGCCCTATTAACCTGCCTGTAGTGGATTGGGAATTTGACAAAGCTAGCAAAAAGAAAAAGCTCAAGCACTACAGCATCGACTTCGGGGTTTGCATCTTTTGCGGTAACTGTGTGGAATATTGCCCGACCAACTGTCTGTCCATGACAGAAGAGTACGCTCTGAGTACCTATGACCGGCATGAATTGAACTACGACAATGTGGCGCTGGGCCGTTTGCCTTACAAAGCGACGGACGATCCAATGGTCACACCACTGCGGGAACTGGTATACCTGCCCAAAGGCGTTATGGACCCGCATGGCGTGTCACCTACTGAGCATCGCGTCGGTCTAGTTCCAGAAGAAATTCTAGAGCAGCAGGAAGCAGCTAAAAATTAGCAATCAGGAGAATAAGTCACTGTGAATCTAGCGGCAGGGGTACAGGTTGTTTCGTTGGGCATTCTGGCTGTAATGATGATCGGGGCAGCGCTGGGCGTGGTGCTGCTGTCTAACATCGTCTATTCGGCTTTTTTGCTTGGAGGCGTGTTCATCAGCATTGCCGGGATGTATCTTTTGCTTAATGCTGACTTTGTGGCAGCAGCACAAGTGCTAATTTACGTTGGGGCAGTAAACGTTCTGATCTTATTTGCCATCATGCTGGTAAACAAGCGGCAGAATTTTGTGTCCTTACCTAAAGCTTGGGTGCGTCAAGTGGGAACGGCGGTGGTCAGTCTGGGATTGTTTGCCCTTTTGAGTACGATGGTGTTGGTGACACCTTGGTCGTTCTCAACTGGTCCCGCCGCTGGTAACAATTCGATTGTCCTCATTGGACAGCATTTCTTTAGTGACTTCTTGCTACCATTTGAGCTGGCTTCAATTCTATTGTTAATAGCGATGGTTGGAGCAATCATCTTGGCTCGACGGGAATATTTGCCAGAGCAGGTGATTTCCCCTGGGCAGGAACAACCTGTTTTGACGCTGCCAGAACGCCCACGGCAACTGGTAGCAGTAGCAAGCGATCGCAACAGCTCTCTTGATGAAGGTCGTCGTGGCTAGAAGACACTAGCTTGCGGATGTAGGGTTTTCGTGAGGATTCATGCAACTCCAGTATTTCTTGTTACTAGCAGCCGCTCTGTTCTGTATTGGCATTTATGGTGTGATTACCAGCCGCAACGCAGTGAGAGTGCTGATTTCAATTGAGTTACTATTCAATGCCGTTAATCTCAACTTAATGGCATTTTCCAACTTTCTGGATGCCCAAGCGATTAAAGGCCAGGTGTTTACCGTGTTTGTGATTACAGTCGCGGCAGCTGAGGCAGCAGTGGGATTAGCGATCGTTCTCGCCATTTATCGCAACCGCGATACGGTGGATATGGAGCAATTTAATCTCTTGAAGTGGTAGTGAAGTGCAACTAAAGCAGGTCATTATCGCTCATAAAGCCGGAGATGCCTTGAGCCGACGCTGGGCAGAAACCTGCGCGCAGCAACTAGAAAGTAACGATTGTCGTATTCTCATGGGGCCGAGTGGACCAAAGGATAACCCCTACCCGGTTTTTTTGGCTTCGGCAATCCAGCCAATCGATCTGGCTTTGGTACTAGGTGGCGACGGTACCGCGCTAACAGCCGCAAGACATTTAGCAGCGGATGGAATCCCAATTTTGGCAGTGAATGTGGGGGGACATCTGGGGTTCCTAACCGAGGCTTTCGAGGAATTCAAAGACTCAGAGCGGGTTTGGGAGCGGCTGTTGGAAGATCGTTATGCTGTCCAGCGACGAATGATGCTACAAGCAAGAGTTTTTGAGGGCAATTACACGAATTTGGAGCCGGTGAGCGATAGCTTCTTGGCGCTGAATGAGATGTGCATCAAACCCGCCTCAGCTGAGCGGATGATTACCTCGATTCTCGAGATGGAAATTGACGGTGAGGTGGTCGATCAATACCAAGGGGATGGGCTAATTGTCGCCACACCTACAGGTTCCACCTCCTACACCGTGGCTGCGAATGGCCCAATCATCCACGATGGGATGAAAGCAATTACGATCACCCCCATTTGTCCGATGAGTCTTTCTAGCCGCCCCATAGTTTTGCCCCCAGGCTCCGTCGTCAGTGTTTGGCCCTTAGTAGATCACGATTTGAGTACCAAGCTCTGGACGGACAGCGTCCTCGCCACCTCTATCTGGCCGGGACAGCGGGTGGATATTCGCATGGCAGATTGTCAGGCTAAGTTTATTATTTTGCGGGAGAACTATTCTTATTACCAGACTCTCAGGGAAAAGCTCCTGTGGGCGGGGGCAAGGATTCATTACAATAACGATCACCGCCATAATTAAATTCAACAGAATATACTTGGGACGGCGCTGATCCACGATTCAAGCAGGTTTTGCCATAGTCGCGACCGACGCCCGTATAGTGGAAAATCTGTTAACAGGCCAGCCCAAATGGCAAACCCAACACCACAACTGCCGCCAGATCAACAGCTAGGTGAAGAGCGGCACGACACAGATATCAGCACTGGACCTCTAAGGCACAAGTCCAAGCAGCCTTGGGCATCTCTATTAATACTCGCACTGTTGTTAAGTAGCGCTGGTCTAGTTGTGGGCGGACTCTGGGTAAGCATCCAGTTAATTTTCAATCCTGATGCGATCGCCTGGCTAAATCAAACGTTACCAGAGTGGGCACAGATCCCCTTGATCGACCAGGAGCAGCCCCAAACCCTGACGCAAATTCGTGACAAGCTGAGCCAGAGAGGAAATACTCCAGGGGAACCATTGCCCCTGGAAAGTGACCCTCAGACGCTGCAAATGAAGTCTCTAGTGCTGCCAGTGCTATCCTCAAGTCCTGAATGCGAGAATGACTGTGAGCAGATTGTTGAACTTCGAGTGTACGAACTGGTCCCACATGGTCATGGCTCTGAGCCCCAAAACAGCGAGCCAGATTACCAACTTGTGAGCCAGCTCCCGATCCAGGGACCAGAAGAGTCATTTGCGATCGCACCGCTGCTGAATGCAGAATCTGGCTACCAGGGTTCAAACCAACCACTGCCCCTAACGAAACTGGCTCGATTTGAAGGAACCACGCCGACATCGGGTGTTTGGCTCTATCTAGAGGGTCAAGGAGTTCAAAGGGGTAAAGCGATCGCTTACGGTTATGTACTGCACTACAATCCCAGCCATTCTCACCTGAGCTTGATGTTGCCGTGGACGAGTTCCACAGGACAAGTTCCCAAATGGCAGCAGACAACTGCTGACGACTCACCCGAATTGGTTATCGATCAAACAATTGACCTCGAACCGCAGTTACAAGTCTACCAAGTCAAACCAGCACAGTTTTTCCTCAACCCAATCCAGCTAGAGCCGATTTCCTTGGCAGAACCGGCTTTAAACAGTTCCGCCTATCGAGATGCCATCTTAATTGCCCGCAGCGGTCTATGGTCGCCCGCCTGGAAGTGGTTGCAATATATCAAGCAACAGCAACAACAGCAGCGAAATTGGCCAGCAGCAGCTCAAGCCCAAATGGATCTGATTCGGTTACACGCAAAGCAAACCCAGACTCAGGCTGAGCAAACTTGGGCGAATCCAAGTCAGCAAGTGATGGCGGAGCTGATTGATGGTCGCTGGGGGCAAGGCTTGCAAGTGTTTCAGGCAGCGCCAGATAATACTCAAGAGATCGCCACACTGCTGAAGACAGATTCAGGTCGCCTTTGGCACCGGGTAGAAGCGGCTTTGCGGGTCAACCCACAGCGACCAGAGGTGGAAGGTTGGGGGGCACTAATTGTCGCAGCTCAACAAGGGCAAAAGGCGGCGAGTTCCTGGCTCCAGCAGCAGCCCCAAACCACCCCAGCCACCGTTGCCTACATCCAACCATTACTCGAACGCCTAGATGGGCAATTGCCAACTACCTCCAATCATCCGAGCCGCCTTCTGGGCACAGTGGAACCACTCACTCAAGTTAACCCAGCTCAGTGGTTTCTACCTAATCGAGAGGCAGCGCTTGAACTCGAAGCTCAACAATCTTGGTATCAGGTGCAGGTAGATGCATTTTATGACGGCAAACGTTGGCGGCGGACTCCCTTTTCTGACCTACAGCTACCAAAAACAACATCAGTAAACCCCCAGAATATCGCGCCTGCACTGTGGCATCAGTTAGGTTTGGATGCCGATCCCCAAATCCAGATAATTGTCTGGCTGCCAGATGGACAACAGGAAGTAACGATAGCTACTGTCAAAGCTGTTCAACTGCACTATGGCGTGCTGCGGCTACTAGCCGCTGCCCCTGAAACGGTTGCGGCAGCAAACTCTAGCTCACCACCCCAGCCCTTAGCACTGACTGAAGCAGCGCTGCAATGGGTGAAGCCAGCTCCTATAACCTTAATAGAGCTGAATCAACAGCAGCCTCAAGCGGTAACAGCAATTCTGCCCGTTCTGTGGCGGGAACTCCAAAAATCTGGTCAGCTGAATGGCCCGATTCCCAGCTCTGAGCAAATGCAACTACAGTTGGGGGATTGGCCGGTGCAGTTGGTCAAGCTAACAGGTAATGGCAAGCCCGAGATAGTGCTAACTGTGTCGATGGAAGCCATAGCTAGCTTAAACAACTTAGAGTCAGGTGAGTCGGCGACGCCCCCTAGCGCTCCGTCCCGGTCTCGTACCATGATCTTTTCTGACACTGGTGCCTTGCTCTACAGCGAATTTGGTAGTGCATCCCACCAATCGGTCACAGCGATCGCCGATTTAAACGACGGTGCTCCCCCAGCTTTATTAGTTGAGGATACCAAAACCTACAACCTCCAGCGCTGGTCAGCTAAACGGTGGCGCTTCGAGTAGTTTAACCTTCGCTAGTTGTGGTTTTTACCGCCTTCATAGCTGGCTGCGGTTAGCCGTTGCTGTTTCATGAATTGCAATTGCTGCAACAGGGATTCGACTTCCGCTTGCAGGTGCAGGAACTCGAGTTGCTGAGTGACTTGATACAGTGTTTTGGTTGACTGGCGCATAGATGTGCTCTGGGTCGATGTTGTAGAAAAATCTTTTACCAACCGGGTTTTGCCCACTGTTCCCTTGCGACGGGAAAAAATATATGAAGTTGACATCTGTGAGTACTGATTTTTGCCTGGCCACACAGATTTGGTATTCTACCATACGAGTTGAGCGGGAATTAGTACGAGCAGGTTCTCAAACCATACCTGTAGTAAAATAGACAATGAATCAATTTTTACAAGTGATTTATGAACTGCCCGTGACAAATTAAGCTTAACTCCCTATCAAATTGGCGTTCAAGCGAAATTCCACTGAACTGTGTTCAAGCGAATTTACACTGAGCGAATTGTTTTTTTATTACCTTAATAAAATCATCGGAGTGAATCTACGACGGTGGTACGGAAGTAGGCCGCGTGCTTCAATAATCCGGTCGTCCCCATAATTCTCCCGTTTCCAATCCTTGAAAGGAAAAGGTAAGATTTGAGGGATTGCCTTCTATAGACATCCAGTCTCTTAAAATTTTGTGACTTTGATTGCTGCTGCCAAATCTAACCGCCAAACCTGGCCTGGACTAATCGAAGCCTACCGACCGTACCTGCCAGTGACGGAAACAACACCGGTTGTGACCCTACTGGAGGGTAACACTCCCCTGATTCCAGTCCCTGCAATTGCCCAACGTGTGGGTAAGCAGGTGCGTGTCTTGGTGAAATACGACGGCCTCAATCCCACCGGCAGCTTCAAAGACCGGGGGATGACAATGGCAATTTCCAAGGCTAAGGAAGCTGGAGCGCAGGCGGTCATTTGTGCCAGCACTGGTAATACTTCAGCGGCGGCAGCGGCGTATGCGCGGCGTGCTGGGATGCGAGCATTTGTGCTGATTCCTGAGGGCTATGTGGCGCTGGGCAAGTTGGCGCAGGCATTGCTATATGGGGCAGAGGTGCTAGCAATTAAGGGGAATTTTGACCAGGCGCTGGAAATTGTGCGCGAGATGGCAGAAAGCTATCCGGTGACTTTGGTGAATTCGGTCAATCCCTACCGACTGGAAGGTCAGAAAACAGCTGCATTTGAAATTGTCGATGCTCTGGGCGATGCCCCTGACTGGCTCTGCATTCCGGTAGGCAATGCGGGAAACATTACGGCTTACTGGATGGGATTTTGCCAATACCACAGTGCGGGGCTTTGCGATCGTCTGCCACGCCTGATGGGGTTCCAAGCAGCAGGGGCAGCTCCTCTAATTACAGGTCAAATTGTGGCACATCCAGAAACTCTGGCAACCGCAATTCGGATTGGCAACCCCGCCAACTGGCAACGTGCGCTTGCTGTGCAATCAGCTAGTCTTGGACAATTCAACGCTGTCACCGATGACGAAATCCTGGCAGCCTATAAGATTTTGGCTTCAGAGGAAGGCATTTTCTGCGAACCCGCTAGTGCTGCTTCCGTAGCAGGGTTGTTGAAGGTGAAAGACCAAATTCCGACAGGTGCTACGGTGGTTTGCGTCCTTACTGGTAACGGGCTCAAAGACCCGGATACGGCAATCAAACATAGTCAGAACTCCTTTAAGCAGGGGGTGGAGCCAGCACTGGCAGCAGTGGCTGAGGCGATGGGACTACAAAAATGAGGAATAGGGAGTAATCTAGGAAACAATGCTGCTGCCACCAGGTCCATGCTATCAACTCGCTTTGTCCAGTTCTTTCGCTACCTCTTCAGATGGCCAACACTGAAGAAAGCTGTGGTTCGCATCAGTCAACGACGACTGCCGGGACTCTCAGGTGAAATCGCTTACAACGCGATGTTTTCTCTGTTCCCAGCCATTCTCGCCCTTCTCACGTCCATTGGCATATTTAAAAGCTTCTTAGGCTTCTCTTTTCCTAAAAACTGGCAAACTCAACTCGGTCAAGTCGCACCCGATCAAGCATTGTCTGTGATTCATGCTGTCGTTCAAGAAATCATGCAGACAGAAAACACTGGGCTGTTTTCCATCAGTTTTTTGGTAGCGATTTGGGTGGCTTCGGCGGCGCTCAGTTCCGCGATGTTTGCCTTCGATCAAATCGCTCAAATCCCACCGGAGCAAGCTCGTCCCTTTTGGAAAGCCAAGCTGATCTCTATAGGGCTGACCATCGGCACAATTGTGCTGCTATTGGTGGCTTCTTTCTTAGTGTTTATCAGTGATTGGATCTTGCGATTGGTGGTACACGAAGTCAGTAGTCTTCGGATATTACTAGTACTCTGGGGGCTGTTGAGCTGGCCTCTAGCTTTGGCTATGGTCTCCGTTGCCTTTGCCTTTGTCTATCGTTATGGACCGAGCCGCTGGACTCGCGGTACACCCTTGATGCCTGGGGCAGTAGTGGCAGCAGTTTTGTGGGCAATTGTGTCAGCTCTGTTTCGACTTTACGTAACCGACATTGCCAACTTCAACCGGACTTATGGCGCGATCGGGGCTGTAATGGTGTTGATGCTATGGCTCTACATTAGCGCTTTAGTCCTCCTGGTGGGAAACGAGTTGAACATTACTGTAGGCGAGGATATGCGCACCGCCACCCGATCCGATCTAGAACCAGCCCAGTCGCTAAAATCAAAGACTCGTCATAATTGAACATAAGTCATGCAAGACTGGTGGCAAGCAACATTCCCGCAAGGGCGGCAAACTCTGAGAATTACTGATGCCAGTGGACACCCTGTGTCAATTGCCTATGGCGAGAAAGGCAAGGGTAAACCGCTGATTTTGGTACATGGCATCGGTAGTTGGTGCTACAGTTGGCGTCACTGCATTGAGCCTTTGTCGCAGCATTTTCGGGTGATTTGTTTTGATGCCAAGGGCTATGGCTTTTCGGAAAAGCCAGAGTATGTAGAACAACCCGGTCATCAGGTTATTGAGCTAGAGCGAATTATTCGGGCAGTTTGCCATGAACCCGCTGTGATCGTTGCCGAATCACTAGGGGCACTGGCAAGCCTAGCGGTTGTACAGGCACACCCGGAGTTATGCGCTCGCTTAGTGCTGATCAATGTGCCAATTTTCCCGCAGCGGTTGCCGAATCAGGGAATGCGATCGCTGTCCGATCTACCGCTAGAACTGATTCGAATTGCCGATAACCTGCGTCTAGCCTATCTATTTGCCCCTCTGGTGCGAGCGATCGTGCGGGTAGAACGTCGTGAGGTTCTCGTGGATTGGTCAGCAGTGACGCCAGAAGAAGTGTACTGGATTACTTACCCATATATTTACTTGCCAGGAGCTGTTGCAAAGTTAACTGAAGAGTTGCAACTATCAGCACGAGAAATCGAGCACTTGCAGCAAAATCAACCTAATCTCATTAGTAAGATCCAAGACAAACTGGCTACTATCACCTGTCCGACGCTAATTTTGTGGGGGGATCAAGATCGCTGGTTTCCTGCCACAGATGGCGAGAAGTTGCGCGAGTGCATCTCAGGTTCCAGATTCCAGATTCTTCCCAACTGCGGTCATGACGCTTCAGCTGGTTGCCCAGATGCAGTCAATTCGGCAATTCTTGAGTTTCTGTGCGATGTCAAACCCAGTGGTTAAATTGCTTGAATTTGGGAATAATTAGGCGCATGTGTTGTATTGGACTTTGGATTAACACTCTCCCGGCTTGAAGCACTTGTCATTACCCATATCTCTTAAAACCTTCACACAGCAATCATTACAGACCTTACACCTTGCATCAGTTTCACCTGATGGAGAAAAAGGCATAGAGAGGCGGTTCCCGCTCTGTAGATGTACTTGTTTCTGGTAGTAGGAGAAGTGCCTTGCCTTATTTTACTTCTACACAGGAAGAATAGGATAAGTTGTTAGCTTGCGTTGACACATAAATACTCTGCATATGTAGGTGACTGATAATTGGCCTCTACAATATCAAACCCTGAACGTATCAGCATTGCTTCAATAATCCAAGCGAAGGTACTGTATTCCTCTCGCACATGCATCTCAAAGTCTTTTACTGTCCATCCTTGACCTTCAGGTTTCGCTACTTGTTCGATCCATTCACTAATTGCAGATTCGTACTCTGCAGGTGGAAACGAAAAAATTGCGTCACGAAGGTAAAATTTACCTTTGGGTTTGAGTAACGCAGCAATTTTAAGAAAAGCCGTCATCTTCCAGAAGTCCGGCAAGATATGAAGTGCACTCTTGGTAATGACAACATCAGCCAATTTGTCTTGATGCTCATAGGTTAAGAAACCTGCACGATGGAATTTCACCGTGCTTGCACCGTAACCGTTCAGGGGGTTAAGCCGCAGGCACCCGAACACCTTGCACCTTGATGGCATCAGGGAGTATGGAGGGCGCACGCTCTCCCTGGCGTGCCGCTCGACAGGCGTGAGTCAGATATTCCAAG
>JAABUQ010010989.1_pt1 | contig 11718 bp, 9 predicted proteins | sample 5560001 | NCBI WGS metagenome assembly JAABUQ01 (sample SAMN10711888, study PRJNA513371) | rock metagenome | isolation source: Antarctica rocks | place: Antarctica: Victoria Land, Finger Mt nord | collected 2015-12-18
CGGCGATGGCGGTGCCGGCGTCGGTGGGCGAGAGGAACGAGTCGTGCTTCTCGGCCGTCAGGCCGGTCATCGGCTGGAACCAGTGGGTGTAGTGGGTCGCCCCCCGCTCCATCGCCCATTCCTTCATGGCCGCCGCCGCCACGTCGGCGATCGTCGAGTCGAGCGCGACGCCCTTCTTGATCGTGCCGCGCAGGGCCTTGTACACGTTCTCGGGCAGGCGGGAGCGCATCACCTCGTCGGAGAAGACGTTGATGCCGAAGAGCTGGCGGACGGGGGTTTCCGAGGCGTTGACGCGGGCCCCGGAGGACGGCCACGCGGTCACGGCGGCGATGGCGCTCTGGCGGGCGGTGGACTGGCCCATGACGGTCGATGCTCCCAGCGGGACGAAGGGTGGAGGGCGGGGGAGGCCGCGTCGTCGGAGGGCCGGGGCGGGAGGGTCCGCCGGGCCCGGGCGATCGATCGCGGGGGGACGGGCGAGGAAGGGGGGGTCGGCCGTCGCCCTTCGGGGCGCGACGGGGCTCGGGACCGTCGGCGACGCTCGCGAGGGCCCGATCGGGGAGAGCGATCGAGTCGAGGGAGCCGGGGCGCCCGGCCTTTGGAGAGGGGCCGCGCCCGCCGGTCGCCTCGCGAAGTTCGTCGCCGGCGCGCTCCGACCGACGGGGCCTTTTCTGAACCGCGGACGGCCCCGCCCTGCCGATCCTGCTTGGAGATGCATTCTAACCGCGAGCCCGGCCGCCCGCCAGACTCCGCCGGTGGCCGGGCCGACGCGGGCCGGGGCCGATCGATTCGCGGGGAGAGCCTTGCATTTCCCGGAGATCCGGGCATAGTAAAGGGAATTTCCGGACCGGGTTCAAATCAAAGGGTCGCGAACCACTCGCGGCTCGCGGGATTTCCGGGCTCTCCTCCCGGACTACCGCCGACCCCGGGCTTTTTCGATGACGGCGGACTTCCCGGACGATCCCCGGGATACCTTTCCCCGACCCTCCCCCGATTCGGATCTTTCCCCCGACCCTCGCGAAGGGGCTCGCCTCCTCCCTCTCCCCGAGCTTTGCCGGCGGATGTCGTCGAAGATCCGGTTCGACCGGCCCCCTCAGGTGATCCACCCATGAAACGCTCGACACCGGTCCCCTTCGTGCTGTTGGTCCTGGTCGCGCTGGCGGCCCTGTTCGTCAGGCTCCCCCACCGGGCGGTCGAACCGGGCGGCCCGATCGTCGCGGGCGACGTCGCCTGGATGCTCACGGCGTCGGCGCTGGTGCTCTTGATGACGCCCGGGCTGTCGTTCTTCTACGGCGGGATGGTCGGCTTCAAGAACGTGGTCTCGACGATGCTCCAGAGCGTCGTCTCGCTGGGCGTCATCACGGTCGTCTGGACGGTCGTCGGGTTCAGCCTGGCCTTCGGGGAGAGTCACGGCGGGCTGATCGGCGACCCGCGCACTTTCTTCCTGTTCGACGGCGTGGGCGACGCGACCCACAAGGAATTGTCGCCGACGGTCCCGCTCCTGATCTTCGCGATGTTCCAGCTCAAATTCGCGATCATCACGCCGGCCCTGATCACCGGGTCGTTCGCCGAGCGGGTCCGGTTCTCGTCCTACCTGTTGTTCATGGTCCTCTTCAGCCTGTTCATCTACGCCCCGCTGGCGCACTGGACCTGGCACCCGAACGGCTTCCTCAGGAAGATGGGCGTCCTCGACTTCGCGGGCGGGACGGTGGTCCATATGTCGGCCGGGTGGGCGGCGCTGGCGGGGGCGCTGCTCCTGGGCCGGCGCAAGAGCCACCTCGCCCACGAGGCCCACGAGCCGGCGAACATCCCGTTCGTTTTGCTGGGGACGGGGATGCTCTGGTTCGGCTGGTTCGGCTTCAACGCCGGCTCGGCCCTGGCGGCCAACGGGTCGGCGACGACGGCGTTCGCGACGACCAACACCGCGTCGGCGGCGGCCATGCTCGGCTGGATCTTCTTCGACTGGCTCCGGGGCCAGAAGCCGTCGGCCCTGGGCGCGTGCATCGGCGCCGTGGTGGGGCTGGTGGCGATCACGCCGGCGGCCGGGTACGTGACGGTCCGCGAGAGCCTGGTCATCGGCCTGACGGCCAGCGTCATCAGCAACCTGGCGGTCCACTTCCGGACCAAGTCGCCGCTCGACGACACGCTCGACGTCTTCCCCTGCCACGGGGTCGGCGGGATGGTGGGCATGGTCTTCACCGGGATCTTCGCCACCGGGGTCGGCCTGACCTCGGGCAAGACCGAGACGTTCCTGCACCACCTGCTCGCCCTGGTGATCGTGTCGGTCTTCTCGTTCGTCGGCTCGCTGATCCTCTACAAGGTGACCGACCTGATCATCCCCCTCCGCGTCACCGACGACGAGGAGCGCGAAGGGCTCGACCTCAGTCAACACGGCGAGACCGCCCTCGGCGCCGACCTGCTCAGCGGCCTCGGCCAGCCCGAGGCCTACGCCAACGATCGCCTGGCGACGTCGCGGGCCTGAGCCGACGCCGGATCACGCGAGCGGCCGGCGCCCCGGGGTCGGGGCGTCGGCCGCGTTCTTCCGAAATCGCAAATCAAAGATTTCAGATTTCAAAATGTCACTTGAAATCTGCAATTTTGGGATCGGCGAGACGTCGGAATTTCATCTGAAATTTGGGATCGGGGAACGGATCACTTCTTGAGCTTGGCCAGGATCGCGGCCGGGTCGGCCTTGACCGCCTTCTCGCAGCCGGCGCAGCAGAGGAAGAAGGTCTTGCCCTCGACGACCTGCTTGATCGGCATCCCCATCTCGCCGCCGCCCAGATGGTCGTTGCTGACGGGGCAGGTGACCTGGGCCAGGGCGATGGCCTGCTCGTCGGCCGGGAGCTTCTTGATCTCGGCGATCTCCTCGTCGCTGAGCTTCGCCGGCTTGGCGTCGGCCCCCTTCTTGTCGTCCTTGGCCGGATCGACCGGCAACGACTTGACCTTTTCCTCGCCCTTGCCGGCCTCGGGCGGGGCGGCGGGGGCGCCGGTGGTGGCGGGGGGCAGGGCCGGGGTGGAGGTGGCGGGCTCGCAGCCGGCCAGGGCGAAGAGGGCCAGCGCGGTCCAGCCGAAACGGAGGGTCGGGGTCATCGGTGGGTTCTCTCGGGGGATCGGACCAATCCGACGGGGTCGGGATCGCCGCGCCGGGGACCCCCCGATTGTAGGGGATCGGCGCCGGGCCGCCAAGGCTCAAGGCAGGGCGTCGAGGTCGTCGTCGGACGGGGCCTCGACGGGGATGCCCTTGTAGAACCGGCGGTTCTCGACGGCGAAGATCTTGCCGGTGAACTCCTCGTCGGTGGTCGACCGCATCCGCTCGGCGGCGACGGCGTTGATCTTGGCGTCGATCTCGTCGGCGTAGTGGACGATCAGGGCTTCCAGGGTCAGCGGCTCCTTGGGGGCGCCGAACTCCATCCGGCCGTGGTGGGCCAGGATGGCGTGCTCCAGGAGCAACAGCGTTTCCTCGGGGAAGCCGCCGATCGCGCGGGCCTTGTCGCGGATCATGTCGCGGCCGAGGACGACGTGGCCGATCAAGGTCCCGTGCTTGGTGTACTTGGCCTCGACCGGGTGATAGTCGAGCTCGCGGAGCTTGCCGATGTCGTGGAGGATCGCCGCCGCCACGATCACGTCGCGATCGAGCGGGGGGTTGAGGCCGTCGTAATACTCGGCGTAGTGCTTGATGAGGAACGTGCAGACCCGGGTCACGCTCCAGACGTGCTCGGCCAGGCCGCCGCTGAAGCCGTGGTGCAGGTTCGCCGCCGCCGGCATCTTCTGGAACAACTCGGCGTGTTCTTCGAGGATCTCGCGGACCAGGCGGGCCAGGTGCGGCCGGCGGACGTGCTTGTCGACGAACCCGAGGATCTGGGCATAGCACGAGCCGGGCGGATACTTCGAGCTTTCGACGAGGTCGAAGAAGCTGTACCCGTCGGCGACGTCCTCGGGGATGACCTCGCGGCACTCGATGAGCTTGATCTGCGGCCCGTACTTCGAGTTCTCGGCCTTGGCCCGGAGCCGGAACCCGCCGTGCAGCGCCCACCCGGCGGCGAACGTCAGGAGCGGGTCCGACGACCAGATCGGCGCCACCCGGGTGGCCCGCTTGTCGCGGAAATGGCACTTGTAGTAGGGGTTGCCGTGCTTGTCGGTCCCCGTGTCCCGCTTGACCAGCGCCGCGAAGAACTCCCCCTCCTGGCCGTCGACCAGGTCGGAAAGCTTGACGATCGCCGTGTCCGCGCCCGTGTCCGTGCCCGCCATGCCCCGGCGCCCCTTTCCGTCCCCGCTCCCTCGCGATGAAGACGCACCGCGACGCATCCTCCCTTATCGTCGCGAAGCCCGCCCCGGGTCCACTAATCATCCGGCGACTACGGTTCAGAGTGATAGCATGATCGGCTGTCCCGTACAATAGTGATCAAAAAGATAGTATCTGGATTTGCCGATTGGTCGGATATTGCGGACGTTGAGCGGGCCCTTACTCTGATTCAAAGGATCGTCGCGACTTCATGCCAGTTGTCGGGCAGTCGCGGATAACCGGCGGCTTCCTCGGCGGTGACGGCCCGTTTCGCGCGGATGGTGAAGTGAATCCACCCGCCGCAGTGGGGGCATCTGCCGACGAACCCCGCGTCCCGCCACCACGACAGGACCAGCGGGTCATGGACGGCCCGCCCGTGGTCCTCCAAGCGGAAGTCGATCGCCTGCATCGGCTGGCCGCAACCGGAGTAGGGGCAGGCGGCCTCGGGGTAGATGATGTGGGGTGCCATCCCGCGCTCCCGGCCGCCTTGCAGGTAAAGGGCGTGCATCTGATCTCGATCTTCGGCCGTCAGGATCAACGGTCGGGTGGAAACTTCGCCCATCTCTCCCCCTCCTCTGATGATCGTCGGCCGGGTCCCAAGGATCGGGCGAGACGGCCTATCTTAACCGGGCCGGAGTGCCGCCGAAAGCCTCGCCGGGGTCGCCGGGGCGACGTCAGTTCCCATCCCGGTCCCGGAGCCCGGTGAGGTCGTCGATGGCCACCAACTCGGCCGGCCGCGCGTCGTCCGGCTCCCGCTCACGCCGTCGAGCGGGCCGGCGATCCCGCCCGGCGATGACCTCCGCTTGCCTCGCGAGGCCGGGCTCGCGGCTCGGGGGCGGGGCCGGGGCTTGCCTCGTCGGTCGGGCGAGGGATCACCCCCACCGATGACTCGTCGCCGCCGAGGACCCTCAGGAACGCCGCCGCGATGGCCGGGTCGAGGTGGGAGCCCGACAGCGACCTCAGGTGCGCGCGGACCCGATCTTCGGGCCAGGCCGCGCGATAGGGCCGGTCGGAACGCAGGGCATCCCAGATGTCCACGGCGGCGAAGAGGCGGGCCGCCAGGGGGATCGATTCGCCGGCCAGGCCCAGCGGGTAGCCGGTGCCGTCCCACTTCTCGTGGTGAGCGTGGGGGATCGCCAGCGCCGGGCGGAGCACGGGGATTGACGCCAGCCAATCGTGGGCGTTCCCCGGGTGCCGCCGCATGACCGCCCATTCTTCCTCGGTCAACCCGCCGGGCTTGAGCAGGATGGCGTCGGGGACCCCCAGCTTGCCGATGTCGTGCAGCAGGGCGCCCCGCCGGATATGGACCATCTCCGACTCCCCGAGGCCCAGGGCGCGGGCCAGGCGGAGGCTCATCTCGGTCACTCGCCGGGTGTGACCTTCGGTCTCCTTGTCGCGGAGGTCCAGCGCCTTGGCCCACCCCTCGATCGTCGCGTCATAGGCCGCCGCCAGCTCGTCGTTGAGCGAGCGAATCTCGGCCTCGGCGCGGCGCCGCTCGGTGATGTCCGAGACGATCCCTTCGTAGTGGGCCACGGCGCCGTCGTCGTCCCGGGCGGCCCGGGCTTCCTCGGAGATCCAGATGATCCGGCCGTCCTTGCGGCGGACCTGGGACTCGAAGCCGGCGACGGCCCCGCGCTCGTCGATGAGCCGGCGAAACTCCTCGCGACGCCCGGGGTCGACGTACAGTTGATGGCCGATGTCGCTCAGCTCGGCAACGAGCTCCGCGGGGGTCGCGTAGCCGTACATCCGGGCCAGGGCCGGGTTGGCGCGGAGGCATCGGCCGTCCGGGGAGGACTGATAGATCCCCTCGACGGCGTTCTCGAAGATGCCCCGATAATCCTCCTCGGCCCGGCGGAGCATCTCGGCTTGCGCGACCAGCTCGGAGGTCCGGGCCTGGACGCGGTCCTCCAGTTCGTCGTGGGCCCGCCGCAGCTCCGCCTCGGCGTGGCGGGCGTCGGCCAGGGCCTTCCTCAGTTCGAGCTGGGCGACGACCTGGCGGCCCAGGATCTCCAACGCCTCGGCCTGGAGCGGCGTCAATTCCCGAGGGACGCGATCGATGACGCACAGGGTGCCCAGGGCATGGCCGTCGGGGGCGATCAGCGGGGAGCCGACATAGAAGCGGATCTTCGGGTCGCCCGTCACCAGCGGGTTGGTGGCGAAGCGATCGTCCTCGGTGGCGTCGGGGACCAGGAAGAGGCCATCGCCGCGGATCGCGTGGGCGCAAAAGGAGAAGTCCCGCGAGGTTTCCAACGCCTCCAGCCCCACCCGCGCCTTGAACCATTGGCGATCGTGATCGACGAGGCTCACCAGGGCGATCGGGGCGTCGCAGATGTTGGCGGCCAACCGCGTCAGGTCATCGAAGCCCCCCTCCGGCTCGGTGTCGAGGATGGCGTAGCCATGGAGCGCGGCCAGCCGCGCGGCTTCTCGGGCTGGATGGTCCATCTGACCTGCGTCCCCGGGCTTGGGCGTCGGGCGGCACGCCAATCGACTTGATCGAAGTCGCGAGCCTCCTCGGTTGATCCAAGGGAAGTCTAGTTCGGGTTCGAGGAGAGAGGGACTCCCGATCGGATTCCCCGCCCAGGCCCGGGGTGGGGCATGAACAGGGCCGATCGGCCCACGGCCCCGACCGCCGCGCGCGAGATTGCTCGGCGAACTGGGATAAAGACGACCCTCGAAATTCGATATTGTCAGGATGTGGGGGACCGGAGTGGTGGGCGAATCATCGAGGATTGGGTCGGCTCTTGGAGGGATACCGTCGCCGATCACGCGACGACTCCGCGAACATGACGACGAAACGAAGCCACTTCGACCACGAGACTGGGATTCACCAGGCCGCGCGCTCGCGACGAAACGAAGCCACTCTTGGGACGATCGGCCAGCTTCAACGACGAAACGAAGCCACTTTCGGGACCTCGCCACGGAACGAAGCCATGATCCGGGCGGCCACGTCCCCCGACGACGGAACGAACCCATCATCGGGACGACCGGGCCAGCATCCCCGAAAGGGGCCGAGCCGGTTCCTTCCCGGGGTGGATGCCGGTACATTGGAAAAGGCCGACCGCCCGCGATTCGATCCGAAGGTGAATCCGACCATGACCACGACCGTCCCGGGCCGCGCGGCCGATTCGCTGGGGGTGCTCGGCCTGCCGATGCCGGTCGCGGAGATGGCCGCGCGGCGGTGGGATGCGATCGTGGTCGGGGCGGGGCATAACGGCCTGACGTGCGCGGCGTATCTGGCCCGGGCGGGGAAGCGGGTCCTGGTCCTGGAGGCCCGACAGCGGGTCGGCGGGGCGTGCACGCTGGAAGAAGTCTGGCCGGGGTGCCGGGTCTCGCCGTGTGCTTATCTGGTCGGGCTGTTGCATCCGCTGGTGATCGAGGAATTGGGGCTGGAACGGCGGGGGCTCCGGTGGGTCCCGGCGAGCGCGGGGATGTTCGTGCCGTTCGACGACGGGACGAGCCTGCGGCTCGGCGAGGACGACGCCCAGTCCGAGGAGGAGATCCGCCGCCTCGCCCCCGGCGACCTGCCGGGATGGCGGGCGATGAACGACGTCAAGCGCCGGCTCCGCGACGCCCTCCGCCCCCCCGGCGACGGCGACCTCTGGGTCGGCCCGGCTCCCAGTCGCGAGCGGATCGAAGGCCTCCTGAAGGGGGACGACGAGGCACGGTCGATGCTGTTCGACTGGTCGATGGTCGAGTACGTCGAGCGCTACCTCGACGACGAGCGGATGCAGATGGCCTACCTCGGCCAGGGGGTGATCGGGACCAACGCCAGCCCGCGTGATCCGGGGACGGCGTCGGTCCACTTCCACCACGCCTCGGGGCGGCTGGGGGGCGAGCCGGGGATGTGGGGCTACGTCGTCGGTGGGATGGGGATGGTGTCGTTCCTGCTCTCCGACGCCGCCAGGGCCGAGGGGGCGGTGGTGGCCACCGGCGTCCCCGTCGCCCGGATCGTGCCCGGCGAGGGGGTCGAGCTGGCCGGCGGCGAGCGGATCACCGCCCCGGTGGTCGTCTCCAACGCCGACCCGGTGACGACGCTCCGCCTCCTGGGCGACTCGGCCGACCCGGCCTGGCGCGGCAGGGTCGACGCCGTGCCGATCCTCGGCTGCACGGTCAAGATGAACGTCGCGCTCCGCGAGCTGCCCGACTTCGTCGCCCGCCCCGGGACCCGGGAAGCCCACCACTTCGGCCAGATCAACACCCCGTTGACCAAGGCCGAGTGGCAAACCGGTTATCAAGCCGCCCGCGACGGCCGCCTGCCCGACCGGCTCTGGACCGAGCTGTACTTCCAGACGGCGCACGACCCGAGCGTCGCGCCGGAGGGTGTCCACACGATGAGCGTCTTCGCCCAGTACGTCCCGTATACGTTCGAGTCCGGGACCTGGGACGCCCGCCGGGCCGAGGTCGGCCGCCTGGCCCTGGGATCGATCGCCCGGCACTGCTCGAACATCCCGGGCGCGGTGATCGACGCCCAGGTCCTCGGGCCGCCCGACATCGAGCGCAACGTCGGCCTCACCGGCGGCCACATCTTCCAGGGGGAGATCCTCCCCCAGTACCTCTGGGACCGCCGCCTCGAAGCGAAGACCCCCATGCCCGGCGTCTTCCTCTGCGGGGCCTGCACCCACCCCGGCGGCAGCGTGATCGCCGTCAACGGGCGGAACGCGGCGATGGCGGTGCTGGGGGATGGATCAGGATCGATGGCTGATGGGTGACGAGAAGGAAAGATATCTGGGTCCGGCGAGGGTTCCCGATCATGGCGAAGACTCCAAGCAACGCGAACCCCGGCGGGCCTCCCCACGGGCCGTTCGGGGACGTCCGGCCGCCGGTGACGGGGCCGGTCAAGGACTTCCCGACGGGGCCGCTCAAGCTCGGCTATCAGCTTTACGACGAGGGCACGAAGAAGTGGGTCTCGTACGACAACCTGCCCCCGCCGGCGAAGTTCTTCGGCTACTTCGAGTACGAGGGCTACTGGCTCCACTACGACCCCCTGGGGACCGGGCCGGGCGGGGCGAGGCCCGGGCAATACCTGTTCCAGGGCTTCTATGCCGGGTGGGCCTACCCGCCCGACGGCATCCCCCCTTACGGTTGGGACCCGCCGCCCAAGCCGCGGTCGCGGGCCAAGCCCAAGGGGGGATGATCGGAACTCAATTCAGGCGGCGATTACTTCGGTTGCGGGTTCGAGGTTTGGGGCTTGGGCTTGCTCATCTTCGCCATCTGACCAAGCATGAATTGCGGGGCGATCCGGCTCATGGCTTTCAGGACGTTGCTGAGTCCGGGTCGAATTTCGAGCTTGCCCGCTTCAATTCCAGCGATGGCCTTCTTGGCGAAGACCTTCACGTCCATCCCCTTCTGGCCTTTCAGCTCCTCGGTGAATTCGCCACGGAACAACGGGGTTTCGACGCCGGGCGGGGCCAGCTCGACCACGGTGACGCTCGTGTCGGCGAGTTGGACCCGGAGAGATGCCGAGAAGGAATGAATCGCCGCCTTGGTCGCGCAATAGATGGGCGACAGCGGGAGCGGGATGAACGCCAGGCCCGACGACACGTTGACGATCATCGCGTCTTTGCGGATCTTGAGGTGCGGCAGGAACTTCTGGACCATCCGCACCGGCCCGCACAGATTGATCTCGATCTCGCGCGTCACATCGGTCAGGTCGCGATCTCGGTTGAGGTTGAGGTTGCGCATGATGCCCGCGTTGTTGACGAGCACGTCGAGCGTCGGAAACTCTCCGACCACCCGGTCATGCAGCGCCGCGATCGCCTCGGGATCGCTGGCATCACTCTGGAAGGCATGGACGCCCGGCAGCGCCCGCCGGGTCGCGTCCAGCTTTTCCCCGTCGCGGCCGGTGACGAGGACCGTGTTCCCCAGCGGAAGCAATTGCCTGGCCAGTTCCAGCCCGATTCCGCTGGTTCCCCCGGTGATGAGAATGGTCTTGTTTTTCAGTTTCATCGGAGAAGGTTCCCAGGGGTCCGCTCTGACTAGACTTTCGGACTTCAGGCGACGGCCGCGAGCTTGTGGAGCAGGCGTTCGACGCATTCCGGAGAGGGAACCCGCTCGCCGGTCTCTCCAAATACCTCGAACTCCGCCATCTGCAATCGTGACGCACCCACCATGTCCGTGAACGTCGGCGTCACCGTTTCCTTGTACCACGGCCGCTCTCGGACCACCTGCGAACCCTCACGGCCCTCCAGGCAGTACCACGGCACCGTCAGCGATCCGACCAGCCACGCCATCGGGTGGGCCCGCTCCACGCTCCGCTCGGCACGCACACGCGGCTCGTGCAACCCGAGGAACTGCTTGCTATCGAAGAAGGCCAGTTCCACACTCCACCTCCGGCAGTATCCCAGGATCACCAACGCCGCCGAGGCACTCGGGTCGGTCGCCACCAACGCCTCGTCGCGCCACTGACCCAAGGGGTCGCGGACCAGCACGACCATGACCGGATCGTCCTTGCACCCCCGGTACCAGAGCACGTCGCGGATCACCTGCACCCGGAGGTCCCGGGTCGCCTTGGGGAAATCGACCTTCAGGACCTCGGCGGGGTAGGCCACCGTGTCCTCGATCATGGCTTTGGGCGTGGGCAACCGCCGCCCCTTCTTGGGCCGCCGGCCCTTGCCGCCGTAGGGGCCGGGCCGCTCGAACAGGGCCGCCTTCCAGTGCGGCGGCCCGATCACCTGGAGGTTCGCCGGCCGGCCCCGCAGGACCGCCGCGTTGACGTAGGCACTGTCGCCGACCAGCCAGAACACCCGATCGGGGTTGGCCTCGGCCAGCTTGCGTGCCAACACCGCGGCCGCCTGGGGTCGGGTCTGGTAGCCGTCCTGCCCCTTCTTGCGGTAGAGCCGCCAGAGCACCGGCGGGCAGAAATAGCGGTCGGTACGCAACGGGATCGGCACGGCGAGGCCCAGCACGACCCAGTTCAGGCCGAACCGGAAGGTCTTGTGCTTCTTGGAGGAGAGGACCGCGTCGAGGAAGATGCCGCCGAAGGCGACCTTGGCGCCGCGCTTGTGGCAGAGGGTGTCGTCGACGGCGACCCAGGCCACGCCGCCGGGGACCAGGTGGGTGAGGATCAGCGTGGCCAGGACGATGCCCAGGTCGTCCCACTGCCAGGCGGCGGAGTGGAAGACGGCATAGGCGGTGTCGTGATGGCGTCTGGCGGCCAGGCCGGTGGCCTGCCAGACCTCGCTGATGGTGCGAGGGCCGAGGCAGACGATCCAACCGGCGATGAGCGATTGGAAGGTGGAGAAGACCTGGGGATGGAAGCAATCGCGAAACGCCTCTACCAGCGAGGCGAGGCCGGGGATAAGCTGATCCATCGAGCGGACCTCCGTGAGGTGCGCGGTCCTGGTGTGCCTGAACACCCTCCAGGATACCGACGCCTCGCGTGATGGTCCGCTCGTTTTTCACCACCAACGACTCCTGTAAAAGTCCGAAAGTCTAGT
>JAABUQ010010990.1_pt1 | contig 11717 bp, 8 predicted proteins | sample 5560001 | NCBI WGS metagenome assembly JAABUQ01 (sample SAMN10711888, study PRJNA513371) | rock metagenome | isolation source: Antarctica rocks | place: Antarctica: Victoria Land, Finger Mt nord | collected 2015-12-18
CGAAATTATTTGCGTGAGAGCGCGGCAGGCTTGTTCAGCCAGAGTCGCGGGTGGAGCTTCCATTGCGACAGCCCTTCACTGGATCGGATTTTCCATGATGGCATGTGTCAACTCTTTCTTTGGTATGGTACACTGGCTAACAAAGGTAGGATTGTCCGTTTTATTTGCTCACAGGAGGATGTTATGGCGACGAATCCCCAACGCGAAGGCGCTGAACGATTGGGATGGCCTGGCAAGGGCAAAAGTATGACAGAGGACGCCTATCATGAATTGGAGCGCCTCTCACCTGATCGCACGTATGAGTATATCGATGGCATGGCCTATATGCTGTCTGGCGGGAGTGTGGCTCACGATCGGATCAATCGCAACATCGGCTATGCGCTTGATCGCCAGTTGCGTTCTGACCCCTGTCAGACAATCCAAAGGCATGGTCCTATCGTCACTATGGGCCGAGTGATACGATAGATTTCGCCAGCATTGCGGTGCAGATTGAGATTGGAGAGCTCTATCGAGGACTGGAGTTTGACGAGGGAGAATTAGAGGACGAATAAGTAACCTTCTCAGGAAACCTTTCCTGAAAAAAGGATTTTTTTCTCGTTTAGCAATTCGACTAGCAATTTAGTTTTTACCGATGTCGCGAGGGTCACCCCTACTATATATGGATTGACCGGGGAAGGATGCAGTATGGTGTGCAGCGGGCAAGCACCTCACTCACACGAGTGTTGCCCGCACATACTGCATCCCTCCACTGTGTCTCACCATGCCCTTGAGTTCCATCGTCGTCAGGGTCGCGGAGACCACGTGCGCGGGCAGCGTCGAAGCGCGTATCAGTTCGTCGATATGGCGTGGCTCGTGATTGAGCAGGGCGAAGAGGGCGCGCTCTTCTTCGTTATCGGGTAAGATCGCCTGCGCCTCCGCATGCTGTGGAACCATGTACAGATTCAGGTTTAGCAGGATATCGTTGATGTTGGTGACCGGGTGCGCACCGTCTTGAATGAGCCGGTTGACTCCTGCCCCGCCGGGTGAGAAGATGGCACCGGGGACGGCGAAGACCTCGCGCCCCTGGGCCAGCGCTGAATTTGCCGTTATCAATGCCCCACTTTTTGGTGGCGCCTCGGCTACAAGCACGCCAAGCGATAGGCCGGAGATAAGGTGATTGCGCGCCGGGAAATTGCCCGCCTCTGGCTTCACGCCGAGGGGGAACGAGGTCAGCAGCGCCCCCTGGCCCGACTCCACGATGTGCCTGGCAAGATTGTAGTTGCTCGCTGGATAGATATGGTCCAGCCCGCTTGCCAGTACCGCAATAGTTCGACCGCCTGCATCAAGGGCGGCCGTATGTGCCACGGTGTCGATCCCCAGCGCCAGGCCGCTAACGACCGTCACCTTGCCCCGGGCGAGTTCAGTGGCGAAGTGTTCTGTTACCTGGCGGCCGTAGCTGCTCATTTTGCGCGTGCCCACGATGCCGAGCGCGTAGCGCCGGTCATCATCGGTCAGCGTGCCACAGATATAGAGCACGGGTGGGGCGTAGTCGATTTTTCGTAGCAGCGGTGGGTAATCCGCATCCTTCCAGGTGATAACCTGGATGCGCAGCCGGGTGAGGCGCTCTAACTCGTGCGCTGGTACGATATCTGAGCGCTGGCGGAGAAAGGCGTCGATCGTCTTCTGATCAAGCTTCGCCGCCGCCAGCGTTGAGCTATCGGCCCGCCAGGCTGCCGCGACATCATCGTGAAAAAAGTCGAGCAGCATTTTGAAGCGTACAGGACCGATGCCCAGCACGCGGCTGAAGGCGATCCAGTACGACAGTTCGTCTAAGGATAACGCGTGGGATGGATAGTAGTGGGCTGGTGCGTCGAACACTTCCATCTTCCTCTTCTGCTTGCCCATAGTGTGATTCCTCCTGAATTACTCCTGTTGTTGTTGTCGATAGCGTCCCGCCGATCCCGATGATGGCGGACGATACGGCGCATGCTGTGGGTAGCGCGGGTAGTGCGCTACCTGTTCTGTAGGGGAGCTATGACCTACGTTTGTGTAGGCCGCCGGTGTTGTGTAATTGCCGGGATGAACAGTTGATCCATAGGGACCCTGCTTCCCAGCTATGCCGTAGGGAGAGTGTGCGGACGTGAGAAGGCTTTCCGCCGCCTCCGCGAGCCGCGTACGCCGTTGCAGGCGGCGATGAAATAGGAACAGAGCGTTCAGACCGCACAGGGGTAGAACGATTAGCAATGTACCCAGAACGATCAGACGGAGCGTAAAGCTATCGGGTAAACTTATCTGTATCCCTGGCGAGGCATGCTGCTCGGCTCGCAGCTCCTCGGCCGACAGCGTTCCCGGCTGATGCAGGGAGAGGTGCCATTGCTGCTCCAGGTGATCGACATCCAGTCCCAGCGCCTGGTGCATATCTTCGTCAAACGTCTGCTGCCGGCTTTGCATGCTTCTGATCAGGGTCGCGACTTTGCGTTGCCCGAAGGTTTTGTACATATATGCGACAAGTTTCCAGCTTTGCGCGTAGGCCAGGTAGGCCTTATCGCTGTTGACGGGAAAGGTATATGTGATGGTGCTCAGACGCAGCAGGCTGTGTGTGGCGAGCGCGCTGGTGAAGCGTGTGTTCATGTCGTCTTCCCGGTAATCCTGGTTGTAGACCGCCAGTCCCTCATCGAACCAGATAGGAGCCAGCCCCTGCGCAGTACGCTGGTGAAAGATGAGATGCGTCAATTCGTGTGGCATATCGCGTACGAGTGTGTCATCGGCGAGACCATCCACAACGATAGATGCCTCGTTGAGCGAAGGAAAGGCGATACCGCCCACCCATTCATAGGTGTGAGGAGGGAGCGCTCCCTGAAAATCTTTGTTATTCTGGTAGAGCCAGAGGGTAATGAGATGTTGCGGCCCGCTGCCTAAATTCTGGCTAATACGCTGACCGTGCGCGTCAACCTGGTCAAGAATAGCCTGGCCAAAATCGATAGGACGATTGTACCAATTTACCTGGTACTGGTCCTGCGTAAGATGCTGCCACGTGAAACGGTTGTCATCGATCTCAAATGTCTGTATCTCGTCTGTGTGGGAATTCCCTTCACTATCGACGATGATCCAGTAATAGCCAATACGCGTTCCCGGCGGTGTAAAGCGTGCTGTGCTCCTGGTGAGATCATCATGCCAGCGAAACGTTGCCTCGTGCGTCCCTGACGCGACCGCTACCTGATGCTCCTCCTGAAAAGCCTTGCCGTTGTAGTTGAGATAGATTGTCGCCTCTGTAAGCGTATTCAGACTATCGCGCGCACTGAGTTGAAAATCAATGCTCTGCGGAAAGTTGACGGTATCTGTGTGGGATGTTACGATAATGGGATCGTTAAAGGCGAATGTATGGAAAGAGAAGAGAAAAGGGGAGGAGACGGCGGCGCACAGACAAAGGAAAAGGAGCCCCAGGTGATGAAGACGCCGCAACATTGAACAGATCTCCTCTTTAACAATCCATGAACGTTAGATACTATTGTACGTCAAGAACCCGGTTCCCTGCAACTGGCAATATGCTGGCCATCGTCAGTGATGGATGCGTCAGTGATGGATGCGTCAGTGATGGATGCGTCAGTGATGGATGCGTCAGTGATGGATGCGTCAGTGATGGATGCGTCAGTGATGGATGCGTCAGTGATGGATGAAGGAAGGGAAAAATGTCAGCACTCATTTGTCTGAAAGTAATCACCTGAATGGGTAAGAGCGTTAATGTGTATCATCTTATCCGTTGTGATAGGTAGTGTCTGGCCCCCATATGCCTTGCTAGAAAGAACGTGAGAGTAGGGGAAATTGTGTACATTAGCTGGCACGAATACGTGAGAATTATAGATATCTACTTGTCGAAGGATATGCGAGTGCAGGAAGCCGCTGCGTAAACAAGAGGAAAAATGATATGAATACGAATTGGGAGCAACAGCCCACGAATAAAAATACTATTGAAAATAACCCATCTTCCTCTATGGGAAGACCTGTAAATAATTATGAAGATGTACAGCAGCAACAATATAAACAACCGGGCTATAATTCATCTCCTATGAATGGATATAATGCTACTTCGTCCTCTTCAGAACCTGCATCGCCTGGTGTTGCCCCTCAAGGGAGGGGTGATAATACGCCGAAACGCAGTCCCATGCCCCGCCCTTTCAGGGCAAATAACCTGGTTGGGAATACTGTGCAGGTGATGCGTAATTGGACCGATAAGATGGCGACAGTTGCCGGAAACAATGTACAACCGCCAGCACCGCCGATGGAACGCTATCGTCCGCCCTCGGCAAGCGTCGCGCAGATGTCACCTGTTGCCCCTGGCAGAACGCCGCCGCTACGTCCTGCTAAAACACCGCCCCCACCGCCGTGGCGTCGTTCGCGTGCGCTGCGTATTGCTATGCAGATGCGCCATCGCCGTGAGCGCTTGCAGCGTGTGAGCCCTATTGGCATACGCATCTTAACCGGCGTTCTCATTACCCTGCTGGTCCTGATCCTGGTTGGCAGCTTTTCAGGCAGCGCGTACGGCTATAGTTACTACCAGAGTCAGTTGCCCCGTCTGCAACAACTGGCACACCAGTCAATCTCGCAAACAACGCGTATCTATGATCGCAACGGCGTGCTGCTCTACAACGCGTATGATAAGGGACGACGTACGCCGATCTCCTTTGAGGACGTGCCAAAGGTCATGCAAGATGCCATGATCGCGGCGGAAGATAAAGATTTCTGGAACAACAGTGGCGTTGATCCCGTGGGCATTGTGCGCGCCGGGCTTGGCTTTGTGCAGAAGAACTCGGTGCAGGGTGGTGCGAGCACGATTACGCAGCAGGTGATTAAGAACCTGACCGGAAACAAAGAAGTCTCGCTCAATCGTAAAATCCCCGAGGCCGCTCTGGCAATCGGGCTGACCCAGCAGTATCCCAAGCAGAAGATTATGGAGATGTATTTTAATATCTCATCTTTTGGCTCACAGGATGAGGGGGTTGAGGCCGCGGCCCAGGAATACTTTGGCCTCAAGCCAAACTGCGATCAGCATTTTAAGTGTGTCCCCGCCATCTCGCAGCTTGACTATAACCAGGCGACTGGTAAACATGATCCTATACTGGCCCTGGCGCGTGCATCGCTGTTGGCAGGTATGCCCCAGGATCCAGTAGGCTACGATCCAACCAATGGGGATGCCTACAAGCAGCGAGCCCTGGGGCGGCAGAAAGACGTCCTGAGTCTGATGATAACGGACGGTATGTCGCTTGGTAATAAGCTGGTCACGCCAGCCCTGGCGCGGCAGGCGGAAGATATGACCGCGCACATGACGTTTACGAAATTCCAGAGCAGCAAACTCTGCCCGAATTTTGTGGACTGGGTCATTGTGCAGGTAGCGTCCGCGCTGGGCAAAGGCAATTATAGCGTCGGCCTGAATGTCTTTAAAAACGCCGGGTTTAATATCCGCACCACCATCGACTCAAAGCTGGAAGACTATGTCGAACGCGCGGTGAAACGTCATCTGACACAGCCGGAGTATCAAACCTTCCTGGGGGACTACGGTCCGCTCAATAGCGTCCATAATGTGAACGATGCCGCCGTCGTTGTGATGAATGCTCATACCGGCGAGATCCTGGCGATGGATGGCAGCGCCGATTACAACAGCACTGATCCCAGGGTAAACGGCAACTACAATGCCGCCAGTCCGCTGGATGGTGGAACTGGCCGTGCTCCTGGTTCAAGCTTCAAGCCATTCGTCTATGCCACCGCCTTTGAGATGGGCTGGTATCCGAGCATGATCCTGCCCGATTTTAAAACATACTTTCCCAATGGCAAACCACAGGGGACGCCGATCGATCAGATGTATAATCCCCCTGATTTCAGCGTAGCCGGTGACGCGAACTATCACCACAATTACGTCAGTTCTACCGTCAGGCAATCAACGGCTGAATCGTTGAACGTGCCGGCGGTAAAAGCGATGGAGTACGCGGGACCCGAGAATGTGCTGGCGACAGTGCAGCGCCTGGGTCTGACCAGCATTCATAATAATGGTGTCTCCTGGGGGCTAGGGACAGATAATGCAACTGTGTTGCAGATGACCGGCGCGTATCAGACCTTCGCTAACAGCGGAAAGCGTATACCGCCGCAGGGTATCCTGGATATCTGGGATAACTATGGGCATAACCTGTACCACTATGACCCGGCAAGTCCTTCAGGCGTGCAGATCTTCTCGTCACAGGTCTCGTATATGATGACGTCGGTCCTGATGGACGAACCCGCCCGCTACGGTGAGTTCACTATCGACCATGACCTCTCATTTGGTGATGTTGATCAGACCTGTATCTACCAGTCCGAATGCGCGCACCAGGTGGCCGCGAAGACCGGGACCACTGACAATTACAAAGATAACTGGACGATGGGCTATACGCCTAACGCGGTCGTCGGCGTATGGGCGGGCAATGCGGATAATAGCTCGATGTACAAAGTCGTTGGTATTACCGGTGCCGCCCCCATCTGGCACAGTGTCATGGAGACCGTCAGTGGCTACTGCGGCAATAGAGATGATAAAATTGATTGCCCGAGTTCCGACGCCAAAGGCTTCTCCAAAGCGCTTGGCCTCGACCAGCAGGATACCTTCCCCATCCCACAAACCGGCTTACATAAAGCCTGCACCTCTGCTTATAATGGTCTACAGGGCGGCGGCAAATGCGATTGGATGATCGATGGCCAGGACCCGTTACAGGGCGGTGGTATGCTCCAGCCCCCAAAGAGCAATAATGACAATAACAACGGCAATGGCAATAATAACAACGGCAATAACAATGGCAACGGCAACAATGGGTAGTTAAACTGGAAGGAGGTGGGCGGAACGTGCCATCTCCTTCCACCTGGTCTTCTGATGCAGCACTTTTTCCAGCGCTTGATAGTTTCCGCTCCATCCGTCCTTGCGACTTGACAATCTCCCTCACAGAGTGCTATTCTTTACTTGCAGTCTCTGAGGGAGACTGCTAGCAATCATAGTTGACAGGTGTTGTATCATTCTCGCGTATACACAGATACGTCGGGAGGTACAACAGGACTCTCTGAGGAACGCAAGGACATGACACCACTAAGCCTGCGTAAACAGCAGATCTTACGTGTGCTGGTTGAAGAGTATATACACAACGCCACCCCGGTGGCGTCCGAGACGTTGGTGCGTAAATATACCCTCCCGTTCAGTTCCGCGACAGTACGCCATGAACTGGCCGGGCTGGAGGAGGCTGACCTTATTCACCAGCCACATACCTCTGCTGGTCGTGTACCTACTGACCTTGGTTATCGTTACTTTGTCGAATACCTTATGCAGGAGTCGGCTCTCTCGCTGGATGAGCAGCGTCTCATCCGGCACCTGTTCTATCAAGTGCAAGATCAGCTCGATCAATGGGTACGTTTAACAGCCTCGGTTATGGCCCGCTTGCTCCACGGTGGGGCGGTAATTACTCCTCCCCGTTCAAGCGAAGGGCGACTGAAACATGTCGAGGTGCTCGCGGTCACCGATCTTTCCGCTCATATGGTACTGGTGCTGCTGGATGGCACTGTCAAGCAACAGCGCCTGCTCTTAGAGACACCGACGCTGCAAGAAGAACTCAGCGCGATTACTGCACGGCTCAACCCGCTGCTGCAGAGTAAAAATGCTGACGAAATCAATGAATTGCTCATCACATACGACCCATCGCCTGTTGAGCGACTGATTGCCAACGTGATTGTGCGTATCCTGCAGCAGCACAGCGACATGCAGGGGGATGTTTTCTACGGCGCGGACGTGGTAAATATCCTGGATCAGGCAGCGTATCCTGATACCGTCTTGCATGATGCCGAAGATGAACGGGGTGAGCGCATTCGCAAGGTGTTAGAAGAAGTAGAGTACAAACGCTTGCAGAAGGTGATGGATGAACTGGAGCATAAACGTATTCTACCCGCTCTGGCCTCTCATTTGCCGCTTTCGGATGGTGTACAGGTGATCATTGGTGGGGAGAATCAGTGGGACGAAATGAAGGATATAAGCCTGGTGCTGGCACGCTATGGACAACAGGGGAAGGTGAGTGGTTTGCTGGGGGTTATCGGTCCCACGCGTATGCAGTATGGCCGGGCTGTCGCCGTCGTACGGTATATGGCGCAGGTCATGAATGAACTGCTGGCAGATGTGTACGGCTACGAGTAGTAGTGGATATGGCAGCTTGAGATCGGGTAAGATATGTCTGGCCCGCCAGGTGCTTGCTCTGGTCTAATCTGGCGTAGCATCTGTAGAGACGAACAGAGGTATAGGAAACACATCAGTATAACTGAGTAGTAAATAGATATATGTAGGAGGCAATTGTGCCAAAAGTTATAGGTATCGATCTGGGAACAACCAACTCGTGCGTTGCTGTGATGGAAGGCGGGGAGCCCGTTGTTATTCCTAACGCGGAAGGCGCACGCACCACGCCATCAATCGTGGCTATCAACAAGAACGGCGAGCGCCTGGTTGGTGAAGTTGCGAAACGTCAGGCCATCACGAACCCGGAAAACACTGTTTACTCGATTAAGCGTTTCATGGGGCGCAAGTTTGAGGACCCCGAAGTAGATCGCGACAAGCGCCTGGTCCCCTACAAGGTTACGCGTTCCAGCAACGGGGATGCCTGGGTCGAAGTACAGGGTAAATCATATAGCCCGCCTGAGATCTCCGCGATGATTTTGCAGAAGCTGAAGGCCGACGCGGAGGCATACCTGGGCGAGCGTGTAACGCAGGCGGTTATTACAGTGCCGGCGTACTTCAATGATGCCCAGCGTCAGGCGACAAGAGATTCCGGGCGCATCGCGGGTCTGGATGTGCTGCGTATCATCAATGAGCCAACCGCCGCGTCGCTGGCCTATGGCCTGGATAAGAAAAAAGATGAGCGCATTGCCGTCTATGACCTGGGTGGCGGTACCTTTGATATCTCTATCCTGGAACTGGGCGATGGTGTCTTCGAAGTAAAAAGCACCAATGGTGATACACACCTGGGCGGCGATGACTTCGATCAGCGCATTATCACCTGGCTGGCCGACGAGTTTCGCAAGGAGCAGGGCATCGACCTGCGCCAGGACCGCATGGCCTTGCAGCGCTTGAAAGAGGCGGCCGAGAAGGCGAAGAAAGAACTGTCGAGCTCTATGCAGACAGAGGTCAACCTGCCCTTTATTACTGCCGATGCCAGTGGTCCTAAACACCTCACGATGACACTCTCGCGCTCGAAACTGGAGCAACTGGTCGAGGACCTGGTTGAGAAGTCCCGCGTCCCCGTCACCAAGGCGCTTTCAGACGCCGGTGTCCGACCAGCAGACGTCAACGAAGTGGTGCTTGTTGGTGGTCAGACGCGTATGCCAGCAGTCCAGACACTGGTACGGCGCATCTTCGATCGCGAGCCGAACCGTGGTGTGAACCCCGACGAGGTTGTAGCTATTGGTGCTGCTATCCAGGCTGGCGTTTTGACTGGCGATGTTAAGGACGTGCTGCTGCTCGACGTGACGCCGCTCTCCCTGGGTATCGAGACACTGGGTGGTGTCTTTACCCGCTTGATTGAGCGCAACACGACGATCCCGACGCAGAAGGGCCAGGTCTTCTCCACCGCCAGCGATAATCAGCCCAGTGTGGAGATTAATGTACTCCAGGGCGAGCGTGAGTTCGCCAAGGATAACCGCTCTCTCGGCAGCTTTATCCTGGATGGTATTCCTCCCGCTCCACGTGGTGTCCCACAGGTCGAAGTGACCTTTGATATCGACGCCAATGGTATCGTGAATGTATCCGCGCGCGACAAGGGTACCGGCCGTGAGCAGAAAATTACCATTGTGCCTTCAAGCGGTCTCTCCAAGGACCAGATTGATCGCATGGTGCGTGATGCCGAGACACACGCGGGTGAGGATAAGCGCCGCAAAGAAGAGGTTGAGGAGCGCAATCTGGCCGATAGCGCGGCCTACCGCTCCGAGAAGAGCCTCGCCGAACTGGGCGATAAGATCCCGGCTGACCTGAAGAGCGATCTTGAAGCCAAAATTGCCGATGTACGCGCCGCCCTTTCGACCGATGATGTCGAGCGCATTAAGTCTTCACGCGAGACGCTTGAGCAGGCTTTCTACAAAGCCAGCGAGTCGATCTACCGTCAGTCTCCTGGTGGCGCTCCCGGTGCTGACTTCGGCGATGGCGCGCAGCCTGGGCCGGATCAGAGTCAGGGTCAGGGAAGCGCGCACGATGACACCATCGAGGGTGAATACAAAGAAATGTAGGGAAGCAGTCAGAGAAGAGTGGCCGCACCATACTGGCGCATTACCTGTGCGCGCTCGCGGAACGGTCCACTCCTCTTGATAAGGAGAGGGCGCTCGCAAAGACCTGCACTTGCCGCCCTCTTCTGTCATCTGGGGAAGAAGTGAGGAGTTGCAGGTACATACTCCGCTATTTCGCGACAGAAACTGCCCAACATGGGCTATACTTATTGCGTGCAGAGTATATTCTGCTGTAAAATTATGCAATGGCGCAAGGTACGTCATATGAAGCAGCTACGTAATTAAATCTGGTAGCGCGGATCAGAACGCGCCCTGTTTCTTAAGGTAAAGGACCAGCAGATGGCCACAAATAAAAGAGATTATTATGAAATTCTGGGTGTGGCGCGGACCGCGACCGATGACGAAGTGAAAAAAGCCTTCCGCCGTCTCGCCAAACAGTATCACCCGGATGCGAATAAAGAGCAGGGAGCGGATGCTCGCTTTATTGAAATAAACGAAGCGTACGAAGTGTTAAGTGATGCGCAGAAGCGCGCGGCCTATGATCGCTATGGGCATGCAGGGCTGGGCAATGGTGTGGGAGGTGCCGGGTTTAATGACTTTAGCGGGTTTAGTACGATCAACGATCTCTTCGAGACGTTCTTCGCGGGTACGGCAGGTGCCCAACGTCGTACAGGGCCACAGCGCGGCGCAGACCTGCGCTACGAGCTAACCATTACGTTTGAAGAGGCCGTCTTTGGCTGCCAGAAAGAAATAGAACTGCCACGCTGGGAGACCTGTTCGACGTGTCGCGGCAACGGCGCGCAACCCGGGACGTCAACGACCCGCTGTTCGGCCTGCCAGGGAACCGGGGAGATCCGGCGCGTGCAGCAGTCGATCTTCGGCCAGTTTGTGAATGTGACGATGTGTGAGCGCTGTCGCGGTGAAGGTCGCGTGATTACGACGCCCTGTGAAAAGTGTCGTGGTCAGGGTCGTGTGCGCAACAATCGCCGTGTGGTCGTCAATATCCCCGCCGGCGTCGATGATGGCATCAATGTACGTGTCACCGGTGAGGGTGAGGTAAGCGCGCGCGGTGGGACACCGGGCAATCTCTATGTCGTGCTCACCGTAAAAGCACATCCATTCTTTAAACGCCAGGGCAACGACATTCTCTATGAACTGCCGATCAGCTTTACACAGGCCGCCCTTGGCGATGAAGTCGAAGTTCCCACCGTCGATGGCAAAGCGACCCTCTTGAAAATTCCTGCCGGGACGCAGAGCAATCGCTCATTCCGCTTGAAAGGGATGGGGGTTCCCGTCGTGCATAGCAATGCGCGCGGCGATCAGCACGTCATCGTGAAAGTCGTGACCCCGACCAACATGACGGCAGAGCAAAAACACCTGCTTGAGGAGTTCGCGCGCATCGAGCGTGAGCAGGGCGAACAGAACGATAAAAACATCTTTCGCAACATCTTTGAGAAGACAAAAGATGTGTT